>Ga0193726_1001175_pt1 | contig 21871 bp, 16 predicted proteins | sample H2c1metaG_FD_144928 | JGI IMG/M metagenome (GOLD analysis project Ga0193726, IMG submission 144928) | Soil microbial communities from a riparian zone of the East river system, Colorado, United States - H2c1 | ecosystem: Environmental > Terrestrial > Soil > Riparian zone | place: USA: East River...
TTGCCCTGCATGTCGCCAGTGGGGAAAAGTTGGAGCAGCGCGGCGAAAGTGCCGACGAGTACTCCCGACTTCACAAACGTTTTACCGTAAGCTTCATCGCGGTTTGTTAAAAGATAAAAGGCCCCCACCCCCGCCATAACAAAACAGCCGGTCTGCACTGCACCAAGCATCGTGTGCAGATATTGCCAGAACGCCCATTTGTTCAGCAGCAATCCCCAGAAGCTGGCCAGCTCAATCGATCCATTTGCGCCAATCCGATATGCGGTGGGATATTGCATCCAAGCGCTGGTAGCCACAATAAAGAATCCAGATAACCACGATCCGAGAAAAACCAGAAAAGCTGAGAACCAGTGACCCAGGGGACCTAGTTTTTTTTCACCAAATAGAAACAGACCCAGGAAGCTCGACTCCAGAAAGAAAGAAAACACTCCTTCCATTGCCAGCGTCTGGCCAATCACGCCGCCGGCAGTTCTTGAAAATTCCGCCCAGTTTGTACCGAACTGGAATTCCATGGGAATTCCCGTGACTACGCCCAGAGCGAAATTGATTCCAAAGATACGCGCCCAGAATCTTGCCGCTTTGTTGTAGTGTTCCTCGCCTGTCCGCAGTGCTTTGGTCTTCAAATAGACAAGCAGTAGGGCCAGCCCCATCGTCAACTGAGGAAAGATGTAATGAAATGTGATGGTGAACGCGAAGTGCAGGCGGTGTATTTCTTGAGCGTGTTCCATACGCACCCCACGGATTCCATGTGGCTTACCGTCTTCAGAAACCGGTTCCTCGGAAACGGCGAAGGGCGCAATTACGCAAAAACGATTGTCTCACGTATGTCCAGATGGATTCAGGAAATTAACTGCCATCTCTCGCCGGGTATCTGCGCGGTCCGTCGGCGGCACGATCACGCGAAGATGCGCTTGCTATCCGGCGAGAGAACTAAGATAGGAGTCTTTAAACTATGGGTGATGGACTTTCAACAACCTTCATTCGTGAACCACGCCAGGCTTGAAAACCTTCTTTTGCGAGCTTGAATATGATTCGCCGGTTTTCTGAAATCACTTTGACCCAGGCAAAGCGGCCCATCTGGGGAAAATAGATCCCGCGGAAGCAAAGGCGCGCAATCAGTATGTTGATGCGGTAGCCGAGAGGCTTATAAAAGAGCGAATCGACCGCTTGGGCGATGGCTTTCGGGCTGTACGCGCTGGCCCAGCCGTACTTCACTTCAGCATGGGCCTCGGCGATAGTCATCTTTAGCGGAGTGTGCGCCATTTCGAAGGGAATAAATTCCCGCCAGTGTTTTGGGCGAGTGAGACGTCCGGCAAGTTCCAGCCGCTTGTAAAGCGGGGTTGCCGGCAGCGGAGTGAGCAGGCCGAAAATGGGCAATCCTGCGGGCCAGGTGCGGATTTGTTCGAGAGTTCTTTCGGCCACTCCCGTTGTATCGTTGTCCATGCCAAAAATAAAAGATGTAATGGCGTAAACATTTCGCCGGGCAAGACGTTCCAACACCGCCGCGTATTCTCCGGGCTTGTTGAATCCCTTGTTCACGTCTTTCAAGTTTGCCGGATCGATGGACTCCATACCAATGAAGATCCATTTTCCGCCAGCTGCCGCGATTAGATCGACAAGCTCTTCATCACGCAGCAAATTCGCGCTGATCTGGGCAACCCAGTGAACCTGTGCATCGGCTGCAATAATGTCACGCAGCAGCGACTTGGTGCGCTTCACGTTGATGGCAAAATTATCATCGATGAAGAAGACAGCAATTTGTCCGAGTTCTTTCTTTGCCCGCGACTTCAGAAGCAGCAATTCGTTGACCACGCTTTCATTCGTGCGAAAGCGAATGGAATCACCAAAAAAACCTGTAACCGTGCAAAATTCGCAGCCGTAAGGACACCCGCGTCCAGACTCCATGGGAATGATGCGAAATGTTCCCCAGCCAGCTCCCAATTTGCCAAGCAGAGATTTCGCCATTTTGGGAACCAGATTAAATTGATCGAGATTTATTTTGTCCCAGGGAATCACGGGATAAGGCTGGAGGCTCGGTTTGCTTTCCTGACCGAGTGCGTCAACTGGGGCGTAAATATCTTTGAGTTTCCCTTCGGCGGCATCCTGAACAATTTGCGGCCATGTTTGGTCGGCTTCACCCAGGGCCACCGCGTCAGCGTGGCGCGAACCGCCATCGCGGCCAAGCGCCTCATCGGCCATTTCCGTAACGTGTGGCCCGCCCATTACGACAGGAACGCCAACGCTGCGAACCGCGTCCGCCATACGATAGGCCTTGGCGATCATGCGAGTCATCGCGCCGATTCCTACAAGATCAATCTTGTTCTCGCGCACATATAGTGCGATGCCAGCTTCATCCATAGGCTGGGCGTTGCCATCGATGAGAATTACCTCGTGGTTGTCTGGCGTCAGCGATTTGAGCAGGAACATCCAAAGATGGGGCATGAAATTGCGTGTTACACCGTTATCGGGGTTATACAAAAGTATTTTCATCTGGTTTACTGCTCCTGTGTAGATTTCCAAAAAATCGTCCGGTGCGCAGACTCAAAGAAACCGCCGTGCGCATACGCACACGCCAGCGAGCCTGTCGCAAACTACGCCAAGTTGCAGTCGGGATAATTTTCAGTTTTCAGAGGCCGGAAGACCCAAGGGGGTGATGGGAGCCTCTACAGGAACCCTATACGAGATGCGCGGAATAGGAAAGCACTGTTTGTGCGGTACCGTACTATTGTGAACGTTCGGAAAAGGTATGAATTCCGCACTCCAATTTCTTGCCGCCCCAGCGTCCTGAGCGGGGATCGCTTCCACGTTCCGGAATTGCCGTGCATGGCTCGCAGCCAATGCTGGAATACCCCTGGTCGTATTGCGGAAGATAACTGAGTTTGTGCGTTGCCGTATACTCCCAAACCCGCGACCATTTCCAGTCGGCGAGTAAACTTACTTTCAGCAAAAGCTTTCCACTTGGCAGGCGATGTTGTTCAACCGTCTTTAAATTTGCGCGAGTCGGTGACTGCTCCCGGCGCAATCCGGTGAACCAGATATCAAATGGTTCGAGAGAACTCATCAGCGGTTCTACTTTGCGCAGCTGGCAGCATTGTGTCGGATTCGTCTGATTGAGAATTCCGAATTGCGACTCCTGCTGTTCAACCGTGATTTTTGGAAGCACATTGTGCAGGTTGAGCGACCATTCTTTGGTCATCTGATCCCGATATTCATAGGTCTGTGCAAAGTGATAGCCGGTATCGAGAAACAGCACGGGAATATCCGCGATGCGCGCCTTCAACATGCGGACGACAATCATGTCCTCCGCCTGAAAACTGCAAGTCACGCAGGACGTTGTACCGGATTTTCCTTTCAGCAGAGAATCGAGCAACGCTTCTGCATCCAGAGTTTCGTAATGCTCAAGGTTTGGAGTAGCTTGCATTTCAATAAACCTCTTCTGAATTCTTCGCTGCTGCAGGGGCGCGAAGTTCATTTGCGAACCGCAAAACTCGTTGCAAAAAGTCCGCATTGCTTAAGGAATCATCTTCCCGCGATACGTCGAGCAGCGGATCGGATGCTAGATTGTTCAGCACGCTGCTCACGGCTTTTTCAAACCCGTCGCTTACCACTATAACGATGAGCCCGGCCTGCAACAGCGCTCGCGCAGTGGCCAACCGAGTTTGCTGGGAAAGCTCGCCGTCTGCCAGCGCGACCACTGCAAAATGATTTTTGAATAACTCGCGCTCCAGACGATTTGCCTGCCCGGTATCACGGGCAAAAATAACGCCGGGCCGGTGGCCATGCCGCAAGCTGCGCTCTTGCGAGGTCACGGGAAATAGAGCGCCTGGCGTTTGCGTCGCCTTGACCTCGCTCGAGGAGCTTCCCTGAATCATGCCGGCGCCGACGGTTGCGTTCGTCAGCGCATCAATAACAATAAAACTTCCAGTAGTTCGATTGCGTTGATAGGTGTCAAAAAAAAGAGATTCTGTCGTCTCAAATTCCACGCAGGCGATTCCATTCATTTCCAGTTGTTGCGCAGGTGCATGCGCGAATGTATTCACGTCCACTCGGTAGCGAATTTGCGTAGCTTTCGCCTTTACATGCCGTCCCGTGTGCTTCACCAGATAGACGTGGTTCAATTCCAGCGGTCTTGAATGAAGCCAGACCGTCATCGCATCAAAGCGGAGCGACGATTGCGGAATAGCTTCCGGTGAAACCAGCATGCCCCCGCGACTCAAATCGATTTCGTCTTCAAGCTTCAGCGTGACGGACATTCCGGGGCTGGCTTCCGGCAAATCTCCGTCGAAGGTAACAATGGATTGCAGGCGAGTTTTGCGGCCGGAGGGCAAAGCGAGAAGTGCGTCGCCAGGGCGGACCGTCCCGCCCGCGACGCGTCCAGCAAAACCGCGGAAATTTGCATCGGGGCGCACTACATACTGCACCGGGAAGCGAAAGTCTTCGACGGCAGCCAGCGGATGAATTTCAACTGTTTCTAGATGCTCAAGCAGTGTTGGTCCGGAATACCACGGCGTGTTTTTGCTCCGCATCGCGACGTTGTCCCCGGCCAGCGCGCTGATGGGGACGCACTGAATTGAATGGATGCCAAGCTGTCCGGCCAGCGCCAGGAAATCTTTTTCCAATCGCACAAAGGCATCTTCGCGAAAATCGAGCAGGTCCAGCTTGTTGATAGCCACAAGCAAGCTCGGAATCCCCAGCAGAGAAGCGATGTGAGTGTGACGCCGCGTTTGCGAGAGCAGGCCCTTGGTGGCATCAACCAGAATGATGGCGAGGTCAGCCGTCGAGGCCCCCGTGGCCATATTGCGTGTGTACTCTTCGTGACCCGGCGTATCGGCAATTATGAATTTTCTGCGCGCGGTACTGAAATACCGGTACGCCACGTCGATCGTAATTCCTTGCTCACGTTCCGCGCGCAGGCCGTCGGTCAGCAGCGAAAAATCAATTTCTCCACCGGAGCGATTGATCCGGCTTTTTTTTACGGAGGCTAACTGGTCTTCATAAACTGACTTGGAATCGTGCAGCAGCCTGCCGATCAATGTGGACTTGCCGTCGTCCACGCTCCCAGCCGTGGTGAAGCGCAGCAATTCCTTATTGATGTCATCTCTGAGGAAGTTGTCGAAGCTTTCAACGGCCGCGATGTCTTTCGTCGACAACATCAGAAATATCCCTCACGTTTCTTGATCTCCATCGATCCTTCTTCGTCGTGGTCGATAGCGCGGTTTTCGCGTTCTGAACGCCGAAACGAAATCATCTCTTCAATAATTTTCGGAAGAGTATCGGCTTCTGAGCGGATTGCACCAGTGCAAGGCATGCAGCCCAGGGAGCGCATCCGGCATTTCAAGGTTTGTGTTTTCTCGCCCGATAGAACTTGATCTTGGCCATAGATGGGCACGATCGTGTCCCCACGCAGGACAACTTCTCTTTCCCGCGCGTAATAAAGCGGCACAATCGGAATGTTCTCCGCATAGATGTATAGCCAAATGTCCAACTCGGTCCAGTTTGAGAGCGGAAATACGCGGATGCTTTCGTTTTTATCGATCCGCGAATTGAAGATATTCCATAGTTCGGGACGTTGATTTTTGGGATCCCACTGTCCGTGAGAATCCCGGAACGAATAGATTCTCTCTTTGGCTCTAGATTTTTCTTCGTCACGCCGCGCTCCGCCAAATGCCGCGTTGAAACCACCTTCCGCCAAAGCGTCGAGCAAAGACTTGGTTTTCAGCAATCCGCAACACTTTTGTGTACCAAGCAAAAACGGATTGGCGCCCTGCGCAAGGGCTTCGCGATTCTGGTGAATGATCAACTCCGCGCCGATTTCTCGCGTATAGGAATCGCGGAATTCGATCATCTCGGGAAATTTATAGCTAGTGTCCACATGCAAAAGAGGGAAGGGAATCTTCTCCGGAAAAAACGCTTTTTGCGCCAGCCGCAGCATCACCGAGGAATCCTTGCCGATGGAGTACAGCATCACCGGGTGGGCGAACTCCGCCACCGCTTCGCGCAGAATAAAAATGCTCTCCGCTTCCAAAGCCTGCAGGTGGTTCAGTTTCTTGCTGACGAAAGCGGCCGAGCTCTTACTCAGCTCAGCAGCGGAATCAGCCAAAGAATCCAATTCGGACGTTGCCTGTGACATGCCTATCCTTCCAATGCCAAATACGGCCAAAAAAACAAAAAACCCACCTACCAGAAACTCTGGCGGTGGGATTTACAAAACTAAGCTAGGGTTGGATTCCTAGAGTAGCAGCCTCCCGGCGCCAGAAGACACGGGCGTACAACACGTACAACAGACGCGCGCAGCCAACCGGTGCTGGAAACAGCTCAATTTCATACTAAAAGTCTACAAGGTAAGAAGGGAGTCCGCAACTACAGAGTACCAAAGCGTGCGTCGTTTGCAGTCCTGCGCCTGTGTGAGCTACCTGGGCGCCGATTTGAGAATTGTCGGGGCGCCACCGCCATTTTGCAAGAACGGCACGGAGCGAGGACGCAGACGTTGCGCACCTGCAGGTCAAGAATTGTTGTAAGCTGTTGTCGCGGCGCTGTCGCTCAGCGGGACAGAGAAAGTTTCCTGAACACTGTTTCGAGTGTCATGGAGGACTACCACCGTGAACACCAGCTCATCGGTTCGTCCGCCCCTGCCGGATTCATTTCCTGTGAACAAATTCTTTCTTTCCAAGCACTTGCCGCCATTCAGAACTTTTACTGGGACCCTGGACTAATATGGCAAGGTGAGCCCCTTCCGGAAAACGGAGGCTACAGTGAAACGCAAATTAACCAGTCAGTCGGGGGTAGGAGTTTTGCTCCTGGAGTTGTTGATCGTCATGGCTATTACCGCCATTATTCTGGCGGCCTCAAGCGCGAGCGTGCTGAGAATCCGGGCCATTCAAAACCAAACTGACGCCAAGACCCGCCTTCGCCAGGTGTCTCAGGCCCAGACTACCGTCGCGTACTGCGCGATCCCAGCGAACATGTGCAGCGCCGCTCCCCTGGCCGCCATCCTACCGCCACCGGGAGAGGCGCTGCAGTCCGGCTATCGATTTGCCTTCGTACAGGTGGATCCTGTGAGCTGGACATTCACCGCCACTCCGATTTCGGCCGGTTTTACCGGTTCAGAGAACTACTTTGTGGATCAGACCTCGATCATTAGGTGCGGCACAGATGCCGGTGCTCCTCCCTGCTGAGAACCACGGTATTTCCAACGGCATCCGCCCGCCGGGTATAAAATGGCTACCACCGGGCACGGCCGGCGCGGAAAAACTACGTGCCGGAATTGTTATAAACTATCTACAACGGGGCTGTAGCTCAGCTGGATAGAGCAAGTGTTTCCTAAACACTAGGTCGGGAGTTCGAGTCTCCCCAGCCCCACCACTCCGTCACATCCCTATTAATCAGGCCCACCGATATGTCATTCGTCAGCTTGGAGAATGCAAAGAAAACTTCAGTGGCTCGATTACCGCAAACTATGGTTCGTGCAGCCTTTGAACGTGTGGGAAGGGAGCATTCAAAATCACAGACTGAAGCCGGAGAGAACATCGCCAAAGAAATGACTCGAACTGCTAGGAATCCCGTTGATCCGGATGCGGGATTGAAATACCAGGCGGTGGACATCATAAAAGAGGTGATAAAACAAGTCATTGAGACCTTACAGGAGAAAAAAGATTGAAATTATTAAACTATCGAGATAAACCTTAAACTTCTCGAAACTCTGAATGACAACTGTCGAAAACAGTTTTGAAATCACGCCAATCCGTAAGTTTGTGAGTTTTTTCTATGCACTTTTCGTATGTGCTCTCGTTCTGTCTCCAAGTGTTGTCGTAATTCATGCGGTAAAATGGCTCGACGTAAAGCCATCCATATCTATCCCAGTGGTCATAGGTTTTGGACTACTACTTCAATAGTGCATTTTTGCTCTCACATGGCTTGGTATAATTTTAATGCGAAGTACGTACTGGGATGTTTTAGGCTGGAGAAATGGCAACGAACTTTATAGTTATGTTTTATCTGCTGCATTTCTAACGGTAACACAAATTTTTATCACAGCAGTGATGCGCCATTTCGGTAAATTCAGTACGGATTCGGAGCAATTGACGCCGAATTCGCTAATTGAGTTCTTGCTTTTGCTATTGCTGGGTATAAGTGCTGGCTTTATTGAAGAATTCGTATTCCGTGGCTATCTCCAAAGACAGGCCAACCTCATTATTAAGAATCAAACGTTCGCAATTATTTTTCAGTCTGTCTTATTTGCCATGGCCCATGGTTTCGATCAAACTCCGCTCGGACTTTCTTGGAAATTTTTCCTTGGTTGTATTTTCGGAATAGTCGCGCGTCGATATCGCAGCATTTTGCCAGGAGCAATCTCCCACTGTCTAATCAATTGTTTCGCTACCGTACTGTTGCTACCAAATTTACTGTAAGGCTTCTTGAACCCTCTCAGTAACGTGGTCAGTCTCATCGGGTTTTAGGGTAGTGATAAGAGCATCTATTCGAACGATGGAATAATTTCCATCATCGTATGATTTGACTAGGTGAACCCGACAGCCTCTTACGGCACCCTCCGAAAAGGGGTCCCATTTCCAAAAATAAAAATTAGGACGGATCGTGCCCAAGCAATAATGGCACAAGACAACGTCAGCGTATGGGGTGCACGGGAATGTCGGTCGGCTTGTCACGTTCACGCAGATAGAAGACAAATCCGCATGCTACGCAAATAATTCCCAAGACTCCCGGAAGCACATGGATGATCGGCTCCCGGCTGGAGTCCTGCGGCGCGGCTGATTGAGAAGCCGGGGGAGCAGGAGGCGTCGCGGAGTGCTGAGAAAGCGAAATCCACGCCTGCGCCAACAGCAGGAATACACCAAATACGAAAAGTGCAATTCCGTGCAAACGGCCAAATTGCATAGAACCTCCCAGGGCGACGCCTCTCACGTTACGTCCGCCACGACCGCAGGAGTATCGGGGAAAGCCTGTAGCCTGCATTTCCCGGTTACGACCTCTAAACCCGCGCGCCCCTTCGGTCCACGCCTTACGGTGCAATCTCCTGTGCTACTATCTTTTTACCGCAAGTTTGGCATCGCTCAACCCTGCCGCTTTGGAGGAAACCATGAGTAGCAAGTTCCGCATCCTTCTTATCGTCGTGGCAGTCCTCATCGTTGCAATCCTCGTAATACCGTTCTTGGTTCCGGTGAATCAATTCCGGCCTACCATTGAAGAAAAAGCGTCGGCGGCGCTTGGCCGCAAAGTGCAGGTCGGCAATTTGAGCTTTTCTCTTTTCGGCGGATCGCTTTCCGCGGAAAACCTTGCCATCGGTGACGATCCGAAATTCAGTAATTCCAACTTCCTCACTGCGCAGTCTTTGAAAGTTGGCGTGGAAATCATGCCGCTGATTTTTTCAAAGGCCTTGCATGTGACCGGCATCACCATTGAGAAGCCGGAAGTTACGCTGCTCCGCAATCCTGCCGGCCAGTGGAACTATTCTTCGTTGGGCGGAGCCGCCTCGCAGTCCGCGGCAAAATCAGCCGCCTCGGCGTCGGTAACACCTGCCGATTCGCCTGTTGATTTGTCGGTAAAGAAACTTGAGCTGAAGGGTGGCCGCATCATTGTGGGCGCAACCAATTCGCAAAAACGCAGCACCTATGACCATGTGGATGTGGTGGCCTCCGATTTTTCAGCGACTTCGAAATTTCCTGTCACTGTAAACGCCGACCTGCCCGGAGGAGGGAAGTTCAGCTTTGACGGAACTGTAGGTCCCGTCAATGAATCCGATGCATCGCTTACTCCTCTGGACGCGAAAATCAAAGTTGATTCGCTGAATCTTGCTTCCACCGGATTTCTTGATCCGTCTGCCGGACTTGGAGGACTGGTTGATCTCGACGCTACGATCAATTCTCAGGGAGGTCAGGCCGCCACCAAGGGCACGGCCAAGTTGACCAAAGCCTTGTTGATCGCTGGCGGCTCTCCGTCCAGTGTGCCTGTCAACGTGGATTTCAGCACCAAATACAACTTGCAGAAGGAATCCGGAGTCTTGAATCCATCTACCTTCAAGATCGGCAAGGCAGCGGCCGCCATCAATGGAACGTATGCGAGCCCGGGCGATGACACCGTTGTGAATATCAAACTCAATGGACGAGACATGCCCGCAAAGGATTTGCAGGCATTTCTGCCGGCCCTGGGAATCAACCTGCCAAAAGGCGCTTCCCTGGAAGCCGGAACGCTCAGTACGGATCTGAATATCACTGGCCCCACCAACAAGCTCGTTACCAACGGGAGTGTCGGTTTGTTTGCGGCGAAACTTGCCGGCTTCGACCTTGGTTCAAAAATGTCAGCGATATCCTCTTTGGCCGGAATCAAAAGTGGCAAGGATTTGAATATTGAAAAGCTCAGCACAAATTTGCGCATGGCGCCCGATGGATTGAAAGCCGACAATTTTGTGGCCGTTGTAACTTCTGTCGGCAATTTGGCCGGCGCCGGTACGATTGACTCGACGAATCATCTGGATTTCAAAATGGCCGCGACCCTGACGAACGTTCTCGGTGACGTGGGAAGTCCCGTGTCAAGCGCCGGGGGCCTGCTGGGAAAAATCACCGGCGGTGGAAATAATTGCAAGAATGGCACTACCGTGCCCTTCCTTATTCAAGGGACGACTTCTGATCCCAAGTTTGTTCCTGACGTCGGGGGGCTCGCTGCCAGCATGCTCAAATCACAACTCGGCTGCGCCGGCGGCCTTGCGACAAGCGGCGCAAAGGGAACTGCGCAAACTCCGGCCGACGCGGTAAACGCTCTAGGCAGTCTCTTCGGCAAGAAGAAAAAGCCACAATAGAAGACAAGCCCGTCTTGTATTCGAATCTATTCGTAGCGCAGTGCAACCATGGGATCGACGCGCATCGCACGTCGCGCCGGCAAATAGCATGCCGCTAGCGCGATTCCGAAAAGTAGAAGGGCCACTCCGCCGAAGGTGAGCGGATCGGTCGCGCTCACTCCAAATAGAAGTCTGGCCATGAGCCGCGTCAGTGCAAACGATGCGCATAGCCCGATGACAATCCCAGCCAATGCCATTTTGCCGCCGCTCCCCAAAATAATTCGCAAAATATCTCTTGGTCGCGCGCCCATCGCCATGCGGATTCCCACTTCATGGATCCGCTGGTTCACCAGATACGAAACCACGCCATAAATTCCCACCGTCGCCAGCAGCAACGCAATCGCTGCAAATCCGTTCAGCAAGAGCATGGAAAATCTTCGTTGTGCCTGGGAAGCGGTGACAATGTCTTCCATCGTGGATACTCGATTTACGATTTGCCGGTTATCGATGGAACTGATTTCCTTGCGAACCACTTGCATCATAGCCGCCGAAGGCACCGACGCTCGTACCACAAAGTCCGCTCCATTGGCCCCCATGGTCGTCGCCTGATCGGGAAACTGCGCGAAGGCCAAATAAAGCTGCGAGCGTATTTTTGCCGTGTCGTCGCTGTCCAAGCCCCAGTGATTTACGTGACCAACCACGCCCACAATCTCGGCCGGGCCCAGGATCATAAGATTCAACCGCTTTCCAACAGGGTCCTGTCCTGGAAAATGCTTCCGCGCAAATTCTTCGTCGATTACCGTTATGAGCGGCGCCGTATGGCTGTCCTGTGCACTTACGGTTCTTCCCGCTAACAGCGGAATTTTCATCGCGCGAAAGTATCCCGGGCTCACGCCGTACATAAGCGACCAGGACATATCGTTTTGGCTTGTCGGCTTTGGCTGGCCTTCCACCCAGAACGGAATCTCCGAGTCACCCGACATCGGCAGCGACCCGAACACCACACTGACCGCTTCGATTCCCGGCAATGCTTGCAGTCGTTCGAGCAACTGATTGTTTTTCTCGCGAATCGCCGCGGCGTCCGGCTTCGAGGATGGTGGCAACGACACTTCAAAACTCGTCACATTGCGGGGATCGAATCCCAACTTCACGTTCCACAAGTGCCCCAGACTTCTTAACATCAGTCCCGCGCCAACCAGCAAAATCATCGCCAACGCAATTTCCGAAACGATAAAGATGCCCTGTGCACGATGACGCCCCCCTTCCATCCCGCGGCCTCCTTCCTTCAGAGTTTCCTGCAGATTTGGCCGCACCGTTTTCCACGCCGGCGCCAGCCCAAATAAAAGGCCGGTCAGCAACGAAGCTCCCAGGGCGAAGAGCAGAACGCGCATGTCTAAGTCGAGTCGCACGATTCCAGGCAAAGTTGTCGGAAGCAATTGCAATGCCGCCTGAGTGCCCCATATCGCCAGTAAAATTCCAAGAACTCCGCCCGTCATCGAAAGCAGCAGGCTTTCCGTGAGCATTTGCCGGATCACGCGATTGCGGCTCGCCCCAATCGCGGTACGGATCGCAAACTCGCGTGCTCGCGCCGCCGATCGCGCCAAAAGTAAATTGGCCACGTTGGCGCAGGCAATCAGCAGCACAAATCCCACCGCTCCGAGTAAGACCAGCAGCAGTGGCCGAATGTCGCCAACCGCATCTTCACGCAGAGGAACAACAACGGCGCTTGTTCCTTTCAACGCATCCGGATAGGTATTCGCCAGGTTCGCCGTCACCGCTACCATGTCTGCATCGGCCTGGGCGATCGTCACACCCGGTTTCATCAGCGCAATCACCTGGGTTCCCTGGCTCAGTCCCCGTGTCCGAAATATTTCAGAATCCCACTGCCCGATCGGATAAAAGACATCACTGTCGCGATACCAGTGGAACGTTGCGGGAACTACTCCGATGACTGCGTAGTCCTTGCCGTTCAAGGTGAGATTTTTGCCAAGTATGCTTTGCGCCGCGCCGAATCGATTTCTCCAGACGCGTTCGCTGATCAAAACCACTGGAGCCGCGCCCAGTTGATTCTCCGTTTCTGAAAAATAGCGGCCTAGGATGGGCTGCACGCCCAGCAGTGGCATAAAGTTCGCCGAAGTTTGCAACCCCTGATACTGCTCCGCCTCTCCAGATCCTGTTAGATTAAAAGTGTCCCGCCGCCAGGCCGAGAGCGCAGCGAAGCTGCGATTGTCTTTCTGCCAATCCAAAATATCCGGATACGAAACCGACGACTCTTCAAACTGGCTCGTCTTCTGATAAACCGCCACAAGCCTTTCCGGGTGCACAAACGGAAAGGGCCGAAAGATCGCGGCATTCACCACACTGAAGATTGCCGTGTTTGCGCCGATTCCCAAGGTCAACATCAAGATCACCACGACGGTAAATCCCGGATTCTTCCGCAACATTCGCAGCGCATAGCGCGTGTCCTGCCATAGGATTTCCAGCATGGGATGTCCTCTCCTGTCGCGATAAATCTCTTTGGTCTGCTCGGTCCCGCCCAATTTCACCAGAGCCACCCGCCGCGCTTCTTCCAGGTTCATTCCTCTGCGCAAATTTTCATCGATATGCAGTTGCAGATTGCTTTCAAGTTCTGCTGCAAACTCCTGCTCACGCTTTTCCTTGCGAAACAGCTCCGCCGTTCGCAGAAAGAATGCGCGAACTTGTCTCATGCCGTTTCCTTGCCGGTCCCCAGGAAGCGGGCCAGAATTTCCGTAGTCTCCGCCCAATCCCTGGCCTCCTTCGCCAACTGCTTTCTTCCTGCGCGGGTCAACTTGTAATATTTCGCTTTTCGATTGTTGTCGGATTGGCCCCACTCGGAAGCGATATAGCCTTCCTGCTCCAATTTCAGCAGGGCCGGGTAGAGCGTTCCGTAATTCACCGCCAGCAAGTCGCCGCTGGTCTGTTCAATGCGTCGCGCGATCCCGTATCCATGCAGCGGCCCCAGCGCCTCGAGCGTTTTCAGCGCCATTAACGCCAAAGTCCCCTGCCAGACATCTTTCTTCTCGCCCATGGCTTTTTCGCCTCCCTTGCCGCCGTCGTCCTATGGGATACCCATAGCGGAATATCACAAGTCCTATGGGAAGGCAATAGAAGGAACGCAAGGTCTCTGCAATTTGTTCCATACGGTTTCAAATATTTTGCCAACGGCCTACTTTTCCACAAATGGTCCGGCAAGCCTTGACTCCTCTGTAACTTCCAACTAGCCTCGTCCGTCTACTTGTTCAGTCTCGGGAGACAGCTCAATTCCATTTTTTTGTCCCCAAGGAGTCACGCATGCTTTCACGTTCGGGCCGCAGTTGCGCCTGTGTACTTTTTATTGCTGCACTGATGGTGGCAATCTGCGCAGCGCCTGCACTCCGCGCGCAGGGCGGCGAGCCGCAATCGTTTGCCATTCGCGGCGCCAAAGTCGTTCCAGTCTCCGGTCCGCCGATCGACGATGCGACCGTCATCGTCTCTCGCGGCGTGTTCACCGCCGTCGCTAAAGACGCAAAAATTCCCGAAGACGTCTGGGTCATCGACGGCAAGGGCCTAATTGTTTATCCGGGCCTCATCGATGCCTTCACGGACATCGGCCTCCCCGCCGCTCCCGCAGCGCCGGAAGCAACGAGCCGTGCCGCGCGCCGCGCTCCGGGAGGCGCCGCTGGCCCAGAAGATCGTCCCGCCTCTACCCCTTGGCGCAACGCTGCCGATGAAGTTACTCTCGCCGACAAACGCATCGAGACTTGGCGCACGGGAGGCTTCACCACAGTCATCTCCGCTCCCACCGGCGGGTTTTTTCCCGGCCAAGCCGCAGTCCTTGATCTTGCCGGAGATCGTCCCAGCGAATTCGTGGTCAAATCGCCAGTCGCAATTCCCATTGCCGTTCAGCCCGGCGCGGGCTTTGGCAGCGGTTTTCCTGATTCACTAATGGGCGGCCTCGCCTACGTTCGCCAAGTCTGGCTTGACACCGATTGGAGCACCAGGGCGCAGGCCATATACGAAAAGAATCCGCGTGGCGTCCCTCGTCCCCGTTATGACAGAACCGAAGCCGCTTTAGCCGACGCGCTTGACGATCACGCTGTCGTTCTGATTCCCGCAAACAACACCATCCAAATTCGCCGCGCCCTTGAACAACTCGTGGATCGCTGGAAAGTATCGGCAGTTTTGTACGGCGGCCAAATGTCGTATGAAGTGGCGCCAGAAATTGCCGCCAAAAAACTTCCCGTCTTGGTCAATCTCAAATGGCCCGAAGCAGAAAAAGATGCCGATCCAGACGATAAGCCTTCGCTCAGGGTCTTGCGCTTCCGTGACAAATCACCCAGTTCACCCGTCGCTCTCGCCAAAGCCGGCGCAAAGTTCGCGTTTTACTCCGGGGGAATCGCCCTGCCCAAGGACATTCTCAAAGCTGCCAAAAAATCCATCGATGCAGGTCTGGCACCAGACGCCGCCCTCCGCGCCCTTACACTCTCGGCCGCGGAAATTTTCGGCGTCTCCGATCGTCTCGGTTCCATCGAAAATGGAAAAATCGCCAATCTCGTCGTTACCGACGGCGACCTGTTTGAAGAAAAAACTAAAATCAAGATGGTTTTCGTCGATGGCAGTAAATTTGAAATTCGCGAGCCGGAAAAACCAAAAGAACCGCCCAAAGGGGACATCACCGGCAAATGGAAGCTTAGCTATACCACTCCAGAAGGTGCGGAGGAATCGACCGCCGATCTCGTCATGGAAAAAGATGGCACCGTGAGCGGCACCGTCACGAGCAAGCGCGGCACGGGCTCTGTCATCAGCGGTTATGCCAGCGCCGATAAATTCAGTTTCACGATCAACATTCCCGTTGAAGGCGAACCAGCTGACGTCGTCTTCTCGGGAACCTTCGATGCTTCTTCTCTGAAAGGTTCGATCCACGTGCTCAGCTACTCAATTGATTTCACCGGCGCAAAGCCCAATCACGATTCCTCCGTTGCCAGCCAGGTATTAGGGGGTGCCCGGTGAAGCAATCTTCGCAGCTCCGTACAATCTTGAGCTCCTCACTGGCACTCTGGATTTCTTCCGCCGCTCCGTTCACTGCCGCCGCGGCGACCGCGCCGGAAGCGCCCACCGTTATCCTGATTCAGGACGCTACCGTCCTCACTGTTTCTCACGGCACTCTCGAGCACACCTCCATCCTCATCAAGGACGGCAAAATTGCCGAAATCGGCGCATCGCTTAAAGCGCCAAAAGACGCGCAACTGATCGACGGCAAAGGCCAATTCGTCATGCCCGGCATCATCGACTGCCACTCGCATATCGCCGTTGACGGTGATGTCAACGAAGGCAGTGTCTCTGTCTCCTCCATCGTCAACATCGCCGACGTCCTAAACCCTGAAGACATCGACATCTATCGTGATCTGGCAGGCGGCGTTACGGTCGCCAACGTTCTTCACGGTTCGGCCAATGCCATCGGAGGGCAAACCGTCGTCATCAAACTGCGCTGGGGCCAGCCTGCGGCAAAGTTGCCGTTCGAAGGCGCTCTTCCAGGAATAAAATTTGCCCTCGGTGAAAATCCCAAGCGCTCCAATTTCAGCATACCCGGAGCGCCACGCCGCTACCCCGCTACGCGCATGGGCGTGGAGGAAACCATCCGTTCCGCCTTTACCGAAGCCCGCGATTACAAAATCTCCTGGGACACCTACAACAAGCGGGTCTCCGCCGGTGAGAAAAGTCTCATCCCGCCCCGCCGCGACCTCCGCCTCGAACCACTAGTCGAAGTCTTGGAAGGGAAGCGCTACGTCCACTCACACTGCTATCGCGAAGACGAAATCCTCATGCTCCTCCGTGTAGCCAAAGAGTTCGGCTTCAAAGTCCGCACCTTGCAACACGTTCTCGAAGGCTACAAGGTTGCCGACGAAATCGCCGCTGCTGGAACCGGAGCATCTACGTTCTCCGACTGGTGGGCCTACAAAGTCGAAGCCTACGACGCCATCCCCTACAATGCCGCCATCATGACTCGCCGCGGCGTACTCGTTTCCATCAACTCTGACGACGCGGAAGAAGCCACACACCTGAACCAGGAAGCCGCGAAAACCATAAAATTCGGCGGGCTCACGCATGACGAAGCGATCAAACTCGTCACTCTAAATCCCGCCATCCAGCTAGGCATCGACAAACGCGTCGGTTCGATCGATGTCGGTAAGGACGCCGACCTCGTCATATACAATCACGACCCGCTCAGTGCCTATGCCGTAGTGCAAAAGACTCTAGTTGACGGCCGCGTCTATTTCGACCGCCAGCGCGACATAGTGGACGGCCCGGGCCGCGAGAAAGAAAAGAAAGATCTTCTCGAAAAAGAAAAACAAGCCGAGAAAAAATCTGAAGATAAGAAAAAGTCCGAAGAAAAGAAACCGGAAGAGAAGAAACCTGACCATACATCCAAGCCACAACAATCTGCCGCAGCGGCCGTGTCCGCACTCTCCGGAGGTGCTCTGTGAATCGCGCAACGCTCCGAAATGCCTTTGTCTTGCTATGCGCAGTCCCTGTAGGAATCTGTGCGCAAACCCCCGCGAACCCCACCTATGCCATCACCCACGCAAAAGTCTTTACCCTAACCGGAGCACCCGTGGACGATTGCACTGTGGTCATTCGCGACGGAAAAATAACAGCCGTGGGCACCGGGGTAGCGGTCCCCACAGGCGCACAAGTAATCGATGGAAAGGGCCTCGAGGTTTATCCGGGTTTCTTCGACTCCATTACGCAAATGGGCCTCTCTGAAATCTCTGCGGTACGGGCCACGGTCGACAGCGCGGAAACTGGCAACTTCAATCCAGACGTAGTGGCAGCCACGGCGGTTTCTGCTTCCAGTCAGCACATTCCCGTAACACGCGCTTCCGGCATTACCGAAGTTCTCGCAGTCCCGGGCAGCGGAGGGTTTGACGCTGGCGGCTCGCAAGGAACATTCGCGGGCCAAGCCTCCGCCATCCATCTTGCGGGTTGGACCAACGAGGAAATGAACATCAAGAAATCCGCTGCCATGGTCATCAACTGGCCGGCAATCGAAACAAATTCCTTCGATTTCACAACGTTCAGCCGAAAACAGAAGCCCTACACGGACGCCAAAAAAGAATACGACAAGCAAGTTGACGAAATCTCCGACTGGATTGAGCGCGCTCGCCATTACGCGCTGGCGTTGGACCATCACGGCAATTCCGAATTTCAACGCGACGTGAAGCTGGAGTCGCTGGTCCCCGTGGTTCGCAGACAACTTCCCGTCCTTGTTTTTGCCGATCGTGCGCGCAGCATTCGCGCCGCAGTAGAATTCGCTGACAAACAAAAACTAAAGATCATCATCGCGGGCGGCTCTGAAGCCTATAAAGTCAAAGATCTTCTCCGCTCGAAAAATATACCGGTCATCCTTCGCCCCGTGCTGACAGAAGTCCGCGAAGAAGACGATCCCTACGACCGCCTCCTCTCGCAACCCGCCGAACTTAGCAAAGCCGGAGTGAAATTCGCCTTTGGCAGCTTCGACAACTCCTTTGCCCGCCGCCTCGGCCAAAACGCCGCCAACGCCGTGGCCCATGATCTCCCCTACGAGGAGGCTTTGAAAGCGATCACGATCTACCCTGCCCAGTTCTTCGGGCTCGACGATCAACTCGGCACACTGGAAGCCGGGAAAATCGCAAACATCATCGTCACCAACGGCGACCCCCTGGAACTGACCACCGACCTCCGCTACCTTTTCATCCGCGGGCAACTCACCAGTACCGACAACAAACACAAATCGCTATATGAAAAATATCTAAATCGCCCCAAATCCCAATAAGCAGTTTCGCTGGCGGGGACCCGGTAGATCGTGCCCGGTTGGCAGGACTGCCGTCGATGACCCGTTCCCGGGTCCGCCTTCTGCGGCGGACCGTCGCACTGCGCCAAAAAACGATTCGACGATCGATTATTCCAACTCGGTCGCCTGAAACTTTCCCCATTTTCTCCCGTCAGATGACATAGACTCCCATCTCAACGGAAAACCATGAACAATTTTCTCCAAGATCTCCGCTACGCCTTCCGCCTTCTAACCAAGAAACCTGGATTCACCATCATCGCCATCCTGACACTGGCCCTGGGTATCGGCGCCAACACCGCCATTTTCAGCGTCGTCAACGGTGTCCTGCTTCGCCCGCTCCCGTTCCGCGACCCCGGCAAACTGATTCTCGTCACGGAAAAAAGCGACCTCCCCACAATTTCTACCTCATTTGAAAACTACATCGACTGGCGCGACCAAAGCCATGCTTCCTTTGAATCTCTAGAAGCGACTCGCGGCACGCAACTCACGCTCACCGGATCCGGCGAACCAGAACGCCTGACCGCGCGCATGGCCACCGCCGGACTTCTTCCGCTGCTCGGTATCAACCCCATTGTCGGCCGCGACTTCCTCCCGGAAGAAGATCGCGCCGGGGGCCCGGCAGTCGTTCTTCTCAGCTATGGCCTCTGGCAGGGCCGCTTTGCCGGCTCCCAGGAAATTCTCGGCAAATCCATCAATCTCGATGCACGACCCTACACAATCGTCGGCATCCTCCCCAGTGGCTTCCAAATTCTTCAGCCTGCTGATGTTATTGTTCCCTTCATGCCGTGGGCACGTACGCTACCGGCGGATCGCAACTGGCACCCCGGCATCATTCCCGTCGGTCGTCTCCGCCCCAATGTGTCTCGCGAGCAGGCCCGCAGCGAAATGGCCGGCATCGCCAAGCGCCTGGAAGAGCAATATCCCGAGTTCAATACAGGTGTCTCTACCAACGTAGTCGGCCTGCAGGAACAAATCGTCCAAAACGTTCGTCCCGCGCTCGTTCTTCTGCTCGGCGCTGTCAGCCTCGTTTTGCTGATTGCTTGCGTCAACGTCGCCAATCTTTTGCTTGCACGGGCCGCGTCCCGCGGAAGGGAAATTGCCATCCGCACCGCCCTGGGCGCCAGCCGTGCCAGAGTCATTCGCCAGCTTCTCACCGAAAGTGTTTTGCTATCCTTGGCTGGCGGCATACTCGGAATTCTCTTGGCTTGGGCCGCGCTCGGCCCTTTGCTAAAAATATCCGCAGGCAGTGTTCCGCAAACGCTGGCCATCGGCCTGGACAGATGGGTCCTAGTGTTCACGGCTGCAATTTCCGTCGTCACCGGACTGATCTTCGGTATCGTTCCAGCACTTCGCACAGCAAAATTGGATCTTCGCGAAACTCTCAATGAAGGAGCCCGTGGCTCGAGCGCAGGCCCCGGGCAACACCGCATTCGTGGCGTGCTAGTGGCCATGGAAATCGCGTTAGCAATGCTGCTGCTGGTCGGTTCAGGACTTCTCCTTCGCAGTTTTGCGCGGCTGCAAGAAACTCCTCCCGGCTTTCGACCTGATCATCTTCTGGTCGCGGATCTTCCTCTCTCCGAATCTACGTACTCCGCTCCGCAGCAGCGCTACCAATTTTTCGATCGCCTCGTGGAACGTGCCAAGCAGCTTCCCGGCGTCCGCTCCGCCGCAGCCGCGTCGTTCCTACCCGTAAGTGGCGGCGGTTCCATCATTCATTTCAATATCATTGGCCGCCCGCCACGCACGCCACACGACTATGTCGCGGCCGGATACCGAACCATCACACCGAATTATCTGGAAACTCTTGGCGTTCCACTCACCCGCGGCCGCCTGTTCACCGCTGCCGACAACGAACGCGCGTCAGCCGTCGTCGTCATCAACACCACCATGGCGCACACCTATTTCGCGGACGAAAATCCGCTTGGCAAACGTCTCCAGATCGGCGCCACACCCGATAACAGCATTCCCACGATGGAAGTGGTTGGCGTAGTCGGCGACGTAACTCCGGGCCTCGGCCTAGATCCCCAAGCCGAAATGTATCTTCCTTACAGGCAGGCCGACGCAGTGCTGCCGGTATTTCAACTCTCCGTGGTTTTGCGCACCACAGCCGATCCAGTTCTCCAATCCAACGCGCTGCGCAGCGTGCTGGGCGAAATCGACCCCAATCAACCGCTCGTCAAAGTTCGTACTATGGAAGACAACATGTCGGCCACCGTCGCGCAACCACGCTTCCGCACCTGGCTGATCGGGATTTTCGCTGCTCTCGCCTTGGTCTTGGCTTCCATAGGCGTCTATGGAGTCATGTCCTACACCGTCACGCAACGCACCAACGAAATTGGGATTCGTGTCACGTTAGGTGCCCAAGCCACTGACGTTTTCCGCAGCGTAGTCGGTGAAGCCCTGCGCCTGGCGTTTTTCGGAGTGGCTGGCGGATTGGTCGCGGCACTCGTTCTCACGCATCTGCTCAAGAGCTTTCTCTTCGGTATCAGCGCCTACGATCCACTCACATTTCTGGCCGTCGCCATTCTTCTCACTTTCATTGCCGCGGCTGCCTCCTTTTTTCCAGCCCGCCGCGCCACCCAGGTCGACCCGCTGGTGGCCCTGCGTTACGAATAATCTTCATTTAGCGAAGTTGACGAAACTTTTTGCCGGTATTTGCGTTCATACTTAAGACCACCACATGCGCACTCGTCTCTTCATTCCCCAGCTTGTCGCACTGTTGCTAACGCTTTTCCCTTCCGCCCGGGCGCAAGACGCCAACAAAATCATCGGCCAATACCTGAAAGCCTCCGGCGGCGGCAAAAACATCTCCAAGATCCAAACCCTATCCATTGAAGGTACATTTTCCGATCCCGCCGACCAGAAGTCCGGCGCCTACACTTTCAACACCAGGTTCCCAAATCGCTACTATTCCGAACTCACTGTCGGTGAAAAATCCACAATCGAAGCCTACAACGGAAAATCCGCCTGGCATCAAATCGCCGGCGGCGAAATTGCCACGCTGACTGGCGTCGAAGGCTTTCAACTGGAAGCCGCGGGCCAGTACTACAATTCGCGTCTGAGCAATCTTAAGAAGAATAAATTGCTTGTCGCCTTCATCGGCCGCGCGCAGGTTCAGGGCAAAGAAGCCTTCCAACTCGAACTAACCACGCCCAACAACCTCAAGCGCCAAATATTCTTTGACCCCAACACCCATCTACTCACCAAAGAATCGGCCACCATCGAGGGCAACTGGACGCCGCTGACGAGGC
>Ga0193726_1001176_pt1 | contig 21868 bp, 23 predicted proteins | sample H2c1metaG_FD_144928 | JGI IMG/M metagenome (GOLD analysis project Ga0193726, IMG submission 144928) | Soil microbial communities from a riparian zone of the East river system, Colorado, United States - H2c1 | ecosystem: Environmental > Terrestrial > Soil > Riparian zone | place: USA: East River...
TGCGCATCAGTATCAAAACAAAGGAGTTAGGTCGGTCGATTTTGGCATCAATATCAAAACAAAGGACTTATCCCGAATGAGAGGATCGGGATGTAAGTGCTTTATTTTGATATTCTTACACGCTCTTTTGAAAGTGATGAGTCTTACGTCCGGCAGGGTGGTGAGATCCATTCATGGGGTGCCAGTTGAACGGAGTTTTCCAGTCTGCGGTTTAGGGTAGCGCGATTGGATTTAATATGTCAAGGAAACTATAGTACCAAATACTAAATATTCGATGATAAAATCGAGAAGCCTGTTCGAATTGAATTCGAATCAGAGGTGGTGGCGTGTGGCGAATTGGTAGCACCGACACTCCTGTCCGTGCGCCTTTCTTCGTCAACGGCAAAACATGCACCGACAAGAGTGTCGGTGCTACTAAGCACGCAGCCAGGATTGTCTGCGCTACAAAAAGCGGCGTGCGACGGAGCTATTCGGTGATAATTTACGTTGGTATGATGCGGTGGAATTCTTTGGACGGTTAAGTTATGCGTCGAGTTATTTTTGCGATTTGCGGGTTCTTGCTTGCTGGCGCGGTATGTGGCGCGCAGCAGGCAATTCCGCTAAATAAGCCTCACGATCCCCCTCCGGGAGCGCCTGCGATCCCTTACGTGGCTGTAACTCCGCCGATGCCGACCGGCGCTGCGATGGATTTTCTTGCGGCGAAAGTGGCCGCGGAAATTGCGGCTCAAAATATGAAGGGCGTTGTAGTGGTTGGACTTGCCGGGCCGGATCGCCGGATCACCGAACTGGGAATACGTCTTCGGGGAGAATTCAGCGATTCACTTGCGCGGCAAGCGGCGGGAGTGAACGTGCCGGACGCAGATGCGATTCGCAATTTTTTGAGAACAAATCGGATTGCCGAAGATATGGTGTACAGCAACGCGCTGGGCGGATGGATTGCCAAGCGCATGCACGCAGAAGGATATGTAACCGCGCGAATCAACATTATTTCCGGAAACGCGCCGACTGTCCTCGCGGGACTTTTTGTTTGCACCACCGGCGTATGCCAGGACATCGCGACACTGAACGCGACGCTTGAGTTGACGCCCGAGGAACTTGAGGATGCCGGCCGGGATTATGTGCCGGAATTAAAAGTGCCGGTGATGCCGCCGGGAACGGATGGAGTGTCGCGTCCGAAATGTGTCGCCTGTCCGATGCCAACTGTTCCGCCGGAACTGCGCATTGAAAATATTCGGGGCAGTTCGCACTTGCTGGTAACGGTTTTGTCGGATGGAACGGTGGACGATGTTTTCGTAGTCGGGCCAATGGGCCACGGTTTGGATGCGCTTGCGGCGGACGCGGTCCTAACATGGAAATTTTCGCCCGCGCGCGACGCAAAGGGTGTTCCTGTGACGATGCAGACTGAGATTGAAATTCCGTTCAAGATTGAAGGCGTGCCGGTGAAAACGGTGAAGAAGAAATAAGGTTGCAGGTAGCTGGTAACGCTTGAAGTGCTTTGTTGGAGGGTGGGAATGGTCGGGCGGCGGTTTATTTGTGCGATCGGATGTTTGGTGATTACATCCGGGATTTGCGGCGCGCGCCAGCTTTCACAAGGGAAGGCGGCTCCGGTGCAGCATCAGCCCGGTATTCCGGCCGTTGACCGGACGCCGGTATCTGCAGCCACGCTTGAGGCGCTAATCACGCAAGTGTCGCAACAAATTCTGCAGCACCATCTGAAAAGTGTGGCCGTGATTGGCGCGGTGGGACCAATGCCCAATGTGCCGACGCAATTTGGCTTGGAATTTGGCGATAAATTCAGCGCCGCCCTCGCGAAACAATCCAGCGATTTTCGAGTTGAGGACAGAACAGAATTGCGTGAAATCGTTAAGAAGAATCGAGTTTCGGATGTCATGGTGGTGTCGGATGGTCTTGCGAACTGGATCGCGTCGAAAGCTGGGGTGGAGGGCTACGTTGTCGTTGAGTTCACAAGAGTGGCCAGTGACGGTGCCGAGGTTTTGGTGACCCTCTGTCGCACTGACAAAGAGGATGGATATTTTCTAAGTTCGGCGAACACGAATGTGGATCTTACGTTAGAGCAATTTACGGATGGGCTGCGGCCGATTGATTCGGATTGGAATAAGGACACGTATACAAAAGAGGAGTATTCGCAGTTGGCGTTGAACCGGCAATCAACGTGTACATCGTGTCCCAAACCGGAATATACCGAAATCGCCCGCAAAGAACGTGCCATGCACGAACAGGTAGTGCTGGAGATTACGGTACTCCCAGATGGCACCACTAGTGACGTCGCGGTGATAAAATCAGGACGTTACGGGTTAACTGCGAACTCGGTGGAATTAGTCCTTCACAAATGGCAATTTAAGCCCGCGCTGGATGCAGCCGGAAACACGACGTCGACACGTCTCCGGGTCGAAATCGTTTTCCAGTTGTCTTAGGGCAATGTCTGAGACAGGCTTCTCTACTGATCCGTCCCCACCAACTGCACCGCATCAATTTCATTCCAGCCGGGAATCACATTTGTCGCCAATGTAATTTTCACGCGATCCGCTTTGTAAGCCGTCTTAGGAAATTTCACCATCAAATAATTTAATTCGGTCGTCGGATCGTTGCCTGCCCAAACGGTGTGAGCCAGTCCGCCTTCGTCGAATAATTCAATTTTGATCACAGCTCCGGAGCCGCACGATTCGCGAACGCGCACTTCATTTGCGTGAACTGCCTTCGGATATTTCAGGTCCAGCCATTCGATGCCCGCGTCAGGAGTTTTCGACGTCCAGGCTTTTCCGTCGTCGGCATATTTATCGACGTTCGGCGCCCCGGTTGCTTGATTTGGTGACCACGCCGCCTGACCTTGCGCGTCGCTGTAGCTGGAAGATGCTGTGGCGAGAATTGCCCATTCGCCGTTCGGGTCATTCTTAATTTGATCTTGTTTGACTGCCCAATCGGCGGCGGCGAGTTTTGCGGTGGTGTCGGCGGAAGAGCCGTCGGCGTTTGTTACAGGCGCAGCCGCGGGAGCCGGTGCGGGAGCGGCGGGCGCAGGAGCTGGAGCGGCCGCTGACTTAGTTTCCGGAGCGGGCGATTTGCCGCATCCGCCAAGAAGGATGAATGCGCTCAACGTTGCAACTGCTACGCCGCTTATGATTGTGGTCGATTTGGAAAGTTTGATTTCGTGCGTGGCTCGCATGGAAACCTCTCAGACAGTCTCGCTTCGTTGATGAAAATGCGATGACTGTTGGCGGGCATCGTATTTGAGCGGGAAACGAGTGTCAAGGAATTGCGTTGCTTCTGGGCGATCGGTTTGGATTGACGGTTGTATTCAACGCAGAGGAAGAACGCAGAGGAAGATTAGGCAGTCTTGCGAAGTTCGCCGAGAACTAACTTCGCTACTTCCTTCAGCGTCTCGAAAACGCCTGCGCCATTGATTGCCGTCGCTTCAATAATCGGTTCACCCTTGCGCTGAAGTTTTTCTTTTAGTTCGTCGACACTGAGAATGTGCGGCAAATCGCGTTTGTTCAGCTGCAGCAAATAGGGAATTGTTTCAAACGAAAGATTGTGTTCCTTCAAATGTTCCTGCAAGTTGTCCAGCGTTTCCAGATTCGCGTCCAAGCGTTCTTCCTGCGAATCGGCGACGAACACAACTCCATCCGCGCCTTTTAGGATTAATTTTCGGCTGGCTTCGTAAAAAACCTGTCCGGGAACTGTATAAAGATGCAGGCGCGTTTTAAATCCGCGAACGGTGCCGAGATCGAGTGGAAGAAAATCGAAGAACAGCGTGCGATCTGTTTCCGTGGCGAGCGAAATCATCTTCCCTTTTTGATTGGCACCGGTATTTTCGTAGATCCACTGCAAGTTGGCGGTTTTTCCGCCAAGGCCGGGGCCGTAATAAACCAGCTTGCAGTTAATCTCCCGAGCGGGGAAGTTGATAAATGGCACGAAGCGTCGATTCTCCGTTACGATTTATAACACACGCGTGCAAAGCGGCCAATGAGCAAGGTCAAAAGCGTTTCGAGAAGCGAACATTCCGGGGGCGGGCGGCGTCCGCGAGGCTAATTTGGGCCTATTTGGTGGGTTTGACCACAAAGGAGGCGTCTGTTAGCATGCACGATATGTCACGCACTAAAAAGCCTGCAAAACGGTCCGCGCGGATGCGAGCCGGCAGCGCCCAGCGCTCCAAGCTATTGAAAAAGAAGCCAGTTAAGAAAGCCGCCGCGAAAACTCCGCCAATCAATTTGGTGGACCCGCTGATTCAATCTCAATTGAAGACGTACGAAGAAGCGCTGCGAAATTTCCAAGCGCAAAAATTTGGCAAGGCAAAAGAACTTTTGGAAAAAGTAATTATCGGGCCCAGCAAAGAATTGGCAGAGCGCGGACTTGTTCACTTGCGTGTGACCGAGCAGCGCATTAGCAGGACGCCGGATTCTTCCATGCGCAGCGCCGAAGATCATTATCAACATGGCGTGGCCATGATGAATCACGGGCGTTGGGATGAAGCGCGCGATCATTTGGGACGCGCGCGAAAAATGTCTCCCAAAGCGGACTACATTGTTTATGCGATGGCGGCGCTGGATTGTTTGACGGGCGAAGCCGAAGCGGCGATGGAAAATTTGAAGCTGGCGATTGAACTGAAACCGGAAAATCGCTATCACGCGCGCAACGACGAAGATTTTGCATTCCTGCAGGAAGATCCCCGATTCACGGAACTGCTTTATCCGGAACGCGAAGGCGCGGGCGGATAATTAAACTCCAGGGTATCGAATATCTGAAGTGACGGGCAAGAATCCCATCCACGAAAAAATTGAAACGAAGGCCGGGCGAGTTGTCGCTGTCGGCGGAGGCACGGGACTTTCTTCCGTGCTGCGTGGACTGAAACAATATGTCGCTCCTCCTTTACGCGATGGTGGCGAATATCCAATTTCAGATTTGGCGGCGATTGTCACCGTCACAGATGACGGCGGTAGCTCCGGACGTTTGCGTCGTGAGTACAGCATTTTGCCGCCGGGAGATATACGAAATTGTCTTGTCGCGCTAGCGGATGACGAAACACGGCTGAGCCGATTATTCCAATATCGATTTCCATCCGGGCGAGGATTGGGCGGACACAGCTTTGGAAATTTATTTCTAACGGCGCTCAGCAACGTGACCGGAGATTTTGCGGAAGCAGTGCGAGTGAGCGGACAAGTGCTGGCAATCCGCGGAAGAATTTATCCAGCGACAATTCAGAACGTGTCACTGGAAGCGCTGATGTACGGCGGACGCATCGTAAAAGGCGAGACGCGAATCGCTAAGGTGCGCGGGCGCATCAGACGAGTGAGCCTGAATCCCCGTCGAGTAAAGCCGCTTCCGGACGTGATGCACGCGATTGAAAACGCGGGAGTAATCCTGCTGGGCCCGGGTTCTCTCTACACCAGCGTGATTCCGAATCTGCTGGTGGCCGGAGTAGCCGAAGCGATTGCGCGATCGAAGGCAGTGCGCGTTTATATTCCGAACCTGATGACGCAGCCCGGTGAGACGGACGGAATGAGTGTGGCGGATCATGTCCGCGCGATTTACCAGCACACCAAGCGGCCGCTATTTGATTGCGTGGTGATCAATCAGCAGGCGGTTTCACCCGAAGTAGCCAAGCGATATAACGCCGAGGGCGCGGTACCGGTCGTCGCGGATATTAGCGAGCTGGAAAAACTAGGCATGCGCTGCGTAGACGGGAATTTGCTGGAAGAACACGCAGTCGTCCGGCACGATTCCGCGCGGCTGGCGAAAATGTTGGTGGAAGAATTTGTTATGAAGCGTCGGCGAAAGTAAACGGCGACACGTTTGAGTCGAAGGTAAGCTGTTACTTACTAAGTGGGGCAGTGGCACTCAACATTCCTTGCTTTGGGACAAAGTAGGCTCGTATACTTAGCCCCGCTGCAAGACTGGTCGTCGGGGCGAAAATTGAACGGGTCCGCTGGTAAGACACCTCTCCAACGGTCGTCATCGTTTAGAACGTCATCATCTCTATAATTGTTTGGATGATTGTTTGGGGCATCGTTCGGAACACTGACTAGAAAATTCCTGGGAGAAATTGAATGGCACCAGCTACGGCAAACGAGTTCAACGTATACGAGTCGGCGGAAGCGCGTTTTGAAGAAGCCGCCAAGCGGCTGGGTTTGGAAGACGGGCTTTACCGCTACATGAAATATCCGAACAAGGAAATCACCGTTTATATTCCGATCACCTTGGACAACGGCAAGCTGGAAGTTTTCACGGGCTATCGCGTGCATCATTCGATTGTGCGCGGGCCGTGCAAGGGCGGAATTCGATTCGATAAAAATGTGTCGCTGGACGAAGTGCGCGCGCTGGCCGCATGGATGACCTGGAAATGCGCGGTCGTAAATATTCCTTTTGGCGGCGCAAAGGGCGGAGTGATTTGCGATCCCAGCCAACTTTCGCGCGGAGAACTGGAACGCATTACGCGGCGTTACACGGCTGAACTCAGCGAATGGATTGGGCCGGAGCGCGATGTACCCGCGCCGGACGTCGGCACCAATGAACAAACTATGGCGTGGGTGATGGACACTTATTCAATGCACGTGCGCCACACGACCACGGCGGTTGTCACCGGCAAGCCGATTGAACTTGGCGGATCGCGCGGACGCAAAGAAGCCACCGGACGCGGCTGCATGATCGTATGCGATCGAGCCATCGCGCGGCTGGGACTAAAACGCGAAGAGACAAAGGTGATCGTCCAGGGATTCGGAAACGTCGGATCAATGGCCGCGTTGCTGATGAGTCAGGCCGGTTACAAAGTTGTGGGCGCCGCGGATGTTCACGGCGCGCTTTACAACGAAGAAGGATTCAACGTTTCCAAGTTGATTGAATGGGTTTACGTGCAGAAAAAGCCCTTGCCCGAATTTCCGCAGGGCGGCACGAAATTTTCCTCGCAGGAAGTTTTGTTCCAACCGTGCGACATTTTGTTGCCCGCGGCGGTTGAAAATCAAATCACCACGCAGAACGCGCATCGCGTGCAGGCGAAAATAATTTGCGAAGGCGCAAACGGCCCCACTACTTCCGCGGCGGATGCAATTATCGATGCCAAAGGTATTTTCGTGATTCCCGATATTCTCGCCAATGCCGGCGGTGTTAGCGTCAGCTATTTTGAATGGGTGCAGGACCGTCAGGGATTTTTCTGGCGTGAAAGCGAAGTGAATGAGCGCCTGCAAGATATTATGGAGCACGCCTTCGATGAAGTGGTACGATACGCCGAAACTCACGGCGTGAATAATCGCATCGCCGCTTATATGTTGGCGATTGACCGGGTCGCGATTGCGCTGAAGTTGCGTGGAATCTACGCCTGAGAAAAGTTTAGTCCGACTGAAATTTGTCCGACCTGATTCTCTGACCGGGGAGTTACGCGCTGGACCCCTGGTTGAAACTGCAGTTCAAATTGCGGTTGAAACGCATCTGCGGCGCGGCTCGTCGAAGTAGGCACGTCGGGATTCGCCAAAAAATTTAAATGTGTGCCGATCACATTTCGCCCGGCCATCAGAAGTCTGAGGCAGAACATCGCCTGGACATTTGCACGGCCGGCAACTGGCTCTACGAGCGCGGGTTCATTCCCGCGTGCGACGGCAACATTACTATTCGTCTCGATTCCGAACGCATCCTCGCCACTCCTCGCGGATTCTGCAAAGGCATGATGTCGCCCGACGATCTGGTAATCACAGATCACTCCGGCCGAAAAATTTCCGGCAAACACGAACCTTCTTCTGAGTTGGAAATGCATTTGCTGATTTACCGCCGGCGCCTGGATGCCAACGCCGTGTGCCACGCGCATCCGCCCATCGCAACTGGATTTGCCGCGGCCGGCGTGCCGCTGGATAAACCTTTGCTTGCGGAAATGGTCGTCACCTTCGGTAGAATTCCACTCGCGCCGTTTGCAATGCCCGGCACGACAGAACTTTCCTGGTCGCTCGAACCGCTCGTCGCGGATCACGATGCAATTCTGATGGCCAATCACGGCGTGGTCACCTATGGCGCGGATTTGATTTCCGCATTTCACCGCATGGACGTCGTCGAGCACTACGCGCGCGTCTCGCTCGTCACCGAGCTTCTCGGTAAACAAAGCTTGCTTTCTGGGTGCGATGTGGAAAAATTGCTCACAGTGCGCCAGCGCCATCCGAATTAAACATGAGCGCGGTGTTTCCTGATTGTTTGTGGGGCTGGGGGAAATTAGAATGAGTGAAGCGCTCGGAATGGTAGAAACCAAAGGTCTGGTGGCGATGATCGAAGCCGCCGACGCGATGGTGAAAGCCGCGAATGTCACGCTGATTGGCTGGGAAAAAATCGGCGCCGGTTATGTGACCACCATGGTGCGCGGCGACGTTGCCGCCGTGAAAGCTGCCACCGATGCAGGCGCCGCCGCGGCGCGAAGAGTCGGCGAACTAGTTTCGGTTCACGTAATTCCCCGTCCGCACGATTCCCTGGAAAGTATTTTGCCGATTCGCAAAAAAGAAGGAAATGCATCGGCAGGCGGATCGTAGGAGACTAATAATAATCTCGAATGATTCTCGGCCGCATCGTCGGAACTGTTGTCGCCTCGCGTAAAGATCCGCGCCTGGAAGGAATGAAACTTCTCATCGTAAAACCCATCACGCCCGAAGGCGCGGATGAATCCGGCTACACCATTGCCGTCGACACTGTTGATTCAGGATTCCGCGAAACCGTTTTGCTCGTCACAGGAAGTTCCGCGCGTATGGCCGCCGATTGCAAAGAACGTCCCGTAGACGCCGCCATCGTCGGAGTCGTAGACACCGTTCAGCTTGACGCCGAACACGAAGGCGAACTCGCAAGTTCCCGCCGGAAATAAAATCATGCAACTTGGACGCGTTATCGGCACAGTCGTTTGCACGATGAAAGACGCGCGTTTGGTCGGCCAGAAAATTATGGTCGTTCAGCCGATTGATAAGCACGGCGTGGAAAAAGGACGCTCGCTCGTAGCGCTCGATTCCGTCGGCGCCGGAGTGGGCGAAACAATTTACTGGTGCCGCGGAAAAGAAGCCAGCTTTCCATTTCTTCCGCAGGAAGTGCCAACCGAAGCAACAATCGTCGGCATCGTGGACGAAATTAATTTGCCGCTGGCGGATCGCAAATAGTTTTAGGCGTTAATGGAAAATATATGTTGATAGGCAAAGTAGTCGGCGATGTAGTCGCAACCCAGAAAACGCCTTCGCACATCGGGCGTAAAATACTAATCGTCCAGCCGCTAAAGCTTGACGGCACCGATCGCGGCGAAGCCGTTCTCGCGCTGGATTCCGTCGACGCAGGCGTGGGCGATCGCGTGCTTCTTATTATGGAAGGATATTCCGCGATGACGGCCGTTGGCCGCCCAAATTCTCCAATCGATATGGCCGTAATCGGCATCATAGATACAGTGGATTTAGTGGACGACGCCGTCTCATAAAGTTTTGCAAGGCGTTGATATTCATTTCGCAGCAGCCGTTGTATCCGGTATCGATAAGAATCGCTGTTTCGATACAATGCTCTTTCGGCTCGTCTTGGGTGACGGGGAGAAAATTGAGGAGACAACGATGAAATTGAATAGCGCGATGAAGAAAGCCATGGCGAAGTGGCCCATCCTACTTTTGCTTTTGATGATGCCGGCGCTTGCGCTTGCTCAGCAGGACGACAAGGATAAAAAGAAAACTCCCCCTCCGCCAAAGAATACAGAGAAGACTGCTCCACCTAAGCAAACGACGCCGCCGACTCAGAATCCGCCGCCGCGCCATGATCCACCACCAAACAATCCGCCGAGGCAGACGCCTCCAAACCAGACGCCGCCTCCGCCGCGTAACCCAACGCCGAATAATCCGCCGAAGGGCGACGATCCGAATCGTGATCGCGGCCGGCGTCCGCCCGAAGGAAATCCGCCAAATGGCGGTCAGCCCGGTCAGCCGAAAGTAAATCCAAATCCGCCGAATGGTGGGCCACCTGCAAACGGCGGCAAGCCAACCGGCCAACCCGCGCCACTTACTCCTGGACAACCGCCACAAGGTGGACAGCCGCCGCGTGGAAATCCGCCAAACGGTGGTGATCGAAATGGTGGCGACCGCGGTGAACGCGGTGGCCAGCCGGGACAAGGCAATCAACCTCCGCGCGGAAATCCGCCGAACGGCAATCAACCGCCCCGAGGAAATCCTCCGAATGGTGGACAGCAAAATGGTGGTCAGCCAAATAATGGCCGTCCATTTGGTGGACAGCCCGGCCAAGGTGGCCAACAAAACGGCGGCCAGCGAAATCGTGAACAGGAACATCGCCCGGTTCCGCCGCCGCAGCAGGTTAGGCTTCGCACCGGAAATGCCACCGTCATTCGCAGCGCAAACGGAGGCAACACTCACGTCACCACAATCCGCACCGAACGCGGCGTAACAATCAATCGCACTGACTACGGCCGTCGCGTCGTAACCGTTCGCCCCGGCGGAGTCACCGTCGTCAGCATCGGAAACAATCGCGGATTCGTGCAGCGTCCCTCTGTGCGCGTTGGATTTGTCCAGCGCACCTACGTAGTTCGCGGACGTCCCTACGTGCGCGTCTATCGAAGCTACAATTATCGCGGCATCGCGTACGTGCGATACGTTCCCGCGTACTATTACTCTCCACGGTTTTACGTTTGGGCCTACGATCCATGGGTTCGTCCCGTGTATTTCGGCTGGGGATGGGGACGTCGCGCGCCGTGGTTCTACGGCGGATATTTCGCGCCGGCTCCGTTCTACGTAAGTGCTTCGCTGTGGCTCACCGACTACATCATCGCGGAAAATCTGCGAGCCTCATACGAAGCGCAACTGGATGCGCAAGGTCAGCAATATGCGCCGCCACCGCCGGATAACACCGCCGCGGATCCAGACGATTACAACAACGCCGAAGTTTCGCCCGCGCTCCGTCAGGCAATTGCCGACGAAGTTTCGCGTCAACTAAACGCGGAAAAGACAGCCGCAAGTAATCCGCAACAAGCTGGCGATAATTCGTCCGGCGATCAAGCGCCTCCAGCACTGGCTGCGGATCAACGAGTCTTCGTCGTCTCCGCGCCATTGCAGGTTTACGACGCCGATCAGCCGTGCTCGCTCACAGCCGGTGACGTAATTTCCCGCGTGGAAGATTCACCGGGAAATGACGGCGCCGTCGGTGTCAGCGTGCTCAGCAGCAAAAATGCCGATTGCCGTCCCGGCGCGCAGCCCCGCATTCAAGTCACCGATTTGCAGGACATGTCCAACGACTTGCGCGCGCAAACGGATGAAGGTCTGAAAAAACTCTCGCAGGATCAGGGCAAGAATGGTTTGCCGCCCGCTCCCGACGTAACTCAGACTCCGAATCCAAACGGACAAGGCACTCCAGATCCCGACGCCGTAAATCAATTGAATCAACAGCGTCAGGACGCGGATCAAACGGAAAAGGAAGTTGGCGGCCCCGGCGGAAGCAGCATGATGTTGATGCCGAATCCCGTTTCTCCAACCTCGAAACCCAATGGGCATCCGAGCGGAGAATTCGCATTGCTCGAACCCACCATCGACACGAGGCCGGATCTAAAAGGTGTGCGGTTGATTCCAGATTTAACGCCGCACGCTCCGGGGTTTCCGGGATCGAATACGGGCTTCAGACCCACGCTCATTAGAAGTGTTTCGAGAACGTTTTGAAGTAGTTGCATCAGAAACAAAAACGGGAGCGTCGCACGAAGTTGTGCGACGCTCCCGTTTTGTCTTTCGCAGGGGCGGGTCTGTGACCCGCCCGCGTGTTTCCCGGGAACGCCTTCGGTGCTCCATCCTGCGGGCCAGGCAGGATGAATCGCCTGATTGGCGCTTTTGACTTTGCTTTTGCTCGTCATCCCGAGCTCCGAAGGACCTGCTTTTTCCCGCCATTTTTTACTTCTTCACGGCAGTCTGCAGGCTCACCCAGTCGGTAATGATCTTAAGCGCAGTAGCCGACATCGTTTCTTCAATGTCATTGTATTCATTCGGCGAACCGGTTTTGGCGTCCTGCAGAAGATGGTTCATCCCCTGCAACTCAACAACCGTGGCATTGGGATTTTGCTTCAGCGATTCGCGAGCCGCGCCAAGATCTTCTTTCGCCGGCACCTGCACGTCCAGCGATCCATTTAGCGCTAGAACCGGAACTCGAAGCGAAGCAAGTGTGGCCGCAGGATCGTAAGCCAGGAAGTGGCGCTCCCATGGACGAGTGTCATCCTCGGCCAGAGTTTTTGCTTCGTCCGCGTCAATCATCTTGTCCGCAACGCCCTGCGCGACGATCGCTTTGGCACGATCTAGCGCAGCCTTTTCAGACGGCGCAGATATGATCGCGTCATACAGCATCTGATCGAAAATTTTGCGTTTGGCAATATAGTCGTCCGGCGCGCCATACGTCTTTGCCGTCATCGCCGATTGCAGCACGAAAAGTTTGTCGCCGCGAATGGCGGGACCGGCAATCATTACCACGAACGCGACGCTCTTATCTTCAGCGGCAACGGCGGGAGCAATGACTCCGCCTTCGGAATGCCCAAGCACTCCAACGCGGTGCAGGTCGATTTCTGGTTGCGTTTTGATCCAGATCACGGCTGCTTCAGCGTCGGAAGTGAAGTCTACTGTTGTGGCCGCATCGTAGTCGCCGGTTGAGCCACCAACGCCACGCTTATCATAACGAAGCACCGCGATGCCCCGGCGGTTGAGCGCGTCGGCAAGAATCAGAAATATCTTGTGCCCCCATACATCCTCATCACGCGTATTGTGGCCTGTCCCTGAAATCAGCACGACCGCTGGGAACGGTCCTTTCCCGATCGGCACGCTTAGCGTTCCGGCAAGTTGGATACGCGCGACCGGATTGTTGAATCGGACGTCATGTTCGACATAGGGGCGGCTTTGGGCCGCAATCGCTGCTTCCTGTGGCCGCTTGTGCTCAACGGGTGTTAGGTCCGCTGCCGCCGCGCGCTTCAAAATCAGCGGATAAACTTCCTGAAAAGTCAGCCTCCCATTCCACGCCTTTTCTCGATCGCTCCAGATGCCGTCATAGCTCAGGTTGAGCTTGCTGATTGCAAAATGCAGGTGCGCGCCGTCCGGAGTAACTTGCGATGTAACTTGGTCAAAGTCAGTTTCGTTACCGCTGGGGTTGGTCAGATGTCCGCTATATCCAGTAGCGCTTTTTTCCAGGTGAACTCGGACCTTGAAACCGCTATCGAGTTGGCCGATCCAGTCTCCGGCCGTCTCCTGAGCAAAAGCCGGGAGTGCTAGAAAAGACAACAACAGAGCAGCCACAACGGCAAGCCTGGACATGAATGCTCTTTCGTGAATGTGTCGGACAGAGTCTGGTGTATTTCCCACGTTTCCATTATCCACGATTGCGAACCCTGGGCTCAATTGGGGACGAAAAGATGAACTAGGGACTAAGCGTGTGCCACTGGCCTGCGGAGGCCCCCCACAAAAAACCGCGCCGAATGGAATCCCGAAAACCTCCAATCCGGCGCGGCAATAATCATTTCACCAATCAACTAACAACCTTTATCGTGAATACTCATCCAGTGATTTAACCAGCGGCTGAGCTTCCGCCGGTTGCGGCACTTCGCCGTGCAAAATGGCCTCGCGATTCGCCGTTCCGTATACGTCGCGATCGTCGTCACGCAATGCGTGCACCACGCTGCCTTCCAGGCTCGCGCCTGCGAAAACGCCGCGCGTGCGCGCATACGTCAATATCTCCGCCTGCATGCTGACGTCGGTTCCCGCTGCTGCGTCGCGGCCCACCGGGCCTGCCGCCACGCTTGCATCGCCGCCGAGGCTGAATTTATCTGACAGCAATCGGGCAGCCGCATGGTCATTCATGAACAACATCACGATGTCCGTCGAGGAAATGCCGATCTGCGGCCCAAAGCTGCCGCCCGCTACCCCGATGAATACCGGGTCGCCCCAACCTCCGTCACGTTTGCGGCAAACCACTACGCCCTTGCCGCCTTTTTCACCGATCAACAGAGCTACTTTTTCTTCACCCGGAATAATTCCGATGCACCGCGCTGACGCCAACAATTTGCGCGGAATTGCTTTGTCCGGCGTGTCCATAATTTCATGCAGAACCCTTGTAGCATGTTCCAGCCGGCGGGCGCCTTCATCGCGCGTCCCCGCGGAAGCAACCACAGGCAGAGCCAATCCTATAATTACCAATCCAAGAGCTAGTTTTCTAATCAACATGTTTTTATCCTTTCGCAGTTGGGCTTCGCCCAATCAACCGACTCACTCCAGTGTGATGATTCAGATCCCTGGTTGGCTTCGTCTTATTTCTCGCGAACGTGCGTGCCAGCTTGGCAGCCAGTACACAGCGTCTTCATCGCGACAGCATGACTAGAAGCGGGAAGCGATGAACAGGCCGCCGGTAATAGCTACTGCGTCTTCGAGAATGGCGATTACGAAGTCGGGGCACTTGAGGGCTTTCACAATGCGGGTGCGGGCCTGATATCCGGCGAAGGCCCCCGCGATTCCGCCGATCCCACCGAGCACAGCGCCGAGGGCGAAAGATTCGCCTCCGGCGGTAGCGAGGATTGCTCCGGCAAACGCGCCCAAAATAAAACGGCCGATGAGTCCTGCGGGACTTGTGCGATTTGGAGTCGACGGAAGTTTATCGGCGATGAGTTCACCGAAAGCAAGAAGGCTGAAAATTATTACGGCGGCGGTTGATCCCATAAAGGCGAGCCGGCTTGAGCCGACGTTCAGCCAGCCAAGGTGGAGTCCCCAAGCCACGGTGGCGGGCGCGGTGAAACTGCGGAGTCCCGAGATAACGCCGATAAGGAATGCGAGTGTGAGAACGCAGGTGGGTGACATGAGACCAAGAGCATTCACCGAACTATGAGAAGTGTCAACAGGAGACGCGCAATCTCACGGCCGGCTGCCATACGTCACCTTTCTGCATCTTACGAATCCAACCTGAACGAAATTTATTTCGCGGGTGCCCCATTTTTGGCGCAGTCAAAAGTGGGGCTCTTGAGCTAGCTCTGCTTTCGTTTCCATCTGCCACTACTTCGACTTCCATCAAAACAACATCAATCTTCCAAATCGCATCCATTCAGTTCAGGGTTCCGATCATGAAACGTTCACTCGTCGTGTTGATTGTACTTTTCTCCTGCCTTTGTGCGGCTTCGGCGCAAATGATCATCGGCAAGAAAGTCGGAAACAAGACGGTCATGTGTATGCAGAGCGGCCTATCTAGCGACCTGAACGATTGTGGTGTCCGCTCCGATTGGTACTCCTACGTTTTTGTCGGTTCCATTTCCGCCATCACTCCCGTCGAGAAAGACGAACAGGAACTTCAAATCGTCCCAGAGGAAGTTTTCAACGGAAAACCCGCGACGCCTCTGACGGTGTTGACGTCGCAAGCTTTGTGCCTGCCGAATCTCGCCGTCGGGGATCGCTGGCTTTTTTTTCTGCGCAGTGAGAAAGATAAACCTATCGTTCTCGACTACTACGGGAATGACAGCCTTCCAATTGCCAATGCGGAGAAGCAAATTGAGAATCTTCGCCGTCTCCAGAATATGGGGGATTTCGGCATCCTCCGCGGTGGCGTAAGTCAGGGCGGATTTTTCGATGGAAAGGCTGTTCCCGGCGCGCGTGTCATCGCGCAACGACAATTCAAAGATTTTCAATCGGTAGCGATCACCGATGCCGACGGGCACTTTGAATTCCGGCCGCTTCCCCCGGGCGAATATAAAATCACTACGGACTTAATCGGGTCGCAGCGACCTGACGACGCGAATATTGTCGTACGTGCCGGTGGCTGTTGGAACATGACGCTTTCCAGATCTCCCAAAGCGCAGATTAGCGGGCATGTACATCATGACGATGGCTCGTCTGTGCCAAATGTCGGCGTCATGCTCATTGAGCCGGACGGCTCGTCGTATGTCACGACCCATACTGATGCGTCCGGAAATTTCAGGTTCAATTCGTTAATACCCGGGGATTATGTCGTCGGAATAAATCTGCCCGGCGCGCCAGCGTGGAAATTTGAAGGTTGCGGCGGCGCCTGCGAGGTCCCGCCCGCGTCCATGTATTACAACGGTTCGAGAGATCGTTCCGGCGCGCTGGTGATCAAGCTAGCCGCTGACGAGAAGCGCAACGATCTCGACTTTATCGCACCCGCGCAGTAGCGGCACTTGTTCCTACACGTGTGTGGTTATTTTGAACGCACGCTTACCCCACCCCCCCAATTTTGCGATGTGTATGCTAATGTGGGACTTACAGCGATCTGCGTGCATGTATTGCAAATGCAGGACTTAACCCGAAAAGCAGGCATCAAAAACGGAGCATTTGAGGATGGCGATTCACGAGATCATCTGTTATCAATCACTTGCGACCCGTCGTCATAAGACCGTATCCATTTAGTACAATAACCACACTCGGCGAATTCCCGGGCGCCTACCCCACCCATTTCGTTGTAACAAACAATCCTACATTTTCCATTATTTCGTCTCGCAAAAACTGCATTATAATGCATGTTGGATCACGTAACCCCAAGAATCTTAGACACTTAGCCATCCGTCCCCAACCTCAACCCATTCTCAATCACTTACAAGTCAGAATCCCAAAATCGACCGTCAGTGAAAATCCCTATACGGTCATCGAACAAATCCAGAATCTCCTAGCGTCAAAAAAAATACTCCGCACGATGCCTCTTTTATTGTGCGCATCCAGGCAGTACAATCCGCGGCAATGGTTCGGCGAGTTGTGGCAAACCAGAAACAATTCAGGCGATTTTTATTTTCATTATTTTTATTTTGTTACGATTATTTTTTATTTTCGTATTCGGCCCAGCGCTGAAATTGCCAGGAGGCAATTGTGGAACGTTTGAAAATTACTCACGTGATGCTCGGCGTGGAAACTACTGAACGCGCGCTGCCTTTTTATCGCGACATCCTTGGACTAACAGTTCAAGCCGAGCATCCTGGTTTTGCATTTCTTGACGCCGGTCTTTTTACATTAGCGCTCAGCGAAGGATTGGCGCGAGCAAGCGCAGTCCGCGTCGGCGCAAGTGAATTGGTTTTTGGAGTAGAAGACGTGACCGCCACCTATGAAGATTTGCGCGCGAAGGGTGTGCAATTTATTAACGAGCCTCGCGCCGTCGCAGGACCAATGTTCGCCGCAAATTTCACAGATCCCGACGGACACCGTCTTTCCATTTTCGGTCCGGAGCACAAAGCATAATTTTTTTCGCGCCACCTGCGCGACAATTCGCGCGAGTCGTCGCGCAATAAGTTCCAACAAAACTTTTCACGCGTTGACATGCCGCGCGCGGTGCTGAATAATCTCTTCGCCGGGCTTTCGCCCCGTCTAAATTAGATTATGATCGCCCAACGATGATCGCTCAGCTTCGCGGAACGCTTTCAGAAAAACAGCCCAACCAGGTTGTCGTCGACGTGGGCGGCGTCGGCTATCTCGTGCACATTCCACTTTCAACTTACGCATCATTGGGTGATTTGCACGATCAAGTTATTTTGCTCGTGCACACGCACATGCGCGACGACGGAATTTCTCTCTATGGATTTTTAAGTTCGCGCGAACGGCATTGCTTTGAATTATTAATCGCAGCATCGGGTGTCGGTCCTTCGCTCGCGATGAAAATTTTGTCCGGCAAGAGTGTGGATGAATTAATTCCTGCAATTCGGCGCGGAGATATCGCCGCACTTACGCAAATTCCTGGCGTCGGTAAGAAAACAGCCGAACGTATTGTGTTGGAGCTGCGCGATAAACTCGCCACGATGGAAGCGCATCATCCATCGCGACCAGAATCGCCGGCTGGGCCTGTTGAAGACGTGATTTCCGCGCTGATAAATTTGGGATACGAGCGGCACGCGGCGGAATCTGCTGTGGAATCCAGTAAACAAAAAGGCGCGCAAAATTTTGAAGTGCTATTGAAGACTGCATTGCAAAAACTTGCGTCGCCGGTTGAAAGAATGGCGCGGGCGGCGAGGTAATTTCAGAGAAAAATTATGAGCGCGATGAAACCAGTGCGAGCCGAAGATCCGCTGAACGATAAAAACGGCCAGCGAATTGTATCCGGGCAGGCGTCCGCGGAAGACGCGCACATTGAATCAAGCGTGCGTCCGAAGAAACTTGCGGATTTCATCGGACAATCGCGCGTTAAAGAAAATCTGGCAATTTTTATTGAAGCCGCGCGCTCGCGTGGAGAAGCGCTCGATCACGTTTTGTTATTCGGACCGCCGGGATTGGGCAAAACAACGCTCGCGCAAATTATCGCCAATGAAATGGGTGTGGCGATCAAAACGAGTTCAGGTCCGCTGCTGGAACGTAAAGGTGATTTGACCGCCATTTTGACGGCGATGGAGCCGCGCGAATTATTTTTTCTGGATGAAATTCACAGGTTGATGCCAGCCGTCGAAGAAGTTTTATATCCGGCGATGGAAGATTACCGCATCGATTTAATTATCGGGCAAGGTCCTGGCGCACGCATCCATCCATTTCCATTGAGCAAATTTACTTTGGTGGGCGCCACCACTCGCGCAGGGTTAATTACCGCACCGTTGCGTTCGCGTTTTGGAATTGTTCACCGGTTGGATTTTTATACGCCGGAAGATCTCGCGATTATTGTACATCGCTCCGCGAAAATTTTGAACATTGCGATTGACGACGAAGGCGCGGTGGAAATCGCGCGCCGCGCTCGAGGAACGCCGCGCGTTGCGAATCGTTTGCTGCGCCGGGCGCGCGATTATGCGCAAGTTCGCGCGAAAGGCCTTGTCACAAAAACGGTCGCGCAGGAATCGCTCGCGATGCTTGGCGTGGATGAACACGGCTTGGAAGAAACGGACCGCAATTTAATGCTCACAATTCTGCACAAATATGCGGGCGGCCCTGTTGGGCTGAACACGATTGCCGCGTCGCTGAGCGAAGAAGAAGACGCGATTGAAGAAATTTACGAACCGTATTTGATGCAGCTCGGTTTACTCGATCGCACGCAGCGCGGCCGCGTGGCAACTCCGCTAGCGTATAAACATTTTGGATTGGAAGTTCCCCGCCGCCAGCAGCCATTGTTTTAGCGTTTGTCGACATGCCTACGCACACCGTTTATCTTTCTCTCGGCTCAAATCTAGGTGACCGCGCCGCGCAAATTGAAGGGGCGCTTTCGCGTTTAAATGAAAAAGGTGTGCGCATCGTGAAGCGTTCGTCGTTTTATGAAACGGAGCCAGTGGAATTTCTCGATCAAGGATGGTTTTTAAATATTGCGGTCGAAGCAGAAACAGAATTAACGCCGCCACAACTGTTGAGCGTGATTCTGAAAGTTGAGCGCGAGCTCGGGCGAGAAAGAATTGTGAAATCCGGGCCGCGCACAATCGATATTGATATTTTATTATTCGACGCAGAGACCGTTCACGCGGAAGAATTGGAAATTCCGCATCCGCGAATGACAGAGCGGCGATTCGTGTTGGTTCCCATGGCGGAAATCGCGCCGGAGCTACATCATCCTGTATCGCATTTAACGATGGCGGAATTATTGGCAGCTACGAAGGATCAGAGTCAGGTACGGCGAGTGCAGGAATAAATTCTGTAAGGTAATTTTGCTTGGAGGCAGGCGGGTCACAGACCCGACCCTACGAGATGTAGTCATCTCGCTTGGGATTCTTTTTCTTTTTGGTGGCTTCTTCCTGCCGCTCGTATTCCAGGATTTCTTCTTCGGTCATCGTATAGTCGCCCCTTCCGGCGAACATATCCGTCCGGCGCGCATCCAGCCGGGTGCCGCTGCGCGTTAACGGACGCGGCGCGACTTTCAATTGATCCTGAACATTTCGCATGGACGCAGTGATCGCGTTTGCCTCCAACAGGAGGTCGCTTATTTTTCCCAGAAAATCGTGCAGGTGATACGGCTTCAATAAAAATGGCAGCCCGGCTTTTTCCAAAAATGGCTGAGCTTCCGGCGCAACTCCCGCCGGCACCAAAAATAAAACTCGCGCCGGAGTTCTCGCGCCTTCTCCATCGCCTGCGGGTGCTTGCGAAAGTATTTTCAGAGTTTCAAATACTGGGCCGGAAAGTCCCGTCATCGCGACATTTGCAATCACCAGACTGGCTTCGCCCTTCGCCAATTCCGTGAGCGCCAGATTTGGATTCGTGATCATGCGAATTTGCCAGCCCTCGGAATCCAGCACTTGCCAAAGCGCGGCCTGGCTTACAACGTCGTCGTCAAGAATGAGAATTCCGATGTGATCCACGCGAAGCTCCGAGATCAATTATAACCTCCGTAGTTCCTGCGAGGTGGAAGCGTTGCGCGTGGCGCTACGAGTTGAGCAACCGCCATCACTCTCTTCCAGATACAATGTTAGACATGGATGAAAGCGCGATTCCTTACCGCCCAGAATTTAAGGCCGCGATTGGCCGCGGACTGCGGCTGCGATGTCCGCGTTGCGGCGAAGGAAAGCTTTACACAACATTTTTTCGCATGAATCGCGAGTGCTCGGTGTGCGGACTTAGTTTTTACCGCGAATCCGGTTACTACGTCGGTGCGATGATGATCAATTACGGGATCACGGCGTTTATTGTTCTGGTCGTATATTTACTTTCGCGATTGTTGCCGGAAATGTGGCATGTCACTCCGGAATTAAAAATCGCAACGTGGATGGGCGCGGCAATTGTGCTTTCACTATTGTTGGTGCGGACGACGCGCGGCTTGTGGCTCGCGTTCGATTATTGGGTTGAACCGTGGATGCCACCGATTTCACCGTCGCGATAAATCTGCTATGGCGGACGCGTCCGCCGATTTAACGGGCGGCAGATAATTTTAGGGCGCAGTTGGAATTTAGTTTGATTGCTTTGCTGCCAGCGTGAAACTGATTCCCGACATTGCCAGCGCTACGAATAAACTATTCCATTCGCCCAAACCGTGCGGGTTCGCAGCTACCCTTGGTCCGTGCAAAATCAAAACCCACAGAAGAAACATTACTCCGAGCAGCGACGCTGATAGCCGCACCTGAATATTTGTTGCAATGGATAATCCGGCGGCAAGAAAACCGCATGCGGTGAAGTACGCCCAGAAAAGATGCCATGGCATCCACGCAGGAACGAGCGACGCGATAAATTTCGCGATGGGAAGATGGTCGTAACCAAACACCAGTAAACAAAACGCAAATATGTATCGGCCTACTTCTGCTAACGCACCCGTGAAGCCCGCAGACGACGAATCGGATCGCGTGTCCCGCACTACGCCCGCCAAAATAAATGCTCCCGCGCACAGCGCCAAAGTTTCAAATGCCCTGGTCCGCTCCGGGCCGTTCCGGTGAATAATCTCGCTAAACTGACGCAAATGAAGAATCAGCACGATGACTAAGAAAAGCATTCCGGTTACTAGCGCTGCAAACTGCGCTTTCTCGCGAAGTGCAATTCCAATCGCGCAACCGATCAGCAGCGCGCCAGTTGCATATGACCAAAGTAAATGCGCGGGCATCCAGTCCGGCACGATCGTTATACCCTGAACGAATCCTTTATAAATAAATTGCTGAACGCCGAATCCGCCAATCGCAATGGCGAAAAACCACCGACCTGCTTCACCAAATATTTTCATCGATTTTGACCACTCCAGTATGACCACCCAGAATTCTAAGTGGTCGGTTGGAATCAACTTCATCGACACGGGTTGCCAAGCCGCAAAGAGACCTCGTTAACTCAATGAAATGGCCTTATTTGCATTGGCGAACAAATAGCGAAAGATTTATCTTGACATGGCGAACAAAAGGCGAAATAATGCCCCCAAGCTGATCGAATTCAGCGGCGAGCCGGACGATGGCCACTATTCCCACTCCTACCTTATTCCCCAACGTCCCGCACCACCGGGACAAGCCCACGGCTTCGCTACCACCGAAGCTTGCTGCCGA
>Ga0193726_1001177_pt1 | contig 21846 bp, 45 predicted proteins | sample H2c1metaG_FD_144928 | JGI IMG/M metagenome (GOLD analysis project Ga0193726, IMG submission 144928) | Soil microbial communities from a riparian zone of the East river system, Colorado, United States - H2c1 | ecosystem: Environmental > Terrestrial > Soil > Riparian zone | place: USA: East River...
TTATGAAAGCGATGGATTAACTTTTAATAAAGATATTACTTACTATAATACAGGTAGAAAGAATATGTTTGGATTTGAACTTTGGTCTTGTCTTTTTAAGAAAACATTTATAGATTTGATTAATGAGCAAAAATAAATGGAAATATATCCAATAGCTACATCAGCTGTGAATTGGGGAGTATTCACCAAAGCTTGTGAAAAGTTTATGAGTTATAATCCAACTCGTAAATTGGATTCTGAAAATCTAGTTGTTGGGTCACCTGAATCATTTCTAATGGCTCTTGACGCATTTAAGAATATAGAAAGTGATGTAAGAAATTTAAAAAATTTTAGTTGTAATCATGTGAATATATCGTTTCTAATGCTATTAGAAAATAACTTATATTATGAAGTGTTAGAAAATCTTAATCAGAATTTAGCAATTATTCGTTCAGAGAATTTTTGGGATAAGAATCAAGTAGCATTAATACTAACTGGCTCATTGCTAGAATGGAAAAATATTTGTATTGAAGCAAATTACTCTTTCGCATTAAGAGAGTTCAGTTATAAAATTTATGAATTATTGAGAAATGGAGGATATTCAAATATATTTAACGATTACCGCATTACTGAGAAATCTGACGGCTCGAAACTTTTCGAGAAACGTTAGATTTCATATGAAAGGAACCTGATGGGACTTTACGATAATTCAAATGATCAAAAAATTGAATACGAAAGGATATTTCGTGAAGCACGGGACGCTTTCTCTGTAAGCAAAGATTCAATCTGTCTTAGAGTACAATGTGAATGTCTTAAACAGATACGTTACCTGAATCGTGAGGCGATGGGTTTCACTGTGTCGGAGACTTAATAATGATAACTTATATTCATTCAGCAATACTAGGTTTCATTATTATATGTATTATATATTTATTTTGGTTAACTAAAAGAAATATTCAATTAATTGGTAAGGAGATATGTGATCACGATTTGATTATAGAGCAAATAATAAAGAATCAAGCTAAATTTGTGGAGAATAATTATGCCTCGCGGGACGAAAGTAGATGATTTGTTTGAGAAACTCAAAACTAAAGGTCTCCCTGTTGGTGAGGCTGCAGCCATCGCTCAAACACAAACTAAACAATCCCTCCACACAGGAAAGAAACTTCCTAGGAAAAAGAAGAAATGAGTCAATCTACTAAAACACATAAACAACATACAATTATAAAAACAACAGATCATACTGTGAATGGTATTATCTCGAAAAGAAACCAGAAAAGATTATTAAAAAAGAAGAAGAAATGAAGCATTTAAACTCTCTAACATAAGGAATAAATAATGGATATCTTTTCTAGGAAAAGAAAAAGGAAGAGAAAAAGAAATAGGATACACCATAGAGAGGTGCAACTACTCGCTTTAGCCCTCAAACTAGGAAAAATATGGGGCCTATCGGATCTAGATATTTTCGATAGTTTTTGCATTAAAAGGATTAAACATGCAGCGACTCAATTAAATATAATAATTAGTGATGAAGAGATTATTGAAGCTGAAAAATATTTGAAAGAGAATGAACGTGAGTAAACGAGATATATTTATACTTAATGAAGTAGTTAATTGTATTAGAAAAGCAAAGATATTATATTCAGAGGCAAGAAAAGAGAAAGATATAAATACATCGGTTAGGTTGGCAGTTGAAGCAGATAATCATACTGATAAAGCTTTAGAAGGTATTAAAGCAATCTTAAATGATGTTGAGGAAGATGATGACTAATGCAGAAACATGGATGATAAGTGAAATTTATAAATATTTATTAGGGATACAAGTTATTTTCAGAGAGAAAGACTTCGAGAAAAATGCTGAAATAATAATAGAATTAAATGATGATATAAGTAAAGCTATAGGTGGCCTTCAATCTTTACTAAAAGATGCAGGTAAAATTTGAATGAGTGTAACTATAAAGGTAGCAGTGGGAGGTTTCTGGAGAAATTTAACATTATCACCATTAGATAATGAATTAATTAAAGTAACCTTTGGTTATAATGCAGCTCTAGTGGAAGAAGTTAAGAATTTAGAAGGTGCTCGTTGGCATCCTGCTCCAAATAAATTTTGGACAATAAAACGCAGTCAAAGAAATATTTTCGTACTTGAGTTCTTACAAGGTAAGAATCCCTATAAATTTTATGAAAGTGAGTTGGTATCTTATGAGTCCAAGCGTCCTTTATTTGCGCATCAATTATATGATGTGAGATGTGGCCTAACGCGTAAACACATGATTTTTGCAGTTGATATGGGCGCTGGTAAGAGTCTAATTGCAATAGAAATTATGGAGACATCAGGTTTCAATAGTGAAGAAATGATATGGGTTGGGCCAAAGAATGCATTAAGATCAGTTGAAATGGAACTTTTAAAATGGGAGAGTAAGAAGTGGCCTGCTCTTTGGACTTATGATAGTTTAAAGAAATTAATAGCCAACTGGCCTAAAGATAAACCTGCTCCACGAGTTCTTATTTTGGATGAGTTCCAGAAAATAATGAATCCGACTACTCAGCGATCTCAAGCGTGTAAATATCTTGCAGATAATATGCGTAAGGAATGGGATAGAGACTGTTTTATTCTTGGTTTAAGTGGTACACCGAGTCCTAAAGATCCAAGTAATTGGTATTGGCCTTGTGAAGTAATTTGTCCTGGTTATATTAAAGAGTCAAATATTTTTAAGTTTAAGAATCGATTAGGTTTGATAATCAAGAAGGAATCAATAGCAGGTGGTGTTTACCCGGAACTGATATCATGGCGCGATGATAATAAGAAATGCAATATTTGCTGTAAGTATGAGGATGATCTGAATCATTCTCCAGTATATATGATGGAACCTGGTTACCATCAGTTTGAACCATCAATTAATGAAGTGAAAATGTTATATGAAAGAATGAAAGGTTTAGTTGTAGTTCAATTCAAGAAAGATGTTTTGAAGGATCTTCCAGATAAGATATATAGAGTTATACGATGTACACCAACACCTGAAACACTACGAGCAGCTAAACTTATCGTAGCTAAGAGCACACGAAGCATAACAGCAAATATTTTATTAAGGGAACTTAGTGATGGGTTTCAATATCAAGATACAGAAGTAGGAGAAAAAATATGTACTGAATGTTTAGGAAAGCAGACTATTGTTTTCGATGTTTTCGTATCTTATAAGTGTGAGAAATGTGGCTTTGAATCACAAGATCAAACTGATTACTGTGAGCAATGTGAGAAAGAGTTATATCCCAAAGAGATAACTTACGATAAACAACATATAACTTGCCCTACTTGTAGTGGTAGCGGGATTAATTTAATTTATAAACGTGAAGCAATACAAATACCATGTCCAAAAGAAGAAGTGCTTATAGATACTCTAGAAGAGCACAGTGAAATAGGAAGACTTGTTGTTTTCGCTGGTTTCACAGGAAGTGTCGATCGTTGCATGTTAATTGCTCTTAAAGAGAAATGGAATGTTATCAAAGTCGATGGTCGTGGATGGTCATATATGGAGAGTGGTAAAATAAGTAATACTCATATGTCTGAAACAGGTATGCTTAGACTCTTTCAAGATAAGAAACGAGAGGTAGAGAAAGTATGTTTCATAGGCCAAGCAGATTCGGCTGGTTTAGGATTAACACTTACCGAATCTCCAACAGCATTTTATTATAGTAATTCATTTAATGGTGCATCTCGAATGCAATCCGAAGATCGTATCCATCGCCCTGGTATGGACTTAAACAAGAGTGCCACTATTATTGATTGTTACCATTTGGCTTCAGATGAATTAGTGCACGAAAATCTTAAAAAGAAAAAGAATTTACAGAATTTAAGTATGGGTGAGTTAAAAGCAGTCATAGGATGAATAATTTTAATAATTTATATGATGCAGAAATAGAACGTCTTGCTCTTCTTGCAGAAGAAATGGGTGAGGCTATACAAATTATAGGTAAAATATTACGTCATGGTTATGAAAGTACCCATCCTAATGGTGAAGATACTAATCATACATTACTAGAAAATGAATTAGGGCATGTAAGATTTGCGATGATCTATATGTGTGAAAAAGGTGACTTAGATAAAGAAACAATACATAAACAAGCTGACTTGAAAAGAGAAAATGTTAAAAAGTATTTCCACCATCAGTGAGTCTAAACTTAAAATAACTACAGCGTTATTTGCTTTTTATACTGATCAAAGTTATAGTGAAGCTAAGAAATACGTAGAGGATATTTTTATGGATAAGAAACAATTACTAGTAAATGAAGCATCTGATATGATAGGTAATTTATTACATTGGAATAGAGAAAATTATAAAGATTTATCTTTAAATGATGTTGATGAATTGATTGAAAATAAAGAAATTACTAAGGAAGATATTAAGCAACATTTTAGTAAAGTTTTAGATAAATTTTTTAAAGATCGCTATAAATCATAGGATAATGGATTGAAGAATCTATTAAAAATATTATCTAAGTGGGAACCTAAATTTGGTAAAATAATTAAACTAGTTATAGAGTATAAACATGATGTAATAAGAAATAAATCTTATTACCAAGTTAATATTGAAGTTTACGTTGAAGCAAAAATAGTAAAAATAGAATCAGGTATGATTGAAACAGATCTATTAAGGAATGATTACACTTTAGCAGCCTGGATTAGATATAGTTTAGATTGTGAGTTAGAGAAGAATATGAAATGAGATAAAACGAAATGAAGACATATATTAATTATTATTATGGTGGCAAATTTATAGCATCATCTAGTTTAGATGATAAAGATATACCTGTTGTTGGATCAGGGATTACATTGAATAATATTAATTATAGAATTGCATTAATAACAAGTGTTGATTCAGCATTAAATATTTATTTGGAGAAATTATGATGAGTGAAATTATCTTAGATTCACCGCTTGATATGCATTTACATCTCCGAGATGGAGAGATGCTTAGGAAAGTAGTGAAACATAGTGTAAAGCATTTCTCTGGTGCGTTAGTTATGCCAAATACGGAACCTATCATTGATTCCTTAGATATGGTTAAAGCTTATTGGCGAGAAATTTCTCACTGCCATACAGATATTTTTGTTCCGTATATGACATTATACTTTAAGACATATTACACTAAAGAATACTTAGAGCAAGTTAAACCATATATTCTTGCAATCAAATTCTATCCTAGAAATTTAACAACAAATAGTATTTATGGTTGTGATCCTAATGATCCTGAAGTAGAAGAAGTGTTAACTGTAATGGAGGAACTAAATATTCCTTTATGTGTGCATGCTGAAGCACAAGGTTACCATGAAGACCGAGAATATTTATTTCAAAGACATATTACAAGATGGCATGTGAGGCACCCTAAGCTTAAAATAATTATTGAGCATATCAGTGACGCCCATACATTAACACTTATCAAAGATTTTAATAATGTTTATGGAACCATTACTCCCCATCATCTATTACTCACAGGTGATGATGTTATGGGACCACCATTGAATTCTCATAATTACTGTATGCCTGTTTGCAAGAGACCAGAGGATCGAGAAGCATTAATAGAGGCAGTTATTAAATGCGACAATGAAAAATTAATGCTTGGTACAGATAGTGCTCCACATACGAGAAATGCCAAAGAGCAAGGAGGTTGTGCAGGAATCTTTAATGCCCCAATTGCTTTGCAATTACTCGCAGAAATATTCTTTAAAGATATGAAAGGTCTCATAGATGGACACTTCAGGTTTAAGGTCTTCAGAACTGAAGCATTACAGAATTTTGTGAGTAGTAATGCTCAAAAAATTTACGGTATCACTCCACCAAAGAAGCAAATTAAGTTAATTGAGGAACCATTCGTTATTCCAGATAGTTATGATGGTATTGTCCCTTTATGGGCAGGCAAAAATATAAATTGGAGCATTAAAGATGAGTAGATTTATGACATGCTCAGGTGATCATATTCGTGAAGAGATAAGATTTAGGCACTGGACACAAGGACATTTTGCAGGATTATTAGGAGTATCAAGAAATTTAATTAATTCAATTATTAATGGAAAACATCCTATAACAATCAATACAGCTGAGAAACTATCAAATGTATTAGGCACTTCAACATCATTCTGGTTAAATCTAGAAGAAAATTACAAGAAGAGATGAACCCAGATTCGTGTAAGAAATGTGGTTGTAGATGTGTACAAGTATGTGTATGGAGAGATTATTATTACTGTTGCTGTTGGGATTGCTTCTTTGAAGGACCACGTGGAGCAACAAGTGATGAAGCAGTGAAATTATGGGGTGTAAGAGATTATCCAAAAAAAGAGAATCTTTCCATTATGAATGAAGTTAAAGAATTCATAAGAAATAATTTTAAAAATACATCATGATTAAATTGTCTAATGACTATGCATTTAATTTCGCTTGTGGATCTGGTGCATTAGGATTTGACGGGAAAGGATGGCCATGGGAGAAACCATTACGTTGGTTAGGGATTCTTGATCCTAGTAAATTCACAGTTGTACTTAAAACTTTAACACTTAATCCTGTAGTTGGTAATCTATCTTTATGGCATCCTTGGACATGCGTTAGATTACTTCCAAATGGAAGTGTAACTAATTGTGTAGGTCTAACAAATCCAGGCATCACAGGATGGTATAAGAAATATTATCCAATTAAATATGATTATGCTTTGTCTATTAAGACTTCTTCTGTAGGTGAAGCAGGGAGTATAGTATCTTATCTTAAGAGTTACAATATTATTGATATGAAATATATCGAGTTAAACATTTCTTGTCCTAATGTTAAATATTTAAGTGACGATCTACCTGAAATATTAAGATCTTTTGAATATCTTGAAACTGCTAAATTTAATTCACCGATACCTATAGTATTGAAACTAGCTCTAGATCAAATAGATGAAAGATTCATTGAATTATGTAATCCATATGTTGATGCTTACCATGCAATTAACACTATACCATGGTCAGTAATATTTAAGAATAAAGAGTCTCCAATTGAAAAATATGCTCATAAACAGAAAGGAGGCATCAGTGGTTCCCTGATTCATGATTACGCAATTAATGCAGTTAAACGTTTAAAGTATATGACTAGTAAACCTATCATAGGTGGTGGTGGGATAGATAGTTTAGAAGCAGTAAATAGATTTAAAGACGCAGGTGCTCAAGCATTTTCAATTGGTACTTGTTTTCTTCGACATCCTTGGAAACCGAATCTAATCATCAGTAGTTATAGAAAGGGGAAAAGCAATGGTTAGGATTGTTTTAAATTGTGAAATACATTGTCCCAATGTTGATGATAAAATGACAGATATCATTGATAACGAGTTAAGTAAAGATTTAAAGATTATATCAAACAATTTATCGGATAAGGTAGCGGAGCTTATCAATAAATACTCAAAACTAAGAATACATAGTGAAGCGTCATGACTGATTATATGATTGGTTGTCTCACTGGTATAGTATTTACATCATTAATATTTTTATTTATATTTGGTATAAGTTATTATTTATCAAATAAAGATAAACCACCAAATTGGATAAATTGGGATGATGAAGACTTCTAATATACTTGAGTTGTATAATCAATATAAAATTGAAAAAGCTAAAGAATTACTTATTAATGAGGAATATAAAATATCATATGGTTTAAATGGATCTAAATTAGTTTCACCAGAAACTATAGCTATTTATAAAAAATGGATTGAGCAAATTAAAATTAAACAACAAATAGTAATTCAAATACTTGAAATATTAGGTAATAAAATATTTAAATTACCTGGCGGCACATTTATAGTTCCAGAATTTGATGATGATAACATGTCTACAGAAGAAATTGTAATAAAAGAAGAATACATTTAATTAAAATTAGGGTTTCTAATTATGGTACAAAATAAATTACCAAATATCGTTTTCTGTACTACATGTAAAAATCGTACACAACATTTAAAACTTACATTACCGAAAAATCTTGAAGACAATAAAGATTATAATGATTGTAAATTTATTATATTAGATTACAATAGTCAAGATGATATTAGCACATATCTATTATCTAGACACAAGTCTGATATATTAAGTGGTAAATTAATTATATATAGTTTGTTGCCAGGAGAGAATGGTCCTGTGCCATTTCATATGGCTCATGCAAAGAATATGGCTCACCGACTAGGTATAATTAATGAAGCAGATATTTTGGTTAATTTAGATGCTGATGCATTTAGTGGTCCAAATTTTGCCTCATATATATCGGATCAATTCTCTAATGGTGAAAATCATATTTTTTTACAAGCTATGTGGAATCGATGGGTAGAAAAGGAAGATGGATCAAAAGAATGGCTTGCACAAGATTCTAATGGTGAGTTTGGACCACCTGTTCCGAAAGGTTCAAATGGTAGGATGGTTGTGTCCACAAATGCTTTTATGCTAGCTGGTGGTTACGATGAAAAATATTCTACTTGGGGACCTGATGATAAGGATTTTAACATACGACTTAGAAGATTGGGATATATACCATGTTTGTTAGATCGCATATATCAAGATACTGTTATGCATAATGATAAAGTTAGATTTAAAGAATACCCAAATGCCGCAATTCTGAAAGGTGATGAATTTCAAATTACGGTTCTTGATTCAAACGATACAATAGTAAATTATGGTAATATTGGTTGCGGAACAGTATTTAAAAATTTTGATTTCAACAATCCTATTGAGCTATCAGTTATCCCTACTAGGATATTTGGTATTGGTATGCATAAAACAGCAACCAATTCTTTACGTCGAGCTTTAGAAATTCTTGGTTATGATTCAGTACATTGGTTATCTGCGCATTGGGCCAAAGCCATATGGACTGAAATGATTAATGAAGGACGATCACTAACACTTGAGCATAATTACGCATTATGTGATCTACCAATAACAATTCTTTATAAAGAATTAGATCGTGTTTATCCAGGATCTAAGTTTATTCTTACAGTGAGGGATGAAACCGAGTGGTTAAATAGTGTACAAAGGCATTGGAAGCATGCATATAATAAATTTAGATCGGCATGGGACAATGATCCATTCAGTCATTTCATACATAAAGAAATTTATGGACGGAGGGATTTTCATACGGAAACGTTTCTTAATCGATATAGACAACATAACGCGGAAGTGATCGAATATTTTAAGGATAGACCATCTGATTTACTTGTATTCAAGAGTGATGGATGGTCGAATCTGTGCAGTTTCTTGTGTAAATCAATCCCCGATATACCTTATCCAGTGATAAAGTAATGATAAATTTTATTCTTGGTAGCATTTTTTCATTTACTATTATTTATATTTTCAGAGGATTCTTGATTCTACAATATCAAGAAGAAATTAGAGAAAACAAGCTAGCAAGAAGAGAGATTGAAAAAGTGACGGCAAGCAATAGAGTCGAGTTCAATAAATTAATGAGTGAAGTTAGGAGCACATATGGAATAAAAGTGAAAAATAATTAATTTACTAAAAAGTTTTGTTTTTTTGCCGTAATATAAGGTATAGGAGATAATATATGAGTACAGCAGAATTGACTATAGTTCAAGATCAGATCAAGGATATACCTCTTAATCAGCTTCATGCTGATGAGGGATTCAATAGTAGAGGGGCCATCGATCCCTTCTCAATTAGAGAATTAATAGAATCAATAGCTGAAATAGGTTTACTTGAACCTATAGGTGTCTATCCGTATGATGAGAGCGAACGGAAGAAATACGGTAAAGCCTACAAAATAATTTTTGGTTTCTGTCGTTACGCCGCACATCAAGCTCTCAAGAAGGAAACTATAGTTTGTGTGGTTAAACCATGGATGGATGAGACGAATGCTAGAGTTCTAAATATAATAGAGAATCTGAAACGTAATGATCTTAATATTTTACAAGAAGCTAAAAGTCTTGAGAATTTTAGAAATGCTGGTTGGACCATGGAAATGGTAGCCAGTAAACTGAAAGTTAGTAGAAGCTGGGTACAGAATCGATATGCTGTATTATCCTTTCCCAAGGATATTCAGGAAGAGTGCGCTAAAGGCACACTGAATCAAATACAAATTAAGGAAATATATTCATTACCTGTTGATGATCAATATGAAGCTGTTCGCACTATTAAAGATCAAAGGATGAAGGGCGAAAAGAATATTAAAGTTAAGCGCCCTGTAACAAATAATGTTAAAGTGAAACGTAGTTCAGCAGGAATAGCTAAAATGGGAGACCTAATATATGATTTATTAGGTCCATCATTTGCAACAAGATGTTTAGCTTGGACTAGAGGGGACATTAGTAGTGTAGAGCTTTTCATTGATATAAAGAAACAAGCCGAAGCGAAAGGAAAACACTTCGCAATTCCTCATGAAGAGTTTTTATGAAATACAAGAAAAAGAAATGTAAATGTGGTGGAATAATGATAGTTCAGAAGGGAAGGAGGGGTTTATATTATTACTGTTTGAGTTGTACGAAAACTGTCAATCAGAAACCACAACTAGTTACCCTATAATAATTTCTCTATAGGAGTTTCACTATGTCTATATTCGATTTTGGATTTGATGAATCAGTTATTGATACATTATATATGAGGGATAGCGACGAATTTGATTCAGATGAAATCGAAGCGATCGATGAGGATGATAATTTTGATGATTCAGGTGAGATTGGATCTATTGAGGATGAAGAGGATGAGAATGAGGATGATTGGATAGAGGATGAAGATGATGAAGAAATAGAAGGTCTTGATGAAGACGATGAGGAAATAGAAGGAATATAAATAATCATGATTCTAGTTAAGATTGAGATACTTAAGCAAGGACCTAACGGTTCTAAGATTAGAATCAAGGATAGAGTATTAACAGTAACCAATAGTTGTATTGTAGAAAAGGACGGTGAGCATTACGTTACATGTAGCGATGAACCAGTTCCAGGAGCGAAACAAATAACGGTTGATAGTGACTCGATATATGAGGAAGATACTTATGGAGAAGGTTATGGAAGAGAAGATGATTGGTGAGACGACTGTTGAATACAATGGAGAAGTAATAGGTACTACATTAATTGATATTGTAAATATACTGTATATTAATTTTGGAGACACGTTCCCTAAATATAATGTAATCAATGTTGAAGATGCAGATATCATTATTGAAGGGAGAGAAGTACACTTTTTAGAGAATAAGAAATGCTAATAACACTTAAAATATTATTCTTGATAACATTCATATTGAATATAATGTATTGTATTTATACTTATTTATTGAATGAGTCACATATACATGAGTAAACCAATATTTTTTGATACGGAAACAGTATGTTTAGAGGGACCAATAGTTCTTATTCAATACTCGATCGGTTATGGAGAAGTGATTCTTGTTGAACCATGGAAGGAACCTTTCAAGAAGACATTAGAATTAATTGAGAAATTTTGTGGCCATGAAGACGGTGTAATTGGTTTCAATTTGGTTTTCGACTGGTTCCAAATTTGCAAATTATATACAATATGGGATTTATTCTGTAAGAAGCATCCAGAGAGAATCAATAATTTACCGGAAGATTACATTAATGAATTAGGTATATTAGAGAAAGAAGCAAGAGATGGCCCCTGCTGTAAACCTGTTACTTGCCATGATGTGATGCTGCATGCTCGCAAGGGACCATATCAGAGTGTGATGAAGCGTAAATCCATAATTATAAAGAAAGTTCCAAATGCATTAGCTCATCCTTTAGCACAGAAACTTGAAACACTTATCCCTCTTAACAATATTTATTTTGCGAAACGTGCAGATAAGCATTTACCTAAATGGTCAATAGATGAAGTTAAGGATCATCCCGATTTCAAGAATTTAGTTCTTCGTTTTAAACCATCTAGTGCTCTGAAAGCTCTCGCTGTCGATGCATTAGGGATAAAGGAAGCTGTTACTTTTGGGGATATATCATTATCTAAGAAAGCTTTTCCATCAACTAAAAAGAAAGAGACTCTTGCACATGCTCCATTCGCATTAGCTGCTGCACCCGAATATTTAAAAACTAAGAATTGGAATAATGCGTGGCCTAGTAAAATTAAATTTCATATTAATCACTGGAGACATAATAGTGCAGCAAGGAAATACGCAGAAACTGATGTAATATACACTAGGGAGTTATATAAATATTTTGGAGAACCTGAACTTGGAGATGATGATAGTGAATTAACTTGTTTGGTTGGAGCAGCACGCTGGAGAGGTTATGCTATAGATATTGAGAGAATCAAACAATTACGTAGAGAAGCTTTAATCAAGAAGAATGCAGCACCTAAAGACTCAAGAAAAGTTAGAGAATATATATGTGAATCTCTTGGACCAATTGAACGATTAATCATTAAAGATAGTACAAAGAAAATAATCTTAGAGGAAATCGCTAAATGGGAGTCAGAAGAATGTGATTGTGTAATGAAAGGGATGCCATTATTCAATTGTTCTAAATGTAATGGAACAGGTGCAATTAAACATCCCGCTTCTATTAAAGCTCAAGCCGTTCTCGATGCGCGTTCCGCAGCTAAAGAAATAGAGAATTACGATAAATTGATTCAAGCTGAACGTTTCCATGTCAGTTCAAGTGTTATCGGGGCATTAAGTGGGCGATCATCAGGAAGTGGTGGAGGGATTAATAGTCAAGGTATTAAGAAAACAAAGCAAGTCAGGGGCTGTTTCCCTTTAGCTTTCCCTGGTTGGATATTAGGAGGTGGTGATTTCATAGCTTTTGAAGTTGTATTAGCTGACGCTAATTATAATGATCCAAAACTCAGAGAATACTTATTAACTGGTAAAAAGATTCATGCAATATTTGGAACTTTTTTCTATCCAGGAAAAACTTATCAAGATATTTTAGATAGTGATGGAACTGATAATGACTTATATACTCGTGCCAAATCAGGTGTATTCGCATTATTTTATGGAGGGGAACCTTATACATTGATGACACGATTGGGTGTCACAGCCGAAGCAGCAGAGACAGGTTTCAAGAAATTTACAACAGAATTCACAGGTATTGGAAACAAGATAAGAGAGATAAGTACACGATTCCAATCGATGACGCAACCTCATGGCTTAGGCACTAAAGTAGAATGGCGTGATCCTGATGAATATATAGAGACGATGTACGGTTTCAAAAGATATTTCACATTAGAAAATAAAATTTGTAAAGCATTATTTGAATTAGCAGAGAATCCTCCTAAAGAATGGACTAAGTTAAAAATTAATGTGATGAGGCGAGACAGAGATCAAAGTGTTAGTGGCGCAACTAGATCGGCTTTATTTGCTAGTGCTTTCATGATTCAAGGACAAGTGAAAAGGGCAGCAATAAATCATATTATTCAAGGTAGTGGTGCTTACCTTTGTAAGAAATTACAACGTGAAATTTGGGATATTCAACCTTCGGGTATAGGTGAATGGTTAGTTCAACCTTTCAATATTCACGATGAATTACAGAATCCCTCCAAATCAGAAGTAGTACCTGAAGTGGAAAGAGTAGTAAATAATTTCATAGAAGAGCATAAAGTTAAAGTACCTTTGTTAGCAATCGATTGGCATTCATCCATGCGAACGTGGGCGGATAAATGAGTATTCAAAATAGAATTTGTGATAATTGCAATAAGCAAATAAACAAGGTAGATGGATTCAATTTGAATCACCTTGTATCTATGATTCATGACAAGAATTGGTATAATAATTCATATGATTTCTGTGATATGGGATGCTTGAAAGCGTGGATTAAGAAATATGAAGAGCATGATGATTTCATGAGTAAATAATAGGAATGATTCAAGATCTTAAAAATCTTATAGAATCTCTAAATCATAAATTACGGATAGAGAAGTCAACTTTCTATCTAATCAATACTTATCGATTCCAAAGTCTCTTCAAAGATGCTGAGGAACACGAACAGGTATACGTATTGCAATTAATTAGAAATAATCAATTGAAAGCTATTAAACAATGGGTGCAACGCCAAACTGGTGAACACAATTTAAGTGAACTACGTACTCTTGCAAAGAAATATTCAATAAGCAATTATGGAAGATTAAGTAAAGTAGAATTAATTAGGGCTTTAACGCCTTATGATAAAATATTATCTATCCAGAATCGGCATAGTGCTTCCATTGAATGAAATGGAAGATCTTGATCTGCGTTCTAACTATCCAGGTTTACTTAGATATTACCATAGAGGAGTATTGACATGGCCAGAAACAAGAAAGCGATATTACCAATTAAAGAAAGACTCCTTGAGATTCATGGAGAAATGAAGGAGTTAATCGTAAGAGCTGGAGTTCAAGAGCCAAAATATAATTTCATGGTTAAGAAACTGGATAAGCAATCTAATGAATATTGCGAGATATTGTATACTTGGTTGGTTCGTTTAAAAGATAATGAGTATAAAGCCGCATCAATAATGTGGGAAAAATTACCGGAGCACTATTGGGAGAATCTTCGGACACTTATCACCGCTAAGAATTTACCAGAACAGAAAGCATTGAATAGTAAGTTTCGTTCTCTTAGGGAAGTATTCTCGAATTGGCCACGTTCTGTAAAGGAGAAATCAAGTGAGTAATCCATTAACTCTAGATCCTGCTGTCAAAGCATTATATGAGGCAGAAGATCCACCTACAACTGGTGTTGCTCATGCAATCAAAGAAGTAGTACAAGTGATTGATAATTTTGAGATCGATTACGGTAGTCAAGTAAGAGTTCTTACTAAAGCTCTTATGATTATAAACGAGAGAGAAAGACTCCTTCAAAAGGGCATAAATACATCTCCACCCTGGTAATAAAGGAGAATAAGGGAATCAGTGATTCATGAAGCTCAGAAGTGGGTTCAAGTGCTATGAGTCTTGAGACACCTCCAATCATTTCATGTCCGTTCATGAGCATGATGTATTGCAAGGGTCCAGGTGTCATTTGAACAAATAATCACTGATTCCCTTATCTAATAATGAACGCAGAAGAAAGAACCAAACGATTATTAGATGAATTTGATGATGGAACTTCTAGAAGAAGTTTCTTAGGTAGTACATTAGGTTTGTTTATAGGGTGTCAAATACCATGGGTAGCTAAATTACCTATTGATAAACCTATTGAGCAACCTAAGAATATATTAACTGATTACAGGAATTATATTAAGTTAGATAATGGTCACATTATACAAGGACCAGGTATCAAGGCAATCGAGAATGGGCAACTTATATGTGCAGACATTAATGCCACATGTGAATTAAAAGTATTACGATCGATAATTTACTACAAAAATAAATTATTGTCTAATGCTGAATTTGTTGCTGGGCAATATTTATGTAATGGAGACACACTAAAGATTGCACATAATATGAATATAGTGCTTAATGGTGAATCGTTCACTCCTAGTGATGATGGTTGGGATGATGCACTGAATAGATACTTGAGAAGCGATGAATATAAGGAAAAAATTTTCATAGATATCCATTTCGGAGATAAGAATTATGGAAAAAGAATTATTTAATTGGAGTGAATATGATTCTACAGATGATAATTGTTTCATATTTTATAAATGTATATTGAAACAAGATATAGGTAAACATAAGAAAGGCCATCTCATAGAAACTATAATGGTTGATTACGAGAAAGGTGAATTGGTTATTCAAATTGATTCCTCAAATGAGGAAAAATTTAAAATGAAATTAGTTATATTATGAACTAAGGGGTTGTTGATGGTCTCAAATCCATCTATCATCGACAAAGCTCTAGATGATATGATAGTAAGCGATTGCAGTAAGCGACAAAGCTCTAGTTTACAGGTAATTGATAAGTAACTAAGCCCCTGTTTATTATGAAACCCTCATACACTGATATTAGTGCCTTCCTTAGAAAGTGTTTCTTTAATCCAAGAAAACCAGGACCGTTAAATATAATATCAGATATTGGTAATGCAGAATATTATGAGATGAGAGCTATCGAATATGTGAAAGAGGCCCCATTATGTTATTGTAAGGCTACTATACCTCAAACATTTGAAGAAGCATTAGAAAGTTATGATGATAAAATAATTAAAGCAATACAGCTATTATCCTTAGCTAGACAAACACGTCATCATGATGCTAAGATATTCTTGAAAAGAGATCCTAGAGACGATGAATCCAAAAATCTTAACAAAGAAACGTAAACCAGAAAGTATAATTCAAGAAGAATTTGGGAATTTACTTAAAATTAAAAATTGGTCTGTTAGAAGTACACATGGTAATTTATTCATGATGGGTTTTCCTGATGATTATGCTTGTCATATAAGTTATGGTTCACGGTGGATAGAATATAAATGTCCAACTAGTTATCAATTTACTAGAGCACAACTTCAATATTTTTCTGAACTTAATGCACATGGAGTTGGTGTATGGATTATATGTGCCGCAACAGAATATGAATACAAGAAATTATTTCAGCCCCAGAATTGGTGGCACTATGTGAAATGATATACTTATCCATTGAATGCAGTAATTGTGAAAATTTATTTAAAAGAGTATACTGGAATAGAAGATCTGTAGATACTTTAATGAGACATGCAATAGCTAGAGGATGGAATAGAGTTTATTATAACGGTTATGAAAAACTATTTTGCCCTGAATGTAGTAACTTACCAAAAGTAAATAGTTTTTATAGGATAAAAACAAATGAGAAATGATAATAAGAGTAGTGATATCGAAAATGAATCAACACAACTAGGAGATAAGGACGATAATCCTACTATAGATAAAACTATAGCTAATGCTGTTGTAGCTTGGACTCCTGGAGAGCAACGACCTTTTGTAGCTAATATTTTTACTAAAAGTGGAATAACTAGAACTGTTGATCCTATCCCTAAACAGAGTTCTCCTATTAGACCACCATATAATCAAGATAATTATAACAATAGTGGACCTAATACTTTATGAATAATAATGATATTATTGCAATATTTATTGTTATTATTGGTACAATGCTTTCTTTAGGTATACTGTATTATGGTTTTAAAAAATAAATATTCTGGTAGAAGAAAATCATATACAGTTACCGGCATTAAGAAAGTTCCTTGTATTAGATGTGGTAAACCTTCATATGCCACATGGCAAGCATGTGCTAATGAAAGATATCACATACCAGTATGTAAAAGTTGCGATATAGGACTTAATAGATTAGCCCTAAAATATTTTAAAATACCCAATCGTGAGCTATTAATGAAAGAATATGAAGAAAAAGTAAATGCATTATAAAGTAATAAAATTTTATGAATGGTCAATACCTGCAATACACTTAGAGAGACTAAGAGCAAGTTTCTTTGTTATCCCTGGTATGAAAGTTGATACACAATCTAGTCTTGCTGAACGAGCAATATATCTTAGATTAGAGCATCCAAATTATACAATAAATGAAACTCTTGAATTCGATAATTCCGATATGAAAAGTATTGAAAAATTAATAGAATTTTTTGAGGTAGCTAAAAATGGCAGAGAAACCAAATTGGATCTCGGGTGCGATAAAGAAACCAGGAGCATTAACGACTACAGCCAAGAAGGATGGAAAGAGTATATCTGAATTGTGTGCTGGACATACAACAGGTAAAACATCCCAACGTTGCGCGCTTTCCGAAACTTTAAGTAAGATGAGACCTAAATGAGTGAACCAGATGATACTATCCTTGAAGAGATTGCAAGACACAAGGATATTATTCAACTTATACCTTATGATCCTAAAGTAAATTTCCCTAATACAGTTACTCCGGGAACTATATTAAATTTTGAAATATTTAATAATAATTACAATTACAAAGAATACTCATTATATAATGATCAATTAGTTAGTACTGCTATCTTTTTTGATCAGCAAAATGTACCACTTATTGAATTGATTAATAATTTCATTGAAAACATTAAGATTAGAAATCTTGAATTGAGATTTGCTAGACCACTTCCACATTTTAATTATTCATTTATATTTTATAGACCAGTACGAATTAATGACTGCCCTGCAAGATTAATTTGTGGTTTTGATCATCAATATCAAAATTGGAAAATGACTTTAGATACCATAATTCCAAGTAAAACTTGGAGAGATGATCCTTTATTATGATATTACTTTATAAAAACGTTAACAATATTAAAAGATATTATAATGAAAATTTTAGAGTTTTTAATGTACTTACCAGAACAGGTGCAAGACAATTCAATACCATACAGGAAGTTTATGATACCGTTAAAACTTTTAATGGCAGTTACAATTCATTAAATGATTTAGGTGTCGAATGGATAAATTATACAATCACTGTTGGAGATTTTCGATTAACTGATGTATGGTCATCATTAGAAGAAGCAAGTTTAATTTGTGAAGGTTTGAATACAGGATTAAATATAAAAATATTTAAAATCAAGGAAAACATTACTTTAGATACACAGGCATTTCTTATGAAGGAACCTACCTGATAGGATTAAAGATTATGAGTAAAGACTTATTTATTGAGATGCTTAGAAATACTAACACTAAACATACCATATTAAAAGATACTGCTGAATTGATAGTATATAAGCATAAATTACCTACTGCGCAAACTATTGTTCATGTAGAGAACACAAAAGATATATTAAATTCCTCTAAGTATTGTTATAGTTATTGGATTTTTGATACAGAACAACGATTTCTAGGTGTATACCATTATGAGTGTTGAAAAAGAAGTTATTAAAGGGCAAGTTAAGATTATTCAAAAAGATAAGCAGAATAGAATTCTTCAAGAATGGATAGTTGGTACAACAACTACACCTACCCGTTATGGTTGGGAAACTGCATATGATACACCAATATATTGTGATGAAAATACAACTATACAAACTTATGATCCAAATAGTAAAGTTGAAACATTTGAGTCTGAGTTAGAGGAATTACTTAATAGATATTGTTTCATTAATGAAACAATATTACCGAATAGAGATTTAGCCAAATATATTTTTCAATATATTCTTACCTTTCTGAAGATGTTTAAATGAAATTAATTAAAGAAGATAAACAAACTCATTTCATTAAAGAATATGATTGGGAAACACCTCCATATGAAGATTATGAAAGTGATTATTGGTTATGGGTACACCATGATAAAACAATTAAATTGTCAAATACAAGTGATTGCTGTGAAACTATAGATTTAGCTTCAATTGAAGCCATCGATGAACTGATTGAAAGACTAAATAAAGCTAAGGAACTCTTTAATAAGAGATAATAAATAATGTTTGTTAAGGAAAGATTCGAGTTAGATCAATATACATGTGATTTACTCTTAGATATGGAACCACCTTTCGGTAATAGTTTCGGAGAATTCTTATTTTATAGAACGTATAGTAGAAATATTGATGGGCACCAAGAGAATTGGGCAGACTGTATAATACGTGTTATCAATGGGGTAATGAGTATACGTAAAGATCATTACGTAAAGAATCATATATTCTGGGATCAGAAATACTGGAAAGAGTTTTCGAGGAAATTGTCAATATCGGCATTTAAGATGCAGTGGCTCCCTGGTGGACGAGGGTTATTTCACTGCGGAACAGAGTTTACATATGAACGTGGGAGTATGGCACTTTATAATTGTAGTTATTTAGATCTAACTGATAATCTTGGTGATGATATTGCATGGTTAATGGACTGTCTTATGCTTGGTGTTGGTGTTGGATTCAGTCCGATTAGAAACGATAATCTTAAATTAAAGAATCCTAAAGGCAGTTTTGAATTTGTTATCCCTGATAGTAGAGAAGGTTGGTGCGAATCTGAGAAATTACTTATAGAATCTTATCTTTACGGTTCATCTAAACCAAAGATGATTTACGATGAAATACGAGGGCCTGACCTACCTATTAAAGGTTTCGGTGGTTTATCTTCAGGCCCGAAACCCTTAATGGAATATCACAAACAAACTGAATATAATCTTGATCGACACATAACAGATAAATATTATGATTCAGTGATCCTTAAAACAGATTTAGCTAATCAAGCAGGTGTAGCTATTTGTGCTGGCAATATAAGACGTAGCGCAGAACTTGCTCAATTAAGTATTAATGATCCTACTTTCAAAGATTTAAAGGATTATAATAAATATCCTCAACGTGAAGCATGGGGATGGTTAAGTAATAACTCTGTTGATCTTGAGGAAAGACATGATTTCGATAAATTAAATGAAATAGCTGAAAGAGTTATTATTAGAGGTGAACCAGGAATCAAAAATCTTAGAAACTTCCCTAAAGGAAGAATAGGAAAGAAAGATAAACTTAGGAAAGATATTGGTAGAAATGTAAATCCTTGTTTACCTGGTTGGTCTAAAATATTAACTCAAGATGGTTTGCGTGACTTAAATGAAGTAGGTATAAATGATTTAATTTGGAGTGAAAATGGTTGGACTAAAATAATTAATAAATGGAGTACGGGTACAAATAAAGTATATAAATATATAACAACTGCTGGGACATTTTATGGAACAGATAATCATCAAATAATAAGTGAAGGCCATAAAATTGAAGTACAATATGCTGAATCTATAGATAGACTTTTAGGATTGCAGTGTGATATAACAATTGAGGAATCAAATTTACAAGATACTATGGATGGTTTACTTATTGGTGATGGCGAAAATAAAGAAAACGTTATATTGCTCAATATTGGCGATAATGATCATGATTATTTTGACGAATTGAATAGATATATATTTAAAAGTTATAATCATGATAAGGGTTTCAAAGTAAGTACTACACTTTATCCTGAAGAGTTACCTAGAGTTTTTGATAGAATAATTCCAGAAAGATTTTTTAAAGGCGATAATAATAAGAAATGTAGTTTTCTTAGAGGCTTATATTCTGCGAATGGGTCAATATGCGGTAATCGAATAACTCTTAAAACTTCATCATTTAAAATTATTGAATCAGTGCAGTTGATGTTATCTTCAATTGGGATATATTCTTATTATACAACAAATAAAACAACTATGGTAGAATTTAAAAATGGTAAATATCAATGCAAGGAAAGTTATGATTTAAATATTTCACAAGGTAGAAAATTATTTGCAAAATGTGTAGGTTTCATTCAAAAATATAAAACTGAAAAATTGAATAATCTCATTGGAAATGTAAATAAAAATAAAGGGCATAAAGAAACATTTGAAATTATTAAAACAGAATTAATATCTGAAGAAGAAACTTTTGATATTACAGTAGATAATCCTTATCATACATTTTGGAATCAAGGATTGAATGTAAGTAATTGCAGTGAAATAATTCTTGAATCGAAAGAGGTCTGTAATATTGCGGAGACTTTTCCTACAGTTTGCGAGAATGTGGAAGAATGGTACGAAGCATGTCAATACTCTACTTTCTATTGTAGCACTGTTTCCCTGCTTCCCACTCATCAACCAGAAACAAATAAAATTATAGCTAAGAATAGAAGATAGGTATTGGGATCGTTGATGTAACTGGTTGGTTTTATGAAGAAGGTGTATCAACTGTAACTAAATATTTACGTAAAGGTTATAAAACTATAGAAAAAATAAATAAATTATTAGCTGCTGAAGCAGGTATACCACCAAGTATTAGATTTACGACTATAAAACCTGGAGGTACAACGCCTAAACTAGCTGGTAAAACATCAGGAGCAGGTTTTCCAAATTTTGAATATGAAATTCGTAGAGTACGGGTTCAACGTAATCATCCCATAGCAAATATGCTTAAACAAGCTGGTATACCTTTTGAGGCAGATTTCTTCTCTAAAAATACTGATGTGTTCGAGTTTCCACTTAAATGTGGTCCTGCTCCTCCAGTAGAAGA
>Ga0193726_1001178_pt1 | contig 21836 bp, 20 predicted proteins | sample H2c1metaG_FD_144928 | JGI IMG/M metagenome (GOLD analysis project Ga0193726, IMG submission 144928) | Soil microbial communities from a riparian zone of the East river system, Colorado, United States - H2c1 | ecosystem: Environmental > Terrestrial > Soil > Riparian zone | place: USA: East River...
CGCCCCATAGCGCGTCGAAGACGCGCGTGAACGCGCTTATGAGGCGCTGCGCTGCGTCCGGGACACGAGATCGTTAGTGCTTCGCGCTCACGGCGAATCGATCCAACTCCAATGCATCATGCTCTAGCGTCCCCTGAACCGCGGCTTGCGCCGTTCCAGAAACGCGGCAACGCCCTCCTTGTGGTCCTCGCTAAAATTCATCAGCGCGAACTGGTCGACGTCCATATGGCCAGCGAGATCGTCGAGCGCATGCGCCAGGCGATTGACGGTGAGCTTGGTCATCGCCACCGACAGCGGCGGCTGCGCGGCGACTTTGGCGGCGAGGTTCATGGCGGCGTCGAAGGCCTTGCCGGGATCGGCCACCTCCTCCACCAGGCCCCATTCGTAGGCTTCCGCGGCACTGATGCGCTGGTCGGCCAGAATGACTGCCTGCTTGGTTCGGGCCGGTCCCATCAGATGCAGCATGCGCGGGATGCTCTGCCAGCTCATGTTCATGCCGAGACCGATTTCGGGCACGCGGATATGCGCGTCCCGGGCCATGACGCGAAAATCCAGCGCCACCGCCAGCGCGACGCCGCCGCCGATGCAAAAGCCTTCGATGGCGCCGATCGTGATCTGCTCCATCTCCTGCCAGGCGCGGCTTAGCCGCGGCCCCAGTTTGAGGTGCCGGCGCAACGAACCGATATCCATGGTGCCGCGCGACCGGCCTTCGGCGTCCTTCAGGTCGAAGCCGGCGCTGAACGCCTTGGCGCTGCCGGTGAGCACCACGACCGACGTTTCGCTGTCGTCCTCAAAACCGCGCGCAGCGTCGGTGAGCTGACGTAGCGCCTCGGGCGACAGCGCATTGATGCCGTCGCCACGGTCGAACCGCACCACAGCGATGCGCCCCTCGGGCCCGAGCCCCTTTTCGATCGTTACAAAGTCCGCCAATATCCGCGCTCCCTGCCCGCTGCTTTTTGAAATGATAGCGCACAAATGCCCCGCGCGGGAAACCGGCTGACCGCTCGATCGTGAGCAATTCCGACGTCCAGCGATCGCCGAAACCGGGGCGTTCCAAAAAAAGTTTGCGGCTGTGTATCTTTCGCGGGTTGCCGTTCGTCTTATTCGGGAACGGTGCGGGGTTTTGCGGCGCAATTTGAGCCTCGGAATAAGGAGGATTTGAGCGTGGGTTTGTCATATCGCTGGGTGATCGTCGGCGCCGGGGCGCTGATGACGTGCGTTGGTATCGGCGCAATGTTCTCGCTGGCTGTGTATTTGCAGCCGATGTCGGTGGACACGGGATGGTCGCGCGCCGGGATTTCAAGCGCAATGACCATCGACTTCCTGACGATGGGGATTGCCGGGTTCGGCTGGGGCGCAGCCAGCGACAGGATAGGCACCCGCCCGGTCGTATTGAGCGGCGCCGTGTTGCTTGGATTGGGACTGTGTCTCGCCAGCCGTTCGACATCGCTGATCGAATTCCAGCTCACCTACGGCATCCTGGTTGGCTTGGCCGCGGGCGCATTCTTCGCGCCGATGATCGCGGCAGCGACACGGTGGTTCGACAATAACCGCAGTCTGGCGGTTTCGCTCGTGTCCGCGGGCATGGGCATCGCTCCCATGACGATCTCGCCGACGGCACGCTGGCTGATTTCCACCTACGACTGGCGCACGGCAATGATGACGGTCGGTGTTATCGCCTGGGTGCTGTTGATACCGGCCGCGTTGCTGGTCAAACAGCCTCCTGAAACGGCGGGTTCAGGCGGGCCCGAAGCGAACGGATCTATCGATTCAGGAGCCGGCATGTCCGTCGGTCACGCGCTCCGCACGCCGCAATTCGCGGTCCTGGCGTTGACGTTCTTCTGCTGCTGTGCCGCGCATTCCGGACCGATTTTCCACATGGTCAGCTACGCCATGATCTGCGGGATCCCCGCGATGACCGCCGTCAGCATCTACAGTGTCGAGGGGCTATCGGGATTGGGCGGCCGGCTTCTGCTCGGCGTGCTTGCGGACCGGTTGGGTGCGAAGCCGGTTCTGATCGGAGGTCTGTTGGTGCAAGCTTTCGCGATCGGATCCTATCTCGTCGTCAACAAGCTCGGGCAATTCTACGCGCTCTCGATCGTGTTCGGCACGGCCTATGGCGGCGTGATGCCGCTCTACGCCGTGCTCGCGCGGGAGTATTTTGGACCCCGCATCATGGGAACGGTGTTCGGCGCCGCGACCATGGTGTCCAGTCTGGGCATGGCCTTTGGACCCTGGGCCGGCGGCATGATATTCGACACTTTCAACGACTATCGTTGGCTCTATATCGGCTCCCTGAGCGTCGGTTTGGGTGCGATGGCGGTGGCGCTGGCCTTCCCGCCACTTCCCCGGCGGTCTCGCGAACGGCTCCAGCCGGCTTGAATGCCCTCACAAATGCCCTGAGGACCCATGCCCGGTTTCCGGCGCCGGAAACCGGACGGTGGTCCCGATCGTGATCCAGTTGGCATTTTCGCCTGATATGTTGTGGCCGTAGATCACATCGACCGAGAAAATCTCGTTGGGCCGGTAACGCACGCCCGTCTGAAACCGTGGCCGGACCGCGCTTGGTATATCCGATGCGCCGGCCTGCCCGAACGCCTCTATCGTCAGCTGCAGCACATCGGTGAACTTCCAGTCGAAGCCCAGGCCATAGGTCAGATAATGCCGGTCGATCGTGCGGTCCCACAGCCAGCCGGCATTGATGTTGATCCGCATGGTTTCGGAAAGCCGATAGGTCGCTGGCACGACCGCGAAAGCGGTGAGATTATCACCGGTCAGCGCGTCGAACGACCCGCCCGCGTAAAACGAAAAACCGAATTTGCCGATCCCGGTCGGAACGATGTTCCACTTGGCCTTGGGCGCGATGCTGGTGCTCCAGTCGCCGTCGCTGCGAGAGCGGTTGGTCAGCAGGCTCAGTTCCACCGGCCTGAAAATACTCGCCACGCAGGAAGGATTGGCCACCGCCGAAAAATCGGTGTTGGTCGCCGTCGATATCCAGCTTTCGACCTTGCACGATCCGACTTCTGAAATGTCGGCGGCATCCACCGCAAAGGCGCCGTTGGCCGCGCGAGCACCGGTGGACGCCAATAAGGCTGAACCGGCCGTTATCGCGGCCAATGCTATGCGTATTTTCAGAAGCCCCATGCGCAAACGCTAGCAGAGTCTCCACCTCGACATGGACAGAATATTGCGGCTATCCTCAGCCCATGACCGGCCACGACCACGATCACCATCACCACGATCATGACCATTCGGAATTGTCCGAGACCGAACTGCGCGTGCGCGCGCTCGAGACGGTGCTGACCGAGAAAGGCTATGTCGATCCGGCCGCGCTCGATGCCATCATTCAAGCCTACGAAACGAAAATCGGTCCGCACAATGGCGCCCAGGTTGTTGCCAAAGCCTGGTCCGATCCTGCTTTCAAGCGGTCCCTGCTGGATGACGCCACCAAGGCCGTGAGCACGCTTGGTCACGTCAGCCGGGTCGGCGATCATCTCGTCGCTGTCGAGAACACGCCACAGCGGCACAACATGGTCGTGTGTACGCTATGTTCCTGCTATCCCTGGGAAATGCTGGGGCTTCCTCCGGTCTGGTATAAGGCGGCACCCTACCGGTCCCGTGCCGTAAAGGACCCGCGCGGCGTGCTCGCCGACTTTGGCGTAAGCCTGCCGAAGGACACCGAGATCCGCGTGTGGGATTCGACCGCCGAGACGCGCTTCCTGGTGCTGCCGATGCGACCCGAAGGCACTGACGGCTGGAGCGAGCAGCAGCTCGCCGAATTGGTGACGCGCGATTCCATGATCGGCACCGGCTTCCCCAAGACGCCGGGTGCACAATCATGAATGGTGTCCACGACATGGGCGGCATGGACGGCTTCGGCAAGGTCGAACCGGAGCTGAACGAGCCGATGTTTCACGCTGAATGGGAAGCCCGCGTGCTGGCGATGGTGCGTGCGATGGGTGCGGCAGGCGCATTCAACATCGATACCTCACGCTTCTACCGGGAGATGTTGCCGCCCCACGTTTATCTCAGCAGTTCATACTACAGGAAATGGCTGCTCGGGCTCGAAGACCTGCTGATCGACAAGGGCTACGTGGCAGCCGAAGAAGTCGCCGCGGGCCACGCAGTGGAAGCGGCAAAGCCGCTCAAACACGGCAAGTTCAGGCTTGACGATGTCGAGCGCATCATGGTGCGCGGCAAATTCGGACGCGCGGCCCCCGCAGCGGCGAAGTTCAAGCCGGGTGATCGTGTGCGCGCGAAGAACATTCATCCCGCAACACACACGCGTCTGCCGCGTTACGTGCGCGGCCACGTTGGCGTGATCGAACGCGACCACGGCTGTCAGGTGTTTCCGGACTCGGCCGCGACGGAATCCGGTGAGAACCCGCAATGGCTTTACACCGTCGTGTTCGACGGGGCCGAATTGTGGGGCCTGGACGCCGACCCGACTGTGAAGATATCGATCGATGCGTTCGAGCCTTATCTGGAGGCGGCATGATGGACGACGCCGCGGCGGGGGCGACCGGTACGGTGCCAGGTTTACCCCAGGACGCCGACGGCCCGGTGTTCCGCGAACCCTGGGAAGCACAGGCCTTCGCGATGGCGCTCGCCTTGCACGCGCGCGGGCTGTTCACCTGGACCGAATGGGCCGCAGCACTTGCCGATGAAATCAAGCGCGCGCAGGCATGCGGCGATCCCGACACCGGCGAGACCTATTATCGGCATTGGCTTGCGACGCTGGAAAAGCTTGTCGCTGCGAAAGGCGTCGCGACCTCCGATACCCTGCATCGCTATCGCGATGCCTGGGACCACGCCGCCGACCGCACGCCGCATGGCTCGCCGATCGAATTGAAGCCGGAGGATTTTGCGTAGCGTCGTGAGGTGTTACGAAGGCATCTCCCTCTCCGCATATTCCCGCCAGCCCTTGGCGCGCAACTCGCAGGCCGGGCATTCGCCGCAGCCGTAACCCCACGCATGCTGCGCGCCGCGTTCGCCGAGATAGCAGGTGTGGGAATGTTCGCGGATCAGGTCGACCAGCCCTGCCCCGCCAAGTTCATTCGCGAGCTTCCATGTGCTGGCCTTGTCCAGCCACATCAGCGGCGTGTGCAATTCGAACTGCGTGTTCATCCCGAGATTGAGCGCGGTCTGCAACGCCCTGATGGTCTCGTCGCGGCAATCCGGATAGCCGGAATAGTCGGTCTCGCACATCCCGCCAACGATGTGACGAATGCCGCGCCGGTAGGCCAGCGCCGCCGCGAACGTCAAAAACACCAGATTGCGGCCGGGCACGAAGGTGTTGGGCAGGCCGTCTTCGCCCATCGCGATCGCGACATCGCGGGTCAGCGCGGTATCGGAAATCGTGGCCAGCGTCGGAATCTCCAGCGTGTGGCTTTCGCCGAGCTTCGAAGCCCAGTCCGCGCGCAGCGATTTCATGCCGCCGATCAGGCGGTCGCGGCATTCCAGTTCGATGGCGTGGCGCTGGCCGTAGTCGAAGCCAAGCATTTCGACGCGCGCATAGCGCTGCAGAGCCCAGGCGAGGCAGGTGGCGGAATCCTGTCCGCCGGAGAACAGCACCAATGCTGTTTCGGATTTAAACTGATCGCTCATCGGCTGCCCTTAGCACTGTAAGGCGCTCTCGCCAATCGGTGGATACGGCAAACCCAGTCACTCGTTTTCGCTGGGCGGACACCACGTCTTGCGGCATACAAAGATTGGTTTTCGCAAGCTTCGGTGTACCATGGCCCCTTCCCGCGATATTTCACGCCTGATCGAGATCATGACGACGCTGCGAACGCCCGGCAGCGGCTGCCCGTGGGACCTCGAGCAGAACTTCGCGACCATCGCACCCTACACCATCGAGGAAGCCTATGAAGTGGCCGACGCCATCGCCCGCGGCGATCTCGACGATCTGCGCGACGAACTCGGCGATCTCCTGCTCCAGGTGGTGTTTCATGCCCGCATGGCCGAAGAGCAGAGTGCCTTTTCATTCGGCGACGTGGTCGAGGCGATCACCGCCAAGATGATCCGAAGGCATCCTCATGTCTTCGCCGACAAGGATGGGCGATTGACACCGTCCGACGTGAAGGGTGCATGGGACCGCATCAAGGCCGAGGAGAAAGCCGAACGCGCTGCGCGGCGGCCTCGGCAAGAGCCCGCGCACAAATCGTTGCTGTCAGGCGTCAAGGCCGGACAGCCGGCGCTGTCGCGCGCGATGGAACTGCAGCGCAAGGCGTCAAGCGTCGGGTTCGACTGGAACGATCCGCGCGCGGTATTGCACAAGATTCGCGAGGAAGCCGACGAGATCGAAGCCGCGCTCGATCGCGGCGACGCCGACGAACTCGCCGCGGAGACCGGCGATCTCCTGTTCGCACTGGTCAATCTGGCGCGGCACGTCGGCGCCGATCCTGATATGGCGCTGCGCGGGACCAACTCCAAATTCGAACGCCGCTTTGCCTACATCGAGCGCGCATTGGCGGCACAGGGGCGTTCGCTTGAAGGCGCGTCACTTGCCGAGATGGACGCGTTGTGGAATGAGGCGAAGGGCGAAGAGCCGCGCCTATCCACGCCCGCCGAGACCGAAGCCGGTCATCGCCGATGAATGCAACCGACATTCTCGGCGGACTTCTGGCTGGCGGCGTCGGCGGCATCGCGTCCGGCTTCCTGGGAATTACCAGCGGCGGAATTCTGGTGCCGCTATTGGTACTCATTCTCGGCAAGGACCAGCACGTCGCGCAGGGCATCTCGCTGCTGGCACAGGTGGTGCCGACCAGTCTTTCCGGCGTGCGCAATTACAGCCAGAGCGGTCACCGCGTGCCGCCGCGCTGGCTGATCTGGCTGGCGGTCGGTTTTGCCGTCGGAGGATGCGTCGGCGCCTTGCTCGCAACGCATGTTTCGGACCGAGCGCTGCAATGGACCTTCGTCGGTTATCTCGTGATCCTCGAAGCCATCGTGATATTGCGCCCGCCGCGCCCGAAGGTGGAAGGCACGGCGGACGAATCTCAAGACGTGCCTTTGCACTGGGCCTCGCTCAGCGCGATCGGTGCTATCGCCGGCTGGTCATCGGGGTTTCTCGGTATTGGCGGCGGACTTGCGATCACCGCGCTGATGGCCGGGCTCTTGAAGATCTCGCAGCATCGCTCGCAAGCCGTAAGCCTCGCCGTCACCGCGCTGCCCGTCACCCTCCCCGCGGCTCTGCTTTATGTACAGCAGGGTACGGCGCTGCCGTGGCTCACGATCATCAGCCTCATCGTCGGTCTCTGGGTGGGAACGGATATCGGAGCGCGCTTCGCCAATCGCGTCAGTCCGAACAGATTGCGAGTGGTGCTGATGATCATGATCGCAGGCATGGCGATCTTCATGGCGTTCAAGGCGTGGCGTTGAACCATTCCTCTCATGCGGACGACGGCGAGTTCACCGCGTGCGGCACCGCGTCGAAGCGGTTGACGACGATATCGTGCTTGGTCTCATCGACGCGCACGGTCATGTCGAACCGGCCGTCGTGAAGCTCCTTGTTGAGGACTTCCGAATTGCGATGCAGCCAGCTGATGCCGGCGCCGTCGGAGGCGTCGATCGAAAGGTCGAGCGTCATCCGCGTTGCGGCCAGCCGGTCTTCGATCGCGGCCAATAGCGCGTCGACGCCCTCGCCGGTTTCGGCCGAGACCAGGAAACACGGATGCTCCGGCGGGCGCCGCGCGGCGATATTTTGCAGGTTTTCGCGCATCTCCGAATCGAAGCGATCGATCTTGTTCCAGATTTCGAGAATGCGCTGCCCCGCGTCCGGATCGATGCCAAGCTGACGCAGCACGGTATCGACGTCGCGTTGCTGCGCGTCCGCGTCTTCATGGGACATGTCGCGGACGTGGAGAATGACATCGGCTTCCAGCACCTCCTCCAGCGTGGCGCGAAACGCCGCAACCAGTTGCGTCGGCAGGTTGGAGATGAACCCGACCGTGTCCGACAGCATCGCCTTGCCGCCATGCGGCAGACTGAGCGCACGCAATGTTGGATCGAGCGTGGCAAACAGCATGTCGGCTGCCTGCACGTCGGCGCGGGTCAGCCGATTGAACAGCGTCGACTTCCCGGCATTGGTGTAGCCGACCAGCGCCACCACGCGATATGGCACGCGCTGCCGGCCGGCGCGATGCAACCGCCGCGTCGCTTGAACCTTCTTGATTTCGTTTTCAAGCCGCGCGATGCGGTCGCCGATCAGCCGGCGGTCCGCTTCGATCTGCGTTTCACCGGGACCGCCCATGAACCCGAAGCCGCCGCGCTGGCGCTCGAGATGGGTCCATGATCGCACCAGGCGACTGCGCTGATAGTTCAAATGCGCGAGTTCGACCTGCAACGCGCCTTCCTTGGTCTTGGCACGGCGGCCGAAGATTTCGAGGATCAGCCCGGTGCGGTCGAGCACCTTGGTGTTCCAGGCCTTCTCAAGATTGCGCTGCTGGATCGGCGACAGCGCGCAATCCATCACTACCAACTCGATCTCGTGCCCGGTGATGAGCCCGACGATCTCCTCGACCTTGCCCTTGCCAAGGTAGGTCGCGGGCCGGATCTGACTGACCGGCGCGATCAGTGCCTCCGCGATCGTCAGATCGATGGCGCGCGCGAGACCGACGGCTTCCTCAAGCCGCGCCTCCGAACCGCGTATGACATGATGCTCCGCTTGCGCATCGGGATCGCCGCGGCGCATGCGCAGATAAGGGCCGATGACGATCACCCGCCCGGTGTCTTTGCCCTCTGCCGACCGCGGACGGTCGACGCCCCCTTCAAGATTTCGGGGTTCCAATCAGATCACTCTCAAGCCGGCGCATCCTCTCCGCCTTCGAACAGCTGGATCGGAGCGCCCGGCATGATGGTCGAGATCGCGTGCTTGTAGACAAGCTGCGAATGACCGTCGCGCCGCAGCAGCAGGCAGAAATTGTCGAACCAGGTGACTATTCCCTGCAGCTTCACTCCATTGACCAGAAAGATCGTCAGTGGCGTCTTGGTTTTGCGAACGTGATTAAGGAAGGTGTCTTGTAGGTTTTGTGCGCGGTCTGCCGCCATTGTTTTTATCCCGCAGTTTTGCTTGCTTCTTTTTATTGAACCGGACGCAGCCCTCTTGAGGAGCGTTCTCCGGTTGCCGGCTTCCCTGAGATCCCCCTCCGGGCGCACGGCGGTAGGATTAGAAGGCAGGCGTGGTTGTTAGGCAAGCCAGTTCGCGAGTTGCCCACGTCGAACAAGCGCGCAACCGTCCGTAAAAACACGGAAAAACCTCAAATTTGTCAATCAAATTCATGGAATGAATCGAGCGCACCGGTGTTCGTGGAATCGAAATTCGGGGGCGCGGCAAAGTGCAGCGCATTCCGATTCGGAACTCCGGGGTCGGCATTCAGCCGACGCCGAGGGCCTTTAGCTTGCGATGCAGCGCCGAGCGCTCCATGCCGACAAATTCCGCCGTGCGAGAGATGTTGCCGGAGAAGCGGCTGATCTGGGCAATCAGGTAGTCGCGCTCGAACACTTCCCGCGCCTCGCGCAGCGGCAATCCCATGATGTGCTCGCCATTGTTGCTGGTCGGCATGGCCGGCACCATGGAGCCGACGTCCTGCGGCAGCATGTCGGCGGTTATGATGACTTCCGGACCGCCCCCCGCCAGGATCATGACCCGCTCGACATTGTTGCGAAGCTGCCGGACATTTCCGGGCCAGACATGCGACTGCAATACCGCCATCGCATCCTGGCCGATCTGACGTTTCGGCAGGCCGGTGGCGACCGAGATCTGGTCCATGAAATAGTCGATCAGTTCGGGAATATCCTCACGGCGCTCCGACAGCGGCGGCACGCGGATCGGCACCACGGATAGCCGATGATAGAGATCTTCGCGGAATCGCCCCTCGGCGATCTCCTCTTCCAGATTTCGCGCCGTCGAGGAAATGATGCGAACGTCGACGTTGACCTTGGAGGTCCCCCCTGACCGCTGGAACGTCTGATCGACCAGTACCCGCAGGATCTTGTTCTGGGTTTCGCGCGGCATGTCGCCGATTTCATCGATAAAGAGCGTCCCGCCATGCGCCTCTTCCAGCGCACCGGCCTTGCGTGACTGTTCGCCATTGGACTGCTCGATACCGAACAGCTCGACTTCCATGCGCTCCGGTGTAATCGCCGCGGCGTTGATGACAACGAAAGGTCCTTCGGCGCGACCTGATGCGTTATGCAGCGTGCGCGCCGCCAATTCCTTGCCCGCACCGGAAGGCCCGACGATCAGGATGCGGCTATTGGCCTTGGCGGCCCGCTCGATGGTCTGGCGCAGCTGGTTCATGCAGGCGGAGCGTCCGGTCAAGACGCTTGCCGCCGGCGCCAGTTGCTTGAGTTCCTTGACTTCGCGTTTGAGGCGCGACGTCTCCAGCGCCCGCGTCGCCACCAGAATCAGCCGGTCGGACTTGAAGGGCTTTTCGATGAAGTCGTAGGCGCCGCGCTTGATGGCCGCGACCGCGGTTTCGATATTGCCGTGCCCGGAGATCATCACGACCGGCACCTCCGCGTGGTCCTTTTTGATCTGTTCCAGCAATTGCAACCCGTCGAGCTTGCTGCCTTGCAGCCAGATGTCGAGAAACACCAGATGCGGGCGGCGGTTCGCAATTTCCGCGAGTGCCGAATCGCTGTCGCGCGCGGTTCTGGTGTTAAAGCCCTCGTCCTCCAGAATACCCGCAACCAGATCGCGAATATCGGCTTCGTCATCGACAATCAGAATGTCATTTGCCATCGGTCACGCCTGTCTGGTCAGCCGCCTGTTGCGGCTTCGATTTTGGTTTCACTATTGGTCGCGTCGGCGCGCTCTGCGGTTTCGGGCGCCGTCACTTTTGTTTCGGCGGCCGGCTCCTTGACTTCGACTTTCGCGGCGTGGCCCGATACCGCAAACCGCAATCTCATCCAGGCCCCCCGCGCGCCCGGCCGAATGTCCGCGGCATCGTTGAGTTCGATCCGGCCGCCATGGTCTTCCAGAACACGGCCGACAATCGCCAGGCCGAGGCCGGTGCCCTTTTCTCGCGTCGTAACGTAGGGTTCGAGCAGACGCGCCCGGCTTACTTTCGGCAGGCCGATGCCGTTATCGATGACGTCGATCACGATGTCATCGTTCTCGCGCGCCGCGATAACGTCGATACGCCCCTTCCCCAGCTCCTCCGCCGGGACCACCTCGATCGCTTCGGTCGCGTTCTTGATGATGTTGGTCAGCGCCTGTGAAATCAGTCGCCGGTCGAACTGCGCCCGCATCGGCTCGTCCTTGATCTCGGCTTCGATATCGATGTCGGGATGTCCGACCCGCATCAGGAACACCGCCTGCCGCACCGTGTCGGCAACGTCCTCGCCTTCGATCACAGGTTTCGGCATCCGCGCGAAGCGCGAGAACTCATCGACCATTCGCCTGATATCATCAACCTGTCGCACAATCGTGTCCGTGCACTGTTCGAAGATGGCCTTGTCCTCGGTGATAACCTTGCCGAATTTGCGACGGATGCGCTCGGCCGAAAGCTGAATCGGCGTCAGCGGATTTTTGATCTCGTGCGCGATGCGGCGCGCCACATCGGCCCATGCCGAAGTCCGCTGTGCGGAAACGAGCTCGGTTATGTCGTCAAGCGTGATGATGTAGCTGTCGCGCGACTGGCTGGTCTGCTCGGCGCTGACGCGAACCGACAGATTGCGTTCATGGCCGTCGCGGAGAATCGTGATCTGGCCCTGTACCAGCCGCTGCGTGCCCTCCCGCGCGGTCTTCATCATGTCATCGAGTTCGGGCAGCACGTCCGACAGCGGATGATCCAGCGTCTCCGATTCGGCGTGGCCGATGAGTTTTTCGGCGGAGCGATTGAGGATGCCGACACTGCCGGAACCATCGACGCCTATGATGCCGGCGCTCGCCGACGACAATACCGCCTCGATGAAGCGGCGGCGGCTGTCGATGAGGTCGCTTGCGCTTACCAGTTCGTCGCGCTGGCTGCGCAACTCCTGCGTCATCTTGTTGAAGGTCTCGGCGAGCTGCGCGAGGTCGCCCTCCGACTTGTGGACCGGCACCTGCACATGCAGGTCGCCGGTCGAAACGATATTGGCGGCGCTCATCAGCCGGCGGATCGGGGCGACCAGCCAATTGGCGAAATTCAGCCCGATCAATACCGACGCCATCAGGATGGTCAGCGCGATCACCGCGAACATCAGTGCGAAGTTCACCTGAATGCCGAGCCGGCGCGCTTCGATCTCGGCATATTCGGCGACGCTGGCCTCGGTTTGCCTGAGTTGCGCGACCACGCGCGGATCGAGCAACCGGGCCACGTACAGGAACGTGTCGTTGAACGCGCGCAGCCGGATTACGGCCGCGACGTAGTTCGCTTCCGGGAACACCGCGATCTGAGGTTCGTTTTCCTCGACATTAGTCAGGAAGTCCGGCGTCGGCGTCGTGAAGGAGTACTGCTGAATCCCGGTCTGCGCTGTTTCCAGAGGATTGCCCTCCTTATCGATCAGCTTGGCGCCCGGCAGGTTGCGCGAGGCGGCACTTGCCGTCAGAAGCTCGCGAAACGTTCCGCGGTCCTGGTCGAACAATGGCCGGGCATGGGAGAGATCGTTGGCCATTCCCAGAATATCGCCACGAATGAGCTGCGCGTGTTCCTGCAGATAGGCGTGGGCAATGATCAGCGAGTTCTGAATCACCTCGCGCGTCGGACCTGAAAACAGGCGATCGAGGCCACGATCGATGGTCACATTGGCGACGATCGCCACCACCACCGCGGGCAACACCGCAATGACCGAAAACAGGCTGACAATCTGGACGTGCAGCCTCGCCGCCGCCCGGCCGCGGCGGCGGGCCTGGACTACTTGCCAAACTTCTCGCACGATGATGCTGACCAGCAGCAGGATCGTCGCCGCATTGATCAGAATGAAAGAAAACACCACGCTGCGGGTCGGTTCGACCGGCGTCAGGCCGGTGAGCACCACGAAGGTGAGGAAGGCCGACAGCAAGGCCAGGGCGACCGCAAACGGCCCCAGAAACCTCCGGAGGGCCCCTCCTTTGGTTTCGGCGAACGACGGATCGAACGATGGGACCGAGGTGTCTGCGCTGGTCATTCCGGCAAGGTGCGAGCTAAAGGCTTAGGTCCGCCGGCCGCGGACTGATGCATTCATATCACAATGTTGCCAAATTGCGACGATTCCACGGCGTGTCCGCCACGAGCCATATTGGCGTGCGGACTCCGCGCCCGCAAAACGCGCGGCCGCAGGTCGAATCGCCGAATCCTAGAGCCTTTTCCGTTTCGATAGAATCGAAACGGGGCTCTAGATTCTTGATTTGACGCGTTTTCTTGACGCGAACCGGTATCCACTTCGCTTGAAAACGCTTTAGTTGCCGCTCCGGTAAACTTGGATATCGAGGTCGCGAATCTTCTTCCGCAGGGTGTTGCGGTTGAGGCCCAGCAGGTCAGCGGCGCGAATCTGATTCCCCCTCGTCGCCGCCAATGCCGCCGTCAGCAGGGGTACCTCGATTTCCTTGAGGATACGATGGTAGAGACCCGGCGGCGGTACCCCGTTAGGGAAACCCGAAAAATGCGATGAAAGATAGGCTTCGACGGCGCCGCCGAGATTGTCGACACCATGCTGGACGCTACCGCCCGAGGTCACGGCGGGAGGCGCCAGCTCGCCATCGATGACAGAGCCGGTGATCACGTCTTGCGGATACAAAGCCGCGAGCCGGCGCGCGAGGTTTTCGAGTTCGCGCACATTGCCCGGCCAGCGATGCTGCTTCATGCGTTCCAGCGCCAGGGCATCGAGCTTCTTCGGCGGCAGTCCGTCCTTCTCGGCCAGCGTGAAAAAATGCCGAATCAAATCGGGCAAATCCTCGATCCGCTCGCGCAGCGGAGGCAGCCGCAACGGAACCACATTCAAGCGAAAGAACAGATCCTCGCGAAACAGACCCTGCTGAATCAGGATACGCAGATCCTTGTTGCTCGCAGCGACGATGCGCACGTCGGTCTTGATGGGGGTACGGCCGCCAACGGTGGTGTACTCGCCCTGCTGAAGGACCCGTAACAGACGGGTCTGCGCCTCCATCGGCATGTCGCCGATTTCGTCGAGAAACAGCGTACCTCCCTCAGCCTGCTCAAACCGGCCCGAGGCGCGGGTGTTGGCGCCGGTGAATGCGCCGCGTTCATGGCCGAACAGTTCCGATTCGATGAGATCGCGTGGGATAGCCGCCATGTTGACGGCGACGAACGGGCCGTTACGCCGCTTGCCGTAGTCATGCAGCGCGCGTGCGACCAGCTCCTTGCCGGTGCCGGACTCGCCGGAGATCATCACCGTGAGGTCGGTCTGCATCAGTCGCGCCAGCACCCGATAGATTTCCTGCATCGCGGGCGACCGGCCGACCAGCGGAATCGAATCGAACTCGGCTTCGTCGGCGTGGCTTGCAACCCGCTCCTTCGGCTCCGCCAGCGCGCGGCCGACAATGGCGATCAGCTCCTTCAGGTCGAACGGCTTCGGCAGATATTCATAGGCGCCGCGTTCGGACGCGCGGATCGCCGTCATGAAGGTGTTCTGCGCGCTCATCACGATGACCGGAAGGTTCGGCCGCATCTTCTTGATCCGCGGCAGCAGATCAAATGCGTTCTCGTCGGGCATCACGACGTCGGTGATAACCAGATCGCCCTCGCCCTGGCTGACCCAGCGCCACAGCGTCGCCGCGTTTCCGGTCAGGCGCACCTCGTATCCGGCGCGCGACAGAGCTTGGTTTAGAACCGTACGGATGGCGGTATCATCGTCGGCGACAAGTATACTACCTGCAGGCATTGTTATTCCTCATCTTGGGCCCTGTGAGGCATGCAACGGCGTCCCCGAAACGTGCTCGCGATTGCTCTGGTCGAAGTGCTTGGTGCTGTTGAACATGGGCAGCAGTACGCGGAACGTGGTCTTCCGCGGTTGGGACTCGCATTCGATGATGCCCCCGTGGTCGCCGACGATCTTGGCCACCAGCGCAAGGCCCAACCCGCTGCCGGTCGGTTTGGTCGTGACGAACGGATCGAACAGGTTCGGCAACAGATCTTCCGGCACGCCGGGGCCGTTGTCCTTGACGCAGAACTCGAGCGGCAACGACACCCGCGATTTCTTCCCTGGCACCGACAGCCGGACGCCCGGACGGAATGCGGTGGTGAGTTGAATCTCCGCGTCGGTGCCGAGATCGACCGCGGCCTCGGCGGCGTTCTTCACCAGATTCAGAAACACCTGAATCAACTGATCCTGATTGGCCAGCACCGGCGGCAGCGACGGATCGTAGTCTTCGACGAACCGGACGTTGCGGGCAAAGCCCGATTGCGCCAGCCGCTTGACGTGATCGAGCACCGAATGAATGTTGACCGGACCGCGCGCCACCGGCCGGTCGTCGCCGAATACTTCCATGCGATCGACCAGCGTGACGATGCGGTCCGCCTCGTCGCAGATCAGTCGCGTCAGCATGCGGTCTTCCGATGATGCTGCCTGCTCGAGCAGCTGCGCGGCGCCACGGATGCCGGACAGCGGGTTCTTGATTTCATGCGCCAGCATCGCGGCCAGCGCGATCACCGAACGCGCCGCACTTCGATGCGTCAATTGCCGGTCCATCTTGTCGGCGATGGTGCGTTCCTGCAGCATCACGACGATATGACCGGGCCGCTCGGTAAGCGGCGCGACATGAAGGTCCACCTGGCGATCGCCGCCGATCCGCGGCGTGCCCAGATCCACCTTGTACTCATTGACCGGCGAGCCGCTTGAACGCACCTGATCGATCAGCGCCAGCAACGGACTGCCGAACGGCACGAGTTCCTTCAGCGACTGGCGCTGCAGAAATTGCGTCGAAATCTCGAAAAACGATTCCGCGGCCATATTCGCGTCAACGATCTTGCCGTCGGGTCCAATCAGCAGCACCGGATTGGGCAAGGCGTTGAGGATGGCCTCGCCATCGGACGGCACCGGCCGGCGTTGTTCTGCGACTGAGGTCATGCTGCAGCACTCCAAGCAAAGTCGTCGAATGCATCTTGAAGGGAACGGTGCACGCCGCGCGGATCGTCGGATGTCAGAACCTTCTGTCGCCAGGTCTTGAGCGTTAATACCGGCGCGCAGCTGTACTTTGCGGCGCTCTCCAGCGCCCAGCCGAGATGTTTGCGCGCATGGCGAAGGCCGATGCGCAAACCGTAATGAGCGCAGACTTCGTCATAGAGCGTACGGATATATTTGAGCTGCTCCGCCAGCGACGGCGCGGATTCGACGATACCGGTTTCGAGGCGGCGCCCGATCTGACCGGGCAACCACGGCTGGCCCTGCGCGCCGCGCCCGACCATGACCGCGTCGGCGCCCGACATTTCCAGCGCGGTCACGGCCTTCTCGAACGATGTGATATCGCCGTTGACGACGAGCGGGATGCCGATCGCGTCCCTGACGGCGCGCACCGCGCCCCAATCGGCTTCGCCCTTGTAGAACTGGCAACGCGTACGGCCGTGCACCGAAATCAGCTGCACACCCGCGGCCTCCGCCCGTCGCGCCAGTTCCGGCGCGTTGCGCGAGCGATCGTCCCAGCCGAGCCGCATCTTTAATGTCACCGGCACTTTCACGGCTGCGATCGTCGCCTCGATCAATTTCAAAGCGTGGTCGAGATCGCGCATCAGCGCCGAACCGGACTGCCCGCCCGTAACATGGCGCGCCGGACATCCCATGTTGATATCGATAATTTCGGCGCCGGCGGCTTCGGCGATCCGCGCGCCCTCCGCCATCCAACTGGCTTCGCAGCCTGCGAGTTGAACGACATGCGGACCGATTCCGGTCGCCTCGCATCGCAACCGCGACATTGGACGACCATGGACGAGATCGTCGCTGGCGGTCATTTCGGAAACGACCAGCCCGGCGCCGAGGGTCGCGGACAAGCGTCGGAAGGGTGCATCGGTGACGCCCGACATCGGCGCGAGAAAGACTCGGTTGGCGACCTCAATATCGCCTATTTTCAACGGCTTAAGACCTGAATATTCCGAGCCGGTCACGGATTTCTCTTTTTTCTGGCAGGCGCCTCATCGCGGCCGCCGGGATGCATTTTGAGCACAAATCTTGTGCAGTCAAGCTTCATGCCTACACTTTAGACAGTTCTTGCAATCTTGCAAGTGCACTGCAACAAAATATGCCTTTCCCACAGCCTCCCCGGAATTGCTCTGTTTTTGCAGCCCAGCATGATAAGGGCTTTGCGCCAGCGAACCGATGCTCCGCTACATCAACCGCCAACCGCCCGCAATTGAGTACAATGCCCAAACCAGAGCGGACTGCAGCCATTCTTGTCGCGGCCGGACGCGGGCTTCGTGCTGGCACGGGCGGGCCGAAACAATATCGCTCGATCGGCGGGAAAACCGTGATCTTCCGGGCGATGGAGGCGTTTTGCAGCCATCCGCAAGTCTTTGCGGTGCAGCCGGTTTTGAATCCCGATGACGCGGCTGTGTTCAATGCCGCCGTCCACGTGTTGCGCTACGAGCCGCCTGCCAATGGCGGGGCAACGCGCCAGGCTTCGGTTCATGCCGGACTGGAAGCGCTCGCCAGCCACAAGCCGGACGTCGTTCTGATCCATGACGCGGCGCGCCCGTTCGTCTCGGCGGCGCTGATTTCGCGCGCGATCGAGGCCGCCTCCCGCACCGGCGCGGCGGTTCCTGCGATCCGGGTCACAGACACCATCAAGCAGGTCGGCGAAACCGGAAACGTCGAAGCGACGCCCGAGCGCGCGCGGCTGCGCGTCGCGCAGACGCCGCAGGCATTCCGGTTCGACGTGATTCTCGACGCTCATCGCCGCGCGGCGCGCGACGGCCGCAGCGATTTCACCGATGACGCGGCGCTGGCGGAATGGGCGGGATTGACGGTGGCAACCTTTGAAGGCGATCCTGCAAACATGAAACTGACCACACCGGAAGATTTCATCCGCGAGGAAGCCCGCCTCGGCGCCATGCTCGGCGATATCAGAACCGGAACCGGCTACGACGTTCACGCCTTCGGTGACGGCGATCACCTGATGCTTTGCGGGGTTCGCGTGCCGCACAGCCGCGGCTTTCTCGCCCATTCCGACGGCGACGTCGGCCTGCACGCGCTGGTCGACGCCATCCTCGGCGCGCTGGCGGACGGCGATATCGGCTCGCATTTCCCGCCGAGTGATCCCAAGTGGAAGGGCGCGGCGTCGGACCGCTTCCTGAAATACGCGGTCGATCGCGTCACCGCGCGCGGCGGACGGATCGCAAATCTCGAGGTCACTATGATTTGCGAACGACCGAAAATCGGGCCGCTGCGCGATCCCATGCGTGAACGTATCGCGGAGATCACCGGGCTGAATGTTTCCCGCATCGCGGTGAAAGCCACCACCAGCGAACGGCTTGGTTTCACGGGCCGCGAAGAAGGCATCGCCGCCACCGCGAGCGCCACCATCCGCCTGCCCTGGGGCGATAAGGGTTGGAGCGACTGAAATGAGCGGCAGCGACGCCCGCGCCCTCTCCCGCTCGCTGCTCGATCTGTGCCGAATGCGCAAGCTGACCATTGCGACCGCGGAATCCTGCACCGGCGGCCTGGTCGCCGGCGCGCTGACCGATATCCCCGGCTCGTCCGACGTGATCGACCGCGGTTTTGTCACCTATTCCAATGACGCCAAGCGGGCGATGCTCGGCGTCAAGGCGACGACGCTTGCGACGTTCGGCGCGGTCAGCAAGGAAACCGCGACAGCGATGGCCATCGGCGCGCTGGAGAAAGCCGGCGTCGATCTTGCCGTCTCCATAACCGGCATCGCCGGTCCGGGAGGCGCGACGCCGGGCAAGCCGGTGGGTCTCGTGCATCTCGCGGTCGCCGCCCGCGACGGCAGGATCCTGCATCGCGAATGCCGATTCGGCGCGATCGGCCGCAGCGCGGTACGCCAGCGCTCCGTGGTGGAGGCCCTGCGCATGCTGACGGAACTGGCGCGCGGACCGCAGGTGCCGGCCAAGCCGCGCCGCGAAATCGCCAGCCGGCTACGTCCGCGGGTGGCGCGCTCGCCGCGAGGCAGCGCGGTCAAGCGGCGGCGCCCGCCGCGATCCTAGTACCTGGAATCACAAATCGGTATTGCAGCCCATCCTTCGAGACGGCCACTTCGTGGCCTCCTCAGGATGAGGTCTAACTTGTTGAAACACAACAACCTCATGCTGAGGAGCGAGCGACTCGAGCGTCTCGAAGCATGGGCAGCAAGCGACTCACCGATCTCTCATAGTCAGTACTAGCTCTCGTGTCCGGCAGCGCTATGCCGGCTTCCCGTAAATCGCGTCCGCGCGCTTTTCGAATGCCGCTGCAAACCGCTGAAACGCGGTGTCGAACATCGTTCCCATCAGCATCGCCAGCATCCGGCTCTTGAATTCATACGCGAGGAAAAACCCGACATCGCAGGCGGTGTCCGATTTTGGCTCGAACGTCCAGCGGTTCTCGAGATTGCTGAACGGCCCCTGCAGGTATTCGACCAGGATTTTCAGGTTGGGACGATCCAGCGTCACCCGGCTGGTAAAAGCTTCGCGCACCAGCTTGAACGATACCGTCATGTCGGCGATCACGATCTCGGTGCCGTCAGGCTTTGGCGTGCGCTGGCGGATCTTCAGCGATTTGCACAGCGGCACGAATTCGGGATAGCGCTCGACATCGGCCACCAGATCGAACATCTGCGGCGCGCTGTGGTGAGCCCGGCGCTTGCTGGAGAATGTCGGCATGGTTTGACGCTCAGCCGGATTTCGCGGCGCGTGCCGCCCGCAGCCGGGCGAAATCATCTCCGGCATGATGCGACGAGCGGGTCAGCGGGCTCGCCGACACCATCAGGAAGCCCTTGGTGTAGGCGACCTTCTCGTAACCGCCGAATTCATCCGGCGGCACATAGCGCATCACGGCGTGATGCTTGCGGGTCGGCTGCAGATACTGACCGATGGTCAGAAAATCCACGTCCGCCGAGCGCAGGTCGTCCATCACCTGCAAGACCTCGTGGCGCTCTTCGCCGAGCCCGACCATAATGCCGGATTTGGTAAAAATGGTCGGATCGATTTCCTTGACCCGCTGCAACAGCCGGATCGAATGGAAATAACGCGCACCGGGGCGTACCGTGAGATAGCGCGACGGCACCGTTTCCAGATTATGGTTGAAGACATCGGGTTTCGCCGCCACCACGACTTCGAGCGCGCCTTCCTTGCGCAGGAAATCCGGCGTCAGGATCTCGATGGTGGTGGCCGGACAGCGTGCGCGAATAGCACCAATGGTTTGCGCGAAATGCGCGGCACCGCCATCGGCGAGGTCGTCACGATCCACCGAGGTGATGACGATATGGGCAAGCCCGAGCTTGAAGGTGGCTTCGGCGACGTGCTCCGGCTCCCGCGCATCGAGCGCGCCCGGCATGCCGGTCTTGACGTTGCAGAAGGCGCAGGCACGGGTGCAGGTGTCGCCCATGATCATGAAGGTGGCGTGCTTCTTGTCCCAGCACTCGCCGATGTTCGGGCAACCCGCCTCCTCGCACACGGTGACGAGGCCGTTTTCCCTGACGATTTTGCGGGTGTCGGCATAGCCGCGCGAATTCGGCGCGCGCACGCGAATCCAGTCCGGCTTCGGCGGCGAGAACGCGTCCGGCCGGTTCACCTTTTCGGGGTGACGCGGGCGCAGCGGCGTGGCTGAAACGGTATCGACGACGACGACCATGGAGTATCCGTTCTGTGGTCTCTAGCTAATCCTCTGGACCGGAAACCGCAACCGCTCGCCTTGCCCACCTGGAGGCCTTAGCATAATGGCTGACGTGTCGCATCCGGCGACGCATTTTCCGTCCCGCCTATTTGCGTCCTGCCTATTTGAATGGCTCAAAACCGCACCCCTGCGAATCAACCCGCACCCCATTTAGGCAGGCCGCTCACGCGTGCGTTCTTTGCCCGCAGCGTGCACAAGGTCGCACCCGACCTGATCGGGGCAACCCTGCTGGTCAACGGCGTCGGCGGCATCATCGTCGAGCTCGAGGCCTATCATCACACCGAGGCGGCCGCGCATTCGTTCCGCGGGCCGACGCCGCGCAATCTGGTGATGTTCGGACCGCCAGGCGTCGCCTATGTCTATCGCTCCTATGGCATCCACTGGTGCGTCAATTTCGTCTGCGAGAAGGAAGGCTCCGCAAGTGCGGTGCTGATCCGCGCCTTGCAGCCGACCCACGGCGTTCCCGCCATGCGCCGGCGCCGTGGATTGCATGATGAGCGATTGCTGTGCTCGGGGCCGGGCAAGCTGACCGAAGCGCTTGGGATTACCGACCAGCACAACGGCCTGCCGCTGGATGCCCCGCCCATCGCGCTGCATGCGCGCACGAAAAAACCAGACATCGTCACGGGGTTGCGGATCGGCATTACCAAAGCGGTCGAGCTGCCGTGGCGATATGGGCTGAAGGGCTCGAAATTTCTCAGCAAGCCGTTTTGATGGCCAGGAAATCCGACGCCATCAACTGACTCCGTCATTGCCGGGCTCGACCCGGCAATCCATCTTCTTGGAATGGTCTTGCGAAGATTGATGGATGCCCGGGTCATCTAGCGCGAAGACGCGCTTCGCGCTTTTGCCCGGGCATGACGAGTGTCGACATCTCGACTCCAGACACACGTTCGCGGCCTCGCCGCGCAATGCGCCCGAGCCGTTGATAAATCTTCCGCCCAAAGAGGGCGTGGGGAACGCCGGATGCCCGTTGCACCCGCAGCCTCGCGTGCACTTTGTATTGGTAGAACGCACACGAGTAAACGAGTACACCGGAATCACCCGACGTTCCCGCACGCAATGGTTTTAACGGTTTCCTTCGTGCTCTCCCC
>Ga0193726_1001179_pt1 | contig 21825 bp, 17 predicted proteins | sample H2c1metaG_FD_144928 | JGI IMG/M metagenome (GOLD analysis project Ga0193726, IMG submission 144928) | Soil microbial communities from a riparian zone of the East river system, Colorado, United States - H2c1 | ecosystem: Environmental > Terrestrial > Soil > Riparian zone | place: USA: East River...
GGAACGGCTTCTTGAGCTTGCGCCCAAGTACAAGGGTACCGGCGAGGTCGCCGAGACCCAGGATGCCGAATGGCGGAGCTGGCCGGTCGAGAAGCGGCTCGAGCATGCGCTGGTCAAGGGCATGGACCAGTTCGTCGTCGCCGACACCGAGGAGGCGCGCCAGCAGATCGCGCGACCGATCGAGGTCATCGAGGGCCCGCTGATGGCCGGCATGAACGTGGTCGGCGACCTGTTCGGCTCGGGCAAGATGTTTTTACCGCAGGTGGTGAAGAGCGCCCGCGTGATGAAAAAGGCGGTCGCCCACCTGCTGCCCTATATCGAGGCAGAGAAGACGTCGACGTCGCGCCCCAAGGGCAAGATCATCATGGCCACGGTCAAGGGCGACGTCCACGACATCGGCAAGAACATCGTGGGCGTGGTCCTGCAGTGCAACAATTTCGAGGTCATCGATCTCGGCGTCATGGTGCCGTTCCAGGACATCCTGAAATCGGCCAACGACAACAAGGCCGACATGATCGGCCTCAGTGGCCTGATCACGCCGTCGCTCGACGAGATGGTGACCGTGGCCGAGGAGATGACGCGCCAGGGCTTCCATCTGCCCCTGCTGATCGGCGGCGCCACGACGTCGAAAGTCCACACCGCGCTGCGCATCGCGCCGCGCTACAAGGGCACGACCGTGCACGTGCTCGACGCCTCGCGCGCGGTCGGCGTGTGCACGGCGCTGGTCTCGGAATCGGGCGCGCAGGCCGCCGACTTCGCCGCCAAGGTGGCCACCGAGTACGAGGCGATCCGCGTCGAACGCGCCGGCGGCACCAAGGAGAAGGTCGTTCCGCTCGCGGTGGCGCGCGCCAACGAATTCAAGATCGACTGGTCGGCGTACACGCCACCCAAACCCGCCGTGACGGGAACGCGCATCTTCGCCGAGTATCCCCTGCACGAACTGATCGAGCGCATCGACTGGACGCCGTTCTTCCGCGCCTGGGAGCTGGCCGGCAACTATCCCGCCATCCTCGAGGACAAGGTGGTGGGCGAAAGCGCCAAAAAGCTCTACGCCGATGCGCGCAAGATGCTGGATCACATCGTGCGCGAGAAGTGGCTGACCGCCAAAGGCGTGGTCGGCTTCTGGCCGTGCCGGCGCGACGGCGACGATGTCGTGCTGTTCGCCGACGAGGGGCGCAGCAAGGAGATCTCGCGCCTCTATTTCCTGCGCCAGCAGGTCGAGAAGCGCGCGCCGCGGGCCAATATGTGCCTGGCCGATTTCATCTCGCCCGATTCAGACTGGATCGGCGGCTTCGCGGTGACGGCCGGCCATGGCATCGAGGAGCACCTCGCGCGCTTCAAGGCCGACCACGACGACTATTCCGACATCCTGCTGAAGGCCCTGGCCGACCGCCTGGCCGAAGCCTTCGCCGAGCGCCTGCACGAGCGCGTCCGCAAGACGCTGTGGGGCTATGCGCCCGACGAGGTGCTCACCAACGAGGAGCTGACGCGCGAGAAATATCGCGGCATCCGCCCCGCGCCGGGCTATCCCGCCTGCCCCGACCACAGCCAGAAGCCGGAGCTGTTCCGGTTGCTGAACGCCGGCCAGAACGCCGGCATCAGCCTGACCGAGAGCTTCGCCATGATGCCCACGTCGGCGGTGTCGGGTTACTATTTCGCCCATCCCGAGGCGCAGTATTTCGGCGTGGCGCGCGTCGGCCGCGACCAGCTCGAGGATTACGCCAAGCGTCGCGGCTGCTCGATCGAGCAGGCGGAGAAGTGGTTGCGGCAGAACATCGGCTACTGAAGCCGTGCTGACCTACGCCCTTGTCCTCATCGTCGGCTTCGTCGCCGGGACGGTGAGCGGCATCGTCGGCACCGGCGCCACCATCATCCTGCTGCCCGTGCTGGTCCTGCAATTCGGCCCGCGCGAGGCCGTGCCGATCATGGCGATCGTCGCCCTGATGTCGAATTTCGCCAAGATCACCTCGTGGTGGAAGGAGATCGACTGGCGCGCCTGCGGCGCCTATGCGCTGGGCGGCATCCCCGCGGCAGCGATCGGCGCGCGGACCTTGCTGATCCTGCCCGAGCACCTCATCGACATCGCGCTCGGTGTCTTCTTCCTCGTCATGGTGCCCGGCCGCCGCTGGCTTGCCTCCCGAAACCTGAAGTTCGGCTTCTGGCATCTCGCCGTCGCCGGCGCGGTCATCGGCTTCCTGACCGGCATCGTCGTGTCGACCGGTCCGCTCAGCGTGCCGGCTTTTGCCGCCTATGGTCTGGTCAAGGGCGCCTTCATCGCCACCGAGGCGGCAGGCTCGCTGGCGCTTTACATCAGCAAGGCGCTGACCTTCCGCCAGTTCGGCGCGCTTCCCGTCGACATCATGGTCAAGGGCCTGATCTCGGGCTCGTCGGTGATGGCCGGCACCTACACCGCGCGCCTGATCGTCGAGCGGCTGAGCGTCGTCACCTTCCAGCGCCTGCTCGACGGCGTGATGATCGTTTCCGGCACGGCGCTCTTGTGGGCGGCCATTCGCTAGAAAGCCGTGCCATACTCGTCGGCACCAAGGAGATACCAATGAACAAATGTCTCTCGGCCGCAATGGCGGCAACCCTGGCGATGGCGACCGGCGCCTGCCAGCAGCCGACCGGCCAGCAGCTCAATGCGACCAACGCCAATTCGCAAGTCTACATCGGCGCGCTCACCTGCAACGTCAGCGGCGGCACCGGCTACGTCTTCGGCTCGACCAAGGACCTGAGCTGCGTCTACCTGACCAAGGACGGCGTCTCGCAGGCCTATGACGGGAAGATCCGCAGGTTCGGCATCGATGTCGGCTACACCAAGGCCGGCCACATGGTCTGGCACGTCTACCAGCTCGGCGGTCTGGTTGGTGCGACGACCAGCGTGAACCCCCGGGTGCTGGCGGGCAATTACGCCGGCGAGCAGGCCTCGGTTGCGGCCAACTCGAGCGCCGGCGGCAACTGGCTTTACGGCGGCAGCAACAACCAGATCGTGCTGCAGGCGACGCAGATCCAGGACAGCCGCAACGCGGGCTACAATCTCGCCTATGGCATCGCCGAGATGTCGCTGTCGATCGGCAACTAGACCGGCCTGTCCGGCGTCGCGGCCGCCGGCTGCAGGGCGCAGCCGGCGACGGTGATGCGGTGCATCAACCGGCGCTCGCCGTTGTAGTCGTTGGCGGCGTAGTGCCAGGTCGCGCGATTGTCCCAGAAGGCGATCGAGCCCTCGCGCCAGCGGAAGCGGCAGGTGAATTCCGGCCGCGACGCGTGGCGATAGAGATGCTCGAGCAGTGGCCGGCTGTCCTCGACCGACCAATCCTCGAAGCGCAAGGTGAAGCCCGGATTGACGTAGAGAGATTTGCGGCCACTCAAAGGGTGGCGGATCACCACCGGGTGAACGACGTCGTCGCCGACGAGCTGCTGGTTTCCATAACGCGCCGCCGATTCGGGATTGGCCGCGTTCACGCCCTTGGCGCCGAAGACATGCGCCGAGCCGTGCACGGCGTTCATTCCCTCCAAAGTGCGCTGCAGGCCGGGCGAGAGCGTTTCGAAGGCCCGGTACATGTTGGCGAACAGCGTGTCGCCGCCCTCCTCCGGCAGTTCGCGCGCCAGCAGGATCGAGCCCATCGCCGGCTCCGGATCGTAGCTGTGGTCGGTGTGCCAGCCGCCGCCGATGTTGGTCTTCTGCGCGGGCTCCTTGCGCACCTCGGCGATCTCGGGATAGCCCTTCACCGCGGTGAAGAAGCGGTTGACGTCGATCGGGGCCCAACGGCGCGCGAATTCGATGTGCTGCTCGGGCGTGAGCGTCTGGTCGCGGAAGAAGACGACGCCGTGCTCGGCGAAGGCATGCTGCACCTCGTCCCATTGCCGGTTGCTCATCGCCTTGAGATCGACGCCCAGCACTTCGGCGCCGCAGCCGCCGGTGAGCTTTTTAACCTGTACCGTTTCGTAGGCCATGTTGTTTCCTCCGCGAGCCATCTTAGCGCGCCTGCACGCCCAAAAGCAGCAGGGTCGCCGACAAAGTGAACACGCTGGCCGCCGTCGAGATCACCACGGCGTTGGTGGCGAGGCCGACGCCGGCGCGATAGAGCTGCGCCACCAGGTAGACATTGGCGCCGGCCGGCATGGCGGCGTTCAGCGTCGCCACGGTGAGCCACAGCGGGTCGAGGGTGAAAAGATAGCGGCCGCTTGTCCAGACCATCAGCGGCAGGACGGCAAGCTTGAAGAAGGTCGCGATCGCGGCCGGCTGCCAGTGCTCCTTCAGCCCGACATGGGCGAGCGAAGCCCCGGCCATGATCAGGCCGCAGGGCGGCGCCGCGGCGGCCAGCGCCTGCAGGACGCGGTCGATGACGATGGGCGTGGCGAGGCCCGGCACGAAGGCGGTCAGCTCCGACCAGGCGAGGCCGGCGAAGATCGAGGGGATGACCGGGTGCTTCAGCATGCGGAGCACGGCGCTGCCCAGCTTGCCCAGCAGGCGCCCGCGCGCGCCGCCCTGCGCCGCGACCTCCAGCAGGAAGGAGGAAAGCGTCAGCAGGATCAGCGAGTTGAGCGCGATGATCATCAGCAGCGGCACCAGCCCCGCCTCGCCGATTGCGTAGGACACGAAGGGAATGCCAATGCCGACGCCGTTCGAGAAGTTGCCGGAGAGCGAGAACACGGTGCGATCGGCCGGCCGCATGCCGAGCAGGCGGCCAAGCGGCAGCATCAGGAAGAAGAGCAGCAGGCCCGCCCCGAAGAAGACCAGCAGGATTTCCAGATCGAGCGCCTCCAGCCGCACCTTTGCCATCGAGCGGAACAGCAGCGCGGGGAACAGCGCGTAGAAGGTGACGTTCGTCAACCCACGCAGCCCCTCGATCGTGAGCAGCCGCGTCCGGCCGATCGCCCAGCCGACCAGCACCGTGCCGAATACCGGCACGATGATATCGATGATGGCGTTCATGCCGGAGCGCAGACCTCCAGGTCCGCCTCATGAAGATGAGCGGACCTGGGGGTCCGCGCTCCACAGGCGATCACGCCGCCATGGCGAGATTGCTGTAGCGGGTCAGGTGGTGCTGCTGGTTGCCGAACATCAGGTCGATCATGGTCAGCCGCTTGAAGTAGTGGCTGACCGAGAGCTCGTCGGTGACGCCCATGCCGCCATGCATCTGCACCGCGCTCTGGCCGCAGAACTTGCCGGACTTGCCGATCTGCACCTTGGCGCCGGAAGCGGCCTTGCGGCGCACGACCGGATCCTTGTCGTCGATCTTGAGCGACGCCATCAGGGTCATCGAGCGGGCTTCCTGGGCGTTGGTGAAGCAGTCGACCATGCGGTGCTGCAGCACCTGGAACTTGCCGATCGGCACGCCGAACTGCTTGCGGGTCTTGATGTATTCCAGGGTCGCGGCGTTGATCGCATCCATGCAGCCGGTGGCCTCGGCGCAGAGCGCCACGATGGCGCGGTCGACCGCGTCCTCGACCACCGGGAACGCGCCGTCAACGCTGCCCAGCACCGCATCGGCGCCGACCGAGACCTTGTCGAAGGTGAGTTCCGACGCGCGCAGCGCATCCTGGGTCGGATAGTCGCGCCGCGTCATGCCCTTGGCCTTGGCGTCGACGAGGAACAGCGTGAGGCCCTTCTCTTCGCGCGCCGAACCGGCGGTGCGGGCGAGCACGATGATATGGTCGGCGGACGGCGCGTTGTAGACCACGCCCTTGTGGCCCGAGAGCGACCAGCCGGCGCCTTCCTTGGTGGCCTTGAGGGCCACATCGGCGAGATTGTAGCGCGACTGGCGCTCCAGCCAGGCGAAGGCGAACTGCTTCTTGCCCTCGATCATCGGCGGCAGCAGCGCTTCCTTCTGCGCCTTGCTGCCGGCCGCCGCGATCATGCCACCGCCCAGGACGACGGTCGGCAGGAACGGTTCCAGCACCAGGCCCTTTCCGAACTGCTCCATGACGATCATGGTCTCGATCGGACCGCCGCCGTAGCCGCCATCCTCTTCCGAGAAGGCCATGCCGAGCCAGCCCAGCTCGGCGAACTGCGCCCAATTCTCCGCCAGCCAGCCGCGCTCGGTGGCGACGATCTTGCGGCGGTTCTCGAACGTGTACTTGTCGCGAACGAAGCGCTCGGCGCCGTCTTGCAGCTGCTTCTGTTCGTCGGAAAGGGACAGATCCATTGCTTCTTCCTCCGCAATTCAAATTCCTCTCCCCCGTTAGGGGGAGAGGCTAGGTGAGGGGGCGACTACGTGCGCATCCCCCTCACCCAACCTCTCCCCCTAACGGGGGAGAGGAGCCGTAAACGCAATTCTGGGTTTATAGCCCGAGCACCATCTTGGACACGATGTTCTTCTGGATCTCGTTGCTGCCGCCGTAGATGCTGGTCTTGCGCATGTTGAAATAGCGCGGCGCGGCCGGCGGCGCATGGTCGGGGCCGACCGGCGTCTCGTTGGTGTTCTCGAACAGCATGCCGGGCTGGTAGGGCTGGGCGTACTCGCCCACCGCCTCCATGGCGAGCTCGGCGATGCGCTGCTGGATTTCCGAGCCGCGGATTTTCAAGGTCGAGACTTCGGGGCCGGGCGCGCCGCCCTGAGCCATGGCCGAGAGCGCGCGCAGCTCGCTCATCTCCAGCGCCTGGACCTGCAGGTCGAGGTCGGCGATCTGCGCGGTGAAAGCCGGATCGTGGGCCAAGGTGGCGCCGTCCGCCGGTTCGCTGCGCGCGATGTCGCGCAAACTGCGCACGCCGCGCTTGGAGGCCGGCACCTCGGCGATGCCCAGCCGCTCGTTGGCCAGCAGGAACTTGGCGCAGGTCCAGCCCTCGCCTTCCTTGCCGATGCGGTTCTCGATCGGGACCCGCACGTTGTCGAGGAAGACGTCGTTCACGTGATGCGCGCCGTCGAGCATGATGATCGGCCGCACAGTGACGCCCGGCGTCTTCATGTCGATCAGCAGGAAGGTAATGCCCTCCTGCGGCTTGGCGTCGGAGTTGGTGCGCACCAGGCAGAAGATCCAGTCGCCCCAGTGCGCGAACGAGGTCCAGGTCTTCTGGCCGTTGACGATATAGTGGTCGCCGTCATGCACCGCCCGGGTGCGGAGGTTGGCGAGGTCGGAGCCGGCGCCCGGCTCGGAATAGCCCTGGCACCACGACACGGTCGACTGGCGGATGCCGGGCAGGAAGCGCTCCTTCTGCTCGTCGCTGCCGAAGGTGTAGATCACCGGCCCGACCATTTTTACGCCGAACGGGATGATGCGCGGCGCGCCCTCCTCGGCCAGCACGTTCTCGAACAGGAAGCGCTGCGTGACGTCCCAGCCCGGGCCGCCGTATTTCTTCGGCCAGGTGTAGGCGAGCCAGCCCTGGCGGCCGAGCGCCTGCTGCCACGCCATATGGTCGTCGCGGTCGTAGTGCTTGCCGGAGAAGGTCTTTTCGCGAGTCGCGGGCGAGAGGTTCTTGCGCGCAAACGCGCGGATATCGTCGGCGAAGGCTTTGTGTTCGGGGTTCAGTGCGAGGTCCATCTAAAAGCTCCGTCGTCTCGACCAAGGCCCGAAGGGCCGCGTGGAGAGACCTTGCCTCCACCATAGGCTACTTATCGTTGAGAGAAGGTCTCTCCGCTCCGCGCTTCGCGCTCCGGTCGAGACGACGGGGCTCACAGCCCCAGCACCATCTTGCTGATGATGCCCTTCTGGATCTCGTTGCTGCCGCCGTAGATCGTGGTCTTGCGCGTGTTGAAATAGCGCGGGGCGACGACATGGGCGTAGGACGGGCCGACCGGCTCCTCGTTCGAGCCGTGCCAGAGAAGACCGGGCAGGTATGGCGCGGCATACTCGCCGACTGCTTCCATGGCGAGCTCGGAGATGCGCTGCTGGATCTCCGAGCCCCTGATCTTCAGGCCGGAGACTTCGGGACCGGGCTGGCCGCCATGAGCCATCGACGACAGCGCGCGGAGCTCGGTGAATTCCAGGGCCGTCACCTGGATTTCCAGATCGGCGATCTTCTCGGCAAAAGTCTGGTTCTTGATCAGAGGCTTGCCGTCCAAAAGTTCGGCGCGGGCGATGTCCTTCAGCGCCTCGACGCCGCGCTTGGACTGCGGCACGGCGGCGATGCCCAGGCGCTCGTTGGCCAGCAGGAACTTGGCGTAGGTCCAGCCCTCGCCTTCCTTGCCGATCAGGTTCTCGACCGGGACCTTCACGTCGTCGAAGAACACCTCGTTCACCTCGTGCCCGCCGTCGGCCATGATGATGGGCTTCACGGTGATGCCCGGCGTCTTCATGTCGATCAGCAGGAAGGAGATGCCCTCCTGCGGCTTGGCCGCGGGATCGGTGCGCACCAGGCAGAAGATCCAGTCGGCCCAGTGGCCCATCGTCGTCCAGGTCTTCGATCCGTTGACGATGTAGTGGTCGCCCTCCTTGACCGCCTTGGTGCGGAGCGACGCGAGGTCCGAGCCCGAGCCCGGCTCGGAATAGCCCTGGCACCACCACGCCGTGCTCTTGCGGATCGGCTCGAGATACCTGGCCTTCTGCGCCTCGTTGCCGAACGTATAGATCACCGGCCCGACCATCTTGGTGCCGAACGGGATGATGCCCGGCGCATTCTCCTCGGCGCAGATATTCTCAAAGATGTAGCGTTCGGCCGGCGTGAAGCCCGGACCGCCATGCTTCTTGGGCCAGGTGTAAACCAGCCAGCCCTGCTTCCCGAGCGCCTGCTGCCAGCGCATGTAGTCGTCGCGGCCGAGATGCTTGGCGTTCTTCACCTTGTCGCGGACATCGGCCGGCAGGTTGGCGCGCACGAAGGCCCGCACCTCGTCGGCGAATTTGCGTTCTTCAGGCGTGAAAGCGAGGTCCACGGAACCCTCCCGGGCGGCGTTTTGATTGGGCCGGAGTTTAGCGGCGAGGCCGCTTCGGACAAGCGCACAAGAACCGGATGGCGGCTTGCGCCGCCGCGAAGCGGAACAACTTTACGTAGGTTTTATTTTACGTAAGTTCAGGCGTTACACCCGATTTTCTGGCGTAAGTTTCCGGCGACAAGGCAAAAGCCAAGCCTTGCCAGTCGGGCTCGCGCCTTTCCATTTTGACACGATTGCTGCGGGCGATGTCCTGGAACAAGCGAAGCGCCGCGCGGTCGTCCATATGCGCCGTATCCACGCCGAGATGCTGCGCGAACAAGGTCTCCCGGAAGGCGCGCGTGACCTCCGCATCCCAGATCGAGGCGTTCATCTCCAAGTTCCCCGCCAGCGAAAAGACGTGCAGGTTGCATGAGCCGACGGTGGCCCACACATCGTCGACCAGCATCATCTTGGCATGGACATAGGCGGCACGAAGGCCCTGGCCATGACGCTCGGCGATGCCGGCCAGCATGAAGTTCTCATGACGGCCGAGCGCTTCTATACCGCTGAACAACGCCTGCTTCTGCGGGTCGAGGCGCGCCTCATAGACATAGTGCTCTGGGATTGGCGGAACGAGGACAACGACGTCGACGCCGCGCTCGAGCGCGCCCAGCAGGCGGCTCGCGACCTGCGGTATGGGGACGGCCTGATTCTCGATGTAGATCGTGCGGCGCGCAGCATCGATCGCCCGCTCATACTGTTCCAGGATCGACCGCTCGACGCGATGCGCGGGATAGCGATTGGGATCCAGCATGCGCTGGATCTGCACGACGCTCGGGCCGGCCGATCGGGATGGCCGTTCGGGAAGCGGGAGCATGTCGGTGCTGTCGCAGGCCCAGTTGCCGTCGGGGGCCTCGCGCTCGCTTGCCTCGTTCCAGCGTTCCGCGAAGTTGTGATGCACGTCCGTCGCGGACGGACCGGTGATCTCCCCGTAGACGTCATGCCGCTGCATCGCCACGACGGTGAGGTTCAGGCCGCCCACGAAGGCCGTCTCCGAAGGCCGTCCGGCATCGATCACCCAGCTCTTCTGGTGCTGGCAGAACACGGTGGCTGCCCTGTCCCATCGGATCTTGAAGCGCGAGCCGCGCCTGGCCAGCAACGCCCGTTGCTCGGCCGAGCCGCCGAACATGCGGTGGCTGGGTCGCGTTTCGGCGTTGGGGCGCCAGATCAGCAGCCGGACATCGAGGCCCCGCGCGACGGCCCGATCCAGCACGTCGAACAGCGGGCCGCGGCCGTCGGGAAAGAGAAAGTCGTCCGAGTAGAAAGCCACCGTGAGCCAGACGCTGTGGCGTGCCTCTTCGATCGCCCCGCCGATTCGACGGGCGATCGCTGGTCCATCGACCAACATGCGGACCCGATTGCCTGGCCGCGCCGGGTAGGAGCAGGAGGTCGCGCACGGAATGTCGGTCGGGGTCATCGGCAGTTTTGGAGGTTTCGGAGGATCGGGAAGTTTTTGGTTTGGGAGGTTTGCGAGGTTTTGGAGGTTTGCGCTAGCCGTCTGCATCCTCCCTCAGCGCCGGATTGACCACCCATCGGCGCGTCGGGCGCCCGCCTTGCGATGAAGAAAGGGCGACGTGCAGCCGCAGGATGCCCGCCTTCGACAGCCTGTCGATCACGCGGTCGGCCTCGACCGCATTGACCGTGTCACCCAGCGCCTGGCACCTGATCTCCTTGCGCGATACCTCAGCCCTTCCGCTGTCCGTCAGCCAGCGCACCACGCGCCGCGCCCGCCGTTCGCCATCGCTTGCCGGCGCCGCCTGGTTGAACACGGCACGGGCATGCGGCTTGAAATATCCCGCCCACAAGGCAACGGCATCATCCACCTGCTGGCGACCGACATGCCCGGGCGGACCGTCGATCGAGGCCGCGCCGGACCAGGCCAGCAGCGCGAGCGCGGCGGCGAGCCGCACCACCGTGCCGCCGCCTTTGCCCAGCCAACCGGCTTCCATCCCTTCGGCCTTGGCGATCTCGGCGTGCAGACCGGCGAGGAAACCATCCAGGCTTTCGAGCGCGCCTTCATCGAAGTGGAGCAACAGCGGCTCGTGCGGCGTGCCGGCGGCGCCGGCAATGCGCCGCAGCATCTCGAAGGCTTCCCCGTCAGGCGGCGGCCGGCGATCTTTCAGCCGACAGTATGGCGGCGGATGGGGCCAGGAATAAAGCAACCGCGCCGCCACCTCGTCGTCGCCGCGCGACATCTGCTCGGCCAGGTGCTCGGGGTGGAGCGCGCCGATGACGCTGACCGCAAACCGCGCCAGCCGCTGCGGCGCATCGTGCGAGCGCCGCTTGAGCCCGACTTCGCCGGCGCTCCACGCCGCCAGCCAGGAGGCGCGATCGCTTCGGTCCGCGTTACGTCCTCCGGCCGGGCGATCCAGCTCCTGCGGCCACACCGGCGACGCGTCGCGCCACAGGATCACGCCGCGCGGGTTGGCTGAAACGGCATTGCCCAGCGCCGTGACCGAGCTCGCGTCGACGACGATGCGCGCCGGCACGAAGTCACGATCGATTCCGCCGTCCGGCGGCATGGGTGGCGGAACGGCGCCCATCTCGGCGGCCTGCAGGCATTCCGCTTGCCAGCGCTCGCTTCGCTGTCGCGCCTGCTCGACGCGCGCCGCGTGACGGCCGCGCCGCTTGTCATCATCCCTGCGCAGGGCATCGTCGATCGGATCGAGCAAGCGGCGGACCGCGGCGAGGGCCGGCGACTTGCCGCTGGACGGGCCGCCGAGCAGGGCCTGCCACAGCACCAGCGGCTCCGACCAGGACAGCGTAACGCGCGCCAACACCCCCGCGCCGCATACCCCGGCTACCGCGCCCAGAACGGCCTGAGCCACATAGTCGGCCGGCGCGCCCACCGACCGTGCCGTGTCGGCGACCCAGTCGCGCCACGGCTGAGGCAGGCGTGCCACGGGAAATTCCGGCATGGCGCCGCGTCCCTCTTGCAGCAGGCTGTCGTCGATGGCGCGCCAGTAGTGATATTCCACGTGGCTTCCAGCGGAGTCGCCGGGCGCCGCGCGAACCGCAGGGCCGAAGGCGAATGGGCCGTTGGTCGGATTTTCGAAGCTGGGCATGGTGCCGATCCTCTTTGAATGAGAGCCGGCAGGAATACGCCACAACATTGCTCAGTTACGTCAAGAGGATTCTAGGTAGTGGGTCGGTTTGGTTTCAGGGCGTCACCGGGGCGTCATCGGATCGCGCCTGTCGAATGGCCGCAAGACTTTGTTTTGTCTGCGGTATTCCTCCGACGATGAGCTGGAGTAGGCTCATTCTTCAATCGGAGCGGCATGCCGGCGAGCGGGCGTCTGGAAGCGCTTTCGGAGGGTCACTTATGAAAAGCGCCGTATCCTTGCCCGCTGGCGACGTTGCGTTGCCGGCCCCCCGTCGTACGGCGATCGCCACCGGCCTGGCCGCCGTCGGGATCGTCTACGGCGATCTCGGGACGAGCCCGCTTTACACCTACCAGACCATCGTGGGCTATGTCGGCGGCCATGCCCCGGCCGCCGTGGCCATGGGCCTGCTGTCCCTCGTGATCTGGGCGCTCCTCATCACGATCTCGGTCAAATACTGCCTCTTCGTCATGCGCGCCGACAACCACGGCGAGGGCGGCATCCTGGCGTTGATGTCCCTGGTCACCGGCGGCGCCAGCCGCACCCGCCGGGGCGCGGGCGTGCTGGCCGTCATGGGATTGTTCGGCGCGGCCCTGATCTATGGCGACGGCATCCTCACGCCCGCCATCTCGGTCCTGAGCGCCCTCGAGGGCGTCAACATGCTCACCGACGCGTTCAAGCCCTATGTCGTGCCGCTTGCGCTCGTGATCCTGCTGGGCCTGTTCGCCGCCCAGGCGCGCGGGACGGCCAGCATCGGCCGGATTTTCGGGCCCATCATGCTGCTGTGGTTCGTGACCATTGCCGTCCTCGGACTATTGGCCGTTGCGCGACGGCCCGAAGTCGTCCTGGCCATCGATCCGCGGCACGCCATCGGCTTTCTGGCGCAGCACGGATGGCAGAGTTTCATCGTGCTCGGCGGCGTCTTCCTCGCCATCACCGGCGGCGAGGCGCTCTATGCCGACATGGGCCATCTCGGCCGCAATCCGATACGCATCTCCTGGTATGTCGTCGTGCTGCCCGCCCTGCTGCTCAGCTATGCCGGGCAGACCGCGTTGCTGCTCGAAGACCCGATGCTCGAGGGCAATCCGTTCTTCAGGCTGGCGCCGCAGTGGGCGATCATCCCGCTCGTGGTCCTGGCGACCATGGCCACCATCATCGCCAGTCAGGCCATCATCACCGGCGCGTTTTCGTTGACCCGGCAAGCCATCCAGCTTGGCTGGTTTCCCGGCCTGCACATCCATCAAACGTCGGCGGATGCGTACGGCCAGATCTACGTGCCGTTCGTGAACTGGGCGATGATGCTGGGCACGCTGGCCCTGACCTGGGGCTTCGGCAGCTCTGCGGGGCTGGCCGGCGCCTACGGGACCGCCGTCTCCACCACCATGCTCCTCACCACGGCCCTGCTCTACAGCGCCATGCGCGACATCTGGCGCTGGCCCCTGCCGGTGGCGCTGCTCGTTGCCGGGATCTTCCTGTCGGTCGACAGCGCATTCTTCGCGGCCAACCTGCTCAAGTTGCCCGAGGGCGGCTGGATTCCGCTGCTGTTCGGCATCGTTGTCTTCACCATCATGATGACCTGGCACCGGGGAACGCGCGCCGTTGCCGCCAAGCTAGCGGAGAACGAAGGGACGCCCGAGGCTTTCCTGGCGGAGCTCGCGAGCGGCCGCATTGCCCGCGTGCCGGGGACCGCCGTGTTCCTCACCCGGACCGCCCGGACGGTTCCGCCCGTGCTGCTCAATCACGTCGCCCAGATCAAGTCGCTGGCGGAAACGATCGTGACCTTGACCGTCCGCTTCGAGGAAACGCCGCGGGTCGACGAGCCAGACCGCGCCGAGGTTTTACACCTGGGCGACGGCCTGTGGCATGTGGTCGTGTGCTTCGGCTTCATCGAGGTGCCAAACCTCGTGATCGCGCTGGCGCGCGCCAAGGAGCTGGGCTGTCCGGTCCACCTGGACGACGCGGTATACTTCGCCGCGCGGGACGACGTTGTGGCCAGCCAGGACCATCCCCGGCTCTGGGCCTGGCAGCGCATGCTGTTTGCTTTCATGTACCGCAACGCCGTGCGCGCCTCGGACCGCTTCGACCTGCCGCCGGAACGATTCCTGGAGATCGGACGGCAGGTCAGATTATGAGCCGGCGGCGATCGGCCGATGCTCTCCCTGGATATTCCCACTTCTAGCGTTTCGGGCTAGATAGAAACGCGTCCACGTCCAACGGTTGATCTGCTTTGCCTACGTAACCGCCGGTCTCGCCAGTTCCACCAGATCAGCGCGGCAGCGCCAACGCGTTGTCGCTCCTTTTAGCGTGCAAGCTCCTCATGGTGGCGGTTCGAGACCGGTTTGGCATGGCTGAACCTGGCCGGCATTCTCCGGCAGCCACCTCCTCTCTGTTCGCTCGACCATCCTTGCCACGCCGCGCCCGAATGGGCCTCGTCCATGCCGTCGCCTTGATGAGCTTCCCAATGGGAAGAGCAAGTCGGCATGTCCGATACCCTGCGTGTCCAATGGACCATCGTGCCCCAAATGGCGCCCCAGCCCTGGCTGAACTGTAATCGGTGCGGCGGCATCAAACGCTTCCGAAGTAGCGAGAAGATCAGGGTCAATGCGAACGGCAAGCGTGTCGACGCGTGGCTGATCTACAAATGCACGTCCTGCGACAGCACCTGGAACCGCCCGATCCTGGAGCGCCGACATGTCCGTACAATTGACCCCCTGTTCCTGATGTCGCTGCGTGCGAACGAGCCCAGGCTGGCACGTCGCCTGGCGTTCGATGCCGAGGACCTTAGGCGCCGCGCAGGTCGCGTGGAGGAGTTCGACAATGTCGTGGTGCTCAAGGACGTGTTGTCGGAGAGCATCATGCCGATTCGGCGACTGGAGATTCTCTGCGCCGTGCCGGAGCCAACCGGGCTTCGCGTGGATCGGCTTCTGGCGACCGAACTGGACTTGTCGCGGAGCCGGATCCAGAGCCTGGAGAGGACGGGAGAACTCATCGTGTTCAATGAGGGATCGCGCGTGCTGCGCAAGGCGGTGCGTGATGGACTGCGCTTGACCATCAACCTGCTCTCGACACGCGATGGCGACAGAATTGCGATGTCAGCCAAAAGTAACATCTAAGGGAACTGCGATAAGGTCGGGTCGTCGGAAGCGGCCGCCGGACCGAGATATCCGTCGGAGGGCGATCGATTGGTCTCCAGGGGATCGGTCCTTCAGCCGCCTGGGAAGGTGACCTTGAAGCAGGCGCCGCGGCCCGCCGGGTTGGTACCGACCGAGAGCCGTCCTTGAAGCTGGCTCACCAGGAGAGCCACCAACTTCATGCCAAGGCTGCCACGTGCGTGCCGATCGGGCGCGAAGCTCTCGGGCAGGCCCGGGCCTTCGTCGAGGACGCAAAGCTCGTACTCGCCCGGACCGCCGGTCCTGAAGATGACCTTGATCGGCCCCGAACCATGCTTCTTGGCGTTGGCAACGAGCTCGTTGGTGATCAATCCCAGCGCCAGGATCTGCTCCGTCGGGATGCTCGCCTCGAGGCCGTCGATTTCGACGGCGGTCTCCAGGATGTCCGAGAGCTCGCCGCACAAGCGGCGAAGATAGGCAAGGACCGGCAGGCGCTCCGCGTTCGGCTCGGCGGCAAAGGTGCGATGCACGCGCGCGACGGCGGAGACACGATTGGCCGCGATGGTGAGCTGGCCCGCCGCTTCGGCCGAATGGACGGCGCGGCTCTGCAGGTTCAACAGGCTGGCGACGAACTGCAGGCTGTTCATCGTGCGGTGATCGTTCTCGCCGGCCATAGTCACCGCCTGTGCAGCGGCGCGACGGCTCGCCAGCAGTCTCTTCGACATGGCATCGATAGAGCGCTTACTTGCGGATCACCTGCAGGGCCTCACGCAAAGGTTCGCCGGAAATATGAATCGGTGGAGGTGTCACGTGAATACCTCCAGCGAAGGGGCTGTCGAGATCCAGGACGAGCTTGAACGCCATGGAGACCGCGAGGGCACTTAGAAACAGGGCGACGACTGTCACGCTGGTCCTGGGCGCAAACAGGCCGAAACTGGCATATAGGACGGCCAGCCACAGCGTGACGGCCCCCACGAACGGCAGCGGCACCGAGTTGGCATTCTCCTCGACCATCTTCGACTGCGCCGCACTTACCTTGACCGCCGCGGCCAGTGCCTGTGCGCTCAACCAGCGCTGACGCTCGTCGCCAGGCCTCAATCCCAGAATTTTGTCCTGCACGTCGTCGAGCACCTTGGCGGTCGTCGGACTGTCAACGTCGCGCCTACCGTCCGGCTTGGTCGGGAACAGGTCCTCGAGTTTCAGCTCGGTGTATCGTTGAAGGGCCTTGCGGATCGAATCGGTCTCCGGTCCGTAGCGGCGCAAGAGCGAGTCGAGCTGGGCAATGTCGGCGGAGAGAGCGGCAACAGCAGCATTTCGCGCCTTGAACAAGGTGCTGGAATTGCTGATCAAGAATCCGATCACCACCGCCGTCATGGTTCCGACCACGGCCATGGCCACCGTGATCGTCGCTTTCGCTTCGGGGCTCAAGTGATGAGGAGCCAGGCGTTTGCTGACCGTCAGGCCCACGACGGCACTGCCGAAGACGACGCACAGAATAGGTATGGCGATCTGAACGGAGGTCAGCATCATCTGGAATTGTCTTTCGTTGATCGTTGGTTGCCGCCGTGTGGCCCGCGGTCCAATGAGTGTTACCAAATGAAGCGCAGGCCCACCGTGCCGGCGAGGCTCTGGCCGCGGCCGGAGAGCTCGACGTCGCCGTTGGCGAACAGCGAGGTCTGGCTGCCCACCTGGTACTTCACGCCGAGATCGATGCGCGCCGCATCGCTCGCCGCCCGCGCACCGTCGACGGTGAAGTTCGTCCCGGGCAGCACGTTGAAGCCCGCCGTCACGCTGCGGTCGGTCAGGAACTCGTGCACCCAGGCCGCGCGCACCCAGGCGCCGATCGGCTTGCCGCCGATCTCGGTCTTGCCGTCGACCTGCGCGCCCAGGAACAGCGGCAGCGAGAACGTCGAGCCCGACTGGTAGGTGAGGCCGAACGCGCCCGTCCCGCCGGTCTGCGACGAGCTCCTTTCAAGCATGCTCGGCGTCCACAGGTTGAAGGGCTGCAGGGCGAGGAACGGCGTCACGGCAACCTGGCCACCGACGGTCTCGCTCACGTTGAAAGCCCGGCCGACCTCGATGCGGCCGCCGAACTGGTTGGCCGTGCCGCTGGATTGCTCTGTCTCGCTGGTGCCGATGCCGGTGATGAAGCGGGTTTGGTTGGCGCTGAAGTTGCTGTAGGCCAGGGCCGCGTTCACGTAGAAGCCGCTGAACTCGTACGCGCCATAGGCGCCGAAATGCGCGCCGACTGCGTAGCCGCTCGCGCCGCTGGTCGGCATCCAGTAGTTGGTGTTGCTGAGGCCGAAAGCCAGGCCCACCAGCATATTGGGGCCGACACGATAGTCGGCGCCGAACCCGCCGCCGCCGATCGTGAACTGCGACGTGGGCGCGCCGGTCACCGAATCGGCGTTGAGCCACTGCGTGCCGCCGAAGCCATTGGCCCAGAAGCCCCAGTCGCTTCCCGCCGCCTGGCAGGCGTTGGCCGGCTCCGGGTTGCACGGTGCTTCCGCCAGCTCCTCGGCGCGCCGCACCGCCGGACGCGATGTCATCAGCCCGGCGAACTGGCCGCCGGCCGAGAACGACGAGGCGATCTGCAGGCTGGCGCTGTCGCCCGAGAGGGTGGTGAGCGCCGCCGGAATCTGGCTCGAACTCAGCGTGAACAGGCCCGGCATGTTCGAAAGGCCCGGTCCGGCATTGAAGGCCCAGTCGAGCGCGCGGCCCGTGGAGAGCTGGTCGCCCTGCAGTCCCGAGGCGTTGGCGAAGCCCGACTGCAGGCCGAGCGTCACGCTGGTCGGCCCGTAGGTCAGGTTGGCGCTGAGGAAGCCCGCCATGTTCTGCGTCGCCAACGCATTGAACGTCCCGGTGTAGCCGCCCGTCGCCGTCAGGATGGTGTAGTTCTTGCCAACGCTGGTACCTTGAAAGTTGGCCAGCACGCCGCCGGCCAGCCGCGCCTGGCCGTTCACCAGCACCAAGTCCGCCGTGGTCGCGCCGATGCGCGGCGCGATGGCGCCTTGTGGGGTCTGGACGAACACGCCGCTGATGGTGTTCGTCGTGCCCGAGCCCGGCGCGCTGATGCCTATCAGGCCGCTGTTCTCGAAGCGCGTAAAGGGCCCCGAATTCACCGCGACCTGGCCGTCGATGATGCCGTTGTTGACCACCGTGGTGCCGACGGCCGTCGGGCCGGTCTGCAGCGCGAACGCGCCCGGCGCCGCCGTTATGATGCCGCCGTTGAGGAACGTGCCGAACAGGCCGTTCATCTGCACCGCCGCACTGCCGGCGCCCTGCGCGCTGATGATGCCGCGGTTCTGGATCACGCTGTAGTTGCCCGAGGCGATGCCGATGCTGCCGGGCGCCGTGGTGGTGACGATGCCGCTGTTGACCACGTCGTCGCCGTTCACGGCCGAGATCGCGATGCCCGGCGTGGTGAGGGTGAGCTGGCCGGTGTTGGTGACGGGCGTGTAGAGGCCGGGCACGGTGGCGATGTAGCCGCTCGTGATCCCGCCCTGGATGAAAATGCCGATCGGCTTGTCCTCGTAGATCGAGTTGGCGAAGGTCGCGGCGTTGCCGACCTTGAGCTCGGTCCAGGTCGCGACGCCGTTGGCGTCGACATGGACCGCCCAGCTATGCAAGCCGGTGATGTCTGCCGAGACTGCGGCGAGGTTGAATTCGTTGGCGCGGCCGCCCGCCGTGATGCCCTCGAAATGCGTGTCGATCACGCCCGTACCGGGCGCGTTGTAGATCGTGAAGGCGCCGGTCGTCTGGTTGTAGATGAAGGCGTGGCCCCCGCCCAAGCTAAAGCCGCCGGCGATCCGGTCCGCCCAGATGCCGTAGGCCGACGAGCTCGACGCACCCGGCGCGCTGATGGTCGTGAAGCTGCCGTTCGCGATGTTGTAGTTGAAGATGGTGCCGGTGTTGGACGTGGTGTTGAAGTTGCCGACCACCTGGTTGCCGAACTGGCTGTGGGCGATCGTGTTGAAGGCGCCGGGGACGTTCAGGATCGTGGCCTGCTGTCCGGGCGCAGCGGCGTTGTCCCAGATGTAGCTCGAATCGGCCGAGCCGCCGGTCGGGATGAAGGTGCCGACCGCGCGCAGGATGCCGTTGGGCGAGCCGAAGGTCGGGCTGTAGGGCTGGCTCGACTGCGCGCCGGGGAAGTTGGCGCCGTTGGCCGTTGCCACGGGATAGGCCTGGAACTGGCCGGTGTCGATGCGATAGAGCAGGCCGCCCATGCTGCTGTAGCTGCCGGTGATGTTGTCGCCGCGGATGCCGGTGAGCCCCGTGGTCGTCGTGCCGGGGTCCTGCAGCGTCTGGTAGGTGATCTGCGCCTCGGCGGGCAGCGTGCCCAGCAGGGGCGCCGCCAATACGGCACCCAGCACCATCCCCGCTTTGTTCATTTGGCTCTCCCCAACCAAATCACGCCACTCCAGCGGGAAATCATACTCGCTCCGTCGGCGCATTTTCAACGCGCACGGGAATCTATTTGCGTTGGCGCCTAGTTGCAGTCGCTGGCTGGGAGCGTTCATGCCGCAGCGCGTATGTGGACGGCCCCCTGGCTGCAAGAGCTTTCCTGGATGAGTGAACGGGGGCGCTCCGGTCGCATGTATGGTTTTCTTGTGCGGCCGCACAGGACCGCACCCCAAGATGGTTTCCGCAATGAGCGGCGAACTTGGCGGTAGCCGACGGCTTCCATACGACGGTGTTGCCCATCAGGGCCGGCGCGCACGGCAGGTTGGCGGCAATGGCGGTGAAGTTGAATGGCGTCACCGCATGGACGAAACCTTCGAGCGGCCGGTAGTCGAACTGGTTCCTCGCCCCTGCGACTCTCGCCAGAGTTGGCGCGAGGCGAGCGCGGCCCCATCGGCGAGAGCAGCCAGTTTCGTCCAGGCGATCTTGGGGTCGGTGATCTGATAGGAGGCGAAGTTGGCGAATCCGCAATCCGTGCCCGCGATGACGCGCTCGCGGCCGACCAGCTGAGCGAACCGAACGATCCGCTCGGCGACGAGTTCCGGGTGCTCGACATAGCTCGTGCAGGTATCGATGACACCGGGAACGAGCACTTTGTCCTCCGGCAACTCGACCTCTTCCCAAATCCGCCACTCATGCTGGTGACGCGGATTTGCCGCTTCGAACGACAGGGCGCCGGCCTTGGTGTGCAGGAGAATATCGACGATCTCCTTCAGCGGAACGTCGTGGTGATGCGGGCCGTGACAGTTGCCCCAACAGAGGTGGAGCTCAAGCATATGACTGCCTGAGATTGAACGGTCGTACGGGCGACATCTCGGGCCAGGATTGCGCGCTCGCCCTCACGCAGGCGCCGGCGACTTGCAGATAGGGCGCTGCATTCGAGGTGAGAATTCGATAAGATGCGCACCGCATCGAAATCACCTCTCAGCAGCAGGTTCCATGGCAATTACCCAAGAAGACATTTTCATCGGCAGCTATTACCGCACCCAGTTCGGCGAAGTGCGCGAAGTCACCGGCATCGTCGGCAGCAATGTCGTCTACACGCCGCATAGAAGGACTGCCGCTTCCGTCGTGGCCCTGCCGAGTCAGGACATCTCGCTCATCCGGTTTGCTCATGATGCCCAGAAGGAAGTCGAGCGCCCGTAGGTGAGGCCGGGCGTGCCTCGACCTTCTCCCCACGGCCTCGGCGATATCCTTGCCGGCGGTTATCCGTTCACCGCCCGCATCACGGGCACCCATTGGTCCAGCATCGGCAGGATCGTGTCGGCCTTTTCGGACGGCAGGCTGACGGAGACGCGGTTGATGCCGGCGTCCCGGTAGCGCTTCACGAGGTCGGCGTCCGGCTGTTGCCCGCCGATCGAGATATCCATCCTGTCGGCATCGCGGCCGGCTTCGGCGCACATCTGGCGGAACCGGGGGACCAGCTCGACCAGCGGCGTCGGGTTCTTCTCCGTCACCTGCGGCATCCAGCCGTCGCCATAACGGATCGCACGGCGCGCCGAATAGGGAAAGGCGCCGCCCACCAGGATCGGCGGGTGCGGTTTCTGCACGGGCTTGGGCCACGCCATCATGGGATCGAAATTCACGAACTCGCCGTGATACTCCGCCTTCGGCTGGGTCCAGATCGCCTTCATCGCCTCGATATTCTCCCGCGCGCGCTTGTGGCGGCCGGCGAAATCGGTGCCATGGTTCTCCATCTCGTCGCGGTTCCAGCCGTTGCCGACGCCGAAGACAAAGCGCCCGCCCGAGACCTGATCGATCGAGGCGACCAGCTTGGCGGTCTGGATAGGATCGCGCTGGGCTATCAGGCAGACGCCGGTGGCGACCTTTAACGTCTTCGTCGCCATCGCGGCGACGGTCAGGGTCACGAACGGGTCCATGACGTCGTAGTACCGCTTGGGCAGCTCGCCGCCCATGATGAAGTCCGACTTGCGCGACAGCGGGATATGCGAATGTTCGGGCGCCCAGACGATGTCGAAGCCGCGCTCTTCCAGCGCGACCGCGAGCTCCGCCGCGCCCATCGAATAGTCGGTGAAGAACATCGACGCGCCGAATTTCATGAAGCGATCCCCTGCGTTTCCCCGAGCCGCAGCGTGCGGCGGAACGCGGCGACGCGCAACCTTTGCTATGGCGCCGCGTGCTTGGGCACCAAGGGGAAGGAGTCCCATCCGGCCGAGCGCAGCCGGATGGGATGAGCCTTAGCGATGGGGATTGGCGGGGGCGCGGTCCCACTGGTTGGGGCGGCCGTCGCCGTCGCGATCCGTGTCGTAGCGGTTGGGGATGCCGTCGTGGTCCTGGTCGCCA
>Ga0193726_1001180_pt1 | contig 21789 bp, 20 predicted proteins | sample H2c1metaG_FD_144928 | JGI IMG/M metagenome (GOLD analysis project Ga0193726, IMG submission 144928) | Soil microbial communities from a riparian zone of the East river system, Colorado, United States - H2c1 | ecosystem: Environmental > Terrestrial > Soil > Riparian zone | place: USA: East River...
CTCTATAGTCGGCGCGGCTGGTTGGCGCTTCATCCATGGGCGGCGGAACGGACAGACAGGCCGCCGACGCCGCTGACGCGTTCAAGAAGATGATTTCCAGAAGACAGGCATCCTGATCATGAGCACCGCGCCGGCAATCCAAAGCAACAATCAGTATATTGATTTCTGGAACGCTGTACTCGTTCCAAAATTCAACAGGTGGCGGCACATCCTCGCCGGCGGTCTCCACCTGCATAGCGCAAAAGTGTTTCCGGCGCTGCCCCTCCAGAGCGGCGACAGCGTGCTGGATGTCGGATGCGGCTGGGGCGATACCGCGATCGAGCTTGCGCGGCGCGTCGGGCCGGCCGGTTCGGTCGTCGGTCTCGATTGCTGTGGCGCCTTCCTCGACGCCGGCCGCGCCGATGCGAAGGACGCGGGATTGACCAACCTGACGTTCCTCGAAGCGGATGTGCAGGCCTATCCGTTCAAGCCGGTGCACGATTTCTGCTTTTCCCGCTTCGGAACGCAGTTCTTCGAAAATCCGGTGGCGGGTTTGCGCAACATGCGGTCGGCGCTGAGACCGGGCGGATCGATGACGATGATCGTGTGGCGCGCGCGGGCAGACAATCCGTGGCTCACCCTGTCGAAGGACGTCGTGCTGCGTTACCTGCCTGCGGTGAAAGAGGACGCCGCGACCTGCGGACCCGGGCCCTTCTCCATGACCGATCCCGATTCCGTGACCCGGCAGCTGGAGATCGCCGGCTACGCCGACGCCCGGTTCGAGCGAATCGATGCCGAGGTCCTGGTCGGTCGAGACCTCGACGAAGCGGTCGCGTTCCAGCTCGCGATCGGACCCGCGGGCAAGGTCTATCGCGAGGCCGGCAAGCAGGCCGAACGCCTGCATGACAGGCTGGTGGCGGCGCTGAGGGACGAGCTGGGAAGATTCGTCCGTCCCGAAGGCGTCATGATGAAGTCGAGCTCCTGGATGGTGACCGCGCAAAATCCCGGGTGATCGCTCACGCCTGGAGCGTGACGTGAGCCACGCCGACAGCCGCCTCTCGAACTCGCTCGAGGAAAACCCCTCGATCGAGAGCACGTCCGCCTCGTGCGGCAAAAACAGATATTGAAATAACCAGGAGACGTTTCATGGCAGGGCTGGTCGCGCTCATCTACGGCGTCGTCGCTTACGGCTTCACTCTCGTGGCACTCCTCTATCTCATCGGCTTCGTCGGCAATCTCATCGTGCCGAAGTCGATCGATTCGGGGACGGCCGGACCGCTTCTGCAGAGCGTGCTCGTCAATACGATGCTGATCGGACTGTTCGCACTCCAGCACAGCGTGATGGCGCGCCAGGGCTTCAAGCGCTGGTGGACGCGGATCGTGCCGCCCTCGGTCGAGCGCAGCACCTATGTGCTGTTCGCCAGTTTCGCGCTGCTGATCCTGTACTGGCAGTGGCAGCCCATCCCCGCGCCTGTCTGGACCGTGCACAACCCGACCGCCGCTTCGGTGCTCGACGGCATCTTCTGGCTGGGCTGGGTCGTGCTGGTGGCCAGCACGTTCCTGCTCAGTCATTTCGAGCTGTTCGGCCTCAGCCAGGTGTTCGCGCGCCTGTTCGGCAAACAGCTGCCGGACGCCAAATTCCGCACTCCGTTGCTCTACCGGCGTGTTCGTCACCCGATCTATCTCGGCGTCCTGCTGGCCGTGTGGGCCACGCCGGCGATGAGCGTTGGTCACCTGCTGTTCGCGGTGATGATCACCGGCTACATCCTGATCGGCATCCAGCTGGAAGAGCGCGACCTAATCCGGCAATTCGGTGACCAGTATCGCCGCTACCGGCAGCGCGCGGCCATGCTCGTCCCGCTGCCGGGCCGCAAGTTCACCGATGCGAAGGACGCCGACGTCTAGGGCAAGGTGTCCGTTGAACCAGCAAGCCGCGCGCGCTGCGCAGCGGGGCGTCACCCTTGGGCGCCTGGCGAAGCTGCCGTTCGCGTTCCTCGCGCGTGCCCGGCATGGCTCATTCAGCCGGGACAGTCAGACCTCGCCAGCGATATCCGTGGGCGGTGGAGTTCTGGATTTCTGCGAAGGTCGGGTCAAATTTGCAGAACTTTTTGCGAATGCGCTTGATGGATGATCGAACGTTTGTCCGATAACCTTGAGTCCCCTGCCCGGCAACGAAGCCTTCGTAGTATTGAAGGTCGTAGATCGCGCGGTACGCCTGATAGCAACCGACGCTCGACGCCAGAAGATGGACAACGTCGTATTCACTGACGGTGAGGCCAACATCGCCCTCTTTCCAATAGGCGCGGTGGGTGGTTGGGCTGAGAACGAGCGCGCCGCAGACGATGGGCGTGGCGGCCTCGGAATTGGCGGCAGGCTTGCCAGATTTGGCCACGAGTCTTAGACGCCTGGCGAGAATCTCCACGCCGCGTGTCTTGTCGATGAAGTCGAGCGCACCGCGTTCGAAGGCGAGTTTTTCGTTCGCCGGCTGGGGGTGGCTCGTCAGGAACACCACCGGCAAGTTCACGCCGCGCTCGCGCAGTCGAGGCAGCAGGTCGATGCCCGAAATATTCGGAAGCCTCCAGTCGAGGAGGATGACATCGGCCTCGGCGGCCGTATCGAGCAGGTCGAGCAGCGATGCGCCATCGGCAAAGCTGCGGACGGCAAATCCGTGCCACGACAGCTCGCTACCGACAATCTCGCGGTAGTCCTCGTCGTCTTCGACGAGAATTACCCGGATGGGATTCGTTCTGCTCTCTTGGTTCGTCGGGTTCACTGGTTCGAAAATTGGGAAAGCCTCGGCCCACGAGGTAGCGACAGGAGGGGGCGGCTCATGAAGACCCTGTTCCCACTCCTTGTATCACAAAGCACCCAGCATTCCCATATATGGTGGAAGAACGGCGAACCGTCCTGACCGCCCTCAGGTCACCTTCCGCGAACCATCAGCCAGCGCCGTATGGAAAGCAGGCACGGGAAGGTCCGAGATCGCCCCCGTCCGACAAGGCCTCGTTCGCGACGGGCCAGGGTGGTCACTGCGGACGGCGGCAAGACGGCCGGCTGACAGGATTGCGCTCGCGCGATCCGGTATTCCGTCCGGCATAGTCACTGCCGGGGAACAGACGCAATGCCTGCTTATGCAGCCAAAGTGCCGCCTCGGCCGTCCAACTCTCAATCAGGCCGGAGTGATGCGGACGAGCGGTCGGGATGGAATGGTCAGCCCACTTGCAGTAGTGGCGATCGCAGATCCAGACCCTTATTCCGCCATCGAAGGTTTGCAGCCCGGCATAGACGCCGCTGGCGTAGAGGTGGCTCACGACCCAATCAATATCGTTGTAGTGGCGTTCCGACTGGCCGGCCATGTATCCGTCCCCTTCCCCTGCGCACGTAATGCCGAGGCAAAGACGAAAGTTGCGAAGCGTTGAAGCGTACTCCCTCTTTCTTGGCGCCTGTGTCCCCTATGCCACAGTCAAATGCTCGGCGGGCAGGATCTGGGCGCGCTCATCCAGCGGACCGGCCGGGAAGCCTTTCGCGATTCAAGACCTCAGAATGGAATGCTATCCTCGCCCAAAAGCCGGAGGAAACATGCTGCTCGGCCTCGACCCCGTGCTTAGCCCCGACCTGCTGCATGCGCTGGCCGCGATGGGCCATGGCGATCGCCTCGTGCTGGTGGACGCCAACTATCCCGCCACGCGCGGGCGCCGCCTGATCCACCTGCCCGGTATCGACATGCCCCGCGCCCTCCAGGCGGTGCTGTCGGTATTTCCGATCGACACGTTCATCCCCGAGCCCTGCGCTGTCATGCAGGTGGTCGGTGAGCCGGATGCACTGCCGCCGGTCCAGGCCGAAATGAATGCGGTGCTGGTCGAGCACGGCGCCAAGCCGGCCGCGAGCCTCGAGCGCCATGCCTTCTATGCGGCGGCGGAAACCGCCTACGCCATCGTGCAGACCGGCGAGCGCCGCTTCTACGGCGATATCCTGCTCACCAAGGGCGTTGTTCCGCCTTAACCTGCCGCCGTCTACTTGATTGCACCCGCTGTCAGGCCCTTCACGATGTAGCGCTCGAGGAAGATTCCGATCACCACGAGCGGCGCGATCGCGGCGGTCGACAGCGCCGCCATCGACCACCAGTCGATCCCTTGCGATCCGGTTTGGCTCGCCACCATGACCGGCAGCGTCTTGGCGTCCGTGCTCGTCAACAAGGCGGCAAAAAAATACTCGTTCCAGCAGAGCACGACCGAGAGGATGAACGCCGCGACCATTCCCGGCAACGCGATCGGCAGCACGATGCGCGTGAATGCGACCCAGATCGACGCGCCATCGACTTGCGCCGCCTGTTCGAGCTCCAGGGGAATGGCGTTGAACTGGTCACGCATGATCCAGATGACGATCGGCAGCACCATCAGCGTATAGACCACGATGAGACCGAGCTTGGTGTCCAGCATCGCCAGGCTTCTGTAGAGAACGAGGAAAGGCAGCGCGAGCGCCACCGGCGGCAGGATCAGTTGCGACAGGAAGAAGAACGAAATGTCGTCGTTGCGCCAGGGCCCGAGCTTGTACTTGAAGCGGCTGAGGCCGTACCCCGCAAGCGAGCCGATCACGATGGCCAGCAGCGAGGCGCCGACCGAAGCCGTGATGCTGTTGGCGAAACGCAGCAGGAATTCCTGTCGCGCCGTCGAGACCTCGCCGATCCGGTCCGGTGACAGTCCGAGCGAGCGCCATCCTCTCCAGTCCGGCTCGAAATCCACCCAGGGAATCAAATGGCCCTGGGTGACGTCGACCGCCGTCTTGAACGACGTCGTGATCGTCCAGTAGATGGGAAACAATGAAATGAAGGCCCAGAGCAACAGCGCGGCGTAGATCAGCGCGCGGCCCGTCGCGCGCCGGCCGCGATGCCTGCGGATGCCTCGCAGAGTATGCGGCTCAACAGTCAATTGACGACCTCCCGTAGGCACAGTCACAAGTCCTTCTCCCTGCCCTATCTGTCGTCCTGAGCGAAGCGAAGGACCTCATGGCATTTCAACGAGCGCGCCGGTCGCAATCGCCATGAGATCCTTCGCTTCGCTCCAGCGCGGGGATTACCCCGCGCGCGATGACAGAATTGCCGTCACGACTCCGTCTCCCGTAAAACTAAGTGAATCTCCGCATCCAGCGGTTCGCGAGGGCGAGCAAGCCGGTCACGAACACGATGATGATCACCAGGTAGAACTCGGCCAGCATGGTGCCGTATCCGACGTTCGAGCGGTCGCGATACTCGCGATAGATGAAGCTCGATACCGTGTCGGTCGCCCCGCCAGGACCGCCCGCCGTCACGTTGATGACGATGTCGGCGAGCTTCAGCTCGAAGATGATCCGGAGAATGACGGCCGTGACGCTGACCGGCAGCATGAGCGGGAAGGTGATCTTCCAGAAGGTCTGCCACGGGCTCGCGCCGTCGACCTTCGCGGCCTCCGCCACTTCGTGGGGCAACGCCTGCAGCCCGGCAAGCAGCAGGATCATGATGAACGGGATCCAAACCCAGGCGTCCATCGCCATGATGCTCGAGCGGGCGAGCCACGGCGAGGCAAAGAAGGCCGGGCTGTCCCAGCCGAGGAGACGCGCCAGCGCGGCGGCCGGGCCGAAGCGATATTCCATGATCGACTTGCCGATCATCCAGCTCACGGCGACCGGGCTCAGCATGAAGGGCAGCAGAAAGGCGACCCGGAAGAACTTGCGCGCCTTGATCTCGGCGTTGAGCAGCAGGGCAAGCGCGAAGGCGATCGCGTACTGCACGAGCACGGCCAGCACGTACCAGACCATGTTGCCGAGCGCGTTCCAGAAGAACGCATCGCGCATGAGCGTCCGGATATTGTCGAGACCGTTGAAGGCGCGGCCGGTCACCGAGCTCAGGTTCCAGTCGGTGAAGGCGATGTAGAGCCCGAAGAATGTCGGGAAGATCACCACCGCGACGGTGAAGAGGAGCGCCGGCAGCAGGAACAGGAGCTGATGACCGCGCTCGCCCTTGGTCATCACGAGGCCGCCGCCCAACGCGATGCCCCAGAGCACATAGGCATAGAGCGTGGGACGCCAATCGTCGAAACCGAACTCGATGATCCCCGCCCCGCGCAGAGCCTGGGCGAGAACGACGAGCCCGAAGGCACAGGAGCTCGCGACGATGAGCCACCGCCCGGCGTTCCTGCGTCCGGGCGAGGCGCGGCGCGGCGTCATCGGCAATTGCCGTTCGCCCGCGAGCGGCGACGAAAGCTCGGTTGACGCCATGCCCTTCGCTCCGGCTTTCGTTCGCGACTAGAGCGGATTCCGAAATGGCGTCATCACTTCCTCCCCAGCACCGCTGGGGAGGTGTCGGCGTCTTACGCCGACTCCGCGCCTTACAGGCGCTCGGGGGGCATGAGAGTCAGTTATTGCGCTCATGACCCCTCCGCCCGCTACGCAGGCACCTCCCCTTCGCGGAATCCGCGAAAGGGAGGAATGATGAAACAAGCGAGTCCGTGCCATCGGGATACGCTTTAGAAGCTCCGCAAGCACCCTACGAGCCGAGCGACGCCTTGTAGAGTGCGATCTGGTTGGCGCGGCCCAGCCTGTCGGTGATGCCCTCCCAGGCCTTCGCGATGTTGTCGGCCCCGGTCTTGGCGTCGAGCCGGCCGGCGAACACCTTGGCCAGCTCGTCCTCGGCGACGCTGTAGTACTGGAAGATGCCGGGGATGCGCGGCTCGACCGCCCGGTTCGGATGGTTGTAGGAGCCGAACTGGGACTTCAGGTAGGAGCTGATGTATTCCCTTGGGTATCCGGCGGCGACCCACTCGTCGACGTTGGAATGGCTGGTGCGATAGACCTGGAATCCGGACGGGTACATCACGGTCCACAGCGAGAGGTCCTTGCCGCCGAGATGCGCCGCCGCGCTCCACGCCGCCTTGTGCTTCTTGGCGTCGCCGTTGACCCGCGCCATCACGTAGATGCCCCAGCCGAGATAGGCGCAGTTGGGCGCGTAGTTGGGGCCGCTCGCGAGCTTGTCCCAGGCCCCCGTCTTGGCGTTGTAGACGTCGTCCGAGCCGGGAAGGATGTCGAAGGCGATGATCTTGCCGATGACCGACGTGTCGCTGGTGCGGGCCATCGATCCGACGTCTCCCCACCACGACAACATCGAGCCCGTGCCGGCCAGGAACTGCTGGAAGGCTGCGGTCCCGGGATCGGCGTTGAGCTGGTCGGGCGGTTCGGCGGGAAGCGCATCGACCACGTCCTGGATGGCGCGAACCCAGGCCGGGTTGTTGATGCGCGGCTTCATCGTGTCGACGTCGAAGAGCCACGCCTTGTCGTCGGGATGCTTGGCATAGGCGGTGGCGCGGCTGCCGAGGAAATAGAAGCCGAATCCGCCCCACGGCTTCGGCGCGTCGAGATATCCCCACGCGTCCTTGCCGCCGATCTTCTTGCCCTTGAGGAACTTGGTCGCCGCCTGGACCTGCTGCCAGGTCTTCGGCACGGCCCATTCGCCCAGGCCGCCCGCCGCCTTCCACGCCTGGGCAAGCGCCCGATCGGAGAAGATGTCGGTGCGGTAGTTGAAGTTGTGGCAATCGCCGTCGATTGTGACGCGATAGGTCTTGCCGTTCCAGGTGCCGACCGGCGGCTTCAGGTAGTCGACATAGTCGTCGATCTCGACCTGCTTCTTCACCCAGTCGGGCATTTCGGAGGCCAGCCCCTTGCCGCAGACATCGCCTTCGAAGGGCGCGCCCATCTCGAGCACGTCGAAATCGACCGTGCCGGTCGCGATCGCCTGCTGCAGGCGCGGGTTGTAGTCGGCCTGCGCCAGGTCGATCCAGGAGATCTTGGCGCCGGTATAGGTCTCCCACGGTTTCAGGAAACCGCGAAACAGCAGGTTGTGCAGGTTCTGATTGTTGAGGCCCATGAAAGTGAGCTCGACGCCCTTGAACTCGCCCGCCGCGACATTGGCCTTGGTGGCGCCGAGGCACAGCTCGCCCACCTTCTGCCAATCCGCGTCGGTCGGCGATCCCTTGTCGACGCCGGGGATCGCCAGGATCTGCTTGCGCAGGTCGGTCTGTGCCATCGCCGGTTGGGCGAAGGGACCCAGGGCGGTGGTTGCAGCGCCGAGAGCGGCGACACTGCCCGCGTCCTCAAGAAAGCGACGCCGGCTCACCGGTCGCGCGCGCTGCGCGTTCTTGCGATTCGATGCCATTGGAACCCCTCCCGTTTCAGAGACGTTTCCTTCGGATCGTTTTTGCGTCGTGCAGCTTTGGATCGTGCAGCGCCACTGAATCAGCGGCGCGAGACCAAGAGCGACAACGGCGTTGTTTTGAGTATGAAGCCAGCCATCCACGCGGGTGTCAACCAATCGCCTCGCGGTAGGCAAACGGTCCGCCTGCGACGACGATGAGGCATTTTCGACGCCCACCCATCGGCGTCAGCGCTGCATCTTGTCCAGCGTGATCGGCAAATCGCGTACGCGCTTTCCCGTCGCGTGATGGACCGCGTTGGCGATTGCAGCGGCGACGCCGACGATGCCGATTTCGCCGACCCCCTTGATGCCGAGCGGATTGCTGTCGTCCGCTTCGTCGACGAAGATGACCTTGATGTCATGCACGTCGGCATTCACGGGCACATGATACTCGGCGATGTTGGCATTCATGATACGGCCGAACCGATGGTCGATCTGCGTCTCCTCGTGCAGCGCCATGCCGATGCCCCAGACCACGCCGCCGAGGACCTGGCTGCCCGCGGTCTTGGTGTTCAGGATGCGCCCGGCGGCCACGGCGCTCACGATGCGCGTCACGCGGACGACACCGAGCTGCTCGTCCACCTTCACCTCGGCAAAGACCGCCGCGTGGCTGTTGCTCGCCCGCGTGGCGTCCTGGTCGGGGTTGGTGGTCTTCTCCTGCTCGAGGCGGTCCACGCCGCCATGCCGCAGGACATCCGCAATCGATACCGCGCGCCCCTCGTCGCGCCGGCTCGCCAGCCTGCCGTCCGACAAAACCACCTCGTCGGGCGCCGCGTTTGCAAACGGGGAATTCGGCATCCGCCTGGCCAGGCCCAGCAGCTCGTCACGGATCGCCCCGGCCGTCGTGATGATCCCGTTCGATACCGAGGCGGCAATCCACGAGCCGCCTTCAACGGGCGACTGCGGCAAACTCGAATCGCCCAGCTTGACGCTGATGTTCTCGATGGGCAGGCCGAGCGCATCGGCCGCGACCTGCGCCATGATGGTGTAGGTGCCGGTGCCGATGTCGGAAGTCGCGCACGCCACCTCGGCATGGCCATTGGCGCCGAGCGCGATGCGCACGGTGATCGGCACCTGCAGCGCCTCCCACACGCCCGTCGCCATGCCCCAACCGACGAGCTCGCTGCCGTCGCGCATCGACCGTGGCGCAGGGTTGCGCCTGTCCCAGCCGAACGCCTCGGCGCCCTGGCGGTAGCACTCGCGCAGCGCCTTGCTGCCGTAGGGCCGATCCTCGTGCTGATCGCGCTCCGAATAGCAGCGCAGGCGAAGCTCGAGCGGGTCGAGCTCCAGCGCAACCGCAAGCTCGTCCATCGCCGCTTCGAGCGCATAGACGGCGCTGGCGGCGCTGGGCGCGCGCTGGTCGCACGAGGTCGCGAGATCGAGCCGGGCGAGCCTGTGCTCGTATCTGGCGTTGTCGCACTTGTAGAGCAGGCCCGACCACGCGGTTTCCTGCCGGAAGTAGTCCTCATATTGCGACGTCACGGTGATCGCGTCGTGCGTGATCGCCTCGAGCGTTCCGTCGGCCTTTGCCCCGAGCGCAATGCGCTGGATCATGGCCGGCCGATAGCCCAGCCCATACATCTGCGGCCGTGTCAGCACGACGCGCACCGGGCGTTGCAAGGCGCGCGCCGCGAGGACCGCCAGCACCACCTGGTACTGCGGGCGCAGTCCCGAGCCGAACGCGCCGCCGACGAACGGCGACAGCACGCGCACATCCTCCGGCTTGAGGCCGAAGACGCTGCACACATACTTGTGCACGTTCTGCACGCCCTGGGTCTTGTCATGGACCGTGAGCTTGCCGTTGCCCTCGACGATCACCGTCGAGGCGTAGAGCTCCATCGGATTGTGATGCTCGATGGGCACATGATATTCGGCCTCATGGCGCACGGCGGCCGCGGCCAGCGCCTGGTCGGGCGTGCCGCGCGGCTTGGGCGGCAGGAAGACGGCCTCCCCCGGGTTGGTCGCCGGCGGCGGCGGGACGGTCCGGTCGCGCCGGCCGTGCAGGTCGGTGACGTGGTCCTGGCGATCGTATTCCACCCGGACCAGCGACGCCGCAAAGCGGGCGATCTCCGGCGTCTCGGCGACGACCAGCGCGATCGGCTGGCCGTTGAACAGGATCCTGTCGTCGTACAACGGCCGGAACGGCGAGCCCGCGGGCGCCACCTCGTCCTTATAGGCCTGGTCGTTGTCCGGCAGCGGCGGCCGATTGTCGTGCGTCAGCACCGTCAACACGCCCCGCACGGCCAGGGCCGGGCCGGTGTCGAGGCGCGTGATGCGGCCTTTGGCGATCGTCGAGCAGACGACGCTGCCATGGGCGAGGCCGGCAACGTTGTGGTCGGCGGCATACTTGGCGGCGCCGGTGACCTTGGCGAGGCCGTCGACGCGGGAGGTGGCGGTGCCGATGTAAGGGGCCATGAGCTGCTCACGTGATCTTTTTGCTGGACTGCGACTGCGGCGTGCCGCGCGCCGCCTGCGACAGCGCGCGGACAAGGGCCCGGCGCGCCAGGTCGATCTTGAACGTGTTGTGGCCAAAGCCCCGGGCCTCGCGCAGCATGAGATCGGCCGCTGCCGCAAACGCCGCCTCATCGGGAGCCCGGCCCTGGAGGGCGGCTTCGGCCTCCGCGTTGCGCCACGGCTTGTGCGCGACGCCGCCCAGCGCGAAACGCGCCTGCCTGATCGCGCCACCCTCGAGCTCGAGGCCGACCGCGACGGACACCAGCGCGAAGGCATAGGAGAGCCGGTCGCGGATCTTGAGATAGGTGTGGTTCGCCGCAAATCCCCGCGCCGGCAGCTCGACCGACGTGATGAGCTCGTCGCCCTCGAGGTTGGTGTCGCGCTGCGGCGTGTCGCCGGGAAGCCGGTGAAAATCCGAAAGGGCAATGACGCGCTCGCCGCGTGGGCCCGTCACACGGACGGTCGCCTCCAGCACGGCCAGCGCCACGCACATGTCGGACGGATGCACCGCAATGCAGCTCTCGCTCGTGCCGAGGATGGCGTTCATGCGGTTGAGGCCATCGACCGCCGAGCAGCCCGCGCCCGGCTCGCGTTTGTTGCAGGGCGTCACGAGGTCGTAGAAATAGGGACAGCGCGTGCGTTGCAGGAGGTTTCCGCCCACCGAGGCCATGTTGCGCAGTTGCTGCGACGCGCCGGCCAGGAGCGCGCTGGACAGCACCGGATAGCGCCGCTCGACCAGCGGGTGATAGGCCAAGTCGGAGTTGGCCACGAGCGCGCCGATGCGAAGGCCGCCGCCGGCTGTTTCCTCGACCTGGTCGAGCGGCAGCTTCGAGACGTCGATCAGCTTGGCCGGCCGTTCGACATCCATCTTCATCAGATCGACGAACTTCGCGTCCGGGCTCTCGGCCATCTGGCGCACCGCATCGGCAACGCTTGCGGCACGCGCATACTCGAAGCCGATCATGACTGCCCCATCGCCTGCTGGCCCATCGCCTGCTGGATCGCCGCGACAATGTTGGGATACGCCCCGCATCGGCAGATGTTGCCGCTCATCAGCTCGCGGATTTCGTCGGCGGTCCGGGCCTTGCCTTCGGCGATCAGGCCAACGGCCGAGCAGAGCTGGCCCGGCGTGCAGTAGCCGCACTGGAAGGCGTCATGATCGATGAACGCCTGCTGCAAGGGATGAGGCGTCCCATCCTTCGCCAGCCCTTCGACCGTGGTGATGGTCGCGCCGTCCTTCATGACCGCCAGGGTCAGGCAGGAGAGAACGCGGCGGCCGTCCAGCAGCACGGTGCAGGCGCCGCACTGCCCCTGGTCACAGCCCTTCTTTGTGCCGGTCAGGTCGAGATGATCGCGCAGCACATCGAGCAGCGTCGAGCGCGGGTCAAGAGCGAGGGCATGACGCGCCCCGTTCACCGTGAGTGTCACCTGGGGCGGTGATTTTTGATCTGTCATGGATTCCAACTCGTCGGGTTCAGCTGGTGTGCAATGCTTAGCAGAGCCGCGCAACCCAAGATTTTCGAAATGCACGATTCGAGATGCACGATCATGATCAACCCGATCGACCGGGGCTGGCGCGAGGCCATGGCCATGCTGCTGCCGCGCAACCGGCCCATGCGGCAGATCTGAAAATTGCGCACAGTCGCCGCGCCGACATGGCGATCACTCGTTGCGATACCAGGTACGCACGGTGTCGCGATCACGGTCGTAGCTCACGACTTGTTGGCCCTGGGGCCCGGCCCCTGCGCCTCTCCCATGTTGGGATTGTCACGGCCCTGGCCCTTGTTCTTGTCGTTGTCCGCCGAAGCCGGCGAAATCATCGCGGCGCATAGGACTGAGACGAGAGCAATCGAAACGGCCCGCACAGAGTGTTCCTCATCTTGGCGACTGGCCGCGAGATTGACAGATAGCCGCGAATTTCGACTCCAAATTCTTCTGCGAACACAGCAAGGCCACCGCGCTGGGCCGGTCATGAGCTGGCGGGTGCTTCGGACTACGCAATCGGCAGGCCGGCGACTCGTTGCCGAGTCGCCGGCCTTCTCGACATCTATCGCCTTGCCCGCTTAGCGACGGCCGCCGCTCGCGCTCCGACCGCCGTTGCTCATGGTACGGGTCGGGGTCGCCGTCGCCGGCATCGTCTGCGCCGGGGTACCCGGATTGAACGCAGCCTGCCGAATGGTCGGGGCCTGGGGCTGTGCCTGGGCCCGCGTCCCGCCATTCGCCCCGGCATTCCCGCCGGCCTGGGTGTTGGCCGTCTGCTGGCCGTAGCTCGGGCCACGGCCGTTCCCTCCGTTACGCGCGGTGGTGGTCGTGGCGTTCGTCTGCCTGGTCGGCATCGTGTTGCCGGCCTGGGGTTGACGCCCGCCGCCATTGCCCCAATTGCGCGAGCCGCTGGGCTGCGTACCGGTCGTCGGCATGGTGTTCGACGCCTGCTGATTGCGCCAGCCGCCATTGCCCCAGTTGTGCGTACCCGTGGCGGGCTGCGTGCCGGTCGTCGGTGTCGTACCGGACGCCGTACGATCGTTGTGACGATCGTTGTAGATCTGCCGGCTCTCGCGGTTCTGCATGTTGTCGATGCGATTGTGCTCGGAGGGCGTCACGGTGCCATCTGAGCGCGCACGCGCTTCGTAGCGGTCGATGCGGTTCTGGCCGCGGTCCAGCCGGTTGGCCTCGCCGCGCGTCAGCGAACCGTCGCGCCCGCCGTTTTCAATGCGCTGGTCCTGGCGCGCATCGCGGCGCTCGATGCCCGGCGGCCGGTTACCGTCCCAGCCATTGTGCTCGCCACGGGTCCAGCCATTGTGCTCGCCGCGGTCGCCGTCACGATCCCATCCCTGGTTCCGACCCCAGCCGTCCTGGCGTCCGCCATTGTCGCGCCAGCCGTCATTGCGGCCGTCGGTGTGGCCCCAACTCTGGCCGCGGTCCCAGGACTGCTGGCGATCGTGGCTCTGCTGATAGATTTCGCGACCCTCGCGATCGGTCATGCGGTCGATGCGGGCGCGCTCCTGGGGAGTCACCACACCGTCGGCGCGGGCGCGAGCCTGTGCACGATCGATCGACCGCTCGCCCTGCTCGAGGCGATAGGCCTCGCTCCGGGTGATTTGGCCGTCGCGAATGCCGCGCTCGATGCGGTCCTGCTGGTAGTCCTGGCGCTGATCGATACCGTACATCGATTGCGCGGATGCACCGCCGGCGGCGAATAGACCCGCCGTAAGCACTGCGTATGGAATACTGCGGAGCTTGGACATGTTTCCCCTCGAGACATCAGATCGACGGCAATTGCACCGCCTTAGAATCGCTACGCCGCAACTCGCCACACACATCCCTCGACCTTGTTGACGATCACAACGTGACCACAGCGCTCTCACAACCGTAGGGCGCGCAGCAAAGGGCGTCGCATTGCGTGGGTGTACGCGAGAGGGACGCAATGATTTCACCATCCCGCCACAATCCGGCTCGTACTCCCCCCTGTATGGAAACGCCACCAAGGGAGGCTGCAATGACGGGACTGAACTCGCGGACCGTTCTGGCCGCTGCGATCGCGAGCTCCATGGTCTTCGCCGTCACGGTCGGCGCCCAGGCACACGACGAGGGTCGTTGGGAACGGGAGCGTTGGGAGCACCACCATCACCATCATGAGCATCACTACGAGCCTGCCCCGCGGGTGGTCTATGAGCGGCAGCGGGTCATGGTCATGCCGGCCCCGGTCTATCAGGCGCCGGCCTATGCGCAGCCGTCGAATCCCAGTCTGAATTTCAATTTCACCGTGCCGTTGCAGTAGCGAGCGTCAGGTCGCTGCGAACCCTGGCTTGGCGCGCCATTGCTGCAGCTTCATCTCAGCCGTGTATGGCTGAAGAAGATCAAACAAGAAGAAAGTCAGACGCGACGCAGCCGGTGCGGCAGACCTGAAAATGGCGCACAGTCGCCGGACCATGCATCTTCCCCTGCACGACGATTCCCGCCCGCCGCACACGACCTACAGCGCCGGCGCCGGAACGCCGCTCGGGCTCGAGCCGCTCGGCGGCCACCACCGCGCCGACGTGGCGATCGTGGGCGGCGGCATCGCCGGATGCTCGGCCGCGCTCCATGCCGCCGAGGCCGGCGCGCGGGTCGTTCTGGTCGAAGCCAACGAGATCGGCTGGGGCGCCTCCAGCCGCAATGCCGGCCATCTCCCGCCCGCCACCAAGCACGATCCCGACGAGGTCATCGCCCGCTACGGCGCCGCCGCCGGCCAGCGGCTGATCGATGCCGCCGAGCAGGGCCCGGTGGTGCTGGGCGAGCTGATCCAGCGCCACGGCATCGACTGCGAGTATTCCGTGCCGGGCATCATCATGGCGGCCCACACCGAGAAGGCGCTCAGCGCCCATGAAAAGCGCGTCGGCTACTGGCAGGCGCGCGGCCGGCCGGTCGAGCTTTTGGACCGGCGGCAGGCCGCCGACATGATCGGCAGCGACTACTATCTCGGCGCCGCGATCGACCGGCGGGGCGGCCGGATCAATCCGCTGGCCTATGTGCGCGGCCTCGCCCGCGCGGCGATCAAGGCGGGCGCCGCGCTGCACGAAGGCACGCGCGCCACCGGGCTCGCGCGCGACGGCGGCAAGTGGAAGCTCACGACTCCTCAGGGCGAGGTCGAGGCCGACCGCGTCTTCCTGTGCACCAACGCCTACACCGACAATCTGTGGCCTGGGCTGCGCGCCACCATCGTGCCGGTGCGTGCCTACCAGTTCGCCAGCCGTCCGCTGCGCGACAACGTCGCCAAATCGATCCTGCCCGGCGGCCAGCCGATGACGGATTCGCGCCGCCTGCTGTCGGGCATCCGCATGCATCATGGCGACGGCCGCCTGCAGTTCGGCGGCCAGGGGCCCGCCTTCGGGCCGCAGGGCGAGCCGCACTGGCGGGCGGCGCGCGCCCGCCTGCAGCGCATCTTCCCGCAGGTGGGCGAGCTCGAGGCCGACTTCTGGTGGTCGGGCTTCATGGCCTTCAACGCCGACAATTCCTGGCACATCCATGAGCTGGCACCCGGCCTGCTGGCGATGCTGGGCTGCAACGGCCGTGGCATCGTGCTGGCCACGCTGTGGGGCCGCGAGCTCGCGCGCCATGCCGCGGGCGTTGCCGCGCGCGATTTCGTGCTGCCGCCGTCGGCGCCGAAGCGGCTGTGGCTGCATCCCGTGGCGCAGCCGCTGGTCTCCGGCCTGATCAAGTACTACGCGCTGCGCGATGCGATCGAGGATCGGCGGCTCGAGCGGAAGCTATTCAAACTGAGGGGGCCCGCCTCCCCATGAGGGCCGCCGTTCCTCTGGCCGATCCGCCGGGCATGCCCGACTCATACTGGGCGGCGACGGCGGCAACCGGCCCGCCGGTTCCCGACTTCGACGGCAGCGAGAAGGCCGACACCGTCGTGATCGGCGCGGGCTACACCGGGCTCTCCGCCGCGCTGCATCTTGCCGAGCAGGGCCGCTCGGTGCTGGTGCTCGACGCACACGAGCCGGGCTGGGGCGCGTCGGGCCGCAACAACGGCCAGGTCGTGGCGGCGCTGAAGCACGAGCCGCACGAGATCGAGCAGCGCTTCGGCCAGGAGCGCGGCGCGGCGCTGATCCGCGCCATTGGCGACGGGCCCGACCTGGTGCTGGGGCTGATCGCGCGCTACGGCATCGAGTGCGCGGCGCGGCGCTCGGGCATCCTGAGTGCCGCGCACTCGGCGGCCAGCCTCGCCGACCTGAAGCGCCGGGTCGAGATCTGGAACGCGCGCGGCGCTCCGTTGCGGCTGCTGTCATGCGACGAGATGGAGGCGGCGAGCGGCACCGGCGCTTACGCCGGCGGCTGCCTCGATCCGCGCGGCGGGGCCATCAATCCGCTGGGCTATGCGCGCGGCCTCGCCCGCGCCGTGATCGGGTTGGGTGGCGCGATCCGGCAGAAGGCCGAGGTGCGGTCGATCAAACGCGCCGGTACGCAGCAAGGGGGTACGCAGTGGCGGGTGATGACGGCGCGGGGGAACGTCGACGCCGAGCACGTGATCATCGGCACCAACGCCTATACCGGCGCCTTCTGGCCCGGCCTGAAGAAGACCTTCCTGCCCTCGCGCACGCCGCAGCTCGTGAGCCGGCCGCTGCGCGACAACGTCGCCAAGTCGATCCTGCCCGGCGGGCAGATCATGTCCGACACGCGCTATCTCACGGTCGGCGTGCGCATGCACGCGGACGGCCGCCTGCATCTGGGCGGCGGCAACGGCACCGCCGGGGCGGAGAACGATGCGCTCTACGCGCCGCTCGCGCGGCAGGCCCGCCTGCTCTATCCGCATCTCGGCGAGGTCGACTGGCAGTATCGCTGGAGCGGCTTCATGGCCATGACGCCCGACCGCTATCCGCGCCTGTTCGAACTGGCGCCCGGAATCGCCGCGGCGCTGGGCTATAGCGGCCGCGGCATCTGCACGGCGACCATCCTGGGGGCCGAGCTGGCGCGCTGGGCGGCGGGCGACGCGGGCATCGACGAGCTGGCGATGCCGGCCTCGAGCTTCCGCACGCTGCCCTACTACGCGCTGCGCGGGATCATCGTCGACTCGGCCGTGCGGTATTACAGCATGCGCGATCGCGCGCCTGATGCGGGACAGGCTTCGGCATAGAGTGTGCGTGCGGATTGCAGGGGACTTTCACAAGGAGGGGGACATGAACGAACCGACACAAGGGCGATCACGGGGACCATCACGACGCAGCCTGGCCGTGGGTACGGCCGTGGGGGCGGCCGCCATCGCCCTGGCGGCGGGTGCGCAGCGCGCCGCGGCCCAGCCGAGCAAATCGACCTGGGAGGTGATCACCGGCACCAAGAAGTTGCGGCTCGGGGTGGCGATCTCCGAGCCGTTCGCCTTCAAGGACCTCGAGGGCAGCGACAAGCCTGGCGCGGTGAAGGCGGGCAGCTCGGTGTGGCGCGGCGTCTCGGTCAACTGCGGCAAGGAGCTGGCCGACGCGCTGGGGGCGGAGATGGAGGTCGTCGAGACGACCTACGGCAACGCCGTGATCGGCCTGCAGACCGACAAGTTCGACCTGATCTTCGCGCTCGACGGCACGGTGAAGCGCGCCGTCGCGGTCGATTTCGTGCCGCAGCCGCTGTTCATGTACGGCACGGCCATCCTCGCCCACACCGGCGCCGACATCGCCACCTGGCAGGCGATCAACGACAAGAAGCTCAAGATCGGCGTGCCGGTCGGCACCACGATGGAGAGCGAAACCACGCGGCGCGCGCCGGCGGTCGAGCTCACCCGCTTCCAGAACATCAACGAGATGATCGCGGCCTTCCAGGCGGGGAGGGTCGAGGCGATCTCCGGGTCGCTCACCGGCATGACGCTGGCGAGCGGGCGCATGCCCGACACCATCGTCGCCATGCCCAACCCGCCGGCGCTGTTTCCGGCGACCGCCGCCATCCGCCTGGAGATCGATCCGCGCTGGCGCAATTTCCTCACCACCTCGTTCGGCTATCTCGCCTACTCGGGCTTCGTGCAGAAGGCGCTCGACCAGGCCTATGCCTTCCGCGGCGTCGACATCACCAAGGTGCAGCCGGTAGTGATCCGGTAGGGGCGGACGCACCACCTCCTCGAGAGGCGCCGGCACCGCAAAAAACGCTGGCGTGTGATGGCGATCACATCTTCGCCGCAGATACTTCGGTATCCATGCTTCCGTCGGTGGGGAACGAAGCATTTGTCCAAGGGGGTCGGACTATGACGGGGGAGATCATCTATTTGCACAGCCATCGCGGCCTGAAGCGAGGCCAGCTCTACCGCAAGCAAACCGTACCCCGCCGCGCGGCTGCGGGCCCCGGCTTGAAAGAGCCGGAAGTTGCCTGCACCTTCAAGACATTCGCGCCAGCCATCCAGACATGGTCACGCGCCGGCGTGGAAAACGGGAGCCGGATCTTGCAGACGTTGCCATGGTCCGAGCGCAAGGCCGACCTCGCCGACGATGGCGAAGGCGATCCTCAGCCCGACATCGACTGCGAGACGCTCGACCGCATGTACCGAGAACTCAATTCCGGAGCCTAGCCCGTCGGCGCAACAAGTCGACAGATCGGAGCAAGCCGGGTGTCAGTGCATGAATCTTCCTTGGCAACCGATGGCCGACGACGACGCAGTGAGCGGACCCGGCTGGCAATCATCGAGGCCTATCTGGAGTTGCTTCGCCGGAATTCGGCGATGCCGACTGCGGCCCAACTCGCGGACCAGGCCGGCTGCTCGGTGCGCTCCATCTTCGAGCGCTTTTCCGATCTCAATGCGCTCAGTCTCGCAACCGCGGACTACGCGATCGCCAAGGGCCAGGCAGAGGCGGTACCGCGCGATGTCGACGGCGACCGTTCAACCCGCATTCGATCGCACGTCGAGACTCGCGCGCTCGCCTGCGAAAAATGGTTGCCACTGTGGAGGATCGTCATCGGCCTGGATCAGCCCGAACTGAGAACGCGCGTCGAGTTGGTGCGGCTCGCCAACATCGAGAGAATGAAGCTGATGTACAGGTTGGAGCTTTCGCTCCTCGCGGAGCCGGTGCGGGACGAGCTGCTGATCGCGCTGGCGACGTTGATCAGCTTCGAGAGCTGGGACCAGATGCGCCACTCCTTCAGACTTTCGACAGAGGCCGCGCAAGCGGTGTGGCGGTCCGCGATCGACCGGATGCTTCCATCGGCTGAATAACAAGGGGTCAGTGCCGACGACCACCGCTGCCGTGCCGGCATCGATCCACGAATGCGCTGCGCAACATCGAGACTTCCCTTGCAAGGGAATCGGTCGAGCAGGGTGAACTGATGCCGTGATGAATGGCTGCCAGGCGCAACCGATCTGCGGATCCGCGGCGCCCTTCAACCATCCGGCATCCGGATCGGTGAACGTCACCGAATATTGGCGTCAGGCCTGCCGCCGGCACCGGGCGGGTTGTCGACCATAGAAAAGACGATTGCGCCGCGATTTCGACGAGGGCCTGGCTACTTCGACAGGCGGCGCGCGATCTCGGCCTGGGCCTGGTCGCGTGCACTGCGGACAACGCCAGCCCGCTCTTGCGGCCAGCCCGAGTCGCCTACCGTAAGGCTGAGATCCCAGGCCGCTACCGCCTCCACCAGGCGCCCCGTCCCCGTCTCGCGCTCCCCGAGCGCCGACAGCGCGACACCAAGGCTCATCTGTGTCTGCGCCCACTGCAGCGGTACGCGCTCGCGCGTCCATTCCTGCAGCGCCAGCCGGAAGGACGACACCGCCTCCTCGAGACGCGCCGTCTGTGCCTCGCGTTCGCCCAGCCGCGCCAGCGCGTTGCCCAGGTTCATCTGCGCCTCCGCCCACTGCAGCGGCGCGCGTTCGCGCGTGAGCTCCTGCAGCGCCAGCCCGAAGGACGACACCGCCTCCTCGAGATGCGCCGTCCCCGTCCCGCGCGCGCCCAGCGTCGACAGCGCGTTGCCCAGGTTCATCTGCGTCTGCGCCCACTGGAGCGGCATGCGCTCGCGCGTGATCTCCTGCAGGGCCAGCCGGAACGCGGACACCGCCTGCTCGAGACGCCGTGGTCCTGTCTCCCGCTCGCCGAGCACCATGAGCGCCGTGCCGAGGCCCCACTGCGTCCGCGCCCACTCGAGCGGCGCCCGCTCGCGCGTCAGCTCCTGCTGCGCCAGCCCAAAGGCCGACACCGCCTCCTCGAGACGCCCCGTCCCCGTCTCGCGCTCGCCAAGCGCCAAGAGCGTTGCACCGAGGTTCATCTGGAGCTGCCCCCAGTCGAGCGGCGCCCGCTCATGCGTCATCTCCTCGAGCGCCAGCCGGTAGTCCGCGACCGCCGCCTCGAGACGCGCCGTCCCCGCTTCGCGCGCGCCCAGCAGCATGAACGCGGTGGCGAGGCCGCCCCGCGCGCGCGCCCAGGCGAGCGGCATCCGCTCGCGCGTCATCTCCTGAAGCGCCAGCCGGTAGGCTGCCACCGCCTCCTCCAGACGATCCGTCCCCGAATCACGCTCGCCCAGCATCACAAGCACGTTCGCCAGGTTCACTTGCGTGCTCGCCCAGTCCAACGGCGTCCGCTCGCGGGTTCTTTCCTGCAGCGAAAGCCGGTAGGCCACCGCCGACTCCTCCAGACGACCCGTCCCCGACTCGCGCTCGCCAAGCGCCGCCAGCGCGACACCGAGGTTCGTCTGGGTGGCGGCCCAGTCGCGCGGCATCCGTTCGCGGGGCGTCTCCCGCAGCGCGAGACGATAGGCCACCACCGCCGCCTCCAGGCGACCCGTCCCCGGCTCGCGCGCCCCCAGAAAATAGAACGCGTTGGCGAGATTTAGCTGCGTGCGCGCCCAGTGCAGCGGCGCCTGCTCGCGGGTTTGCTCTTCCAGCGCCGCCTGATAGGCGGCGATGGCGTTGGCCAGCGCCGGATCGTCGCCGAAGTACCGCCCCTGGTCGGTCCATCTGAGGCCCGCGGATTCCCAATCGGCAGCGCGCCCCGCGCGATCCTCCGCCGGCAGCAGCCTGGCCGCCTGTTCATGAAGGCGGGCCGCCTCAGCGAAGCGCAGGCGTGCCGTCTCGACCCTGGCCTGCGCGCGCAGCAGGTCCGCCTCTTCGCGCCCCCGATCGACCGGCATGCCGGCCGCGATCCGAGCCGCGCGTTTCGCCCGCACCAGGTTGCGCGCCTCCTCCAGTTCGGCCCGCGCCCGGTCGTGATCAGGCGCGCCCTGCAGGGCGGCGGCGGCAGCGTCACGCAATGCCTGCACCTCCGGGTCGACGGCCGGCAAGGCGCGGATCTCCGGCACCAGTCGGCCGTGCTCCCGCGCGATCCGGGCAAAGCGATCGGCAAGCTTCGCATCGTCGATCGGCTGTTCGTGCAGAATTTCGAGGAACCGGGCGACGGCCTCGACCGGGAAGCGGCTGTCGCGGGGGACGATCTCGTGCAGCCGGACAAACAATACCGCGCGATCTCCGGCAGAGGGCGATGCGGCAAACTTCACCAGCCCCGCGACCTGCTCGGGCGGCAGGCCGCAGAGCACGGCCGCAGGGCCGTTGTCCACGCTGCTCCCTGCACCGAACGAACAGTTGGCCTCCACGCGGTCGCCGAGCAGCTGCGGCAGGGCCGGGGATGGCGCAACCGCATTCGCAATCAGCAGGACGAGAAGCGCGCGTCGCAGGCTCATGCCTCACTTCGCTCACT
>Ga0193726_1001181_pt1 | contig 21784 bp, 21 predicted proteins | sample H2c1metaG_FD_144928 | JGI IMG/M metagenome (GOLD analysis project Ga0193726, IMG submission 144928) | Soil microbial communities from a riparian zone of the East river system, Colorado, United States - H2c1 | ecosystem: Environmental > Terrestrial > Soil > Riparian zone | place: USA: East River...
GGCCGGCCTCACCTCCGGCCCAAAGATTTTGTTGCTGATCGAACGCACAACACTCCGGATGATCCAGTCCCTTGGCATAAATTTCGAAGGTTTCGATGGGGATTTCGGGCGTCACCGGGAAGTTTCCTGTCTGGGAAATTCACATCTTCACTTCCGGCGACACTCACCACATACGAGATCCCGACAAGCTGAGCACCACATCGACTGCTCTGCCGCATCGCACTCGGCCGGAAATAATTCGTTCATTCTACACCTTCCGTCAAATCACATTTTCGGTATAATGTACGGCATCGCCAAATACAGTAATCATGATTCTGGATAGATTGAACTTCTAAAGCGACGTAAGGGCTTCAAACCGGCACGATCGGCTTGCTCTAGGCTGCACCAAAGGACAGAATCTCGTGAAGATCACAGATCTAAAGACCACCATCCTATCCGTACCTCACGTCGAACCGGAGTTTATCTCCACGGGTATGCGCGAAGGCGTTACCCAGGTGCTGATCGAGGTTTACACCGACGAAGGTATTACTGGACTGGGAGAGAGTATCTCCCGGCCGAACGCCATGGTTATGGAGGCCGCGATCCTGTCCATGAAGCCCTTGTTGGTGGGTTCTGATCCGCGAAATATCGAAGGGATCCTTAATAATCTTCGGCATGTCGGCGGTTGGCACTTTTTCGAACGAGTCGGGAATGTGGCCATTGGCGGCGTGGAAATGGCCTTGTGGGACATTGTGGGCAAGGCGTGTGGCAAGCCGGTTTATGAATTGCTGGGCGGTATGGTCCGCGACCGTATGCCTGTGATGTTTTACCTGTTCCGCTTTCCCCTCGATGAGATGGTGCGGCGAGCAAAAAAGGCCATTGCCGATGGCTACACCACCATCTATTTCAAAGTAGGCCACGATATCCACGCCGATATCGAAGCTGTCGAAGCCGTAAGATCTGCGATCGGTAACAAAGGGGAAATCCGCATCGACGCCAATGAGGCTTGGACCCCGGGCACCGCAATCCGCTTCATCAAGCAGATTGAGAGGTTCGACGTTGAATGGATAGAACAGCCGACCCCGGCGAAAGACATCGATGCTTTGGCACGAGTCCGACGCGCGGTCAACACTCCCGTTGCCGCAAACCAAACGTCCTGGACGTTTGAGGATGTCCAGCAAGTTCTCAAGGCGGACGCCGCCGACGTTATTGTTATCGATCAATATCAAGTTGGCGGATTGCTCACCTACAAGAAAGCGGTGGCCCTTTGCGAGGCCAGCGGCATCCCGGTGAACCATCACGCCTGGGGAGAGCTTGGCATTGCGACGGCAGCAGGAGCTCACGTGGTCGCTTCCAGCCCGCCGTTTCTCTACGCAAACCAGAGTTACGTCATGATTCACGAGGACGACATCGTGGTCGGTGGCTTACCCAAGATAGAAAATGGTTCGACGGCGATTCCCGCCGGACCAGGGCTTGGCGTGGAACTGGACCCGAAGCGGGTGGCTAAAGCGGTAGCCCACTATCAGAAGCAAGGTGAATTTCCGTCTCGTCTGGCTCACGACCGGGTTAGCGTCACACTCATCCCCAAGCTCTGATTGTTGTGCCGGAGTCATCATGACGGGAAAACTTCGCAAAGGCTTTGGTTTAGAGTGCCTGATCTGTGGCGTGATTCTCAGTTTTGCCAGCACTCTCAATGCAGCCGTAGTTACCGTGCGGCTCAACAATCTGGAGATCGGTATCGACGCCGATACCGGGGTGATTGTTTCTCTCGATTCGCCAAGCACTGGCGCGATCCTTCGTGCGCCGGCAGAATCGGCAGGACTGCTGGACGCTGCCTATCCCCTCGAATCGTTCGCTGCCATGCGCTTGGCTTCCAGATTTTCCAAGGCGAAAATTACCCGCCCCAGCGGCGATGAGGTTGATATCGAGTGGGAGCGCTTCGGCGCCAGTCGCCCCAATCTCTCCCTACCCTCTGGCCATGTCTCGGCCCGGGTGGTCCTGAAAGCTGCCAATGACGGTAGGTCGGTGATACTGACTTGCCACATCGACAACCAATCAGCTGCTTCGGTTCGGCAAGAATTATTTCCCGACCTCTGGGGTCTGCAGCCGATCGCCGGAGTGAAGGCGACTCGATTGCGCTTGGCGCGCGATGTGGTGTATCCCTTTAGTGCACCCGTAACCCCGGTGGATTCAGCGCCCTTTTATGCCGAGGGTCTGGGATGGAAACAATATCCTGCTGGCGGGTATTACACTTCCAATTCTCTGCGTTGGCTCGATTACGGGGGCCTGAACGGCGGTCTGAGTATCTTCCAGAGAAAGTGGGGCAGTGCTGACTGGCCTAACGTTCTGACCCGACGCACCGAGCATGATCCCTCCAGCTTGCGACTCATGTGGGAGCACAAGAGCAATATTGCTCCTGGCAAAAGCTGGGATAGCGGCGAGTTCTGGCTGACTCCTCATGCCGGAGGCTGGGCCAAAGGAATCGAAGTCTATCGCGATTATGTGAACCAAGCGAACCCGCCGCGTGAGCTTCCTGCGAACGTCCGCAATGACATCGGCTTCCAGACCATTTGGATGATTCAAACCGCCGAGGTAGACCCTCGGAAGGCGTCGTTTCGGTTTGCCGACCTGCCTCGGATCGCTGAGGATGCACGGCAGTATGGTATTCATGAGATCGTTCCCTGGGGCTGGTGTACCTATTCTTCGCTGCCGATTCCGGTTCGTTCGGAGCTGGGGACGGCGAGCGATCTGGTGCAAGCGACCCAGCGGTCGCAGGAGATGGGGGTCAACATTGCCCCTTTTATCAGCCTGGCCATTGTCCGCAACCGCTACGCGGCGCACTACGGAGCAACTCCAGGGAGCAGCGACTGGACTTACCACCCCGAATTAATTCCCATGTTCCGCCCTTACTACACTAAGTTCTGGGACGGCGCCGCGGTTAACACCAATAATAAGGTTTGGCAGCAGGATGTGATCGCAGCCCTTGGAGACTGGATCAAGCGGGGCGTGGCTTCGTTCTCGTGGGACGTTTTTGAGGAAAAGAGCCAACATGGGGAAAGGCCTGGCATCCTTACCACCGTTGAAAAAGTGCGTGCCCTGGCGCGTGCCCGCAATCCACAATCAACCTTCTCCGGTGAATCTGTCACCCATCTGGAGTTCGATAGCCGGGTGCTGGATTACACTTGGAACTGGGTTGACTATGAAGATGCCGCTCCAATCACAAGCGTACTGCGCTCTTTGCGGCTGAACTGCAATGTGGAAGCCTCGCCGCTGGCAGTGGAGAAGTGCTTCGCCGATAACCTTTTCCTCAATGTAATGCCCCGAAAAGTGGACCAAGCCAATGGAACTGCGCTGATTACCGAGAAACCCGATCTAGCTGCCGCCCTGACGACGGTTAGCAGGCTCCGAAAGGAATTTCTCCCTTACTTTACCGATGGCATTTTCATTGGCGATTCTGTCTTGGACCGTCCGCTGAATGCCTTTGTGCGCGGCTATCAGCTCAAAGACAAGATGTTGATCGTGGTCCTCAACGACAACGATCAGGCGAATGCATTTGGTATTCAAAGCAATTTAGCTCTGTGGTTGCCCGAGACCAACAGCTTTGAGGTCAAATCCTATGACAGTGACGGTCATCTGGAGCGAACCGCCCGGGAGGCGAAGGCGCAGTGGGTAGGGACAACCGAGAAACTATCCCCTGGGCAGTTCGCGTTCTTCGAGATCCAGGCCAAGTGATTCCGAACCGTTGCGCCTCCCCCAGTGCGGCGGGGAAAGCGGAGCGGGACAGGGAACTGCGAACCCGTTTGAAAGAGCTGGCCGCCAGGCGCCTGCGGTTTGGCGATCCCAATGCAAGTTCTCAGTTGTTCTTCTGCTGTGGGCAACACCTGAGAGGACCGGAGCGAAGAGCGGTACCGCACTGGAGCCCAATGTAAGCTCGGCTGATCAGGCGCCGACCGTCTTCACTTTGGTGCTCGCATATCCCAAGCGTTCGGAGATCCTATTTGCGCTGGCTTTCACTCTTGAAATCATCTTCTGCTTCTTGGAATCGAAATCGAACACCGTCCCTGCTATGGCCACGGATGCGATCACGTTACCATTGTTCTCAAAGATCGGCGCGCCAGCACCACGAATCCCTATTGCAGTTTCCTCATCGTCAATGGCATATCCTTGACGCCGTACACGGGCAAGCTCTCGCTGCAGGTCTCGCAGGGAGGTAATGGTTTTCGCGGTAAATCTAGGAAGTCCCGCTGATTTGATGATCCGTTCGAATTCCGCGCCGGGCAAATAGGCTAGTATTGCTTTGCCACTTGAGGTGTGATGCGGATGCATTCGTTTTCCGACTTGTGCGGCCAGCCTAATGTCCTTGCTGCCTTCGACTTTTTCAATCCATACCAAGCGGTCTCCGTCCTGTACGGCAAGAACAGAAGTAACTCCGGTTGCTTCTGTTAGGTCTCTCATCACCGGGAGCGCCAGCTGGCGAAGCTGGGCGTGGCCAACGGCCTTGTTACTCTCGGCCAGCAACTTCATCGTCAATGTGTACCGCCCCCGTTGGTCCCGGTTCACATAACCGCAAGATTGAATACTGTGGAGCAAGGAACTGGTCGAACTCACCGGTAACCCTAAGGTCCGACTCACTTCACTCAGGGTGCGCGGCCGATTGTCCTGGGCAAATAACTCAAGAATGGCAAAAGTCTTTTGCACGGCTGGTATTTTGTATTTTCCTTTCCCCGCCGTGTTCCCGAGTGCCATGTTGGACCTATCCTTCAAATGCTTCATTCTCTTTCCGGGTCGGAGAAGCGAATCTGCTGCAGCTCTGTCCCTTGCGTCTCAATCTGCCCGTTGTGCTGGTTGAACGCCAATCGCACCCATCCGTTTTGAGAACGTTCTCCCCCTGGGCTGAGACCGTACGCCGTCAAGATCATCACGGAATTTGCTCGTAGATCGCTTCTCTTGTTCCCAGAATCCGTCGCTTGGCTATGAAAACCGGCAGCTTCGGCATCAAGAACCATAAACAGAGAAGACGCCTATTCCACCAATGCCCGTAACTTAGGTGCGTTCTCATTTAGCCACCGGTGGACCACAACGAATTCAAATCCGGTGCAGAAATGGCGAACACCCATATCTACGTATTCCTGACATTCCTCCAAAGTCTCGGTTCCCAGCAAGTCAACTCTCACGGCCACGCCACGTTCTAATGCGGTCCGGATAACCTTGCGCTCGACTTCCTTAATGGGCGCTGACCCTCTTTGCCCTGGTACTCCGGTACTGATGGAATAGTCGGCTGGTCCAAATTGGATCATGTCTATGCCTTCTACCGCGAGTATCTCTTCAAGTTGATCGACCGCTCCTCGCTTTTCGATCATCAGTTCCACGAGAACGTCGTTGTAGCCTTGGACTGAAGCTGCCGAAGCACAATCCAGGTAATACCTGGTGTCTCGATACATTCGAGCACCCATTCGACCCCCCGCGAGGGGCGTGTCGGGTCTTACGGCCCTGACGCATGCCTTTGCGTCTTCTACACTTCGGATATCGGTGAAGAGGATACCTTGTATGCCAGAGCTGATGGCTCTTTGAGCTTGAAACTCTTGAATGCTCTGATCAACTTTAAGTGTAGACGATATGTTATGCAACTCAGTGATCCGAGCGACGGTGTCCAGCCAATACAAATCATAGGGCGCGTATGGACCAACAAATTCGATGTAGTCAACCACGCCTGTGAGTGCCATAAGTTCTAGCATTCCTGGATCAGTACTTTGGATGTGAGTTCCAATCGTAGGTTTACCCGCCTTAAGCTTTTCCCTGAGCAAATTCTTTCGCAATGGGATCCTCCCCCGTTCTTTGTCTTCCGGTTATTTAGTTGCTTTCCTAATCCGCACTGAAGTGGCTCCGCGGCCATGCCGGGCCAACTCACGTAAATCTTGCCACGAGGAGCGTGCCTCGTGCAATCCGCGGTTGGAGCTGCCAAGCCAGCGGATCCGTTGGGGATCGTTGCGCGACTTTGCTCACTACAGGAGGAGGTTTCAAGTTTTCTTCGAGCCCCATTGAGGCCTCGTCCAAGGGCGCGGCTCCTTGCAGCGACCCAGACACTCGACGAAAAAGGTTCCCAACGGGCTTTTCGGAGCTCAATAGCCCTGGCCACCGAAACCTCAATCTACGCTGCAAGCGAGAGCCCGCGATATCGCCCGCAAGACCCTTTTTCCCGGCAAACAAAATTCCCATCCCCCTAATGCAGACATCAATAGGGAAGAAAATGCTGCGTTCCGTCAATCGTTTTGCGCATTGCTCGCTTTTATCGTTGCGGTTCCCAAATTCATTTCAGTATATTCAGCTGATCCATAGCTTGCGGACTTCCGTTCCATGGTTCGCGCGACGTTATCGTGAAGTCACGAAAGAGACGTAATTTCAGCAAAAAGGCTAAGCATGAATCGGCGACATTTTCTCAATTCGATGGCGCTCTTGCCCGCGATGATACGTCCCGGCCTTCCCTCACTCTTGCATAGCTTGGGAGAGATTGCGCCTCAGCTTCCTCCTGGAGGCCGGATTCAACCGTCGGTTTTCAAAATGACTTTGAACGGCATGGAACTGTCGATCGACGAGCAAAATGGGAGCTTGTTAGGTCTGTCGTATTCTCCGGTGGGACGATTGCTGCAAGCGGCGCCCGAAACCGCCAGCATGTTAGATCTGGGATATCCTACTGAACAATTCGTAGCGATGCGACTTGCCTCTCGGTTTTCAGGAGCGCGTTTGGCCAAAGAAACCAATGGGGTGACAGTCATCTGGGATCGCCTAAATTCGAGCCGAAACAATCTGCCTTTGCCGAAAGGAAGGGTTCGCTCGGAAGTGAAAATCTACGCCGCTCCCGACGGAAGGTCAATCGTGATGTCATGCCGGATTGAGAACCAGTCAACGGCTCCGATTGCGCAAGTGCTTTTTCCGGACCTGAGCGGACTCAGGCCTTTCGATGACAAAGATCGAATGCAGTTGCGCTTCGCGCTGGGCGTCGTCAGTCCCTTTGCGCAACCGGTGAGGCCGCCAGACAGAGCCCCCTTCTATGCAGTCTCGATGTGGAAAGAATATGCTCCGGAGGCCGGTTACCATCTGAACGCGTTGCGCTGGATCGACTACGGAAGCCTCAGGGGCGGACTCAGCATGTTCCAGAGGTGTTGGGGCACTGAACCTCGTCCCAGCATTCTAACGCGTCGCAACGAGTCCGACCCCGATGACCTGCGCCTGGCTTGGGGTCATAGGGAAGAGATCGCACCTGGGACCACATGGGAGAGCGGCGAATTCTGGCTGACACCTCACCAGAGTGGATGGGCTAAAGGCATAGAGGTCTACCATGATTATGTTCGAGAGGTGAACCCTGCGCGGGAATTGCCGACGATCGTGAAGGAGGGTGTGGGCTTTCAGACCATCTGGATGATCCAGCCAACAGAGCCAGATCCGGCCAAGGCAGCCTTCAAGTTCAAGGATCTGCCGCGGGTGGCACGGGACGCACGCGAGCATGGCATCCATGAACTAGTGCTATGGAACTGGGCCACATACGGAGACCTAATGCCACAAATCCGGCACGAACTGGGCACGCTCGATGAGCTACTGGACGGCATTCGTCGGGCGCGCGAACTAGGCGTCACCGTAGTACCGTTTTCCAACCTCATAGAATTGAATGATCGCTACGCAAGTAGATATGGTGTGAAACCCGGATCGGCGTCGTCTTGGGTGTATCACCCCGAAATGATTCCCGGTTTGTACCCCTTATCCCGCGCGTCGGGCCAGTTTCAGGTCCCTACCGATAACGCGGCGTGGCTGCGAGATGTGTTCGATGGCTTCAAAGAGTGGATCGACCAGGGCATCACGTCGTTTTGCTGGGATGAGTTTGAGGACCAAGGGAACTCCGCTTTGGTCAAGATGATCGGCGAGATGCGAAGTCTAGCGCGGACCAAAGACCCACAATCGATTTTCGCCGGAGAGCCGTATCTCGGCTCGCTTGAAAGAGACAACGCTGTGCTGGACCATACTTGGAACTGGCTCGACTATGTCGATGCCAGCCCGATTCTGAATGTCCTCCGCAGTCCGCGTTTCAACTGCAATGTCGAGAGTTCGGCACGGGTTGTGAAAATGGCCTTCTGCGACGGACTTTACATCAATGCGATACCCAAAAAGCCCAATCTGCCGAATGACACGGCATTAATCAGCGAGCAGCCCGAGCTTTCGGCCTCGCTGAAGGAAGTGGCTGCACTGCGTAAGCAGTTCTTGCCCTATTTCGTGGAAGGAACGTTTATCGGCGATTCAGTGCTGAGCGAGCCGGTAGCTCGCTTCGTTCCCAACCCTGAGTATTCGACCGATTGGGTGGGAGGCGGGATCACTGAACTCGGGACATTCAGATTTCCGCCGATCTTCGTTCGGGGCCACAAATTGAATTCCCGGCTCTTGATCATTGTGCTAAACAACAGTGAGAACGCACAGGAAGTAACGTTCAAGACTGATTTTGCGCTGTGGCTGCCGCGGAAGGAGACGTATCAGGTCAAATCCTACGACTCGCGCGGAACCCTGCTCCAAACCACGAGGTCGGAAGGATCGCAGTGGGTGGGGCAGACACGCATGATGCAGTTCCTTGAACTGGTCTTATTCGAGATTCAGGCAGAGTCACAACAGTAGCGGCAAAGATCAACGAGATAACGCAGTGTTAGGACCGTATTGGATTCGGCAATCAAGGCAGTGCGAGGCCAAACCCCAATGTCGACCCAATCACAATCTAGTTTGGGCCAGGCGGCAAATCCTGCGTACTCGTGACGAACATTTTATTGGGGCAACCGGCAAGTGAAATTTGAGGCGTCATCGCTATTGCCGGCACCGTTGTAGCGAGCAACTTGGGGATAAGGGCAGATAGGGCGTGTACGATCGACCTTATCTCCCGACTGGTGGGCAGCGATGACCTGGGTGGGAGCTTTGCCTTGCTCGGCCCACTGTTCCATGATGCTGATCTTATCGAATAGGTCGGGTCCTTCTCCCCCTGAGCAATGCCCCATTCCCGGGACCATGAAGAGGCGGACCCAATTCGACGCGTGTTCAGGATCGGCGCTGAGGCTCATCACTGATTTGTAGAATTCAATGCTGGAGCCTGGAGCCACTTGCTGATCCGCCCATCCGTGATAGATGAGCAACTTCCCGCCGTGTTTCGCAAAGGCTGCGAGATGGGGGTCGAGTTCGTCAACATCCTTATCGATCTCGTGCGCCTTGGCAGAATCGCGTTCCAGCTCAAAGGTTCGCCAGTCCCAATTGGGATCCTGGTAGACAACATAGCGGAACTCGTCTAGAAAGAGATCAGCCGGGCGCGGACCGCCGGCGAGACGATCCCAACGAAGTTCGGTTCCGGGCTCAAGACGCGGAAAAAGAATCCTGCCTGTGCTCGTGGTGGCAGGACTGATGATTGTCTGCGCGGTTTGGATCTGGCGAGTGCTCAGGCAGTTGGGCCCGTCAGGCCCCTTACACCGCAGGGAACTGAAATCGATATGACAGCTCTCTGGGTTATCAATCAGGCCGTCCTTTAGTCCTTCGTTAGCATCGCAGGCATCCAGAACGAAGCGGTGAATCATAGGGTACTTGTCAGGCGGGATGTGGGCGGAGGGGTCTTTGAACGCTTGCACAGCGAGCCAGAGGGCCCACACGTTGCGGCGGATGTTGGCTGGGTCGCCGGCAATAATGCCATCGAATTCGTCCGGGTAGCGGTAGGCCTGCAGGAGGCCTTCGCGTCCACCTCCAGAGCAGCCATTCCAGTAGGAGTATCGAGGGGCACGACCATAAAACGCCCTGATTAGACTCTTGGCCTCCACAGTCATCTCGTGCTCAGAACGATAGGCGAAGTCGACAAATTTCTCCGGGTGGCCGACGATGAAACCGGCGCCTCGGCCAGTATGGCCGTCATCAGTAGCGCTGGTAGCGTATCCTCGGCGCAGTGCATCTGCCACTTCGTCGTAGGCGATTGAGCCTCCCCAACCGCCGCTGCCGACAGCGAGGAACTTGCCGTTCCAGCCGGCGACCGGGAGCCAAACCTCGGTTCCGATATCGGAATCGGCAGTGGGTTTGATTCTTGCGACAACACGACAGAACGCAGGCAGGTGGGAGATCGTGGTCGCGCTCCCATCGGGTGTGAAGGCACCCGTATCGATAGTCTTCGAAAAAGTGATTGAGACCGTTGGTGAGGTTAGTTTCGAAAGCCTCTCACAAGACTGCGCCCGGAGCCCCGGTGCTAGGGCGCTGGCCACGAGAAAGATGAGAGAGAGCCACCATCCTGCGTTCATGATCGCAACTATATCTCGTCACCTGTCAGTGAGGCCAGACCTGTCCTTGGTCGCCCTCACGAACAAACCGGAAGTGATTTCGAACCGTGTCCTCCGAGTGTTGGATCGTAAGATATGATCAGCCGTTGCCTGGCGCGAGGAGATAAGGCGCATGGTAGATGACGGATCGATATTGGTAACTGGGGCAGCTGGCCAGCTCGGGTCCGTCGGGCGCACTGTCGCCGGTCTGCTCCTCGATCGAGGGTTTCGGGTTCGCGCCATGGTGCGGCGCGATGACGAACGGGCGGCGTCCCTACGAGCTGCGGGCGCCGAGGTGGTGGCCGGCGACCTCCTCGAACCGGGTGATGTTTATCGCATCGTCAGCGGCTGCAACCGGGTCTACTTCGGTATGTCCGTGTCCGCTGGGTATCTCGAGGCGGCCTTGACCATGGCGGCCGTGGCGCGGGAAGCCGGAGTGAACGCGTTGGTCAACATGTCCCAGATGACAGTCTCCGAGATGAGTATCCAGAACACTACCCCGAGCCATCAGCAGCGGCAGCACTGGTTGAGCGAGCAGGCGCTCGCGTGGTCGGGCCTGCCTGTCGTTACCATCCGGCCGACAATGTTCCTGGAGAGCTTTTTGCAATTAGCCGCTCCGAGCATCCGTAACCGTGACCGCATCGAACTGCCGTTCGGGCGGGGCAAGACCTCTCCGGTTGCAGCGGCTGATGTCGCTCAGGTAGTCGCTGCCGTTCTCGCCGACCCCGTGCCGCACCTGGGCCTGATCTACGAACTCACCGGTCCGCGGTCGCAGGATATGGATGGGGTCGCCCGCGAATTCTCGGACGCGCTAAACCGGGAGGTCACGTACTCTGACGTCAACCCCGAGGAGTGGGAACAGAAGTTGAAAAGGGTAGGTATGCCGGAGCATCTGACGGGGCATCTTGTGGCGATGGGCGAGTTGCATCGGGCGGGTCGTTATGACAGACAGACGGACGGAGTCCAACGGATGATCGGACGGCCGGCGATGAGCGTCCGGGAATTTGTGTCGCTTCACGCCGAGGAGTTCGGCGGACGTCGCTCCTAAAAGGCGCACCGCGCCAAAAGCACGGCTGCAAGCCTTCTCGGTGATCTCTTCCGAATGGCGTAAACCGCCCGCAGGCCCGGGCCAGCTTCGGCCTCACCATCCAGCACGTGTAGCAGGACTTCGGGTCAAGAGCACCCCGCTCACGACCATGCCCCACACCAGGCCGACCGCGGGTGAGACGAAGCGCGAATAGACGCCGTCCGGTGCCCAGAATCCGCCGCGCAGCCAGGTGGTGCCGCCTAGCAAGACGAGCACGACGGCAGCGACCCCGGCCGCGAAGAGCGCGTTCGAGATCAGCCGGGCCCGCCAGAGCCCAAACGCCGCGGCCATGATAAGCATCGCGCGCGGGAACGAAGTCAACACGAAGCCTGCCCATACGAAGTCGTTCAGGCCCGATGTGAGCATGTGATTTCCCGAGCTGGCGATGGAGTGCGCGAGGCCTGCGACCACCGCGATGAGCAAGAGGAAAAGCGCTCCCAGAGCGGCACTGGAGGCGGTCGCCGCCGCGCCCCAACCGTCTTGTCCCGAATCCGCCAGGGTGGTCCTGAGCGCCCCCGCGAACCACATGAGATTGAGGACGGCCAAGCCGTAAAATACGGCCGCGATCAGAATCCGCATGCGATCGCCGTCGTAAAAGCCTGCCAGTGCGTCGGCCGATGCGCCGACCAGCGGCTGATGGCCGTAGACGATGTAGGCGACTATGAAGCAGAGGACGGACTGGATGCCGGCTGTCCGCCACAAGCGTTCCCAGAACGCGGGGGTTGTGTAGATGCTGGCGGAGGAGGTCGTGCCTGTGGATGAACTCATGAGGATCTCCTTTCGAAATGAATCGGATGCGACGCGAGCCATTACAGCGGAACATAATACACTCGGTTTTCCTCCAATGCATATTGCGGTGTCGGCTTGTCGGAATTCGAAGCTCTGTCCGTGCTTGCTGGCCCTCGATTGTTGGCGGATCACGGGCGACCTTCCCTAATCCTCCGTAAGAGTTGCCGACGATTGGAGTCGATGGTAAACGCTAGTCAGGGAGGATTTATGCCGTCGGCTCGCAGTGTGTTCAGCCACAATGGCCAATCTGAAGGTTCGAAGTTGGGGCGGTGGAGTGCTACTTTTGGAGCCCGTCCCATGACCAGCGTGGGATGTTCAGGCCGTTCGGCACATCATCGGCGGACTGGTGGTAGCGGGACATCGTTGTCGTGGTCGCCCAGGCGAAATAGTCGTGCAACACTTGTCGCAAAACACTGTTGTTGTCTAGTCCGACATCGGCCAGAGCCAGGTCGAAGCAGGCAATCGCACGGTGATTCATTTCATCGTGCTCCCCGTTCCCGCTGTGCATCTTGACGACGGTAGTTTCGTCACCGTAGGAATCGGAATACGCAGCCGGGCCGCCGAGTGCCTCGGCCCAATAAGCGGCGAGTCGCTCGACATGCTGGGGGTGGAAGCCATGGCTGAACGCATGTGCCACGACGTCGTCGGCCATCACCCGCTTATGCCAGGCGTAAGCAAGACGGCGCAGGCCGTCGTTGCCACCCGCTGCCTCGAAGACAGTTTGCATGTATCCATGATGACGATCCTTTCGTGCATATGCAAGAATCCCGACGGCTGCTGGTTAACTTGAAACCGGACAACTCACGCGCTACGAAAACCGGACCTTTTAACTTGCTACGGACAGCCCGCGGCAGGTTTCTGGGCCCAATTCGCCGAGATGGGCGTTATACGGCCAGATCAAAGAAAGCATTCGTAAACTCTGGCCGACTTATCGGGAATAACAGTTGACCACCGCGCTATGATGGAAAAACTCGGTGCCTACGGAATTGCAAACTCTTGCATCAAGGGTTAGTTTGTTTTGGACGATTGCCTGTGGGGTGCAGTCGGCACATCTCTCTTCACGTATGCGTGGCAAAGAGCGCGTAATGCAGCCATCGGCGCGGGAGTGGCCGCAAACACCTACCTGCCCGTCATCACCGCGAATGTGCTTGGGGCATATCAGGGAGCGGTAAGTTCAAATAGCAGCTTCGGACTCAACGTCCAAAATTCCGGCAGGCTGTTCGGCAGCGCGGAGACCGTGTCGCTGGTGTGGCTGCTTTTCGACTTCGGCGGCAGAAAGAACATCATTGATACGGCCCGGAAGCTGTCTCATGTATCCAACATCGGCTTTACCGGCGCCCATCAGGAAGTTATCTATGCCGTCTCGATTGCGTACTACACGTATGTGGCAACGGCACGGCGCCACCTCACCGCGGTAGAGTCGCTGGCCAACGCCAAAGAGGTCGAGGCTGCGGCCGAGGCACGTTACAACCACGGCGAGGGTACGGTGATTGCAACCGTCCAGGCTCGAAATCTAACTGCACAAGCGCAACTCACCGTAGTGAACACACAAGGGGCCGGAGAGCAGGCGTACGCAAGGCTACTTACAGCAATGGGTATATCGCCTCTGACCACCGTCCGCATCGCCCCCGTGGAGCACCATCCACTTTCTAACGAGGATCTTGGACCAGCCGATCAGATAGTTCGAGATGCTCTGTCCCGGCGCCCGGATGTGCTCGAAGCCTACAACACGGTGCAGGCCAGTCAGGCATCTGTGAAAGCGGCGCAGGCTCAGAACCGCCCGAAGATCTTTCTGGCCGGGACCGGTACTTACGTGAGCGGTCAACTGGGACTCACAGCGATCCCCGGTATCGGAGAGCAGTTGCCCACCTTGAATATCACCGGCAATCAATGGAACGGTCCTGCTGGGAGTGTCCATCCCGATCTTCGATGCTCACCGGCGGGCAAATGCAATTCCGCAAGCGAAGAATGACGAGGACAAGGCAGCGGCAGCTCTCGATGAAATTCGGCTTAACGCAGTACGAGAGATTGTGTCGGCGCAAATCTCATTACGGACCAGTTTGGCGGCAAACGATGCAGCAGCCGTATTACGAGCTACCGCGCAGACCTCCTACGATGCGGCGCTGGATTCGTACAAGCAAGGGGTGGGTACAGTAACGGCGTCCGTCGAAATCTCTGCTCTGTCTGCTGCAGCTACGCTCGCTTATGCGACGGGACAATTGGGATCAGCACCTCGATAAACTGAGGGAAACTCGGGAACGCCGCTAATCTATTCGCAGAGTGAATTGTGCACGCAGAGTAGGAAGTCTGTGTCGCGTAGGAAAGCGTCTTTAGGTTCTGCATGCCAGCATCTGCGGCCTTCGGAGCTAGTCTCGAGGCGGCGATTCGTCCTTCTGCGGATAAAAGTCAGAAATGTTTTCAGTCGTCAGAACCACATGGTCCGTGTGAGTCACCAGAGGGGGGTGTTCTCCCTCGCAGAGTTTTATGGCCAACTTCAGCACCCGCATGCCATAGTTCTCAGGAAAGTAAGCAACCGACGCTTTTAGGGGTCCACCGCGCAGGATGTTACGGCGACCTTCCGCTGTACCTCCCTGGCCCACGACCGCCGAACGATCTTCCCATCCAGCTTCCCGAAGGGCGCGTGCGGATCCGATGGCCAGGGGATCCGAAAAAGCGGCCACCAGTAAGTGGCAAGAATGCCGCCCCTCCTTCTGAATGAATCGTTTGGTCAACGTATAGCCTTCCTGCGACGTAACTCCTGGGGCCGCGAATTCGATTTCTGGCCGAATCGAGCCTCGTACTCGCTGATGCAGTGCTTCCAGCAGGCCGACTTTCCGGGTGTTTTGTGTTGATCCCAAACCTTTCGAAGGGAGAATGAGGCACGTAGCCGGTTTTCCCCGCCAGTGCTTACGGGCAAACCGCGATAGATAGTCTCCGGCAAGCCAGCCCGTCTTGTGGCTGTCGGCGCCAAAGTAGTAGGCGCCGGGCTGGGGGAAATTGATGGCGATTGCTGGAATTTTGGCGCTGTGACACTTCGCGGCAATGACGTGGCCGACGGCTTCGTTTCGCTGATGCTCGATCAATACATCGATACCTTCACTCAGGAGCTGTTCGGCGTTAGCCACGGCTCTGGATGGATTGTCCTCATTGTCAACGGCAAATAGCGCTATGCCAAACTGACGCGCAGCTGCCGCCACACTGCGAGTCACTTCACTGGCGAAGGCGACTTTTCCCAGCGCCGCGTAACCAATCCGAACCCTCTTTCTGGAAGGAGCCAGCACATATCGCCTCTTGCCGGGCGCTCTCGTCACATAACCGCGTTTTGCCAACGTGTACACAAAGCGAAATGCGGAGGTGTAAGGGAGTTTGGCGCGCCTTGCGATTTCGGTGATCGACAGTTGCTCGGTGTTGTCGGTGAAACTCTCCAGTACATCCAGAGTTTTGGCCGCGGCCTCGATAAAATAGCGATGTTTATCGTCGAACTCAGATTCCATGATTTGTCCGTTGAATCACAAGTCTAGCAACGCCGAAACGCCAACTCCCGGACGCCGATAGGAATATCTTCAGACGGCACCTCGACCGGTCGACCCCATCCCAGTTGCCGCTCCTGCCACCTCAGTAGCGCGCAGCTTGCGCGATTTTGCACCGTCGAAGCCTGCAGCGGGCTGCATGGTTCAATCGAGTGGGCCTCCGCAAGCCCGTCATACTGTACGCTCGTTTCCTGCCATTCCCGTCCGATCGCGCCCAACATCCAGTCTGGCGCCATAAAAATTCGGTAGGCGAATAAAATGTACCATATATCTGTGTTGCGAATACTTCGTCTTGACACCGCCATGCCCAAAAGGTAACCTGCCTCGAATCGCACGGAATCACTCTGGTTCTATTGCGAGAGATTGAGCAGGGAAACTGCCTGTATGCATTCGTTCAAGGAGAAAACATGGCTGAGACGGCTGATGCGGTCGTGATCGGTGGCGGAATCCTAGGGGCGAGCACGGCCTACTATTTGGGTAAATTGGGATTTGGAAAGATCGCACTGCTCGAGAAGCAGACCTTGGCCTCGGGTTCGACCGGAAAATCGGCGGCGGTTGTTCGCTCGTTTTATTCCAACGAAGTCTGCGTCAGGTTGGCCAGGCGCGCCGTGGACGTGTTCGAAAGTTTCCACGAAGAGCTGGGGGAGGACATCGGTTTCAACCGGATCGGCTACATGGTCATTACGGACCAACCGTCGACCCTCGATCGAGTGCTCGAACTTCACCGCCAGCACGGCATTAAATCCTCGAAGCTTTCACCGGACCAAATAAAGAAAATGCTCCCCCACATGAATGTGGAGGACGTGGCTGCCGCGGGCTACGAGCCCGATTCGGGCTATGCGGATCCTTTTTTAACCGTAGCGGCGCTGGTTCAAAAAGGGCGTGAAACTGGGATTCAGACATTCCAGAAACGGCAGGTCGAAAGAATCAACGCCAAAAACGGTCGCATCGAATCGGTGGACACCACGAGAGGACCTATTTCCACACGAGTGGTCCTGAATGCCGGAGGACCGTGGGCTTCTCAAGTGCATCCATTCTCAGAAATCCCGCTGCCGCTCCGGATCAGCAGGGAACAGGACTGTGTGTTCGATGCACCTCAGGAATTCAAGGACCAATCGGTGGTCTCAGATCCTATCCTGGGCGTCTATTCCCGTTCCGATGTCGGCGGCAAACTTCTGGCCGGCGTGGGATATCCCAAGCCCGAAGAACCCTGCGACCCGGATCATGTTGACGAAAGATCGGATCAGGATTTTGCAGAAGATCTCAAGAAAAGGCTCGTCCAGCGATTCCCCTCCTTGAGTGGCTCTACGGTTGTGCACGGCTGGGCGGGGATGTACACAATCACCCCCGACTGGCATCCCATTGTCGGAAAGGCTCCGGGAGTAGAAGGATATTATCTGGCGGTTGGCGGTAGCGGCCATTCGTTCAAGATTGGGCCGCCGATCGGCGAATCGCTGGCGGCCATGATTGCCGGGAAAAAACCGCCGATCGATATTTCTGCCCTTCGATACGAAAGATTCAAAGAGAACCAGACGTTCAGCTCGGTTTGGGGGCCGGGAAATCGGGCGTAGCCATTCGAAATCGCTGGTTCAAACCAGGGATAGCCAAAACCGAACCAGGAGAGACTCGTGTCATTTGTACTCCCGTGCCCGAACTGTGGATCTCGAAGCGTGTACGAATTTCGCTTCGGAGGCGAGTTGCGGCGCCGTCCACTGCCCCAGGCGTCCGACAATGAGTGGACGGACTTTGTCTACAACCGCGCCAATCTCAATGGTATGCAAAAGGAATGGTGGTATCACCGCGATGGCTGTGGCAAGTGGTTTGTGGCCGAGCGCGATACCACCTGCAATGAGGTGAAAGCCACTTATTGGGTTCAAGAACCCGTTCAATGACCACCAAAGGAAAACGCCTCGCGCAGAATTCGTCGCAACAAGTGGACCAGTCGCGAACCGTGAACTTTCACCACGACGGTCGGGCGGTTTCCGCGTGTCCCGGCGATACCGTGGCATCGGCACTTTTCGCCCAAGGCCGCAGAATATTTTCGCGCAGCTTCAAGTACCACCGTCCACGTGGATTATTGTGCTGCTCCGGCGATTGCCCGAACTGCATCATGGAAGTTGATGGCAAGCCCAATGTGCGGGCCTGCCGAACCTCCGTGCGGGATGGCATGCAGGTCTTGTCCCAGCACGCATGGCCATCGGTGGACCATGATGTCCTGCGCGTGATTGAGAGCTTTGACCGCTTTCTTCCCATTGGTTTCTACTACAAAACGTTGTACAAGCCTCGCCTGCTTTGGGAAATTGCCGAACCCATGATTCGCAGGCTGGCGGGTATGGGACGTGTTCGCGAAGGGGAACTGGGGCACTCCGAATATGAATACCAATATGAGTTTGTCGATGTACTGATTGTCGGGGGCGGCCCTGCGGGGGTTGAGGCGGCGCTAACCGCCGCTGCCAGCGGCGCCTCGGTCCTGCTGGTTGACAATGAACCTCGATTGGGCGGCCACTTGCGCTATGAGTCCAGAGCGTACCGCTATCAGGACTCCGAGCAGTCGGGATATGAAGTGGCAAACCTTCTGGAAGCAGCCGCGAATTCACAACCGAGTGTCCGCGTGCTTTTGGAAGCGACAGCCTTCGGAGGCTACGAAGGCAATCTGGTGCCTGTGCTCCAAGGCAGCACCCTTTTTCATGTGCGCTTCAAGAGCCTGGTGCTTGCTACGGGATGCCATCAATACCCATCGGTGTTCCGCAACAACGATCTCCCCGGCGTGATGCTTTCGCGTGCCGCCTTGAGATTGATCAATCTGTTTGGATTGCTGCCCGGTGACAACGCGGTGGTAGGCACTTCGAATGATGAAGGCTATCTGGCTGCCTTGGAGTGCCTGCGGGCAGGTATGAAGGTCTCTGCTCTCGCGGATGCTCGCCCTTCGGCCTCCAATCTGGCGCAGGCTACGGAGTTGCGAGCTGCCGGGGTCTCCATTTTCACGGGAATGGCGATTCGCGAGGCTCATGGCTCCGGAGCGGTATCGGCAGCGACCATCGGATCCACAAACGGTAACCCGGAATCCGGTGAACGCACCATCGGGTGCGACTCCATCCTGTTATCGACGGCGTGGCAAGGGAACTCAGCTTTGCTATTTCAGTTGGGATGTCAGCTTGGCCTGGACAAAGATATGGGCCAGCCGATTCCGACAAAGATGGAACCCGGCGTTTTTGCGGCGGGAGAAGTCCTGGGTTTGCGTTCACTGCCAGAGATCCTGCAATCGGGCAGGTTGAGCGGAACCGGGGCCACGCAACACATCAACCAAGGGAACTCTAGCTGGTGGAATGAGTTACAGGCATTGCAGTCCCGGTCCCGGCAACAGTCGAAAGCGTTCGCAATTCCGGCGACCACGGGACAGAACAAGAATTTTGTCTGTCTTTGCGAGGACGTCGTTGAAAAAGATCTGAGGCAGGGAGTTGAGGAAGGCTTCGACGAAATCGAAACCTTGAAGCGCTACAGCACGGTGTCCATGGGACCATGCCAGGGACGCATGTGCTCCAGAAGTTCTACCGAGATATGCGGCTTTGCAACCGAACGGGACTTCGGTGCGGTGGGCACGACCACTGCGCGGCCTCCCATCCATCCTGTTCCCCTCGGCGCCCTGGCCGGTGCGGAATTCCATCCGGTCAAGCACACAAGCATGCATTACAGGCATACCGCGCTGACGAATCAATTCATGGACATGGGTGTTTGGAAGCGCCCCCTCGTCTATTCTTCCGTGGCGGAAGAGTACGACGCGGTGCGTAACCGCGTGGGCCTGATTGATGTCAGCACGCTTGGCAAACTCGTCGTAAAGGGAAAGGATGCTCCCGCCCTGCTCGACCAGGTCTACACCCATTGGTTTTCGAACCTGCAGCCGGGCCGAACCCGATACGGTGTGATTTGCGATGAGGCTGGAATTATTTTAGACGACGGCACGGTGGCGCGCTTGGCCCCTGACCAGTACTACGTCACCACTTCAAGCGGCAACGTCGACCTTATCGAACAATGGATGAAATGGTTGGCGACGGGAACTGGTTGGTGCGTTCACATCGTGAATATGACCTCAGGAATTGCCGCGGTGAATCTTGCCGGCCCCGAAGCTCGCAATGTTCTGAGGGGGCTCACTGACGTGGACGTTTCTCCAGCAGCATTCCCCTACATGGCATGCCGTGAAGGCAATGTGGCTGGAGTGCCAGCGACTCTGCTTAGGGTGGGCTTCGTGGGCGAGACAGGATGGGAACTCCACTTTCCAGCGGAGTATGGCGAATACATGTGGGACACCCTGTTGGAGGCGGGTGCTGCCTTCGGCATTTGTCCCTTTGGAGTGGAGGCACAGAGGCTGCTAAGACTGGAGAAGAAGCACGTTATCGTCGGCCAGGATACGGATGCACTTTCAACTCCCTATGATTGCGACATGAGCTGGGTCGTAAAACTTGATAAGCCCGACTTCGTCGGGCGGCATGCGCTCGAAGCTATGAAGGGTCAGCGTGGCCAGAATCGTCTGGTTGGTTTCTGCGCCTTAGATGGCGGCGAGCCCGACGATGGCAATGCAATTGTCATTGAAGGGATGCTGTCCGGGAGAGTTACAAGCGCTCGGTTCAGTCCGCAACTCAAGAAATACATAGGCCTGGCGTGGGTGCCTGTGGACCACGCCAAGCAAGGCACGGTGGTGGGAATCCAGGCAGGTGACAAGATCCATTTGGCAATGATCGTCCAAGAAACCTTCTATGACCCGGAAGGAAAGAGGTTGAAGTGAAGGCCCCCTACCAGCTCACGCCGATGCACTCTTGGCATGTTCAGAACGGAGCACAAACATCCGTGGTGGACGGATGGGTGCGGGTTTTGGCGTACCGGGATTCCCAGGCAGAAAGCAAAGCCAGCAACTGTGACGTAGGAATTTGCGACGTAACCCCAATTTCGAAGATTGATGTTCAAGGCAAACGGAGTGGCGAGAGACTGCAGGAATTGACTGGAATGCCCTTGCCCGATGTGGGCGGTTGTGCGTCGATCCTGCTGAAGGGATACTCCAAGGCCGTGTATGTTGTCGGTTTATCGGCGGAGAGGTACATGGTGCTTGCCGGTGCTGCCGTGCGCAAGCAGCTATACACGCATCTGGCGGAAGCGGCGGCGGAGCCGGGCTGCGTGCATGTCACCGATGTAACATCCGCGTTTGCGGCGGTCCAGTTTTTCGGCCCGATGACAACTGCGCTGCTCAAGAAGTTGGGATCGGCCCCAGTCGATCAAATTCAGAGCGACCGCTGCGTGCAAACATCGACCGCTCGTGTCTGGAGCCTGCTGATTCACCATCAGGCGGGCCAGGGATCGGCATGGTTGCTGCTGGTATCGAGAGACTTTGGACAATACGTCTGGGAGTCGGTGCTGGGGGTGGGGCAGAAGTTTGGCATTCGGCCTTTCGGGATGTTAGCGGCTCAGGGGATCACCGGCATGGAGGAAATCGATGTGGCAGCTCTTTAGCCGGGAGCGGATGTGGCGCCGTCACCAACTCAAGCAGCAGTACGACGTTGTTGTGATTGGCGCCGGCATCCATGGCCTTGCCATTGCGTATTACCTCTGCAAGCGCGGCATCCGCAGCATCGCTCTGATTGAGAAATCTTACCTTGGGGCCGGCAACAGCGGCCGGAACACGGCAATACTTCGATCCAATTACCGTACGCCGGAAGGCATTCCGTTTTACGACGAGAGTATCAAGATATGGGAACACCTTGCGGAGGAGTTGGACTACAACCTCATGTTCTCGCAACAGGGCCACATTACCGTGGCCCACACCAGCACGAGCCTCATGGGACTTCGGGTTCGCGCGGATGCGAACCGCGTGCTGGGAGTGAATTCGCGCCTGATTGATCCGGGCGAAATCAAGAAATTGGTGCCGCCCATCGACATCGGCAAGCAGGTCCGCTACCCGATCGTGGGAGGACTCTATCACCCACCGGGGGGAAACATCCGCCACGATGCGGTCGTTTGGGGCTATGCAAGAGCCGCTGATCGGATGGGCGCCGAGATTCATACTCGCACCGAAGTTACCGGCATTGACGTCGCCA
>Ga0193726_1001182_pt1 | contig 21763 bp, 28 predicted proteins | sample H2c1metaG_FD_144928 | JGI IMG/M metagenome (GOLD analysis project Ga0193726, IMG submission 144928) | Soil microbial communities from a riparian zone of the East river system, Colorado, United States - H2c1 | ecosystem: Environmental > Terrestrial > Soil > Riparian zone | place: USA: East River...
CGATGTCCAGCATGGCCGGATTGACATCCGACAGCACGACACGTCCCGCCTTGCCCACTTGCTTGATCAACCCGAGTGCCAGATCGCCTGTGCCCCCGGCAACGTCCAACGCGCACTGCCCGGGGCGCAAGCCCGTCAACGACAGGGTGAAGTGCTTCCACAGCCGATGCGCGCCGAACGACATCAAGTCATTCATGACATCGTACCGGCCAGCGACACTCTCAAATACAGAGCGCACGCGCACCGCCTTATCGGCCGCAGCGACCTGTTCAAAGCCAAAGTCCACGCGATCAGAATCAGCCATGGGGTCCCATCCTTAAGGAAGCATTGTAGCCGACTGGCGCCGGAAGCTCTGCGCCGCCAGGAGCTTGTCTCAAGGGCTCCGCTTAGGATTTCTGGTGTTCGGCGCAGCGCGCCAGATAGCGCGCCCAATTCGCTTCTAGGTCCCTGCCCAACTGGTACAGCACGCTCCAAGAGTACAGGCCGGTATTGTGGCCATCGTCGAAGAACAGGCGCAGTGCGTAATTTCCCACCGGTTCAATGCTGCTGATTCCCACGTTTTGCTTGGCAAGCTGCAGCGTGCCTTCGCCGCCGCCATGGCCTCGGACCTCGGCTGAGGGTGAAAACACCCGCAGGTATTCGAAGGGCAGCTCGAAATGAGATCCATCGTCGAACTGCACCTCGAGCAACCGCGATCCGGTGCGCAGCTTGATGTCGGTGGGCTGCGGCGCCGGCGGCGCACTCACAGGATATACCGCGATAAATCCTGATCCTTGACCAGTTCGCCCAGGTTGCCCTCGACGTATTCGCGATTGATCATCACACGGCTGCCGTTGCGATCCGCGGCGTCGAAGGACACGCTCTCCAGCAGGCGTTCCATCACGGTGTGCAAGCGCCGCGCGCCGATGTTCTCAGTGCGTTCATTGACCTCGAAAGCCACCTCGGCGAGCCGCTGCACCCCGGAGTCCGCAAATTCCAGGGTCACGCCTTCAGTCGCCAGCAGCGCCGTGTACTGGCGGCATAGCGACGCATCGGGCTCGGTGAGGATGCGCACGAAGTCGCCGACAACCAACGGCTCGAGCTCAACCCGGATGGGCAGGCGACCCTGCAATTCAGGGATCAGGTCCGAAGGCTTCGACATGTGAAAGGCGCCGGACGCGATGAATAAAACATGATCGGTTTTCACGGTGCCGTACTTGGTGTTCACCGTGCAGCCCTCCACCAAGGGCAGCAGATCGCGCTGCACGCCTTCGCGTGACACGTCCGCGCCCATGGTTTCCTGACGGCGCGCAATCTTGTCGATCTCGTCGATGAACACGATGCCGTTCTGCTCGGCATTTTCCACGGCGCGCAGTTTCAATTCTTCCTCATTGATCATCTTCGCCGCTTCCTCATCGACCAAGAGTTTCAGCGCCTCCTTGATCTTGAGTTTACGCGGGCGCGTGCGTCCGCCGCCCAAATTCTGGAACATGCCCTGCAACTGCTGGGTCATTTCCTCCATGCCGGGCGGGGCCATGATTTCCACCCCGACGGGCATGGCCCGAACCTCGATCTCGATCTCGCGATCATCCAGCTGGCCCTCGCGCAGCATTTTGCGAAAGCGCTGCCGCGTGTCGTTGTCTTTCGTTCCCGCATCGCCCGTAAATCCCGCGGAAGGACGAGGCAGCAAAATGTCCAAGACCCGATCCTCGGCGTTGTCGGCGGCGCGGGGGCGTACCTTGGTCATTTCCTCTTCACGAGTCATTTTGACGGAGATCTCGACCAGATCGCGGACGATCGAATCAACTTCGCGTCCAACATAGCCTACTTCAGTGAATTTCGTGGCTTCAACCTTGATAAACGGCGCCTTGGCGAGCCGCGCCAGCCGTCGCGCGATTTCGGTCTTGCCGACGCCGGTAGGGCCGATCATGAGGATGTTCTTTGGCGTGATTTCCGGGCGCAAGACTTCCGCGACCTGCTGACGCCGCCAGCGATTGCGCAAGGCAATCGCCACCGCGCGCTTCGCGGCCTTCTGGCCGACGATGTGCTTGTCGAGTTCCTCGACGATTTCCCGCGGAGTCATCTGCGACATCTACAATTCCTCAATCGTCAGATTCCGGTTGGTGTAGATACATATGTCCGCCGCGATATTCAACGAACGTTCGACGATGTCGCGCGCCGCCAGATCACCTTGCATAAAGGCCAGCGCAGCCGCCTGCGCAAAGCCGCCGCCCGAGCCAATGGCGATCAGGTCATGTTCCGGCTCGATGACATCGCCGGTGCCCGAGATGACATAAGTGCTGTCGGCATCCGCCACGCAGAGCAGCGCTTCCAGACGCCGCAGGCTGCGATCACTGCGCCAGTCCTTGGCCAGCTCAATGGCCGCGCGGGTCAGGTTGCCGAATTTCTCCAGCTTGCCCTCGAAGCGCTCGAACAGGGTAAATGCGTCCGCCGTGCCGCCGGCAAATCCGGCCAACACCTTGTTGCCGTACAGGCGGCGCACCTTGCGGGCGTTGGATTTCATGACGGTTTGGCCGAGCGTGACTTGGCCATCCCCGCCGACCGCGACGCGGCCGTTGCGGCGCACGGCCAGAATGGTGGTGCCGTAGATGCGATCGGGATCGTGATTCATAGGAATCTTGGGTAGTGGGGCCGTTCACCGGCCTTTCAAGCCGTGCGTGGCCTGCGCCGTGCTCGGGGATGGGCAGCGTCGTAGACGCTGGCCAGATGCTGAAAATCCAAATGCGTGTAGACCTGGGTCGTGCTGATGTCGGCGTGACCCAACAGTTCCTGCACGCCGCGCAAATCCCCGCTGGATTCCAACAGGTGCGTCGCAAAAGAGTGGCGAAACATATGCGGGTGCACGTGCATGGTGAGGCCCTGGCGTCTGGCCCAGGTGCCCACCCGCAGTTGCACCGCTCGAACCGACAGAGGCCGGCCTGTCTTTCCCACAAACATCCGGCCTGCGTGAGGCGAAGCAGCGCCGGGTTTTTTTTGGGTCAACTCGGCGCGCTGCATCAGCCACTTTTTCAAGGCAGCGATGGCGTGGCGGCCGACCGGGACGATCCGCGTCTTGTCGCCCTTGCCGAGCACGCGCACCGTCCGGTCCGCCAAATCCACGGCCGACACATCCAGCCCCACCAGTTCGCTGAGTCTTAAGCCCGATGAGTAAAACAGTTCCATCATGGCTTTGTCGCGCGCCGAGAGGGTGTCGTCCACGCGAAAATCCAGCAGCCGGCCCATTTGATCGGCGTCCAAGGTAGCCGGCAAGCGCTTCTTGGTTTTCGGCGCGCGTACATCGAGCGCCGGATTATTTTTCACGGCACCTTCACGCATCAGATATTCGTAGAATGTCCGCGCCGCCGACAAGCGCCGCTGGATACTGCGCGGTGCGATGCCGCCGGCGTGCTCGCCGGCCGCAAAGGCGCGGACTTGAAAATTATTCAGAGCGCCCCAGCGCTTCACGCCGCGGCGCTCGCAAAACGCCAGCAGCCTGACCAAATCATGCCGATACGCCGACACCGTATGGCTGCTCAGGCGCCGCTCGAAGTTAAGATGCGCTAGAAATCGCGTCGTCCAGTCGCACTCGGAGCGTTCCACCTTCGCCCAAGCCTTCAGCGCATCAGGGCGTAGGTCACGAGCTCCCCGATACGCAACAAGAATTCGGTGCTCATGCCGGGATGGAAGCGTTCCGCGTCGCTGGCGCCGATCGCCAAGATGCCGAGCGCGCCTTTTTGCCCCAGCGGTGTGAGCGCCACCGAGCCGATCGCGACTGAATCCTTGCCGAACAGGTAGTCGCGCTGCGCGTCGCGGACTTGGCCGCAGCGCGGCTTTCCCGAGGTCAATAAGGACTCAAAAGTCTTCATGTCCTCGTCAACTGGACTGGCGATGCGCAAGAATCGGCCCAAGTCCGGTTCCAGCGCGCGCGCTTCCTCGAGGAACAGCACCATCACTGAATTCATCGCGTCGAAATCCTCCCGCAGCGAGGTCTCAATGGCGCTGATCGATTCCCGCAAGGTGTGCGCGCGAATCAACCGCTGGCTCAAGCGGTGAATGCGGTTCGCCAATGCGTCGTTGGCTCTCGCCACTTCGACCAGTTCCTTGAGCTTGCGCTCGAGCGACTGATTGCGCTCGCGCAGCACTTCGACCTGGCGCTCCACCAGGCTGACAGTGGCTGCGACGTCGCGCACATGCGGCAGGCGCAGCTTGGTCAGCAGTTGTGAGTTGCGTTCGAAGAAATCCGGATTGGTCTGCAAATAGTCCGCGACACTGTTGTCATTGAGAACGTCCTGCTTGATCCCGCGCGCGTGACTCGTCGTCATTGTTTGGCTCCCGTGAATCGCGTTAAATCGATAGAACCTGTGAAAACCGTGGTGGCCGGCCCCGTCAGCCAAATGTGCTGACCTGGGCCCTCCCAAGAAACCGTCGCCGTGCCGCCCGGCAAATCCACTCGCACCTCGCCATCCAGCACGCCCAGCTGCCTGCCGACGGCAACCGCTGCGCACGCTCCCGTGCCGCAGGCCAGGGTTTCGCCCGCCCCGCGCTCGAACACGCGCAACAAAATATGACTGCGGCTGACGATCTGCATAAACCCCACATTGGTGCGATTGGGAAAACGCGGGTGCCGCTCGATACTAGGCCCAAACTGTTCGACCGGGGCCGTTTTTACATCGGGCACGCTCAGCACCACGTGCGGATTCCCCAAGGAGAGCGCGCTCATCTGCGCTTCCTTGCCCTCCACGGTCAACGAGAAGGTGAGCGGCTCTTCAAGCACCGGGATGCCCATGTCCACGGACACCAGTCCGTCATCGCGGATGCGGGCGCGCACCCTGCCGCCGCGGCTGCCCATGATGAGATCGCGGCCCAATTCCGGCGCACGCGCATACAGCAGCGCCGCGATACAGCGCGCGCCATTGCCGCACTGTTCGACCTCGGTACCGTCTGAATTGAAGACTCGGTAGAACACGCGGCTCGCGGTATCGCGCGGCGTTTCGAGCATCAACGCCTGATCAAATCCCACACCCGTATGACGATCGGCAAGGGCGCGAAGCGTCCATTCATCAAGATGAGTGTGAGCGGCGACGGCAGCGGCGTCGAATACCAGGAAATCGTTGCCCAAGCCTTGCATCTTCAGAAACTCGATGCGCATACCGCCGAGCATAGCCGATGCGCCAAATTTCCGCTCGGGGGTTGCGTAATACTTGCTTAACGTTCTACCTTACCGCCACAACAAAGCCGGGGGATTATGCGCCACGTCATGGTATTGAACGCGAAGGGCGGATGCGGCAAGAGCACGCTCAGCACGAACATCGCCGTATTCTTCGCCCGCGACGGGCACAAAGTCTGCATAGCGGACTACGACCCGCAGCGTTCCAGTCTCGACTGGCTCGCCATGCGGCCGGCGGATTTGCCGGCGATCAGCGGAGCGGCCGCCTTCGACGACGGTTTGCGCAACGTACCGCGCAATACCGACATCCTGGTGATCGACGCGCCGGCGCGAGTTCACGGCACCGAGCTCAACGAACTGGTGCGGCGCGCCGAAACCATCATCGTGCCGGTGCTGCCCTCCAGCATCGACATGAAGGCGTGCGGGCACTTCATGGCCGAGTTGCTGGAAATCGGCAAGGTATCGCGCAAGCAGGCGCGCCTGGCGGTCCTCGCCAATCGAGTGCGCGAATACACCTTGGTGTATGAGGAATTGGACCAGTACCTCACCAAGCTCAAAGTTCCCTACCTGGGTCATTTGCGTGAAGCGCAAAACTATGTGCGCGCCTATGCCAGAGGCATGGGGGTGCTGGAACTGCCCGAATATCTCGCGTGGCCGGATTGGAAACAATGGGAGCCGATCGCTGAATGGCTCGACAGCAAGCGCAGCCAGCCTAGCGCGTAGCGCCAACCGCCCAGCGCCACAGCCGCCAAGCGTGCAGCGCTTCGCTTAAGGTCACGTGACATCGTGCTCATCAGCTTAGTCAACTCCGGCGGCTTCACGGCCGCGGCCGATCAGCCGTTGCTCGATGCGGCGAGGCACGCCTCTCTTAATTTGCCCTACAGTTGTAAAGGCGGCAATTGCGGCGCCTGCAAGGCGCGGCTGGTGCGCGGCGAAATCCATTATCCCAATGGAGCGCCGCTCGGCCTCTCCGATGCCGAGATCGCCGAGGGCATGATCCTCCTGTGCCAGGCCCGCGCGCGCACCGACCTCACGATCGAGACTTTCGAGATGCGAGCCGCCGATTCGGCCAAAGCCAAGCGGCTGCCCTGCCGCATCGAGCGCGCGGTTCCCCTGTCGCACGATGTCATGGGTTTGTTCCTGCGTCTGCCCATTGCCGAAGAGTTTATTTTCGAGCCCGGCCAGTACATCGATATTCTGTTGCCGGGCGGACGGCGCCGCAGCTTCTCCATCGCCTCGCCGCCCCACGATGCGCGGCCGCTCGAGCTGCATGTGCGGCGCGTCGCGGGCGGAGAGTTCACCGATCGGTTATTCCACGACGACATGCAGAGCGCGCTGCTCACCATTGAAGGCCCCCTGGGAACGTTCGTGTACCGGCCGCACTCAGGCGTAGCGCCGCCCATGCTGCTGATCGGCGGGAGTACCGGGATTGCGCCGCTCTTGAGCATTCTCAAGCATGTGATCGACAACCGTATTGAACGAGACATGCGGCTTTTTTGGGGAGTGCGCGGCGAGCAGGATCTGTATGCGCAGGCGACGCTCGAAGCTTTGAGCCGCCGCGCAAGTTCGTTCAGTTATACGCCGGTGCTATCGGAAGCCGGCGCGTCCTGGCGCGGACTCACCGGCTGGGTGCATGAGGCCGCATTCGTGGGACTCGAGGATCTCGAATCCCACGAGGTCTATGCCGCGGGACCGCCGGCGATGATCACGGCGTTGCAGGGTGAATATGCAGCGCGCGGGGCTTCGTCACACCACCTGTACTTCGACTCCTTCGATTACGCGCCCGACACGCTGGAGCGCCAGCGAATGAGCGCCGTCACCAAATCCTGATCCTCGGCCGATTCCGCCTGCAGCAGGGGCGCTCGCATTCCCAATTCGCGCAAGCCTGCGGCAATTCGCTCACCGGGAACAAGCCAATGCACGCGTTCGAATTCGCCGCGCAATTCGGGCGTCGCCATATCGAGCAAATTTCGCCCGACTTCCAAGCTGGTCGCGGTGATCACATGTATTTCTCCCGCGGCAAATCGTTCCAACACCACCGTCAGCGCGGCCGCGTTGTGGATGGCCGGCGCACGCTCATAGACATCAGCGCTCAGCACCGTCGCGCCGCGGCGCGCGAGTTCTTGTTGCAGCAGTTGCCGGCCATCGACACCTTTGATCATCAAAATGCGGTGGCCCGCGACATGCTCCAGCCTGGGGTGCATGAGCAACCCTTCCGTGCCGAAAGATTCGCCGGGCTGTATGGCTACGCGGTAGCCCGCTTGGTTCAGGGCACGCGCCGTGGCGGGGCCGATTGCTGCGAGCGTGAGATCACGTTTCTGCTCGAGGAAGGAGGCCCCGAATCGGACTGCGTTGGCGCTGGTGAAAATGATGACATCGAAATTTTCCAACGTGCCGAGCCGCGCTGCGAGCGCGCGCCTGTCTCCCGATGCTTTGATTTCCACTGCGGCCAAGCGCAACGTGCTTGCGCCCTGCGCTTCCAACAGGCGGCATAGCGGCATCGCCTGCAATTCGGGTCTGGTGACGAGGACGCCAACCCCGTGGAGGGGCGGCACTAGTCCGTCACACTCGCGGCCACGGGGAACGCTCAGACTGACTCCTAACTCGCGCGCAAGCGCTCTAGGAGGGGTCCCGCGCCGGCAGCCAACAGGCGCTCGGCCAATTGCCGGCCCAGCGCGGACGGATTCTCGGCGTTGCCCGACTCAGTATCGTGCAGCAGGCGCGAACCGTCCGGCTCGGCCACCAACCCGCGAAGCGTGATCCGATCGGCGTCGAGTTCGGCGTAGGCGGCGATGGGTGATTGACAACTTCCGCCCAGGCGCGCCGCGAAGGCGCGCTCGGCATCCATGACCGTCCGGGTCGCCGCATCTTCGAGAGCCTGCAGCAATTGAGAAGTACGCGCATCACTGCGCCGACACTCGATGCCGATCACGCCCTGGGCTACAGCCGGCAGGCAAATCTTCGGATCGAGCCGCGCCGTGATGCGTGATTCCAGACCTAAACGAACCAACCCCGCGCATGCCAGCACGATGGCATCCATGCCGCCTGCGTCGAGCTTGCGAATTCTCGTATCGACGTTGCCGCGCAAGGATTCAATCCTCAGGTCGGGGCGCAAGGCGTAGAGCTGCGCCTGCCGGCGCAGGCTCGAAGTGCCCACGATCGCGCCCCGCGGCAAATCCTCGAGACGGGCGATACCCGACGTCGTCACCAATGCATCCCGCGGATCCGCGCGCTTCAGAACCGCGCCGATGCTCAGCCCATGGGGGAGATCGGCAGGCACGTCCTTCATCGAGTGCACGGCGATGTCGGCGCGCAGATCCTCGATCGCGACCTCGAGTTCTTTTATAAACAAGCCTTTGCCGCCGATGGCCGCCAAGGACCGATCCTGAATGCGATCGCCCTGGGTGAGCAGCGGCACCAGTTCTATTTGCAGGCCTGGGTGCGCCTCGCGCAACAGCGCAGCCACATGTTCGGCCTGCCACAGCGCCAGCTGACTCTTGCGGGTGGCGATGCGCAGCTTTTCTGTCACATCGACTCGGGCTTGACCGGAAACAGTTTGGACTTCAGTCGATAGATCGCAGAAATGTCTTCATCGCCGAACCCTTGAGCGATCAATTTTTCGTACTGCTCGATGGTCGACTCGACCACGGGCAGCACACCGCCGTGCTTGGCCGCCATGGCGCGGCAAATGCGCAGGTCCTTGTCGTGCAGCCGCACGCGGAAACCCGCCGGGAAATTGTTGTTCGCCATGAAGGGCGCCCGATTGACGAAGTACCAGCTCGAGCCCGCACCCTTGCCCAATACTTCGATCACCTTTTTCAAGTCGACGCCTTCTTCATGGGCAAACGCCATGGCTTCGCCCACGGCTTGGATGATGCCTGCGCACATGATTTGATTGGTGGCCTTGGTCACCTGGCCCGCGCCGCTGCTGCCGATGTAGGCGACGGCCTTGCCCATTTTTTCCAAAATGGGCTGGGCGCGATTGAACACCGCCTCATCGCCGCCGCACATGATGGCGAGCGATGCCGTCCTCGCACCTTCGACGCCGCCGCTGACCGGGCAATCCAAGAATCCGACGCCGATTGAGCCAAGCTGCGCATAGATCTCGCGCACCGTGTCTGCGCCCACCGTGGAGCAATCCATGACGATCATGTTCGGGCTCAAGCCCGGCTCCAGCCCGGCAATGACTTCGCGCAAATCCTTGTCGGCAGATACGCAGATCACCACCGCTTCGCAGTTGCCGGCGAGTTCCGCCAAACTCGCGAATGCGTGAACCTTCAGTTCGTCGGCGAGCGCCTTGGCTTTGTCAGCCGTACGATTCCAAACGCCGGTGAGTAAACCTGCGCGGTGAAGATTGCGTGCCATATTTGCGCCCATGGCACCCAATCCAACGAAGCCCGTTTGCATGTGCATGTCCTCAAGATCTGATTCTAAAGAACCGTAGCCTAAGGCTTTGCGCCTCCCGCGGCAAAGCGCGAGCAAACCACAAGGCGGGACGGCAAGAGATAGCGAGGCTTAGGGACCGCAGAGCGCTTGGGGACTGCGGAGCGCCTTGGGAGCGCGGAGAGCTTGGGGACTGTGGAGAGCGACAAGCGCCGCTTGAACACTAGCCGCGGTTAACCCGTGCTATGGCGTCAAGTGGAGCTATTGCAGATATTATCGATGTCCCGTTTGGCATTGAGCCGCTCGGTATCGATTTCTTCGGAGGTCATGTACTGACGTCCGCCGTCGGCTGCGGTTTTATAGAGCCGCCGACCTTCAATGAGTTTCTTGTAGCGGTCCTGAGCATCGGCACATTGCTTGTCGCGGGTCTGCGCAACGTCCTGATCCACGGCCTTCTTGTCGTCAAGATCCTTCGCAGTGGCTGCAGACCGAGGAACCGCGTTGTTAGCCAGCGGCGCTGATTGAGGCGCCATGGGCGCCGCGGTCCGCGCAGTGGCTGCATGAGTGCCCAACAATTCGACCACTTCCGCGTGCACGCCATCCGGCGGCCGATCGCCGTATTGCACCTTGCCCTGCGCATCGGTCCACTTGTAGACGACTGCAGAAGCCATGCCCGACCACGCGATCAATGCAGCGAAAAGCAAAAGGCGTTTCATCGTCCAATCCTCGCTTGATTGCTAAAGGGCGCGCGAGCCAGCCTCGCCGGTGCGAATGCGCACCGCTTGACCAAGATCGGAAACAAAAATCTTACCGTCACCTATTTTACCCGTGCGCGCTGTTTCAATAATGGCTTCCACGACCCGATCGACTTGTTCGTCATCCACGGCAAGTTCGAGTTTCACTTTGGGCAGAAAATCAACGACGTATTCCGCCCCCCGATACAGCTCAGTGTGGCCCTTTTGGCGTCCAAAGCCTTTGACCTCTGTCACGGTAATGCCCTGAATGCCCACTTCTGCCAGCGCGGCACGCACATCGTCAAGCTTGAACGGTTTGATGATGGCGATGACCATTTTCATGCAATGGGGCTCCAGTTCGTAGAACACGCAGTTTAGCAGCGGAATTCAAAAGAGCATTGCTGCAACACAGCATAGCTTGCGGAAATCTTCTGATGTATAAACGGCCCAGCGTCTTGCGTCGGGCGCGTGTATATAAAAAACGGCGCGGGCCCTTAGTTTTAAGGAACCGCGCCGCCGGGATATCGCACCGACGGGGGAGTTGGCTGGCTTGCCGGCGCGAGATGCTCCTAAATCGTCATTTTGGCCTCGCCCTTAGGCGAGGTCTTGATCAAATGGCGTCCGGGCCGGTTTCACCTGTCCGTACCCGCAACGCCTGCTCCAATTCGAATATCCACACTTTTCCGTCCCCGGCATGTCCGGTCCTGGCCACATTGCAAACCGCTTCCATCACCTGCTCAGCGATCGAATCGTCTACCGCAAACTCGATCTTTGCCTTGGGTAGAAAATCGACACGGTACTGCGCGCCTCGATAAATCTCCGTGTGTCCGGGTTGGCGTCCATAACCATGTACTTCGGTTACCGTGACCCCTTGAATGCCAATGTCTGCAACCGCTTGCCGGACCTCGTCCAGCTTGAAGGGTTTGATGACGGCGGTGATCAGCTTCATGCATTTATCCCCGCTTTCACCTGTAAATGAGACCGCCTCCGCTATCACTTCCGCGTAGTATTGATCTCGAATGTTGCAGTTTTCGTGCCACTGCCGGTGGATGATGAATCAAGGGGTTACGCCATGACCGGCGAGGCATTGCACTCATCTGGCGCGCGCCTGTGCCATTCATGCGTTAACCGGGTGCGGAAGGGATGCCATCCGTCATGGAGATAGGAATGAGCTTTATCAATTCGAACGGCTTGGACGATCTGGCAAAACGCTTGGCCGACTCGGTGCCCGAGTCGCTGCGTGCTTTCGGCCGCGATCTGGAGAGCAATTTCAAAGCCGTACTGCAAGCTCAGATGGCCAAGCTCGACCTGGTCACTCGACAGGATTTCGACGTGCAAGCCGCGATTTTGGAGCGTACTCAGGAAAAGCTGACTGTCCTGGAGGCGCGTCTCAAAGATCTGGAAGCGAAACTCACGCCGCACTAGGTAGGCCAGACAGACATCCACTTCGTATGGACACTCACAGGGAAGTGAGCACCGTTTTCAGCCGCGCACCCGCGGGATTGGAAGCACCCATGGTTCGCGTCGAGGTCCACCTAGGCGCCGGTCTGCCGGCGTTTAACTTGGTCGGCCTTCCCGAAGCGGTGGTTCGAGAGAGCAAGGAACGAGTCCGCGCAGCGATCTTGACCGCTGGGTATGACTTTCCGCAGCGGCGTATCACCGTAAATCTATCGCCGGCGGACCTGCCGAAGGAGGGCGGACGCTTCGATCTGCCGATTGCCGTGGGCATCCTGGCAGCCGATCACAAGATTCTGCCGGAGGCACTCAAATGCCGTGAGTTTTACGGCGAGTTGTCATTGGGAGGTGCGCTTCGCGAAACACGAAAGCTCCTGCCCGCGCTGATTGCCGGCGCCAAGTCTCGCAGCGAAATGATTCTGCCGGCAGCGAATGCGCTGGAAGCGAGTCTCGTCAGCGGCGCCAAACTCAGGTTGGCAAATCATTTAGCCGAAGTGGTAGCCGCCCTCAAGGGCAAGCGATCGCTTGATGCCCTCACCTCTGCTGCAGCGCATTCGCAGCATTTTCAGAGCCCGTGCAGATCGATGCCGGATCTCGTTGATGTTCGCGGACAATATGCAGGCAAGCGCGCACTCGAGATTGCAGCGGCCGGTGAACATGGCCTGCTGCTGATCGGGCCGCCCGGTGCCGGCAAGACACTGCTTGCGCAACGATTACCCGGCTTGCTGCCGTCGTTGACGGAGCCCGAAGCCCTGGAGGTCGCAAGCCTGGAATCGGCCGCGGGGCGCAGGCCATCGATCGGCGGCCGCAGGCCGTTTCGCAGCCCCCCGCACACCGCTTCGGTGGCCGCGCTGATCGGCGGCGGCGCCCTGCGCCCCGGCGAGCTCTCGCTCGCACATCTCGGCGTGCTGTTCCTCGATGAGCTTCCCGAATTTCCGCGCAACGCGCTCGAGGCATTGCGCGAACCCCTGGAAAGCGGCGCAGTGGTCATTGCGCGTCTCAAGCGCACGTGCGAATTTCCCGCCAGATTCCAGCTGGTTGCCGCGATGAATCCCTGCCCCTGCGGCTATGCCGGCGATTCCCGCGGACGCTGCCATTGCACGGCGGAACAGATCGTGCGCTACAGAAATCGAATTTCCGGGCCGCTCATCGACCGCATCGATATCCACGTCGAACTCATGGCATTGCCGGTAGAGCACCTGCTCGGGGAAGCGCGGGAAGAAGCGGAAAGTTCCGCAGCCGTCGCGCGGCGCGTCGCCGCCGCCAGAGAGTTGCAGCTGAAACGACAAGGAAAACTCAACGCGCGCTTAGCCCCCGCCGAGGTCGCGCGCCGTTGCGCGCTCGCAAGAGAATCGCGTGCCCTGCTCGGTACGGCGATCGCGCGTCTCGGACTCTCCGCAAGGGCCTATCACCGCGTACTCAAGGTCGCACGCACATGCGCCGACTTGCGGGGAGATGCGGATATTCGCACGATGGATGTGGCGGAAGCCGTGAAGCTCCGCGCGCTGGACCGCCCGGCCGGTTAAGCGGCTATGCGCGAGATCCTATTTGTTCAGCGAGACCATGTAGTCGACGGCCATGCGAATGGTCGCGTCCGGCCAGGTCGTACCACCCTTGGGCGGCATGGCGCCTTTGCCCGTGATCGCATCTTTGTAGAGGGTTTCCTTGCCCTGAGCGATGCGAGGAGCCCACGCCGCATGATCGCCGACCTTTGGCGCGCCATTGATGCCTGTCCCATGACAGGCCGAACACACCTGAGTAAACGCCTGCTCCCCGGTGGTCGGCACGTTGACCGCCGGCGCCGCGCCGGCGGGCGAGACCGATGCCGCCAAAGCCGAATTGTCTTTCCCCGCGACGGCAACCTGCGCGAACGGCGCAATATTTTTTTGAACACTCGCAAGATGCAGCGGCTCCAAGAGCACCGCCGCCCCTTGGCTATCGGCTCCCATCGAGCGCGCTACCGCGAACAGCACGATGGCAAAGGCGACGAGCAAACCCAGCACCATGCTAAAAGAATTGAAGAACTGGGTATCTGACGATTGTGACTGGGACACGGTAACTCGCTGGCATCAATGGAAAAAACCAAGATGTCGATAGTATAGCGACAGAGGGCGAATCCCGGAATAGCGACGCGCGGAATAGCGACGCGCAGGATAGAAACGCCAGCAGCAGGCGCCGGAGCCGCGGAATATCCCCGCTAAACTCGATCCAGCGGGCTTTTGACGCCCATCGCACCCTTTCCCAGCACGTGGGTGTAAATCATCGTGGTACGCACGTCAGCGTGGCCCAGCAATTCCTGCACCGTGCGGATATCGTAGCCAGCCTCGAGCATGTGCGTTGCAAAACAGTGCCGAAAAGTGTGGCAACTCGCCGGCTGAGTAATGCCCGCCTTTTGGACCGCCACTTGCATGGCACGCTGCATCGCTTTCTCGTGCACATGGTGGCGAACGGGCTGGCCCGTGTACACGTCCTGGCAAAGAGAGTTGGCCGGAAATAGGTACTGCCACCCCCATTGCCGCGACGAGTTTGGGAATTTTCGTGCGAGCGCCATCGGCAGCGACACACCCGGCTCACCCGATCTGCGCTGCTGCTCGAAGCGAATGTGCAGCTTTGCAAGATGCGCACGCAGCGGATCCACAATTGAAGTCGGCAAAACCGTTACACGATCCCTGCCGCCTTTGGCGTCGCGAACAATGAGTTCACCGCGCTCGATGACCACATCCTTGACCCGAAGGCGCAACGCCTCCATGAGCCGCAAGCGGCTGCCATAGAGCAAATTTGCGAATAGCCACGCAGCACCATCGAGCTGAGCCAGCACCGAACGCACTTCCGCAACCGTCAACACCACCGGCAGCCGCTTGGGGCGGCGAGCCCGGGTAACATTCTCAAGCCAGGGAAGATCGATCTCCAATACCCGCCGATAGAGAAAGAGCAGAGCCTGAAGAGCCTGATTCTGAGTGGATGCGCTTACGTGGCCGTCTACGGCCAGATGAGTCAGGAAAGCCTCCACGTCCGAAGACCCCATGTCCCTAGGGTGCCTCCGGCTGTGAAAGTTAACGTAACGCCGAATCCAGTGAAGATAAGCCTGCTCAGTGCGGTACGCGAAATGTCGAGTGCGCATCTTCTCCCGCGACACCTCATACAAACCGCGCGCCCCCGGCATGTATAATTCCCCCGCAACGTACTACGCGACAAACCGCCACCGCGCTCCAAGGAAATCAGGAACATGTCACGACGTCCACCGCAATATATAACGCCATTGACGCAATTCGCCGGCCGACTTGGTCGTCTAAGTAATTGTTAGGCACCATTGGAGGGCGCATGCCAACGTTCCAACAAATCTTTCCATTTATCTTGGTCGCGGTCTTGGGTTTCTTTGCTTGGCGTTATTTCAGGAGTGGCAGCCTAGTTGGTGCCCTACTTGGCGGAAGACTCACCGAGACCATTGGCGAAATCTCTCTGTCCTCGCAAGCCCTATCCTCCCGGGTGTTGCGCGTTTCATTGATGGCAGCGCGACCCGGGGAATCGCCCGAACTAGCGCTATCTATAACATCAAAGGCGGCACTCGGTGCCAGTGTTGTACCGTTTAAGCTGTCGCATGCTCAGGCCTTGGAGTTGATTTCATTGCTTCAGCGCGCGACCCAGCGTTAACTTGTGCCTAACCATCGGTTCGAGCAATCGCGGGGGTCGCATCTTCGGTGAGCCAAGGAGGGATTCGATGATTTGGATAAAGAGGCTTCGTTTCTCGGCGACGCATTCCCGCGTCGCTCAACCTCATCGTTAGAAGACGTAGAGGTGTTTCAACGCATCCACAGCCATTTACCAAAAGTAGGGACTTGGCTCGCGATCGCAGGCTGGCTCTTGTTGATTGCCTCCGGTCTGAGGGCAATGCATGGCTTAGATGACCCAGATCTGAGTCAAGACGCCAGGATTGCGCTAATGTCAGGCACCGATTTGGGCCTGCGAATCTATTATTTCGCCGCCTTAGGGTCGTACTTGAGTGCGCTTCTGATCGCGATAGCTACGTGGCGCCGCTCCAGTCCGCAGTCGATTCTCACCATCGGTATTATGTGGCCGATCGCTATTATATTTGCGCTGAGGCTGTTCCGGTGACCACGTCTTCTAACAATCGGTTGGAGCGATCACGGGGCAACAACTTCGGTGAGCCAAGGAGAGGGTCGATGATCTGGATAAATCAGTTTCGTTTGTCGTCGGCGCAACCCCGAGTCGCTCAACCATGTCGTTAGATTCCTATGAAGACCACCCGGGATCTGGTGCTGCGGTCAGTCGCGAAAATATTCGACGGAAGGATCGCGAATCGCCTCGCAGATATACTGGCTGACGAACTAATTCCGGCGGACGTAGTGGATGCTCCGCCTCTAGGATTTGAGGTATGGGTGCGTGACGAGCACTTCGATCGCGCCAAAGCGATATTGGATGCGACTTCACTTACTGAGGAAGAACTAACTTATCTGGCAACCGGTGTTTTGGGTGATGGGCCGGGCGTGAGTTAAACTTGGCGGTGAATCTAACAATCGGTTCGAGCGACGCGGGTGACGTCTTCGGTAGGCCAAGGAGGCAAGTCGATGATGAGGATAAATCAGCTTCGTTGGTCGTCGGCGCAACCCCGCGTCGCTCAACCTAATCGTTAGATTCCTGTAGCAACGGCGCAGTCTGCGGACGTTGCGCCATGTGGTTGTTGTAGATACAATAACCAATATGCAAATCACCTTCGATCCGGCGAAGCGGGACAAGACGCTGGCTGATCGTGGGCTAAACTTCGAAGATGCCGCCAAGATTTTCGCCGGCGCGACTCTGGATATTGAGGATACTCGTAAGGACTATGGGGAAACTCGCATGATCTGCTTCGGGTACTTGGAAGGCCGAATGATAGTAGTCGGTTACACGTCGCGCGACGCGGGGCGTCATATTTTTAGCATGAGGAAAGCCAATGAACGCGAACAAAGGCGCATCGCGCCGCTCCTTAAAGTCTGATCTTGCGCGGGTTGACGCGCATGTAATCAAGGCGCGGGAATATAATGAATTGCCCGAATTGACGGAAGAGATGTTGAAGCGCGCCAAGATCAATAAGGGCGGAAGGCCGGTGTCGCAGAATCCGCGTAAATTGATATCCCTGCGGTTGCCGGCTGACGTGATCGCCCGGTGGAAGGCGACTGGCCCCGGTTGGCAAACGCGCATGGCAGAGCGTTTGCAGAAGCTTCGCTAACGAAATCTAACAATCGGTTCGAGCGATCGCGGGGTTAGTGTCTTCGTGAACCAAGGAGGGAAGTCGATGATTGGGATAAAGTATCTTCGTTCTGCGGCAACGCGCCCGCGCGTCGCTCAACCTCATTGTTAGATCCCCTTTTCAACCTTTGCGTTCCTATTGACGCTATACGGCAATGCCGTATAATCTGGCTATGTTCAGTTTTATCGAGACGCGCCTCTTTACGAAGCTTGTTGTCGGTTACCTGAGCGATGAGGAGTACGCCGCGCTTCAGGTGGCGTTGATGCGGAATCCCGAGGCTGGCCCGGTCATTCCCGGTTCTGGCGGGGTCCGAAAGCTTCGATGGGCGGCACCCGGTCGGGGAAAGCGAGGTGGGTACCGGGTGATTTATTATGTACGCCACGCCAACGGCGTGATCTGGATGCTAACGATGTACCCGAAGAATGTCGCGGAAAACATTTCCGCGCACGTCCTTCGGCAGATCAAGAAGGAAGTCGATGATGGCTAAACAGAATCGAAATGTCGGGCGTGAGATTCTCGCCGGGTTGCGGGAGATGAAGCGCGGCGAAACCGGGCGTGTAATCAACGTGCCAAAAGTCTCGTCTATTCGCGAAAAGACCGGTTTGTCGCAGGCTCGCTTTGCCTCCATCTTAGGCGTATCAGTACGTACATTGCAGGATTGGGAGCAGGGGCGTCGTGCACCGTCTGGCGCAGCCCGCACGTTGTTGATTATGGTAGACCGCAATCCGGCGGCGTTGCTTGAAGTGGCGTAGCGGTTGAGATCTAACAATCGGTTCGAGCGATCGCAGGGTTAAGTCTTCGGTGAGCCAAGGAGGGGAGTCGATGATTGGGATAAATCAGCTTCGGTTGGCGGCAGCGCACCCCCGCGTCGCTCAACCTCATCGTTAGAGAACGTTAAAATGACGCTCACCGCGCGAATTCGATTCTCCCTGGCCGCGCTCGTTCTAGCCGCCGGGTACTTCTATCTTCTGATCTATCTTATTGGTTGGATGGCTGCGCATCATTGGCCGAGCTGGTGGTTCGATGTATTCTCAAGTAGGCATGTTGGTGCTGTTACGTGGCTGGTCACATTGCATACCGCGGCCGTTCTTTTGGCGGCTCTTCCAATCGGCATCGCAGCAGTGATTATTGCTCGGAAGGATGCCGTTTTATTGGGGTTCATCGCGGCTTCACTCGCCACCGTCGCAGCGGTAGCGCCTTCATTGGCGCCGAGCATCTGGCCGATTGTTTGGAGCGGTCACCCCGTATTTTTCGTAACCGACCAGATCAAGCTCGTAGTCGCGGTTCCATTTATCGCTTGGGTGCTGCGCCGCGCGTCCTCTAACCATCGGTTCGAGCGATCGCGGGGTATAATCTCCGGTGAGCCAAGGAGGGGATCGATGATGGGTATAAAGCAGTTTCGTTTGGAGCCGGCGCAACCGCGCGTCGCTCAAGCTCATCGTTAGACGACACATGGAGGTCACCGTGGAATCGAATACACCATCTCCGTCTCGCGGCTTTCGAAGATCGCCGCTGCTGCGTAGATTTGGCAGTGTCGTGCTGGGCGGTTTCGTTGTAGGGTATTTGGTGGTCATCACCATATCTTGGGTAAGCGCACCGATTTCGCCGCGGCGTTTGGGCGTGCTAGCAACGCTGTGGGTTATTGGTCTAATCGCCATTTTTCTCTTGGTTCGGGGGTATCGGCACGCAGGCAACGGCGGTCGCAAGGATGTTCTTTAATTTCAGTGTCAGCGAAATCGTCTAACAATCGGTTCGAGCGATCGCGTGGGTTCCGTCTTCGGTGGGCCAAGGAGAGTGGCTCGATGATTGAGATAAATCAGCTTCGTTTTTCGCCGCCGCACCAGCGCGTCGCTCAACCTTATCGTTAGATGCCCTTGATCTAAAGCTGTGCCGAGCCCGCAAATTGCGAACGTCAGCGCCAATGTCAATCTCGAGGAGAGCCTCTTCGATCCGCGTCGTTTCATTGAGGGCTTTGGTGCGTGCGCAGGGTCCAGGCTTTCGAACCCCTCGCTTTGCCTCCGCCCGCGTAGGTTGTGCCTGAATTGTCGGCAGCGTAGTCGTTATGTCACGGCAGGCTTTGCTCACTGTTGATTTCGGATCTATCCTTGCAGCAAGGACATGCGGGTCAGTTTCGTTGAGGGCACCTCGCGGACATCTAACAATCGGTTCGAGCGATCACGCTGTTGCAACTTCGGTGGGCCAAGGAGGGGGGTCGATGATCGGGATAAAGCATCTTCGTTTTGCGTTGCGCAGGCGTGTCGCTCAACCTTATCGTTAGACAACCGAATCTTGCGTGCCCTCAATTTTAAGTCCGGTTCCTGGCTGCTGTTCAACCTGGTAATCGCCGCTCTTTGGCTACGACTTGCCAGCAACCTATGGCCAGAGCCCGGGTTTGAGGGTTGCGGTCCCGATGGAGCTGATGGGATAACATTTCTTTTTCTTGTCCTCCCGCTTTTTTGCGCAGGTGCACTCACGAATTTTTTGGCCTTGGGTGTGGCGGCCTCTCGCCATTTCCGAAGGCTCGGCTCTAGTTGGCTTATCGTGCTTCTGATCACTAGCGTCGTATGGGTAGGGGTGGCAGGCTACGCTTACGAAAGAAATGATTGGAATCCGGCAAAAATCTGTACGAGGTAGTGCCGAGTTGAACTGCAGTGCACTGTGTCGATCGTCTAACAATCGGTTCGAGCGATCGTGGGGTAGCATCTTCGGTGAGCCAAGGAGGGGGTCGATGATTGGGATAAATCAGCTTCGTTGTGCGATTGCGCATCCCCGCGTCGCTCAACCTCATCGTTAGATGAATATGCTGACGTTGCACCCTGGCGTTCATGAAAAGCAAAGCGATCCTTGTCATATTGCTCGCTGGCTCGGCTACTGCGTGTGTTAGCTCCGTTCGAGACTTGACGATGGTGAGGACAGATTTGCTCAGCCAACCAGTACAGGGGCGCGCAGAGCCCCTGTTTAGGGTAGAGGTTACAACTAGGACGAGCCTTGAACGGTTGGGAAAGCAATGGAGTGAGATTATTCGAGTCGACGCGCATTTTTGTGATCGGCCAACCGCCTTCGCCGTTCTCTCACGAGGCCTCTACGTTACCTCCTCCGGTCAGAACGAGATATTGCGACCACTGTGGGAACAGTCACTCGTCAGGGAGACACCGAACTTCAATGGCCTATTTACCTATGTGGTTCTTCTTAACGTTGAGCGAAAAGAATCGCCCACATCAGTCCCACCTCAAGTGGCCTTTGATTTGGCGGCAGCTCCGCGCGCCGTCTGCTTGCATCTCGAGGGTGGTTACCTGGGACACTCAATAACATCAAACGTCGTGCGGGTGTCCACAGGAACTTTCGTTGGGGCCGTAGCGCGTTTTCGCAATTCGCGAGGTGATAATTCATCTAACAATCGGTTCGAGCGATCGCGGGGGCTTGTGCCTTCTGTGAGCCAAGGAGGGAGTCGATGATTGGGATAAAGCAGCTTCGTTTCGCAACAACGCAACCCCGCGTCGCTCAACCTCATCGTTAGATTCCATAAGGTAGCGTTTTCGTGTTATCCCCCGACCCCGAGTACAATCGTCACTGGAGGCATGTATGACCCGCCAATTTGACGTTGTCGTTGAAAAAGACTCAGAAGGCTACTTCGTGGCGACCGTTCCGGCATTGCCGGGCTGCCATACCCAGGCCAAATCGCTAGACGAACTCATGGCGCGGATCCGGGAAGCGATTGAGCTTTGCCTAGAGGTGGAAGGTGGCCCCACAGAAGCGCTCGATTTCATCGGGTTGCAGCGAGTTACGGTTGGCGCGTGACCTCTTTCCCTGCTGTTAAGGGCAAGGACCTTATTTCGGCGTTGCGCGGCGCGGGATTCGTTGTAGTTCGAACCAAGGGCAGTCATCACTTCATTCGTCACAGCGACGGGCGCGCCACGGTCGTTCCTGTTCACGCTGGCGAAACACTTGGTCCTGGGCTCTTGGCAAGCATTCTGCGTGATCTCAAGCTCACGCGTGAACAGTTGCAGAAGTTGCTTTGACGGCATCGCGATCTGAAATCTAACAATCGGTTCGAGCGATCGCGGGTCGCGTCTTCGGTGAGCCATGGAGGGAGTCGATGATTACAATAAATCAGCTTGGTTTGGCCGTCGCGCACTGCCGCGTCGCTCAACCTCATCGTTAGAGGGCATCCCCAGTGCGTCGTGTCATCATCTTGGTTATCGTGGCGATTGGGCTGGTTTATCTCCACGTCGTGGCTCTTGTGTACGGGATTGGTCTTATCGCGGCACAGCGGGTACCTGACTGGTGGGCCGGCGTTTTTTCTACGCGCCGTAGCGCAGATCTCTCTTGGGTGCTTAGCTCTCACTTTGCCGTGGTTTTACTTGTATCACTGCCGTTCGCTTGGATTGTTGTTCGCGCATATGGGCGCTTTAGCGTCACGGTTTCAATCGCTTTTGGACTCATGATTTGGGGTCTATTCGAAGCTCCGCTAATGCTCGACGCATTTAGAACCAGCGGCGTGTTCCCAAGGGCGCTCTGGTTCGCCGATACGATTCAGTTCATTGGGTCGCTACCAATTCTAGTGTTGCTACTGCGGCGTCTGCCCTCTAACAGTCGGTTCGAGCGATCGCGGGCCGCAGATTCGTTGAGCCAAGGAGGGAATTGATGATCTGGATAAATCAGCTTCGTTGGTCGGCAACGGGTTCCCGCGTCGCTCAACCTCATTGTTAGACGACTCCGGAGATGTTGTGCCAGTACTAAGATTCATCGCGGTGGTATTCGTGTTGGCTTTATTCGCGCTTGGCGCCCCCAAGTCCC
>Ga0193726_1001183_pt1 | contig 21751 bp, 16 predicted proteins | sample H2c1metaG_FD_144928 | JGI IMG/M metagenome (GOLD analysis project Ga0193726, IMG submission 144928) | Soil microbial communities from a riparian zone of the East river system, Colorado, United States - H2c1 | ecosystem: Environmental > Terrestrial > Soil > Riparian zone | place: USA: East River...
CGCGCATCATCCTGCCTACGCGCTCGATTTCGCCCTGCAGGGTCAGCAAGCCGTGCAGTGCGTCAAGCGTGCACGCGCCGATGGCCGTCAGTACGCCGTGGCCTTCGTCGATATGCGGATGCCGCCGGGCTGGGACGGCCTGGAAACCATCGAGCACCTCTGGGAAGAGGATCCGGACGTGCAGATCGTGATCTGCTCGGCGCATTCAGACTACGACTGGAGGGATATCTTCGAGCGGCTTGGCCATTCCGACAAGCTTCTCATTCTCAAGAAGCCGTTCGAGCCGATCGAAGTACTGCAGTGTGCGAGCGCCTTATCGCGCAAGTGGCAGCATGAGCGAGCATTGGAAGCGCATGTCGAGTCCCTCGAACAGGTCATTACCGCCCGCACCGAAAAGTTGGAAGCCGCCAACCTGCAACTGCGTCATCTAGCGACTCACGACGCGCTGACGGGCCTTCCGAATCGCGTGCTGCTGGACGATCGACTCGCCCAGGCGATTGCGCACGCCGATCGGGACGCGCAGCCGTTTGCAGTCCTGATGCTGGATCTGGACCGCTTCAAACTGATCAATGACTCGTTTGGCCATCGCTCCGGCGACATCGTGCTCAACGAAGTCGCACGCCGACTCCAGGGCCTGGTGCGCAGTATTGACACGGTCGCGCGCGTCGGTGGCGATGAGTTTGTGCTCGTGGTCAGCCCGTCGGCGGCACGCGCCGACGCAGAGGAGATCGCCAGGCGCGCGAATGAAATTCTAAGCACGCCCTTTCAGTTGCAGGGCGTCGATTTGCGCCTCTCCTCGAGCATCGGCATCGCCTTCTACCCGACAGACGGTGGTTCCGCGGAAAGCGTGCTCGCTCACGCCGACGCAGCCATGTATGGTGCCAAAGAGCGCGGCCGCAACAACTTTCAATGCTTTGGCCCCGGCATGAAGTCGGTGGCGCTGGAGCGTGTGAGCCTCGAAAGTGAGCTGCATCAGGCAGTGAAGCTCGAGCAATTCGAGCTGTTCTATCAACCCAAAGTCGACACCGCCTCCGGCGATATTCACAGTGCCGAGGCGCTGATCCGCTGGCGCCATCCGCAGCGAGGTCTCATACAGCCGACGCAATTCATTCCGCTGGCGGAGGAGTGCGGACTGATCCACGAGATCGGCGCGTGGGTGCTTCGTGAAGCCTGCCGCCAATGCGCGGCATGGCAGCGCGCGGGCCAACTGCCGCTGCGCGTTGCCGTGAATGTGGCGGCCTCGCAGTTTCGACGCGGCGATCTGCTCCAGGAGGTTCGCGGCGCACTTCAGGAATCCCAGCTCGATCCGCGCTTTCTCGAGATCGAGCTGACCGAAAGCGCGGTGATGACCAATCCAGAGGACTCCGCGGCCACCCTCGAGCAACTCAGCCGCATGGGTGTGCTGGTATCGGTCGATGACTTTGGCACCGGCTATTCGAGCATGAGCTACCTGCGGCGCTTTCCGATCGACAAATTGAAGATCGATCGCAGTTTCATTACGGATCTGACCACCCGCGCCGAGGATGCGTCGATCGTTCAGGCAATCGTTTCACTGGCACACGGTCTTCGGCTAAAGGTGGTCGCCGAAGGCGTGGAAACGCTCGAGCAGCTTAAGTTTCTGCAGTCTGTGGGCTGCGATCAGTACCAGGGATATCACTTCAGCCCGCCGCTGCCGGCGGCCGAGTTCGCCGAGCTGGTGAGCAGCTGGCAGAAGGCGGAGGATCGACTCTCGGTTGACGACGCCTCCCGCACACACAGCAAATTGGCAGCCTATCGCTAAGTCGGTTGCGGGCATAATGAGTGCCCCGACCATACTTTATCTGAGGCTGTCTCATGCGAAAGACCCAACTGGGAGCCGGACCGACGAAGCGGACCGCTGCTTACCAGCTGTCGATCCGTTCACTGATCGACAGAATCGCTGCCATCGCGCCGCTGACAATATCAACCTGGACGCCGGCATCGGCGCAGGCGCAATCCGCCCCGGCGGCGCCGAAGCCGGTACAGGCCAGACCGCGATTCATGCCCCAGTTGACGCCCGAGCAGATCGCGGCGTTGCCCAAGTGGACCGAGATGACCATGACTACGCGCGATGGCGTGAAGCTGGCGGCGAACGTCTTCCTGCCCACAGGCGGGGGGCCTTTCCCGGTCGTGCTGTCGCGAACGCCCTACCTGAAGGACGCGCTCGGCGACTTAGCGGGCTATTCCGCCAAGAAATATACGGACGCGGGCTTGGCCTTCGTCATGCAGGATGTGCGCGGCAAGGGACATTCGGAAGGATTCTATGAGGCGTTCGTTCCGGATTTGGAAGACGGCTATGACACCGTTGAATGGGCGGCCAAACAGACTTGGTCGAACGGCAGGGTGGGCATGGTCGGCGCTTCGGCGTTAGGGATAACCACCAATCTGGCCGCGATGGCTGCGCCGCCCCACCTGGTCGCGGCCTACGTGATCGTTGCGCCCTATGACCAGCTGCTTAACGTATACCCCGGTGGCGTTCTCAAGGACGAAGACACGCTCGGCTGGCTGAAAGGCCAGGGCGAGACGCAGGCGCAGCTGGATGCGGTCAGCGGCGGTGCCGCCAATTCTGCATTCTGGAACGAGCATGCAATGACCAGTCAGCGCAAGTTCATCCGCATCCCGATGTACAACCAAGGCGCCTGGTACGACATCTTCAACGATGGCAATGTCGAAAACTTTCGCTGGCTGCAGAATTTCGGCTCCAAGGGCGCGCGCGGCAATCAAAAGCTTTACATGGTGCCGGCAGGCCACGGCGGCTTGGGCGCCGAGAAGAGCGATGTCGAATACAACCAGCCGGGAGCGACCGTGCCGGCGACGGAGGAGATGCGTTGGTGGGAATACTGGCTGAAGGGCACCGACAACGGCATCATGAAGGAGCCGCCGGTTACATTGTTCATGATGGCGGCGGGACGCAAAGGCCATCCTTCCGCCGCAAGTCATGTATTCATGTCGCCCAATTGGCCGCCGGCCAATCATCCGACCGCCTACTATTTGAGCGGCGATATGCATCTGTCGACCAAATTGCCCACGGCAGCGGATGCGAAGATCAGCTACAAGTTCGACCCTGCGAATCCGGTCAAGACCTACGGGGGCTCGAATCTGCTGCAGACCGCGGGTCCGCTTGATCAGCGGCCGATTGGCCGGCGCCAGGACTATCTACGCTTCGAGACGCCGGTTCTCAACCAAGATGTCGCGATCGCCGGCCACGTCGACATGTGGCTGTGGGCGGCGACCGATGGGCTCGACACGGATTTTATGGTGAAGCTCGTCGATGTCTATCCTGACGGATACGAACAAATCATCCTCGACAATCCCATTCGTACGCGCTACCGGCATGGTCGGGATCCTGACGATGTGGCCCTGATGACCCCGGGCAAGCCTGAAGAGCTGCACATCGACCTGTGGAACACCGCGTTCACATTTGAAAAGGGTCACAAGATTCAAGTGACGGTCACGTCGTCGAACGCCACCAAGTTCGAAATCAATCCGAATACGGGCGAACCGTTCGGCGCCGCGACCGGCACGGCGCCGCGCGTGGCAACCAATACCATCTACTTCGACAGGCGCCATCCCTCGGCGATGACTCTGCCGGTGCTCAAGCCTGCGCCTTGATGGGGGATTGCTGACTCGTGCCGGCCGGCTCGATGATGCGCGCGTCGATGCGATGCGCGTACAGCAGTTCCACTTCAGTCGCGCGCCGCTGCATTACCAGACGCTGATTGATGGAGCGTTTGTCGGTGATCTCGCCGGCTTCGGGCGACGGTGGTTCCTTGAGTATGAGCAGCCGCGTGATGGTGTCCGCGCTGCCCTGACGGGCGAGATTGAACTCGGCGAGCTTTCCAGCCAAGGCCGCACGCGCGCGCTCATCGTCAGGCACTGTCAGCCAGACCAGCGCACCGAGCCAGGGATGGTCGGGCGCGCATATAACGGCATCGCTGACGTAGGGCTGCAGTGCCTCAACCAGGTCGCGGCGCACGATGCTGGCTTGAACCCATGTGCCGGACAGCAACTTGAAGTCCTCGGCAATGCGCCCCGCGAATTCCAGCCCTTCGATGGGCCGTGCCGCGTCAACCCAGCGGACAGCATCGCCGGTGCGAAAGTAACCTTCTTCATCGAAGGCCGCGGCATTGAGCGCATCTGCTTTGTAGTAGCCCGGCATGACATGCACACCCTTGATGCGAAGTTCCATCCGATCTCCCGTGGGGACCAGCTTGAGAGTGGCGCCGGGCTGCGGTAGTCCAAGCAGGCCGGTGCGGGTGGTGTTCCAGTACACTGCGACGCCGGTTGCAGTGGTTTCCGTCATTCCCCAGCCGGTGCCGAAGGGAAGTTGCTCGCCGATCTCCTGAACGGCCACTCTCTGCATGCGCTCCCAAACGGGCTGGGGCAGCAGTGCGCCCCCATAACCCAGCGCGCGCATATTCTTGAAGAACTTTTGGCGCAGATCCGCGTCGCGCTCCAACGCAGCGGCGAGCGCGCCAAATGCAGCGGGGACGCAGCCAAAGCTGGTGGGCGAGATTTCCCGCAAGTTCGCGATGGTGGCCTCGAACAGTCCCGGAACCGGCCGGCCGGTATCGATGTACAGTGTTCCCGCCAGTGAGAGGACGCCGTTGAATTGGGCGTTGCCGCCAAAGGCATGATGCCACGGCAGCCAATCGACAACGGTGACGATTCGATCTGGATCGAACGGTTCACTCACCATGCGAACCATTTGAACCGAGCCGGCGATATTGCCGTGGGTGTTGATCACGCCTTTGGGGCGGCCGGTGGATCCGGAGGTCAACAATATTTTTGCAATCGCGTCGTCGGTGATTGCCGGACGCCGCGCAGCGACTGCAGCTTCGTCGACGTTTTCCAACAGCCCGGAGAATTCCGGACCGGCAATCGTCGGAGTACCCGGAGCCTTGACCTTTACATATTCAAGCGCAGGCGCGTAGCGCACGGCGTCACCTGCATACACCAAGGATGGCTGGGTGAGTTCCAATGCGTAGCCGAGCCGGCCGAGGTCTTGGCCGAATGAATAGGTGGGCGATACCGGAACGACCGCGACGCCGGCGCGCATCGCGCCCAGCATCAGCAGAGCGTGCTCGATGCTGTTTTCCGACAAGATCATCAGCGGCGCGCTATCGGTCCCTAATCCTTTGCGGATGAGCCACGTGGCAACCGCAGCAGTGTCGCGCCACGCCTGAGCATACGTCAGCCGCCGCCACTGCTTGGAGACGTCTCGTTCGGCCAGGAAGGTGATGTTGGGACGCAGCTGCGCGGCACGGGCCAAATAATCGATCAGGGAGGGCAAGCCGGGCTCATAGGGCAGGCCGCAGCTCAAGTACACGATGCCGTTGCCGGCGCGCAGCACTTCGACGCGCGGTTCAGGGCGATCCAGCGTGCGCATCGGATATTCGTGCAACGGTCTGTTCAGCATGTCTGCCCCCGAAACGTTGGCCGGCCGAATCTTATTAGAGTTTTTCAATAGCCCCAAGTTTCGGCCGAACGGCCCAGGAATGGAAGCCGTCCAAGGAATGTCGACAATTGCGACCCTGGCCGTTAGGATCGGACGAGGCACTGGGGGGTATCAGAAATGCAGTGGACGAAGAGTCAAAAAAACGTCGTGGTCGCCGCCTACCTCGGCTGGACACTGGATGCGTTCGATTTCTTCCTCATGGTGTTCATGTTCAAGGACATCGCGACGACGTTCCACGTCGACGTGAAAAGCGTGGTGGAAGCGACGTTTTTAACCCTGGCGGCCCGTCCCATCGGGGCTTTTGTCTTCGGCAGGCTCGCGGACCGGTTCGGCCGCAAGCCCACCCTGATGTGGAACATCCTGGCTTTTTCGATTTTGGAAGGCGCTTCCGGATTTGCTCCGTCGCTCACGACCTTTTTGGCGTTGCGTTTCTTATTCGGCATAGCCATGGGGGGAGAGTGGGGCATCGGTTCCGCCCTGACGTTCGAGACCATCCCGACGCGCGCCCGTGGCGTAGTCTCCGGTCTTCTGCAGGCGGGATATCCCAGCGGCTACTTCGTCGCCGCGATCGCGACGTACTTCTTTTACGACAGTCTCGGCTGGCGCTACATGTTCCTGCTCGGAGTCGCGCCCGCGATTCTTGTGTTTTTTGTCCGCATGGGCGTCGACGAGTCTCCCGCCTTCCTTGAAAAGCGCATCAGGAAAGAACAAAGCAATCTGTTCGAGGTGGTCGGCCGCAACTGGAAGGTCGCTCTATACGCGATCATTCTCATGACGGCTTTCAACTTTTTCAGCCACGGCTCACAGGACGCCTATGCAAACCTGTTCCTCAAGGTGCAGCATGGTTTCGACACGCACGCCGCGGCGACCATGACGGCCATTATGAATATCGGCGCAATCTCGGGCGGCATTGGCTTTGGCTGGTTGTCTGAGCGCATCGGGCGCCGTCGCGGCATCATGATCGCGGCCGTGCTGGCGTTGCCCGTGATTCCATTTTGGGCCTTCGGTTCGACGCCTTTGATCTTAGGGATAGGCGCGTTTCTCATGCAGGTCTCGGTGCAGGGTGCCTGGGGTATCATCCCGGTGCATTTGAACGAACTGTCCCCGCCCGAGATTCGCGCGACATTCCCGGGCTTTGTGTATCAGCTCGGCAATCTAATCGCATCAAGAAATCTGCCCATTCAAGTCGCGATAGCGGAGGCGTACGGCAACAACTACGGACTTGCCATGGCCAGTGTCATCGGCACAGTGGTGGTCGTCATCCTCCTGTTGGTGCTATGGGGTCCCGAACGCCGCGGCGTGGCCATGGCTGATGCGCAACGAGAGCCTGCAACCTCCTAAGCTCTACAGGGAACAGGTCCCGGGGGTCAAATGGCAGCGCAATTCAATACCACCAAGACCGTCAACAGCGATTCGTCTTATCCATCATCATTTGCGGCGTGGTACAGCGTGGCTGTACTGATGCTGATGTACATATTCTCCTTCATCGACCGCACCACGATTTCATTGCTGGTCGAGCCGATGAAGCGCGACCTGCACATCAGCGATACGCAGATCGGCATGCTGCAGGGACTGGCATTCGCATTGTTGTATACCTTTCTGGGTTTGCCGATTGCGCGCCTCTCGGACCGGTACAGCCGGCGGGCAATCATTGCCGGCGGCGTGTTCATCTGGTCCGTTATGGCGACCTTATGCGGATTGGCGCGCACTGCCACCCAGCTTTTCGTGGCGCGTGTCGGCGTCGGCGTCGGCGAGGCGGCCCTGTCGCCTGCCGCGTATTCAATCATTACGGACAGCTTTCCGCTCTCCAAGCTGGGCAAGGCATTTGGCGTGTACAACATCGGTATTACCATCGGAGCAGGTACCGCATTTTTGGTGGGAGGCATCGTCGTTGCTGCCGTCTCCCATGCAGGCGCAACTTACACGCTGCCGCTATTCGGCGAAGTACGCGCCTGGCAAATGGTGTTTATCGTAACCGGCGCGCCCGGCATCCTCCTGCCGCTCTTGCTCCTGACGTTTCGCGAACCCGTGCGCCGCGGACTTCTGCGCAAGCAATCGGCTGCCGAGCCGGCAGCCGCACCCTTAAGGCCGCCGCTGAGCGAAGTACTCAGCTACGTATGGCTGAATCGAAAATTCTATGGGCTGTATTTCGTCGCGCTGGCATTACTCTCCATGTGCGGCTACTGCGTCGCGGCCTGGCTGCCGACCGCCTTGATCCGCGCCTACGGTGTTACGGCCGGCCAAGTCGGCAAAGTACTGGGTGTCTCCACGATTCTGATGAATTCGACCGGCATGCTCCTGGCCGGAATCCTATGCGACCGCCTGACGCGGCAGGGTAGGCGGGACGCACCGATTATCGTGGCCCTGATCTCGGCGTGCGGGATCGCAGTCTTCGCCAGTCTGCCGGCATTCATGCCTTCTGTGCCGATGATCTGGGTCGCCCTATTCGTGGCTGGGCTTACGTTCAACGCGTATAACGGCGTCGGCCCGATGGCGATCAATCAGGTCACGCCGAATCAATATCGCGCGCAGGTGTCGGCCGTTTACCTGTTCGTCGTCAACGCATTGGGGCTGGGCGTTGGACCAACCTTGGTGCCGTTCGTGAATGATCATGTCTTTCACGACCCGGTCAAAATTCGCTACAGCCTGTTGGTCGTGGTGTCCTGCGCTGCATTGGCCGCCATCTCGTTGTTGTTGATCGTGCGGCCGATTTACCGGCAGAAGCAGATCGAAGCGGCGCAGTGGCAATAGTTTAGCGCCGTCTCGCGCCCTCGCGATCTCATGCTGAAATAGTATAGGTTTACTACAATTGGACAGCAAAGTGGGGGAGTTCCTATGCGCAAATCCCGCCTTCAGCTTGCCAGCGCCCTTCTGGGCGCCATTCCGATCATGACGGGCATCATCGGAATGTTCGGCATCAGCGATCCTCTCTATGCTTCGGCCGGGCTGCCGCCGAGTACATTGCTCGACAGCAACCTTCGATTCTTCAGCGGCGTGTGGCTTGGACTGGGTGTCGCGATGTACTGGATTATTCCCACTATCGAAAAGCAAACGCTATTGTTTCGCGCACTGTGGGGCATGATTTTCATTGGCGGTATTGGCCGGCTGATTTCAATGCTGATGGTGGGACTGCCACCGGCACCTTTCATTGGGTTCACCGCGCTCGAGATTGTGGGTGCTCCGCTCCTCGTACTTTGGCAATCACGAGTGTCGAGATGAAGGACGGCTGACATCGGGACTAACACTGCCGCGCGAACGGTGCGATGATGGATCGCATGTCCGTTTGCAACAAAGCTGTGCGATGGACCGAATTCGCGGTCTTTGCAGTTGTGTTGGCATTACCCCTTCTCGGCTCAGGGTTGGCGGTCGATGCTGAAGCGGCCCCCGCGACTGCAGTCGAGGCCATCGCGACCGCGACTCCGATCAAGCACGTCATCATCATCGTCGGCGAGAATCGCAGCTTTGATCATTTGTTCGCGACCTACGTGCCGAAGCTCGGCGGCGAGACCATTCTGAATCTTTTGTCCGAGAAGATCGTCAACGCCGACGGCACCCCCGGCTCCAATTTCGCCCGGGCGCATCAGTTCAAGATCAGCACTGCGCCGAACGGCGGCAAATTCTTCGGCAGCGCGGATCTCAAGGACAAAACGCTGTACACCATCCTGCCTGCCCCCGATGTGGATGGTGTCGGCGCAGTTTCTCCTTACGCTGCCATCTTGAACATACCGGGCGGTGATCCGGATTTGCCGCCGCAAGATCAATTTCTCTTCGGCACCGGCGGCAGTGGGTTGAGCTTCACCCTCGGTCCCGACACGCGCATCACGAATGTCGATGCGCTGCCGCCCGGGCCGTTCCAAATGACCGGCCCGACGATGCCGTTTGACGCCTTCACCGGCGACACGGTCCATCAATTCTTCCAGATGGTGCAGCAAGCAGACTGCGCCATCGATGACGAACATGTGTCAGCGGCAAATCCGACGGGCTGTCTGCACGACCTGCAATCCGCGATTGCCACCACTTACAACACGCCGCCCGGCGGGACCCCGCACGAGACGGGACAGACCATGGCATTCTTCAACATGCAACAGGGCGACGCGCCGCTGTTCAAGCTGCTCGCCGACCAGTACACGATGAGCGACAACTATCATCAGCCGGTGATGGGTGGAACTGGGCCGGACATGATGCCCCTCGGCTTTGCCGACCAGTTGTTCTTCAGTGATGGAAACGGCAATCCGGCGACCCCTGCGGCGGCCGCTATCTACAACCCTGACCCGCAAGCCGGCACGCTCAATCTGTATACCAATGCCGCGGCGTGGTTCAATTGCGCCGACACGACTCAGCCCGGCATCCGCGCCATTGCCGACTATCTCAGCGCGCTGCCCTATGCGGTGCAGACCCAGTGCGGTGCGGGACAGTATTGGCCGGCAATCAATGTCTTCCCGGCATTCACGCCCAAGGGGGCGGCGCAGGGCGGCGTTCCGCCGACGATGCAACGGAGCATCGGCGACGTGCTCACCGCGCACGACATCCCGTGGAAGTACTACGGCGGCGGGTTCAACGTCGATGGGACGACCGCCCCTTTGAGCGGGACTTATTGCAGCGGTTGCAACCCGTTTGAATTTGAGGCGAGCTATCCGGCCTTGGTGGCCGACCACATGCGCGACGTGACCGATTTGTTCGCGGACCTGGCGAATGGCACCCTGCCTGCCGTGTCCTATGTGAAGCCGGACGCCACGATGGATGGCCATCCGCTCACATCGAAAATTAGTCTGTTCGAGGCCTTGGTGCAAAACATCGTCAATCTCGCCCAAAGCAACCAACAGCAGTGGGCCCAGACCGCAATTTTTGTCACGGTCGATGAAAGTGGGGGCTTCTATGACTCGGGGTTCATCCAGCCGGTCGATTTCTTCGGCACGGGGCCGCGTATTCCGATGATCGCCGTGTCGCCTTACTCGATGGGCGGTCATGTCAGCCACGTCTACAACGAGCATTCCTCTTTTGTGAAGTTTGTTGAGCGCAATTGGCTGCTCAGCGGCACGCTCAGCGACCGCAGCCGCGACAATTTGCCCAACCCCATCCAGGATGACGTTAACGTCTATGTGCCGCGGAACATGCCGGCCATCGGCGACTTGTTCGATCTATTCGACTTCAATTCGGTCAGTAACGTCAATCAAGGTGGCAGCCATGGTGGCGAGCTGCTGTGGTTTGATCTTGCCTTTTTAGCGCTGCTCCTTGCTGTGCGGGCAAAACGAGGGAGCAGAATATCACTACCTCCGCAATGCCAGGAAAGCGCTGGTCGATGCGGCGGCGGCTGTGGCTGAAACCTTCGCGTCGAGCCAGGAGTCCGTCGGCTTATGGGAAACCGTGTGCCGGAATGAATCGATGAGGTTGTTCCACATCGTCGACCAGTTTTGAGCAAAGTGCTGAAAGAAGTCATGCACCTGCGGCACGTGGGTGTAGGCGAACCAACAAACCAGAATTAGAACGCCGGTCGAGAGGATTTCATACCACGCCGCAAACCACAGATAGTTATAACCGTTGGTGTTGAAGTAAATGGCGCGCCGGGCATGGCGCAGCGGCCGCGCTATGACGCTATAGATAAACATCAAGATCAGGATGGAGGCCCACAGGGGGATCGAGCCGCCTACTGACCAACCGAAGATGGCGCCGGTCGTGGCGAGCGAGACGATCGCGGCGATCCACAGGCAAAATAGCAGGGCATTGAAGACGGCAAGAAAAGGGATCAGCAGGGCCGCCCCCAAATGGCCGCCGTAGCCGGCGCCGGCGCCGGCGCCGGCGCCGGCGCCGGTGCTGAACTGGTGCACATTGCGCTGCAGGTTGTGCCCCCACCAATAAGCGCCCTCGTGCCACCTGCGGCGCCATTCGCGACGCTGCTGGCGCCAGTGGCGGCGCCACTCCTTGCTGTCCTTGAATTCGGCGTAGTGTTTCTTCGCCTGATCGATCACTTCCTGCGCGTTGAAGGGCGCACCCGCTGCCGCAGCGTGTTCTTCACCGGTGTTCGCAAACGGCACCACCAACATCATGCCTATGTAGACCAGTATCCAGAGGCCGCCCGTGAGCACCGTCAACACCACAAACAGGATTCGCACAATGGTCACGTCGATGTTGAAGTACGCAGCGATACCCGTGCAAACGCCGCTGAGCATGGCGCCTTGCCGGATTTGGTAGAGCCTCTTGGGCGCAGGACCGGCGGTGCTCTTCGTCCCTGCCTGCGGTTGCTCACTGGAGGTCGCGCCGCTGGGCGCGTCACCGTCCGTTTGCACGGGCCCCATTTCCTTCAACACACCGTCGATTTCTGCCGCGGTCAGCACGTTCTTGTGCGGCTGCAGAAAGTGGGCGCACTTGTCCGCGATCGCTTGCTCCAAGTCGGCCATGATCTCGGTCTTGTCCGGATTGTCCTTCAGCTGCGCTTGCGCCCGCTCCAGATAAGCCCGCAGGCTTTGAAAGCCCGGCTCTTCGAGATGGAAGGCATTTCCGTTGAGATTGATGATGATGACGGTGTTCATGGCTCAGCGACCTAGTTGGTTGATTGTTGTGTTGAGGTAAGCCCAATAGTCTTTGAACTCTGCTAATTGCGATTTTCCCTTGGCGGTCAGCTTGTAGTACTTGCGCGGCGGCCCGGAGTCGGACTCCTGCCATTCATAGTCGACGAACTCTTCGCGGCGCATTTTGCTCAGCAGGGGATACAGCGTGCCTTCTTGCGTGGCGAAGTCCGTTTCTTGCAAGCGCTTCATCATGTCGGCCACGTACACCTTGTCCGCCGAGATGATCTGCAGGATGAGGAATTCCAGCAGGCCCTTGCGAATCGGATTGAATTTTTGGTCAGTCGGCATTTGTATAAAGCTACCTTGTAATAAAAAGGTACCAGCTTGATAAAAGGATGTCAACAGCCTCGAGACAGCTGCTGGTTAGCTGCAATTGGCGGCAAAACCCGGGGTTATAGGACTTTAGACCGAGCGTGGGAACATGGGTGTCTATCCCCAAAGGTGTCCACGGTTAAGGCAATTAATCGAACCGACGGAGTCGCGCCGGTCATCTAACTCGGCTGCGCACCAGCTCAAACACCAATTCGCTCTCGCGCGCGCAAGTGTCGAGCAGCTGTTCCATTTCGGCCGTCGCTGCCTCGGCAAAGGCACGGTCCTTGAGCGACGGCGCATTGATGTAGACATTGAGCGCGGCGCTGCGAAGCGCGGTGTTGGCCGCCAGCACGCCCACGCCGGCATCGCTGATGACGCCGGCATAGCCTTTCTCGCCTACGCGCCTGGACAGCGCGACAACCTCTGCGCAGGCGCGTGCGCACGCAAGCGGGGTCTCGGTCGCGCCGAGCAAGCTCGATTGAATCGCGGCGGCGCGCAGCGATTTTTCTTCTTCGCTGCTCTTCGGCAAACGGTAGGCCGCCATGAGTGCGTCGAAAGCGGCGATGTCCTCAGCGACCATGGAAGTCAGGCGCAACCGCAATTCTTCCGATTCGTCGCGCACCGATTTCATTTCCGCTTCAACGGCCTCGTGACCCTTCTTGCCGATGGTGACATTGCACACCATGGAGATGAGCGCCGCGCCCATTGCGCCCATGATGGCCGCTGCGCTGCCGCCGCCCGGCGTCGGCGAGCCGCTGGCCAGTTCGTCCAGAAACGTTCCGAGAGGACGCTGCGTGATCATGCTCCCACCATCCCCTTGGCGATGCCGTAAATCTCCTCGGCGTCCAGCACCAGGTCGTTTTGCTCGAACAGGCGCGCTATACAGGCACGGTGCACGGCCAGCTTCAGCGCCCCGAAACCTAAGGCTCCGAATAGAATCTTGCCGTGACTGGTGGTGCCGCGATCGCTCAAGCCCACGCCTTCGATGCCGGCAGGCGGCGAGGCATTGGCATCGGCAATCAGTTCCAACGAGGAATTCTCTTGCCACTGCTTCGCCTCCAGCAGCGTTACGCCGGAGGCGCCGGTCGCGAGCACGAGGTGCGCGCCTCGAATGGCGGCCGCTCGGTCGGCGTTGGTCGGAGCTTCAATGGCCTCGACATCGATTCCAAAGCGGGCTTTGATCGTATCGCGGGCAGATTGAACTCCGGTGAGCTTGCGGCCGGTGATGGCGACGTTGGCGCCTTCGCGAGCGAGCAATACGGCGGCGCGCTGACCCACCGGGCCGGATCCTGCGAGCACGACGGCACGTTTACCGGTGAGGGTGCGCGTGTGGGCGAGCCATGCAACCGCCGCCGCAGCCGTGGTATTCGAGCCATTGCAGTCGAACATAACGGAGACGCGAAACTTCGCGAAGAACTTCGCGCGAATCGCGCTCAAGACCGCTTCGCCTTGAAGCATGTTGGAGCCGCCCAAGAACAGGGCGGTATTTTTCTTGTCTTTGGGCGAGCGCGTGAAGATGGCGCCTTCCACCAAGCCGCCGACATTTTCGGCATTCACGCCGCCATAGGCCGAAACGTGATCGGCGCCGCCGTCATAGCCCACGACGTTGTCAAAAACTGAGGGCAGGGTGTCCGTGTCGAATTGGTAAAGCAGCTTTTTCATCTTCGCCGATCAAAGTTTTTAAGGCCGCTATATTGTCACGAGATGCTGCGGCCTGCCTGACGCCCAGGCGTCAATGTTGTCGATGAGCTGGTCGGCGAGAAATTGCATGGCGCCATCGGACGCCCACGCCACATGCGGTGTCAGGATGAAATTCGGGCGGCGCAGGTCGAGCAAGGGGTTGCCGTCCTTGGGCGGCTCGACGGTCAGCACATCGAAGCCGGCGCCGGCGATCAAGCCTTCATCGAGAGCCTGAATCAACGCAGCTTCGTCGACCAGTCCGCCGCGCGCCGTATTGATGAGCAGGGCATTGCGCTTCATCTTGCGCAACGCCTTGATGTCGATCAAGTTGCGCGTCGCGGGCAAAAGCGGGCAGTGCAGGGAAATGACGTCGGACTCGGCCAGCACCTGATCGTGCGGCGTAAAGGCGACGCCTTCCATCTTAGGGGGCGGATGATCGGCAAACAGCACGCGCATGCCGAAGGCACGCCCAATGGCAGCGGTGCCTTGACCGATCGCGCCCTCGCCTATGATGCCGAGCGTTGCGCCGTGCAAATCGCCGATGTCGTGTGTGAAAAAGCAGAATTGTTCGGATCTGTTCCACACGCCCGCTTCGACATCCTGCCGATAGGCCAGCAAATTGCGTCTCAGCGCCAGGATCATCGCGAACGCGTGCTCCGGGACCGTGTGCACCGCATAATTCCGAATGTTCGCGACGGCGATGCCGTGTTCCTTGCAATAAGGGACATCCACCACGTCGTAACCGGTAGCCGCCACCGCAATCATTTTAAGTTGCGGCAGTTGCCGCAAGGTGTCCGCGCGCATCGGTACTTTGTTGATGATTGCAACGTCAGCGCCCGCCAAGCGCGGCACGATTTCGCCGACGTCGGTTTTTTGGTGCTCGATGTATGCGGCGGGAAAGGCGAAGCTGCGCACCTTTGCCTTGAGCGAGGCGCGATCGAGAAACACCACCCGCTTGGTCAATGTTTTCGCCAATAGGTTTGGGCCGCGGCTACGCCGCTGCCGGGCTCAACGTTGATCCCCGCATCGAGCATGGCCATCTCGGATCCTGCGATCGCGCCGAGCAGCATGAGCTCATTGAGATCGCCCAAGTGGCCGATGCGGAACAGCTTGCCGGCCACTTTTGAAAGTCCCGCGCCGAGCGACAAGTTGTAGCGCTTGTAGGCGCGCGCGATGACGGCGGCCGCATCGACGCCGGCCGGCACCATCACGGCGGTGACGGTATCCGAATACCACTTGGGCGCCGTTGCGCAGACATTCAGCTTCCAGCCTTGCATGACGGCGGCACGTGTGCCGCCCGCCAGGTAGCTGTGCCGGCGGAATACATTCTCCAAGCCTTCCTCGGCAAGCATCTTCAAGGCTTCGCGCAGCGCACTCATCATTTGAAACGACGGAGTATAGGGGAAATAGCCTGAAGCGTTGGCCGAGACCATATCGCCGTAATCGAAATAGCAGCGTCGCGACGTGGCACGCTTGGAAGTCTCCAGTGCTTTCTGGCTGATGCAAGTCACGCCTAAGCCCGCCGGCAACATCAGGCCCTTCTGCGAGCCGCTGATGCAAACATCGACGCCCCATTCGTCCATTTGAAAATCGATGCTCGCCAGGGCGCTCACCGCATCGACGAGAAGCAGCGCAGGATGTTTGACGCTGTCCATGGCGCGGCGGACCGCGGCGACATCGCTGGTCACGCCGGTGGCGGTCTCGTTCTGACACACGAGCACGGCCTTGATCTTGTGCTGCCGGTCGGATTCCAGCGCCGATAAATACCGATCAATCGGCGCGCCTTCCCCCCAGGGTGTTTCCAGCAATTCGACTTCGAAGCCAAGCCGCGCGCACATGTCCGCCCACAGGTGGCTGAATTGGCCGAAGCGTGCAATGAGCACCTTCGCGCCCGGGTCGAGGCAGTTGGTGAGGGCTGCCTCCCAGCACCCCGTGCCGGAGGATGGAAACAGGATGGGATGTCCTGTCGTGGTCTTGAATATCGGCTTCAGGCCATCGATGCAGGCGCGGGTGAGTGCAGGGAAGTCCGGAGATCTGTGGTCTTCCGAAGCCACGGACATGGCTCGCAACACTCGATCTGGAACATTGGTGGGGCCCGGAACAAACAGAAAATTTCGACCAGACACTGGAATCTCCTGTAATTGTGTGTCGATCATGCCGCGATCTGGCGCCGCCCGGCTGATGAAAGCCAAAATACCGGGTATTCTTGCCTTAAGTAGACGGCCGAATACGGTCCTTCGCAACCGATTGTACCCCTAGTCCCGCTAATGATATATGAGATATCAGGAGGAGATCATGCGTATTGCCATTGTGGGTCAAAAGGACTTCGGCAAAGCCGCTCTGGATGCGTTTTTGAAGCGAGGGGACACCGTTGCAGGCGTCTTTTGCGCGCCTGAGAAGGCCGGCGAGGCGGCCGACGCATTGCGGGAAGCGGCAGAGCAAGCCGGTGTCCCGGTCTTCGCACTGCCATCCTTGAGAGTCGAGGAGGCACGCCAGGCGCTGCAATCCTTGAATGTCGATATCGCCATCCTGGCCTTTGTGCTGCAGTTTGTGCCGCAGGACTTCGCCACGATCCCGCGTCACGGGACGATTCAGTTTCATCCCTCATTGCTGCCGCGTTATCGGGGCCCCAGTTCCATCAATTGGCCCATCATCTTGGGCGACACGCGCACGGGCTTGAGCATATTTCGGCCCGTCGACGGCCTGGACGAAGGCCCGGTCATTTTGCAGAAAGAAACGCCGATCGGCCCTGATGAGACTGTCGGCAAGGTGTACTTCGGCCGGCTGTTTCCAATGGGCGTCGCCGCATTGATCGAGGCCGCAGACTTGGTCGTGAGCGGACGCGCGCAGGCCATCACACAGGACGAGTCTTGCGCGAGCTACGAAGGCTGGTGCCGCGATCCGGAAGCGCGGATCAATTGGCACACGCATGTAGATCAGGTCTACAACTTGATTCGTGGCTGTGATCCGGCGCCGGGCGCATGGACCCTGTTCAATCAAAAGCGGCTGCAGTTGTATGACGCGCGCAAGCATTCCGCGCGCACATTTTCACAGGTCAAGGGCAGGATCGGCGCGATCACGTCCATCGGCGAGCAATCCTTGAGCATCTCGGCCCAGGGTGGTCAGATCGAAGTGTTCAAGCTGCGCTACGACGGCGGCAAGAAGCTGCCGGCGCCGCAGTTCTGCGCCGAATCCGGGCTTTGCCTCGGCACCATTCTCGGTGCCTGACGATGAACGTGCGGCGTCAAATCGTGAGCACGATTTTGCCGATGTGATTGGAAGTCTCCATCAGCCGATGCGCTTCGCTCGCTTCGGCCAGCGGAAAAGTCGCGAAGATAACCGGGCGAACTTTTCCTGCGGCCAGCAGCGGCCAAACGTTTTTGCGAACGGCATCGGCTACCTGCGCTTTCTGCGCGACCGTTCTGGACCTTAAAGTCGAACCCGTCAGCGTCAGCCGTTTCATCAAGATCATGCCCATATTGATTTCGGCGCGCGAGCCGCCGAGCAGGGAGATGGTCACGACCCGGCCTTCCACGGCGGCGATATCCAGGTTCCGCTGCACGTAGCTGCCGGCAACCATGTCGAGCGTGATGTCGACTCCGTGACCCTTGGTCTCCGCGCGCATGACTTCGACGAAATCCTCGGTCTTGTAGTCGATGCCTCGTACGGCGCCCAAAGCCTCACAGGCGCGCGCCTTTTTCTCCGATCCCGCCGTGGCATAAACGCGCGCGCCCCAGGCCTTCGCCAGTTGAATGGCGGTGGTCCCAATCCCACTGGTGCCGCCATGAATGAGAACGATATCTCCTGACTTGCAGCCGCCGCGTTCGAATAGATTGGTCCACACCGTCAGATAAGTCTCCGGTATGGCGGCCGCTTCCACCATCTTCAAGCCTTCGGGTATGGGCATGCACAAGGGCGCCGCGGCGATGGCATAAGCTGCGTAGCCGCCTCCCGGCAGCAGCGAAGTAATTTTATCGCCGATCGACAGGCCTGAAACTTTCGGGCCCAACGCGACGATCTCTCCGGCAATCTCCATGCCGGGTAAGTCCGATGCTCCGGGCGGCGGCGGGTAGCGGCCTTGGCGCTGCATCACGTCGGGCCTGTTGACGCCGGCGGCCTCGACACGAACCAGCACCTCGCCTTCGCCGGGTTGCGGAATCGGCCGCACTGCTGTCTTCAATTGTTCCGGGCCGCCCGGCGCGGCGATTTCAACGACGGTCATTTCACGAGGCAATGGCATGCAGTTTCTCCGCGTTCATCAAAGTCGAAAGGGCGGCTAACTTAAAACTTTCGCATTAATTGGGCAAGATTCCTCTGATTTGCGGCAAGATGTTCCCATGTTCATCCGGCAACTCGATTACTTGGTCACGCTCGCCCGCGAAAAGCATTTCGCCAAGGCGGCTGAAGTGTGTCATGTATCGCAGCCCGCCTTGTCCTCGGCGATTCGCAGTCTGGAAAAGGAACTCGGCATCATGATCGTCCAGCGTGGACGGCGCTTCATGGGCCTGACAGCCGAGGGCGAACGTGTCCTCGCGTGGGCGCAGCAGACTCTCGCCTCGCTGTCGCATATGCGCGAGGATGCGTCGATCGCGAAATCCAGCATGGCCGGCACGCTGCGTGTCGGCGCGATACCGACGACCATGACGGTCGCGGCGTTCATCACGGCGCCGTGCCGTGCAGCCTACCCAAACATTCGCTACGCCGTTTCATCGTTGAGCAGCGCATCCATCGCCGGCCAGTTGGACCGATTCGAACTCGATCTGGGCCTGACTTATCTGGATGAGAAGACCATCGATGGATTTGAATCGCTGCATCTATTCGATGAACGTTACGTTCTCCTGGCCGCTCGCAAGGTGGCCCTCGAACCGACCCTCACCTGGGAGCAGGCAGGACGGCTGCCGTTGTGTCTGCTGACGGGCAAGATGCGAAACCGCCAAGTGATCGACGCGGCCTTTCGGCGTGCAGGCGCGACAGCGGACGTGATCCTCGAGACCGATTCTATTTTTTCGATGTACGCTCATGTCAGCGAAGCGGGCCTCTTCACCATCGTGCCGCACAGCCTGCTGAACTTTTTCGATATGGCCAAAGTGCAGGCGCGGCCGCTGTTGCCTTATCTGACGCGCGCCATCGGCTTGATCGCCCGCAATCAACCCGCGCTTGCGCCCATCACCGCCGCGGTGTGGGAGATTGCGCGCGGCCTCGAGCTGCAACGGCGATTCGACCTCGCGCTGGCATAGTGCTTGCTGATCATTGGTCGCAGCTATCACCTGATCAGTTCAAACGATTAGACCGCAATCTCTCTTGATTCCACACTGAATCGCCATTTCAGTGAAAGGCTCCGCCACCTGTGACGCAGCCTTGATAAGGAGATACCGTGGACCAGAAAGTTGATCTTAAACACTACGATTTGTTCATCGATGGCAAGCATGCCGCGCCCTCGAGCGGCGAGTACAGCATCGATCTTGATCCGGCCACTGAAGAGCCCATCGCCGAAGTCGCGCAGGGCGGCAAGGCAGACGTCGACAAGGCCGTCAGCGCGGCCAGAGCTGCGCTGAAAGTCTGGGGCGCGCTGCGCGCAGCCGAACGGGGCCGCATACTGCAGCGAGCCGCAGCCTTGTTGGAGCAACACCAAGATGAGCTCGTTGAGATTGAAAGTTTGGATGCCGGCAAGCCGCTCGCGGCGGTTCGGCGCCAGGACATGGCTGCGGTCATCGACACGGTGCGCTACTACGCGGGCTGGTGCGACAAGATCACAGGACAGGTTATTCCGGCGCGCCCGGATGCACTGACCTACACCGTGCGTGAGCCGGTAGGCGTGGTCGCCGCCATCGTGCCTTGGAATTTTCCGCTCATGATCGGCATGTGGAAAATCGCGCCCGCGCTGGCCTGCGGTTGCACCGTGGTGGTCAAGCCGGCGGAACTGACACCGCTGTCGATGCTGCGCGTCGCGGAGCTTTTCCTCGAGGCCGGTCTGCCGCCAGGCGTGCTCAATGTCGTTTGCGGCAAGGGCAGCGTCGTCGGCGAGGCGCTGGTGCGTCATCCCGGCGTCGATAAAGTGACGTTTACCGGTTCACCGAAGGTCGGCCGCGGCATCATGCAAGGCGCGGCCGGCAACTTCAAAAAGATCACTTTGGAACTCGGCGGAAAATCCGCCAACCTGATTTTTGCGGATGCGAATTTGGATCGCGCGGTGCGCGCGGCGTCGTCGGGAATCTTCTTCAACGCCGGCCAGGTCTGTTCCGCGGGCTCGCGCGTGCTGGTGGAACGCCCGGTGTATGACGATGTTGTGCAGCGATTGGCGGAACGAGCGCGCGCCATCCGCGTCGGCGATCCCACCGATCCAAAAACCACGATGGGACCTGTCATCTCCGCCGGGCAGATGAAGACTGTGTTGGACTACATCGACATCGGCAAGGCGGAAGGCGCATCGGTGGTGGCGGGCGGGGCGCGGGTTGGGCGTGAGGGTTATTTCGTGCAGCCCACCGTGTTTGCGAACGTCGAGCACGAAATGCGAATTTCGCAAGAAGAAATCTTCGGGCCGGTTCTGTCCGTCATTCCCTTTGACGATGAGCAGGATGCGCTGCGAATTGCGAACGGCACGGCGTACAGCTTGGCGGCCGGCGTGTGGAGCGCGAGTATCGGACGCGTGCATCGCATCGCGGCGGGATTGAAGGCCGGCACCGTGTGGATCAACACTTACGGGTACACCGACGTGCGCCTGCCCTGGGGCGGTTCGGGTGAGTCGGGCTTGGGCCGGGAGCACGGGGACGCGGCCATCGAGAACTTCACGCAACCCAAAGCCATCTGGCTGGCGCTCGATCATTAATCGATTCGAAACCAATAAGTAAGCGTCGCGCCGGCGGTTATGCCTGTAGCCGCCGGCGAGAATGGTGCGACGCAAGGGATTACAACCCGCGGCTTTTCTGGCTACGGTGGGTGTAGGATCAGTCCTACATAAGATTCTGCGCGGTTGCGAGACGGAAGTTTGGACTTTCAGCGGCGCCTTTGCCAAGCTTTCGCGCCATGGGCATGCCCAAGAAAGCCGCGCTGAAGCGGCTAAGACGCGACCCACGAGACGATTCAAGTTGTTGGCAAATGGGATGAAAACAACGCTGCCTCGCGGCAGTCTTACGTGCGGCCCGGAGACCGAACATGGCAGAAAATTCGCCCGTCGCCGGGCGTAGCCGCAAGGCTCGCAACAGCACGCCCGCAGCTCGTCCGGAAGCCAAGGCGCGCAACGGCAGCGGCCGGAGATCGGCCGGCAACGGCCATGCTCATAGCGCTTCCGCAAACGGCCATGCACAAGGCACGCCCGATCTCAATCAACCCGAATTGCTTGATGCATTGCACGCCATGCTGGCAGGCGATTTCTCGGTGCGCTTGCCCGGGCACCAAGTCGGTGTCGCCGGCAAGATCTGCGATGCGTTCAATACCATCGTGGCCGCGAATCAACGCATCGCGCAACAACTGGAACACGTGGGCGAGGTGGTCGGCCACCAAGGCAAGACGCGCACCCGCGTTCGATTCGGACTGTCGGACGGCGCGTGGGCTGACATGGAAGGTTCCGTCAATGCGTTGATCGATGACTTGTTGTGGCCGACGACGACCGTCACGCGCACGGTCAGCGCGGTCGCGCGCGGCGACCTGTTGCAGACCGTGCCGCTGGATGTCGGCGGCCGGCCGTTGAAGGGCGAGTTCCTGCGCTCCGCGAACATCG
>Ga0193726_1001184_pt1 | contig 21750 bp, 22 predicted proteins | sample H2c1metaG_FD_144928 | JGI IMG/M metagenome (GOLD analysis project Ga0193726, IMG submission 144928) | Soil microbial communities from a riparian zone of the East river system, Colorado, United States - H2c1 | ecosystem: Environmental > Terrestrial > Soil > Riparian zone | place: USA: East River...
ACGCCGCTATTTCAAGTCCTTTACCTTTGTTATATAGTCTTACATAGCGGTTCACGCCGCTATTTTAACTATTATGCCTTTGCTATATAGTCTTACATAGCGGTTCACGCCGCTGTTTCAAGTCCTTTTAACTTTGTTATATAGTCTTACATAGCAGTTCACACCACTATTTCAACTAGTTGTATACCTTTGTTATATGGTCTTACATAGCGGTTCACGCCGCTGTTTCAAGTCCTTTTACCTTTGTTATATAGTCTTACATAGCGGTTCACGCCGCTATTTTAACTAGTTGTATACCTTTGTTGTATAGTATTACATAGCGGTTCACGCTGCTGTTTCAAGTCATTTTACCTTTGCTATATAGCCTTACATAGCGGTTCACGCTGCTGTTTCAACTACTTGTATACCTTTATTATATGGTCTTACATATAAAAGGACTTGAAACAGCGGCATGAACCGCTATGTAATACTATAACAAAGGTAAAAGGACTTGAAACAGCAGTGTGACCTGCTATGTAAGACTATATAACAAAGGTATACAACTAGTTGAAACAGCGGCGTGAACCACTATGTAAGACTATATAACAAAGGTAAAAGGACTTGAAACAGCGGCGTGAACCGCTATGTAAGACTATATAACAAAGGTATACAAGTATTTAAAACAGCGGCGTGAACCGCTTTGTAAGACTATATAATAAAGGTATACAAGTAGTTGAAACAGCGGCGTGAACCGCTATGTAAGACTATATAACAAAGGTAAAGGACTTGAAACAGCGGCGTGAACCGCTATATAATAAAGGTATACAAGTAGTTGAAATAGCGGCGTGAACCGCTATGTAAGACTATATAACAAAGGTAAAAGGACTTGAAACAGCGGCGTGAACCACTATGTAAGACTATATAATGATGGTATACAAGTAGTTGAAACTACGGCGTGAACCACTACGTTACACCTACAGCGGGCTGACTCGCTATGTTACACCTATCTATCACACAGCGGGTTGACTCGCTATGTACACTTCACATAGCGTGTTGACTCGCTATGTACACTTCACATAGCGAGTCAACCCACTAAGTGATTTGCATAACATAGCGAGTCAACCCGCTGTGTGATAGGTGTAACATAGCGTGTTGACTCGCTATGTACACTTCACGTAGCGTGTTGACTCGCTATGTAATGTGTACATAGCGAGTCAACACGCTATGTACACTTTACATTGTGGGTGAGCTCGATATCTTTTGAATACGTGTTTGAACTCTGTATTTATCAATCAGTCTTCATACACCCTGAAATGACTAAAGCGTGTATTAAAGAAATAACCAAGTAAACCACCTGAGAGTCTTTATGTACCAACTGAATGAGTGTGTACTATGTCTGAGTCCATGGTGAAATGCTATGTCCCGTTTAATACATGTTTCCATATTATTCCATTATCCAACTGCGTTCAATGTCGAATGCGCTTGCTACCTGAAGGCAAAGGAAATGGCAGCTCAATGTCGTCGTCACTACCTTCCGAACCTGAAGTCGCCTTCCGCTTTTCACCAGATGCGCTCAACCCTTGATAAGGCATTGCTCCATTCTTCGCTAGATCAACCGCTTTCTCCCTACCAACAATTTCCTCCAACCACATGAATACTCCCTCCCCTCCTTTGCTCAACAACTCTGTCATACGCATCGATTTTGCAATCAAGTCCTCTCTTCTCAACATCTCATAGTCGGATGGTATTTGAGGTGACGTCCACATCTTTGTCGTCTTTCCCCGTGCGAGTCCCAGTCGAACCAAATTGAACCCGTTGATTTCCTTGTTTCCTATTATGCTTCGTTAGTCCTTTTCACCACAGAAAATCGCTCTCCTTACCATGTTTACTCGTCCATGGAGACCCAAGACCCCCTTTGTGCGTAGACATGTACTTCCGTAGTGGTGACTCTGAATCTAGCAATGCCAAACAATGGACTGTGAACATAGTCAGATATGGGCCTGAATTCTTGCTACCCTTGTGCTTGCTGTCCGTCCATGGTGACCGTCGTACTGCCTTTGTGATATTGTTCCCATTATAGCTGCCTACCACATCCGCTGGAACTTGGCTGCTGTGCGCCAAATACGGCACCAACTTCGACATCACTATGCTGATGAAAATGACCAGTCGGTGAATCGGATCGCTCATATCTATCTTCGAAATGATGTATGTGTAAGTATCATGCAGATAACCGTTCACTTCCTTCTTCGCCCCAGGTAATGAAGCTCTGTCTATCATCAGATCAGAGGGTGGGCGAACTCGGCTCACGAATTTGTGCAGGTCCCGTAGCGTGATAGTTGAACTGTCCCAGTCTGCATTGATAGCGGATCTGTCTATGATCGATTGCGCCGCCGTCACGAATCCGTTCTTCATCGTTCCATTGCCTAGATCCGCACCTGGGACAGATGAAGGGAGATGGAGGTCTTGCCAAAGATCATATCGCGGCTTTGGACTGCCCCCTGGTCCCTTGCAAGGAACCTGTGCAACTTTCAAGTGCACGAAAGCCATACCAAACACCCCTTTCCACCTGTGAGCGATCTCGTCATCGTCTGCATTCTTCATTGTGTTCTTCATCAAACGGAACGCCTCAGGAAGAGAACGAACAAACGGCGAGTTCCAAATCATCGGAGCCGTTACTCGAATCGTAGCACGCGTCGCAATCTTGTAAAACTCTGTCGCAAGCGTGTGGTGCGACATCTCCTGAGATGCTTTGGGCAGCGCAACCTCTCCCTCCTCAGGCTCCTTTTGACTCATCGCTCGAACCAATGCACTGACCGTACCTACATCATCCGTCGTCAGTGGATATGCCGATTCCGCCCAAACCTTCAGGCTCTTCCGACGAATTGCCATAATATGGTTCCTGTCTTCACTGGTTTCTGCTCTGTGATCAAGCTTGATCTGCTTCTGCACCTCGCCCTGGACGAATTCTACCACATCAGCAACAAAAATCATTGTCATCAAGATTGCGATTGCGATTGCTTGTTTCGTCCCTTTATCCAGCTTTGCAGATAAGCTCGGGAGGATGTGTTCTGGCACTTGGCACGTAAATATTTCGAGACGAAACCGGCTGTAATACACCTGTAATGTTAATGTAATTGTTAGATTTGTCAAATCAAACTGCACTCTCCTCCCACCTTCCAATGATATTCCCCATATGTTAAAGTCTGAGCACGCTTAGATGCATAAAACGGTTCGAATGTCGTTGGATGGACCGGCCATATCCCAGCCAGGATACGTGCTGCAGTAAATGGCATGGTGGTGAATGTGATCTCACCCAATGTCGGATCGAGTGCTGGATGACCATCGTTTGTAATGCCGAGCGATAGCCATAAAGGGTCCATGAGCGACTTTGAAATCACCTTGCTGTTTCCTGTGTGTGCGAAATTAAAGCATCTTTCTAGTGAGGATGCAAGTTCGATCAAGAAAGGCGAAACCGGGGTACGCTCAGCAATTTCCCTTGAGAGAAGCTTGCGGATATTTGATAGCAGTCCACAGATTCCATATGTGACCCAATTATAAAGGTGCGGAAATATCTGTTTGATAGGTGCGTCAATAGGTAACTTCATCTCTGTTAGATAAAGAAATCACGCACGCCTGGCCTTAAAACAACCATACACTCTCGGATGGGAAGAAGAACCGATGGGTGCTCCCACTGACACGATAATTTGTGGATCACCTCTTTGTATAGGTTTCTAGGAAATAATCAGTCGTTTGTGCCGAGTTCAAGTTGGACGCTTTCTCACCTGCCAGAGGTTCTTGTCGCCTCGTCAAGGCTGTCCATTTCGATAGTGAATACAGCTTCCAAGCGGAAGTTGCTAGCGACGTTGGGTTCGGAGTTTGTTATCCGTGAGCATAGCAGATCGTGCGGCATAGCGACACCATAAAGAAGTTTGTCTCGTCTTGTTTCAAACTTTTTTTTGTTTGCCTCACCGGTATTGTATGTCCCGCTCAGAATTTGGGTGAATGCGCCCGTCTGTGCAGCATGTGTACCAGAGCTATAACGAGTAAGGTGAGACTCTCTATTATATCCCTGTAAACTTGAGACTTGAATGGGCGGTGCACACCGTGCGTGCCTCCGAACGTTCTGATTGACAAGATTGATCCGGGTTTGAAGAGGAGGAATGGGACCATGAGCCTGAAAATTGCCAAGATTAGTGAAGGCCTGTGAATAACCAAACACTTTGGTCGCCATCATGTCCTCGTCAACTGAAGAGTTGAACAGCCGGTTGACTTTCCTTAGATCAGCGAGCAATGTGGGTGGATCATCATCAAAGTCGATTGTGACCCTCATCCGCTTGATCTGGAAGCCTTCTTCTGTATAGACTGGCAACTCGACGCCATTCTCGTCCACAAAGTCGTACTCGCTCAGCCTTATCTGCCTCCGACTGCGTTCGTCAGGGGTTGTGTAAGCAATGTCACCGTCCAAGTTGTTCTGTATGATGTCGTCGAGGTGGTATGGCTCTTTGTCAACGATGATTCGAGTCCTAGACCATAGTCAATCCACTGATAACCTGTGATAAATATGAAAAGAACGATAGCATACGTGATCTCTGTCGCTATAGCTATACTGAGATATTTTATCTTGGAGTAATCGCGCTCGGTCTCCCATATATCAGCCTCTTGCTCAAATGCGTTCCGAATACAGATCTCCTGATTTTGGCCGTAGTGAATTGTAACAAAGATTGGACGACTGTTGATGAAGAAGTCATCTTTGGACCACTGGTGGGGAGCATCTCGTGCCCATGTTTCATAGTCATCCTGAATCTTCCTATGTAGGGCTCGAACCTGCAACAGAGTCATGCGATGACTTTGATGCTCCCTATAAGAAACAAAGCATTCAGTATGAGGAACGACAATAGATGTATGTGGGGCCAGAAGACATTAAATGCACACCACACAGCGGGTCGGCTCGCTATGTGAATTCATGCAACAAAAACACAAATATGCGGTTAACATAGCGGGTCTGCTCGCTATGTGAATGAAACAGAAACACAAATATGCGGTTAACATAGCGGGTCTGCTCGCTATGTGAATGAAACAGAAACACAAATATGTGGTTAACATAGCAGGTCTGCCCGCTATGTGAATGAAACAGAAACACAAATATGTGGTTAACATAGCGGGTCTGCCCGCTATGTGAATTCATGAAATAGAAACGTGAAGAGATGGTCAACATAGCGGGTCCACCCGCTATGTGAATGCATGCAATGGTGGGGATAGGTGTATACATAGCGGGTCTGCCTGCTATGTGCATGCATACAACAGAAACATAAAGAGGTGTATACATAGCGAGTTTGCTCGCTATGTGAATGCATGCCAAGGACCATAGGTTACATTGCGGGTCGACCCGCTAAGTCATAAGTATAATATGAGAGAAAAATAAAGACACATAGAACACATACCGAATATTCGTATGGACCTTCCACTGGTCCGTGTCGATTAGTGCTGAGTAGCGTTCATGTGTCGTAATTGTTGAAAAACTGATCGCCTCAAGCATATATGACAACATATAGAGGCATCGGCGGTGGCGACGGTAGGGCATGATGTTCGCGCTGGCACTGTCATCGTCATGCTTGTACCTAACTTGTGGGCAGTCTTCACCAAAAAAAGACAAAGGCACCATCGCCAACCAGACTTCATGACTGTCCGCATAGCCAACATGCATCATACGCCTGGCTGGATTAAATCCGAGTTCTCCGTGTTTGCCTGCCCAGGGCCGTGCAGTATCGCTAAGTTGCAGCCGGAACTCGTAGTTGTGGTTGACCTGTCGATTTGGAATGATTGCGTCCAACCCCATCTCTCTTGGAACGACCAGCATGAAGTCCAGGAAGTGTTTATGCGCTCCCCAGACTAGCTGTGGATCGTCACTTTCAATCTTGTCTTCCCTTTCGAACTCGATGCGGTTTCGGCGATGAAGAAGCTTCATAGCAGCTTCCTGCCGCCCAGAGTTGTAGTTCCTTTCCAACTGTCTGATGGTAAGCTTCGACACCTCTGTCTCATAAAATGCGTTCTCTGAGTCTCTGAAAGTTGAACCTCTTTCCCGAAGAACACCAGACAAAACCTCCTCTTGACTGGGGTGGTCGTCACTGATGCTCTCATTCGGCACTAGAGAAACTTGGTATGGTGCGTCGACGAGACGTTCGGGATGTTCAGACAAGAGGTCGACAGACATGATTCAAGGATAACGACGACGACAACGAGCGTGCTGCAACGAAAGGAATGTGGTGTATAAAGAGCGTGTGGGTGATGAACGATGAGCTGTAGCTTCCCATTATATAGCTGGCTACCCACCCCGCCCCCCCTCAAAGATATTTAGCTAATCAAACACACTCATTATTTAGCTAATCAAACACACTCATTTAACGGCGTTGTATCTGCATGTATTATGCATAATAAACCATTCATGTAGAATCTTACTAAGCTGAAATCTGATCAGTGGTGTACTTCACATCAAAGCACAGAGAACGTGCAAAATTATTCTAAAAACATGTAAACTATCAGGACGTGATGTGATCAGTAGCTAACTCCTGACACAAATAAAAAGCATAGAAGCATTCCCTGCCAAGTCCCTGACACACTAAACATTCATCATTGTTTCGAACTAGTTCGGGCCATCTTTGAGCGACAAACAGGCGCACCACCCACTGGCAACATGGTTTCCAGACGCCGCTTGTGCGATGGAGTCACTAAAAGCGGATGATCAGTACCAGACGTCAAGCTAGATGCAATGAATCATACCTGTATCAATGTCATCTTCTGATGAAGCACGCTCGGAGTTTCTCAGTTCATCAATTAATTGTGAAAAGACGTTGTTAGCATCTGTGATCTCAACAATATGCTGTTGGAATCACGTTGAAAGCATCCAACAAAGATACCTTCCAAGTCCGACTCATCAATAATGTCCCCTGTCGTTTGGTTATCATCGTGTACTCGTTCCTCACGGAACTCTTGATTGCTGAACTCCCGTGGGATAGTCATTGTCTTAGAGATGGGTAGAACTGGATGAACCTCATCGTCTGTAGTTCGGCGAAGATGCAATCCCCGAGAAACAACCTGAAAAAGCACAGATCGTTGAAGTAATGCTAGCAGGAGGAGGCAATGACTTAGACTCAGGAGCTCGTCAATGAGAGCACCAGTGGCCTTGAACACCTTGCGCTCTGCAGGTGGAGCGCTTGGATTGACAACGTGGAGACGATGTGTCTGTAATTCTCGTTGGAACTTGTAAAGCGAAGCTCTGTCCTTTTCTAATTGTAGTGCCACAGCGAGTTCGGACTGCAGCTCATGCATGCACATCAACAGTCTGCGTGATGATTTCATCATGATCAGGGACTTTGATACCATCCCACCATGAAAAATAGGAATTGTCGAGACCAGTAACATGGGCGATCCGAGCTTCAATAGCTGTATGTAGCGCGTGAACATGCTGGTACTTGAGCATTTTATATCTTGCATGGATGAAATGAGTTTGAGCCTCGAGAAGGCCATGATCGCTGGGGGCGGGTTTTCTTATTGAGCACTTTAAAGAGTCGAAATTATACGAAGTGCAACGATAGATGGCTATGGCTTTGTTCTGCAGGTGTTCGTCAGTCATGGACATACGAGAACCTTTGATGCCATCCCAAGCTTCGATGAAGGCTTTGGCTTCATAACTCTGATGGAAACAGTGCAATGAGATTCACGTGGTACTTCCCTGGGATTACATACTGAGTTTATCGGTTGCACTGGCAGGTATCATTCATGTGAGGTCAAGACTGGGTAGAAGTCATAAACCCAGGCAATATATACGCATTGCCTGTCTACTTGCAATGTATAATCTATTTACATTACGGGTTTGCTTGGAATGTGTAGTCCATTTACATTGTGGGTTTGCTCGCAATGTATACTTTATTTATATAGCGCGTTGACTCGCTATGTAAACGATTTACATAGCGGGTTGACTCTGTATTAATCTGAACACACCGGGTTGACTCTGTATGTAAACAATTTACATAGCGAGTCAAGCCGCTAAGTGAAGATTACATGGGGAGTCAACCCGCTATGTAACCAATTTACATAGCGAGTCAACCCGCTAAGTGAAGATTACATAGCGAGTCAACCCGCTATGTAACCAATTTACATAGCGAGTCAACCCGCTAAGTGAAGATTACATAGCGAGTCAACCCACTATGTAACCAATTTACATAGCGAGTCAACCCACTATGTAACCAATTTACATAGCGAGTCAACCCGCTATGTTACACACACAGTCAACATGCTACTCGCTTTGCTAAACCCTTTACAGACTGAGTATTTCTGTTATGTTAACAACTCCACATACAGAGTCATCCCCTATGTAAAACGCATTGTATACTATGTCAACAGAATACATTGAGTAGCTAATAAGCCAACCCAAATCACAAGTCAGCCATTGTCCATTGTGAATAATGTATAGAAACCGCACGCAAGCATTGCAACAAAAATATAGGTCAAGACGACAAACATGTCCGTGGCAAGGAAAGATCTGCCCCGTTAGACCTCGTCAATATCTGACGACGACTCAGAGTTCGAATCATCCTCAGAGCTCGAATCACCCGTATCTAACTCTTCTCTAGTCTCTGACGTGTCCTCTACATCGGAAATGTCCATTTCGCTATCTTCCTCAACCGGATCCTCCGTAATAGCTCCAGATCCTGACGGCACGACCAGCACCTCGTCCAGGCGACGTCTTTTTATTTGGTCTCTGTCGTTTTGAGGTGAACGCATGTCCATCGGTCGCTTCGAAGTCTCTGATGAGGGTGATTTGTGTCCCTCATCGTCGACATCCATTTTGTTCGGATCCTCCGGATCTGGAACAGAGGATTGACCCAATCCAATTTGGGCTGCCACTGGAGGGACAGAGCTGGCTTGAGGACTTGGCAACGGGGAGCCAAGCAATGTTTGTGCAGGGACAGAGCTGGCTCGAGGACTTGGGAACGAAGAGGCAAGCGATTTTCGTGCAGGGACAGAACTGGCTCGAGGACTTTGAAAGGGAGAGGCAAGCGATTCTCGTGGAGGCGTCGGTGGCGCAGAACGAGATGGAACGTCCATTGCAGCACAGGAAGCATCTCCTGCATTCCCGGGCACAGCCTCAACCTCATCCTTGCTGGGGACGTCATCCTTGTCGGGGACATTGTCCTTGTCGGGGACATCGTCCTTGTCAGAGACATCCTTGCTGGGGACGTCATCCTTGTCAGGGACATCCACTGACAGCTTGAACTTGAGAATTTCTTCATCAGTAAACTCACGCGAAATGGAGTGTGATGAGACAGGAATGGGGAGTACGTCGTGAGACCGACCACCAGTTGAAGACATGATGGAATGAAATCTTTCTCGCCGACGAACGTTCATCGTGCGTGCAATCTGCTGCAAGATAAAGGATTTTAAGCAGAAACTCCAGGAGATAGTGAATGTGTTTACCTCTAAGAGTTTGTCAACAAGTTCACTTGTTGTCTTCGACACCATACGTTTCGCAACTGGCGCACCAGGATCGAGGACCAGGAGTTCGTTGGTCTCGATCTTCTTGCGGAAATCCGTCAACGCCGCCAGATCCTTGCTCCACTGGGAAGCAATTCCGAGGTCGGCTCTAAGTTCGTCCATGTCGATTGACTGTTCGATAACTTCTTCTGCCGAAATGGTGATACCGTCCCACCAGGGGAATTCGTATGTTGCGGGTAAACCTGCTGTCGTCCTCATAATGCTGACGAGTGTCATTCGAAGCTGACGGACATGATGATATGTGAGCAGATTGCGGCGTGCATCCAGAAAGCTCGGCTGAGCTTCTAAAAGGGCGTAATGGAGAGGTGCAGCTCGTCGTTTCTTGTCTTTTGCTGCATCATACCCAAGGGACGTATATCGGAATATTGCGATGGCACGATTCGCCTTGATGTCCTCCGCTGTGAACTTTGTACGTAGACCTTTAGTTTCGTTCCATATATCCATGATCTCTTTCAGCTCGTCAGACTCGCCGAATATATCCATGAGTTTCGCCTTGGTAAAGTTCCTGTCGAGCTTCATTTCCGGAAGCTTGAGAGTTATCGTACTCAACGAGAAGCTTCGATGAGACCACAAGTGCATGTGAATCTATTTTGAACGACGTTTGCATTAGTGTAATGAACAGGCGACTGATATCAACTCACCAGTCTCGCGATCTCAAATTTATCTTTCTGAAGTCGCTTGTGGTGAATCAAACAGCGTGTGATGCAATCCGAATAGTCGCCAGCAGTCGAGTCTCCTCGAGCAACTGTCATTATGTATTCTGCAAGTCCATCGAACCAGCGAGAGACCTGGGAAGAGACAATTAGCCAAGAATGAACTTGTGAAAAAGAAATATAAAGCGGGTCGACTCGCCAAGTGCAGTACACATAGCGGGTCGACTCGCTATGTGCGGTACACATAGCGGGTCTACTCGCTATGTGAAGTACACATAGTGGGTCGACTCGCTATGTGTACTCCACATAGTGGGTCGACTCGCTATGTGTACTCCACATAGTGGGTCGACTCGCTATGTGAAGTACACATAGCGGGTCGACTCGCTACGTGAAGTACACATAGCGGGTCGACTCGCTATGTGTTGCACACCACGAGATATCAAATGCGTTTGTGCTCACCTCAGCAATTGCCTCCTGATATGGTTCCAGCGTTTCCTGAATGTCGACAATGACACTGTTTGTAGGGAATGGTTTCGGGATGGGAAATCCTGGCAAGTATGTGAGGGACACGTATGCGCGGGCTGGGGCATTCAATGCAGAATTCTGTTTGAGGGACTGATCATCCCGGCCAACATCGACGAAGTCCAACGTAGCATCTTCCAAAATATGGACGACTGCGTCTCGGTATTTCTCCATGGAAGAAAGGAACTGCTGATGTGCAGTTCCCATGTACAACTTCGATGGTCGGACGTGCTTGACATATGCTTCGTCGATGGCATCCAGCGTGGACGTGGAAATTGAGTCGAGATGTCGCATCTCCGGGAGCTGATTATCATCGGCTCGTTTCTCGTTGAGTTTTCTGCGTAAGATGTCAGTAAACTTTCTTTTGTTCAAAGCCTTTGATAGGTCCTCCATCTCAGGAGATCCGGAAGAAGTTTTCGTGAGTTTGATGTACGTCTCGCATTTCGCCTTGGCTTCTTCCATCGTAAGGAATTTGAATGGGGACATAACTGCATGGAAGGTGTCGACGAATTCGAGAATGACTTGGCGCAGAGTCTATATCGTATGAGAGGTCAGACGAAATTACATTAACACTGACTACTCACCTCACCACTAGGCTTGAACATATTTTTCCCGAGCCACTCGATATTCACAGCCGGCGACTTAACAAAGTAGTCGTTGCAGGTGAGAAGCGAGGTGTAGAACGGGCGTAATGACGATCGTGTCATTATATCCCTTCCGACATTCCCCTTCTTGTTTCGATATACTGCAAGCTCTGCAGTAATCGCCGCTTCGTCTTCTGCACTGTCCAGGGCGATGATCCGAAACATGGATTCGAGCACGGCCTCTGAAGCAGTCTTCGCATGGACTGCTTCACGGTCGTTTTTCGACAGGTGAATCAGGAGTTCGTTTCTTGTGCGACTGAGGTTGTGCAGCTTATCTAGGTCAACAGTCATCAATCAATTCTATGAGCGGGATTATCACTTACCTATATCGTATAACTCTGCTGGCCACCGTTGGACGACATCTGCTGCAAGAAGATTTTGTCGAAGTTCGTCGTTGGCTGCCCGGATCTGGAGTTTCAGTGTCGTCTGCTTAGCATGGTCTCCTTCGCCACCAGCAATCTTTCTGTTCTCAGCATCGAGCTGCTTCTTTAAGGCCGCGAGATCCTTCGTTGCGGTCTTGGCGCGCTTCTCTAGGGCTGGCCATGCCGATTCCGCGGCCCTTAACCTGTGTTGCCCGGCGAGTACAGTTAGTTCAGACCCATGAACGTGGTCTGCCCATTCGATTTCAGGAACCTTCTTGTGTATACTCGCTGACGACGTCACATATTTCTTCATCAACTTTGTCGAATTCTTGACGTCCTCCGACGAGACGGCTAAACGTATGGGATGCGACCGGGAGAAGCATTCTCCAGCGACGAATTGATCAGTCATCCGGTTGACGGCCGCTTTGTTAAGTCCTCGCGGATTATATCGTCCTGTGACAAATTGAAACGGGCTGTCGTCGTCCTCTTTGGGAACGAGGAATACCAATCCGACACCGAGGAGAGCTTTCTTGACTTTAGTATCCAGGTCGATTTCGGCCTGGATGTGCTCTGGGACCTCGTGCGGAACGGTCGACATGTCCATATCATCCTAAAAATTTCCAGTGAGTCGATAGTTTCAATTGAGGTTGAAAAAGGAGACTTACCATCTCAATATCACTGTCTACATCGCGGGCTCTGCCTTTCCCTTTGCCTTTACCCTTGGGTTTGATCGAGCCCTTAGTCGCTTTACCTTTCCCTTTTGACATTTTTGACTTTTCCGGTGAAGTAGATTCTTGATCGATTGGGTTTTCGTTTGTAACGTCGACATGTTTTGAAGTTGAAGCGGTTCCTCGAGCCATGTTTTGTTTAGATCGTAGGGATGCGGTTGAGTCAGAGTATATCAGAGTTGAGAACAAATTTTCAATATTTTACTCATGTTTCTGGTGCGCGACGTTCACGTGCTTAGAACATTCATATATGGGAATATTGAACCGCTGGGTCAAGGATTGACGTATTTACTAGGTATGGGCAACACATGCAATGCTCGTGTGCTCACAATGTATGTCCTGTGTACATAATATAAATACTTATACGTCATGTTACCTTCAGAATTAAGACTGCAGTTGATCCGCAATGTACACTTCACACAGCGAGTTGACTCGCTATGTACACTTCACATAGCGAGTCAACTCGCTGTGTGATAGGTGTAACATAGCGAGTCAACTCGCTATGTGATAGGTTTAACATAGCGAGTCAACTCGCTATGTGATAGGTTTAACATAGCGAGTCAACTCGCTATGTGATAGGTTTAACATAGCGAGTCAACTCGCTATGTGAAGTGTACATAGCGAGTCAACTCGCTATGTGATAGGTTTAACATAGCGAGTTGACTCGCTATGTGATAAGTTTAACATAGCGAGTCAACTCGCTGTGTGATAGGTGTAACATAGCGAGTCAACTCGCTATGTGATAGGTTTAACATAGCGAGTCAACTCGCTATGTGAAGTGTACATAGCGAGTCAACCCGCTGTGTGATAGATGTAACATAGCGAGTCAGCCCGCTGTAGGTGTAACATAGTGGTTCACGCCGTTGTTTCAACTACTTGTATGCCTTTGTTATATAGTGTTATATAGTATTACATAGGGGTTCACGCCGCTGTTTCAACTACTATAACAAAGGTAAAAGGACTTGACACAGCGGCATGAACCCATATGTAATACTATATAACACTATATAACAAAGGCATACAAGTAGTTGAAACAACGGCGTGAACCACTATGTTACACCTACAGCGGGCTGACTCGCTATGGGTTGTTAATATATAGGTTTGACATCGAGTGAATGTAGTTACAACATAATGAGTTGACCCGCTAGGTGTAACAAATTCCACTCAACCGCTCTATACCTTTCTTGTATTCTCTTACAATTGTGATATGATGTTATCTTTACACATAGCGTTTCACACTGCTATTTTGACCACTTATACGTTTTGCCAGTTGAACAGCTAGACATCCTTGCTAAATAAACTCTCCGAGGTTTCTATGTTCCTTCTTTGACGACCTAGTAGGAGCACGCCTCCATGCCGAAGTCGCTTCTGAAGAGGAGCGCACATTCTTTCGATCCTTAGACTCCACCTGTCGTACTTCAGCCACCCGCCCAATATTGGCTTTTCTTCCTGACCGCATGCCATGGCCTGAAAACCACTTATTGTCTAAGTTACCTGGCACCCTCTGTGCAGGTTCTTCTGATATGTCTTCACTATCCATATATATGTCATCGTTTTCATCTGGAACAGGTCAGCATTGACTGCAATGATAGACAGCATTTCGTATTCTTACCTGACATATCTGACCTGTTGAATTCTATTTCTCTAGGGTTATACGCATCTTCTGAAGGACCCACGATGGGAGACATTTGTTCTACTGGAGGCGACATATTATCCTCAATTAGAGACATATGTTCTGCCGGAGGGAGCGTAGAATCCTCAACCAGGAACATCGATTCTGAACAAGCAGAAGTAGTTTCCACAGGAGACTCTGGAGGTTCTGTAGGAGTCGGTGTGGGTACTATAGGAGATTGCAGGAGTTCTATAGGAGATTGCAGGAGTTCTATAGGAGATTGCAGGAGTTCTATAGGAGTTTGTGGACGTTCTATAGGAGTTGGTGTGGGTACTATAGGAGATGGCAGGAGTTCTGCAGGAGTTGGTGGACGTTCTGTAGGAATCGGTGGAGGTTTTGTTGGGACATCTATAATAAGTTCTATAGAAGGAACAGGTCCTGTAGGAGAAGGTAGTATGTCAAGCGCAGGGGCAACAGGTACAGGAGTGGAAACTCGAGGTGGATCGTTGATTATTAACAGCTCGAATGGTTCTAAGAGGCACTGCTCGGCAAGTTCAGAATCGGTAAACTCGCGGGATATCGCATGCATTGACTTTGGAATCGATATAACATTGTCCACTTGATTCACCGTCATGCCATTAAACTCAGCTTGACGACGAAGATGCATGTTCTGAGCTGCAACCTAAGATGACAAGATGTTGATCATGTGTGTACATATGAGGCTAAAGTCGCCTACCTCTAAGAGTTGATCGATCAGAGTGCTTGTGAGCTTTGATACCCTGCGCTTTGCAGCTGGGTCCTGTGGATTAATGACGAGAAGCTTGTTCGTCTCTAGTTTTCTACGAAACTCCTGCAACACTGTTTTCTCCTCGGCCAAACGAGCAGTGATCGCAAGTTCAGATGTCAGCGTATTCACATCGCGTGAGTATCGTATGATATCTGCATTTTTAATTTCGATCCTGTCCCACCACATAAAGTTCAGATTCGGTGCTCCAGTCATATCACCAATCAAGTGGTTGATGTCTCTCCGTAAGTTGAAGACTTCGTCATAACATAAGAGATTACGTCTGGCCTGAATGAAGTCGTCCTGAGATTCGAGTAGTGCATGATATATGGCGGTCATATTGGCAGAGGTATATTTGAGGGCGACGTAGTTCAGAGAAGTGAGTCGAAATATAGCGACCGATCGATGCATCATGTTCTGACGAGTAATGGCGGAGCGGTTCTTGTTAGCCAGATCCAAGATTCGTTTGAATGTGTTTTCATCGTCAGTCTTAGCGAACATTGTCTTGAGAGCAATGTTGCCAACATTGCGGTTGAGATTCATATCGCCCAGGTGAATAGCTATTGTAGTGAGGCTAGTGAGGCGAGTCCTCCAAATTAACATATGAATCTATATAGGTGTTCGGAAATTGAACGATCTGAGCTCCAAGTTTAGCTGAACACTCACCGCACTTGCAATGGCTTTGACGTTGTCACCTGCCTCTGGGTGGTGTTGCAAGGAACGTGTAATGCACTCAGAATAATCGCCTGCATTACTATTGCCCCTTTTGGTGGTAATGATATAGTCAGCAAGACCATCGAACCAACGGGAGACCTGGGAATTCAGAAAGAATTAAGCAACTTCTTGAGAGAAGAGGATATAAGAACAAATTGTTATGAACACAGCGGGTCGACTCGCAATGTAATGTGTTATATATTGCGAGTCAGCTCGCAATGTAATGTGTTATACATTGCGAGTCAGCTCGCAATGTAATGTTTTTATACATTGCGAGTCAGCTCGCAATGTAATGTTTTTATACATTGCGAGTCAGCTCGCAATGTAATGTTTTATATTGCAAGTCAACCCGCTCTGTTCACATCATGGATAGACATGCTGTTAACAAATTTTACCTACCTCTGCAATTGCATCCTGGAACGGTTCCAAGCTCTCACGAACATCATCAATGACGCTCGTTGTGGGAAAAGGTAGAGGATGAAGGTGTCCCTTGACATAGCTGAGTAAAACATATGCACGTGCAGGAGCCATCGAGGCTGATAGTTGTCCTTCTGTCTGCTCCTTGGCGGGGATATTGAGGATATGTCCTGCAGCAGTCGTCAAAATTTCAACAACCGCTTCACGATACAACTTCATTGCCAACACATAGTCCTCCTCGTCTGTACCGAGATGGGCCTTGTACGGTTGCACATGCTTGATATATGCGTCGTCGATGAGTGTTAGCGTCCGTGGTGAGATAGATTCCAGGCTCTGCACAGAAGGTATGGGGTTCTTATGTTTTTTGTTGTGTTCGAGCCTTCGTTCTTCTGTCCATAAATCATCGCTATACCAGATCCGCAGCTCTATCCTGATCCGTGAGTTCAAGTTTCTCATGCACTCGTCGTCCAATCCTTGACTTATCATCCCACTCAAACTATATGCAGTTTTAATGGCCCACCTCGCACTGTCGATGTTGGTGTATTCAAAGGGAGCAAGGACATGGTGGAGGTTGTTTGTCATTTGCAATAGAATGGTGCGAAGAATCTAATGTCGACGTTAGGATTTCCTTTCAAACGGCACATGAAAAACTACCTACCTCGCCTGCAGGTTTGAACATGTGTTTCCCCAGCCAGTCAACGTTTACAGCAGGGGATGATCTGAAATATTCATTAAAGGCGAGTAGAGCAGTATAGAGCGGTCGAATGGCAACCCTTGTCATCACATCTCGAGAGGCGCTGCCCTTGGCCTTGAAAGAGCGCTCGACTTTTGCAATGATGATGGGATTTCCGTCTGCGTGGATTATTCTTGACATTCCGATCAAGGCCTCTTCTGCTGCAGTCATTGGATGATGTCCCTCGGCTGCATTCTTAGACAGGTGAATTTGGAGCTCGTTGCTTGTCGAGTTCAACGAATTTAGAACATCTATTTAGTATTGTAAGTAGAAATCTTGATGCAACGAGTGGTCTCACCCTCATCGTAAAGCTCGACTGGCCACCGTTGAACTAAGTCAACTATCGGTCTCATCTCCTTCATGACGTCTTGAGCGGTTTTTAATGAATTCTTCAGTCTCGTAAGTTCGTCTTCATCAGAGTCAGAATCTTCTTCAGCGCGGTGAATCTTTGTTTGCAATTTTTTGACATCCTTCTCTGCTAACCTCAGCTTGGCCAGAAGGATAGGCCAAGCGCTCTCTACAGCCTTCAAGCGGTGCTGCCCTGCCAGGACGGTAACTTCATTACCATAGACATGGTCCTCCCATTGGATGTCTGGTATTGCCATTGAGTGTACTTCGACTGTGTCAGTAGGATAATCCTTCAGCAATTCATGTGGATTCAGGACGTCTGAGGCTTTGACGGAAAATCGAAGGGGATGATTACGAGATAAGCATTGGCCAGTGAGAAACTGGTTGATCATCCTGCGAACAGATGGTTGATTGAGGGATCGAGGATTGTAGCGACCTGTCTTGAATTCGATTGTCTGGTCAGATTGGTCGTTCCTGTTCATTAGTGAACAAAGGCCGACGCCGATGAGAGCCTTTCGAGCTCTGTCATTTAGTTCTGCATTATTCTTTGCCTCTCTTGAAATGGAAAAATTTTGCTAGCATTTTGCATGTAGTTAAAGACTGGAAGGCTTCTGCTCTGGTCAGTATACTCACAACATCGAGATCAATATCATCATCCTGAAGGCGTGCGGTTGCCTTCCCTTTTGACTTTGCTGCGTTTCCTGATCCTGATCGATTACTCTTCTTATGCTATGCATGCAAGGTCAGTACGAATCTGCTAACGACTCTGTGAGCGACTCACAGATCGAGGAGGCATCTTTGTTGAACTTGATGTATGTTGGTCTTGGAAGAGGGATGTGGATAATGGTGAAGGAGGCCTTGTGTAATGCACGTGTGTAGGTGAGGTCTGGAGAAAGTGACAATAAATGAGCAAATAAAATTAATATGCAGTGTCTGCAATATTTAAGGAGATGTGACCTGCTAACACTGTCAGCCGGAATAACTTGACATCCAATTATAATGCACATGGCGAGTGAACCTGGTATGTTAAGAATGTCAACCCGGTATGTTAAGATTACATAGCGGGTTGAATCGGGATGTAAATTGTTTACATAGCGGGTTGACTCGGTATGTAAATTGTTTACAGAGCGGGTTGACTCGGTATGTAAATTGTTTACATAGCGGGTTGACTCGGTATGTAAATTGTTTACATAGCGGGCTGACTCGGTATGTAAATTGTTTACATAGCGGGTTGACTCGGTATGTAAATTGTTTACAGAGCGGGCTGACTCGGTATGTAAATTGTTTACATAGCGAGCTGACTCGGTATGTAAATAATTATAGGGGGTTGACTCAGTGTAAATTTATACATAGCGGGTTGACTCAGTGTGTAAATTTATTACATAGCGAGCTGACTCGGTATGTAAATAATTATAGGGGGTTGAGTCAGTGTGTAAATTGATACATAGTGGGTTGACTCGGTATGTGATATGATTACATAGCGGGTTGACTCGGTATGTGAGATGATTACATAGCGAGCTGACTCGGCGTGTAAATAATTATAGCGGGTTGACTCAGTTTAAATTTACAGAACCAGTCAGCTCACTATGTAATCATCTCACATACCGAGTCAACCCGCTATAATTATTTACATACCGTGTCAGCTCGCTATTACTATAGTATTAAGCAGATCTCGTGCAAATCTATCGTGATCTTTATATGTACCTGCATATACTAAGTTTCCAGACTAACAATGTTTAAATCTCATAACTTATTGTTTGCCATCTTAGTATCTCATTTTCCTTAGGGCCTCGATGTCCGACTCGGACGAAGCCACTACAGTATCTTATCTCAACGCTGTTGTACTTATCGTTCATGACTTTCTACATCCCAGCCGTGCTCTTTTCACCCGGAGCTATATACCAAGCTTTCGTCCGCTGCCACTATGGTACTTCTTCATTGCTCCTCCTACAAGTTTTGTTGGAATTTAGATTGTGAGTAGCAGGAAAGCTTCTATCTTGGGACAATGGCGAGGTAGAGATTGATGTGCAAGCAGACACAGAGAAGTACAAGCCGCGGAAATATGGACATTACTGAGTATATAGTAAATTCTGTACACTGTAGAATAAACTAGTCGGTCTTTTCGTCACTCCCCCGCCACGTCGTAATTCGATATGCCTCATTATTCCAACAAATTTACTCACTCGGCTGTCGGCGTGTCACATCTGCGTTCTTTAGTCATGTGTAAAGCCACCTTAGGCGAGACGCGTCTAAGGTGGGAAATCACTAGGTCCGAAAAGGAAATGTGATGTAGAAGACTCTTAGAGGCAAGACGAGACAGAAACAGAGACTAGACTGAGATTCGAAGTAAAGAAAGGTGGGAAAAAGAAAAGGAAGGAAACAAGATGGTCGTCTTAGTCTAAGAGTCTGTCTACCTAATGTTGAGTTTTTAATGGTTGACTGACGTCACGTGTTATGATGTAAGCATCAGCCTTACATCATGCTCCACCCTCCCTTCCTCATCACTACTTGCCTTGCATCTCCAGGGTTGTTTCTTCAGTCGCTCGACTGCCACACGTCTTCGTCCATTCCTTTCACCAACCACATCATCAGTATCAGGCATCTTTATTAATCCACCCAAACTGTATATTGTACGAAGAAGGATGACGCAGATCTTCTCGAAGGTTGAAGAGCTGCTAACAGACTGCGGACACAACGTAGTTACATCATCGAGCCGTAGTTTTTATTTATTTTTGAAATGTATAACTCTCACAATGAGTCCGTTGTGCCACGAAACATATGCTAAAACTTGCCAATACACACAACATTAGCTACTGTACAAGTATTTCTACTAAATATTCAATTTAGTGTCACATGTTAGGGCTGTTCAAAGCTCAACTAAATGCCCCAGCCTCTTCCAGCAGCCCACAGGCCACGTCTGAGTCATTGTCACTGTGTGTCTGGTTGTAGCAAAGTCTTGAAGCTTGTTAGAAAGCCTATCAAAGTAGTTAGACACAGACTCTAAAACCCTGGAGCCTAGAACTGAAACAGGCTACAGTTGAAGAAAGTTGACAAAGAGGGGTGGATTTGATCACTCTGATTTTGGGTTTGAACAAGGATTCTGGTTTGTCAAACATGTGTATTCTATAGTAGATCTGCTCCACAGGAACTTAAAAACGGCCATATAGCTGCCGTCAGTACTATTTGATCAGTATAATGACCTTAGACTCTAGATGGCATAGGCTTGAAATGTGTGGTTCCTAGAATCACATACTATGAGGCTGTTTGATTCTTCTTCCTGAATTAGAGGATGCTATATACGGTACATCTGAAACGGTGTGTGGGCCTTTATTGCTGTGTAGACTATAACGCTTGCAGGCTGGATGTATGGCAGAAATACATAGAGGAAGGGTTAATTGAGCGAATTTAGTGATTGGAGGATGAACATTTGACAACGACGACAAGGAAGATGAAATTGCTATGGAATAAGGAATGAAACTGATGAATTGTAGTCGACTCAGAACAGAAAAGTAATCAGATGTATGAAGTGGGGTATGCATGGAATTGCGAAGAACTTGAATAAGAGACATGGTACTGTATATTGGACTTGAGGAGGAAAATGAAGCTGGTGTCATGCAGATACATGTCTAGGTATTCATGTAAGACTATGCTTACGAGGGATTTTGATAATTGTCTATATATACCGTTTGGTAGTTAACGGAAAAACCGATAAGTATTCTACGTTTTGGTGTATCTGTTGGAGCGTCCGGCCAGCAGTCTTAGAAATGATGGGATGTTCATCTGACTAAGGACATTGTCAATTGATTTTGGATCATGAGAAGTTCTTTCTGTCTGTATGTGAGGTGAATATTATTTCACGTTAGACCTCAAGCTCATAATGAAATTTGAAATGTGCCAGAGTGAAGAGAAGGCACTGCTTGTGTGAATGTGATAAAATTATTACATAGGGAGCTGAGTCAGGGTGTAAATAAATTACATAGGGGGTTGACTCTGTATGATTGATGATTTACATAGTGAGCTGACTCTGTATGTAAATAATTATAGTGGGTTGACTCAGTGTGTAAATTGATTACATAGTGGGTTGACTTGGTTTGTGATATGATTACGTAGGGAGCTGACTTGGTATGTAAATAAATTATGTAGGGGGTTGACTCTATATGATTGATGATTTACGTAGGGAGCTGACTTGGTATGTAAATAATTATAGTGGGTTGAGTGTGTAAATTGATTACATAGTGGGTTGAGTGTGTAAATTGATTACATAGTGGGTTGACTCAGTATGTGAATAATTTACATAGGGAGCTGACTTGGTATGTAAATGATTATAGGGGGTTGACTTGGTACAGTGTACACGACGTGGTTGGGATACGACTTTGATCTTCAGGATTTGTAGGCTATTATGGACAGAATTTAAGATTCTGAGTAGACAGAAAGTTAAAGATATTGACTGAAATGATGCATGTAGACTAGGATAATTTTAGGATGGATGAGGAACATTGTAGGTGGGAAATAATTAAGTGGCTGAAATGTCACAGATGTGGTTTGTTGGGATGTGTGAGGATTTGTATTCAGCAATAGGATTTGTATTCAGCAATAGGATTTGTATTCAGCAATAGGATTGTTCTGTCAGGCGTCAAGGCAAAATTTGGAATTACGTCAGTATAATTGGCTTGATTTACAGTAAATGTGTAAATCAGTGTAA
>Ga0193726_1001185_pt1 | contig 21746 bp, 18 predicted proteins | sample H2c1metaG_FD_144928 | JGI IMG/M metagenome (GOLD analysis project Ga0193726, IMG submission 144928) | Soil microbial communities from a riparian zone of the East river system, Colorado, United States - H2c1 | ecosystem: Environmental > Terrestrial > Soil > Riparian zone | place: USA: East River...
CGCCGCCGAAGGGCGAGACCAGGCTCGCGGCCGGGGACGAACTGGGCACGTTCGATTTTCCAGCAGGCCTGGTTCCCAATCTGCGGCTGATGGCGACCGCCGTCCGCTCCTGTCCCGTGCCGCTGGGCCAGTGGCGATCGGTGGAGGATTCGACGAATGTCTTCGTCTATCAAAGTTTCATCGACGAACTCGCGCATCTTGCCGGCCAGGACCCATTGGCGTTCCGCCTGGCCCTGCTCGGACCGGCGCGGCCGCTGCCGTACTATCGTGCGAGCTATGATTCCGGCCGCTTGAGGCGCGTGTTCGAGGCGGCCGCGCAGCAGGCGCATTGGGGTGCCGCTGTGCCTCGTGGCTGGGGTCGCGGGATTGCCGGCTCGTACGCCAATGACGCCTATGTCGCGGTGGTGGCCGATGTCGAGGTGGACCGGCGCCGCGACATTCATGCCCGCCGCATCGTGGTGGCGGCGGACCTGGGAACCATCGTCAATCCGCTGGGCGCGGCGGCACAGGTTGAAGGGTCCGTGATCTTCGGGCTGTCGGCAGCCCTCAAGCAAGAGATCACCATTGCGCAAGGGCGCGTCGTGCAGAGCAACTTCAATGATTTTCCAGTCATTCGCATGGCGGAGGCGCCGCGAATCGACATCCACCTGCTGCCAAGCACCGAGGCGCCGCTCGGGGCCGGCGAGACGGCAGTCCCGCCTACTGCACCGGCAATCGCGAATGCGATTTTCGCCGCAACGGGAATCCGCGTGCGGCGGCTGCCGATACGATCGGGCGATGTTTAGTTAAGGCGCGGTCTTGCGCTGCCGCCCGCCGCCGGCGCCGAAATGCCGGTCCGCGATCAAACAGAGAATTTCGAACATCATGGTCGCGCCCACCAGCGCCGTATTGCCGGTCTGATCGTACGGCGGCGCCACTTCCACCACATCGCCGCCGATGAGGTTCAAGCCGCGCAGGCCGCGCAGCAGACGCTGCGCTTCCAAGGTGGTGAGACCGCCGATTTCGGGCGTGCCGGTGCCCGGCGCATACACAGGATCGAGTCCATCCACGTCAAAGGAGATGTAGGTCGGGCCGTCGCCCACCACTCTGCGCGCCTCCTCGATGACCCGTTCGACTCCGAGCGTCGCGAATTCCTCGATGAATACCACCCGCATGCCGTGCGATAGCGAGAATTCGATCCCGTCCATGTAGTTCTGGCCGCCGCGAATGCCGATTTGAATCGTCCGCTTGGGATCCAGCAGGCCGTCTTCAACGGCCAGACGGAACGGCGCTCCATGCGTAAATTTTGATCCGAAGAACTCGCCCCAGGTGTCGGTATGCGCATCGATGTGCACCATGCCGATGGGCGCGTCGGCGGCAATCGCCTTGAATATGGGATAGGTGATCGAGTGGTCGCCTCCGGCGCTGACCGGCAGCACGCCGGCGGCGTGGACATCGCGGTAGAACGCCGCGATCTCGTCGACTTGCTTCTCCAGATCATAGCGATGCGCCAAGCGTACATCGCCGAGATCGGCGATCCGGCAAAGCTCGTAGGGGTTGACTCCCAGCGCGAGATTGAAGCTGCGCATGAGGCTCGATGAATTGCGAATTTCGCGCGGACCATGCCGCGCGCCGGGCCGGTTGGTGACCCCGAGATCCGTGGGGACGCCGATCAGGCCGATGTCGACCTCCTCGAGCCCGCGCGCCAGCGGCGCCCGCATGAATGTCGCGATTTCCGCGTACCGCGGTTCCTTCATGGGGTCGTATTGCTTCGTGGTCATGCGTTCATCCTCATGCATTCAATTGTTCCAGTGCCAGACCGTTAGTCGAGGGCCCAAATGCGCCGATGGCGGTAATGCCCACGATCATGGCGCCGCCGATGAACAGGGCAACGGCCGGCACACCGCCGATGGCGAGAAGCGAGCCGATGATCAGACCCGAGAACGCGGCGGCCAGACGGCTCCATGAATACACGAATCCGACCGCGCGCGAACGGATTCGCGTCGGAAAAAGCTCCGCCTGATAGCCGTGGTAGGCGTACGACATGACGTTCGCCGACAGGGTAAAGGCGATGCCGACGGCGACCAGCGCAGCGGGGGCCGTGGCGAACGCGAACGCCGCCATCAGCACCGCCATGCCGGCGAGGCCGCCGATGATCTGATGCTTGCGCTCGATCCGGTCGGCAAATAAGCCGCCGAGCAGGGGACCCACGGGCTGAGCAATGGCGATGATGAAGGCGTACTGCAGGCCGTGTGTGACATTGATGCCGCGGGCCATGAGCAAGGTCGGGATCCAGGAATTGAAGCCGTAGAAGCCGATGACCTGGGCGGCGTTGAATACCGAGAGCATGAGGGTGCGGCCGCGGTATCGGGGCGAAAAGATATCGGCCAGCGCGGCTGCGCCGTCGCTGTCGACGGACTCGGGACGCGGAACGGGCAGCACGCCGCCGTGTTCCGCCGCGACCTTCCTTTCGATGCCGCTGACGATGGCCTCGGCTTCGTCAAAACGGCCTCGCCCCGCCAGCCAGCGCGGGCTTTCCGGTATGCCCGCCCGCAGGCCCCATACCGCGAATGCGCCGACCGAGCCGAACAGCACCACCCAGCGCCAGCCGTCAAAACCGAAGGGACGCTGCGGAACCATCAGCCATGCCAGCAAGGCAACCACGGGTACGACGCAGAACGAGACGAATTGATTGAGGGAGAATGCACGGCCGCGCAGCGCCCGCGGCACGAGCTCTGCGATGTAGGAATCGACGGTGACGAGCTGCACGCCGAAGCCGATACCGGCGATCAGGCGCCAGATGTTGAGCCAGAATCCCGACTGCTGAAAGGCCATGATCGCCGTGCAGGCGCAGTACCACAGCAGCGATCCGGTGAATACCGCCTTGCGGCCGAAGCGGTCGGCGGCCTGACCGAACAGCACCACACCGAGCCACAAGCCGGCAAAGGTCGAGAATACAAAAGTACCGAAACCCGCGACCCGGATGATGTTCAACGAGGCGAACGCGCCCAAGGATTCAGGCGTGAACAAGCCGCTGCCGACCATGCCCGGCGCCACGTACGCGGTGAAGAACAGATCGTAGAATTCGAATACGCAGCCGAGCGAAATCAGCAGAACGATGTTCCAAAGCGCGCGCGACGAGGGCAGCCGGTCGAGCCGGGCTGCGATCTCAGCCGAGGAGGCCGCGGTCACGTGGATGCTGTCGCGGTGGGCTCACTCAGGGCCATTGGCGTAGAGCTTCACGATGTCGTAGAGGAAACGGCGGCCATCCACCAGCGACTTCACTCGGATGCGCTCGTTCAGACCGTGCGCGTGGCTGCCCTCGACGTCGTGAAACATGCCCGACAGCCCATAGGTCGGAACACCGCTGGCATTCAGATAGGAACCGTCGGTGGCGCCGGTGGACATGGTCGGAACGATGGCCACTCCCGGCCATATCTCGCCGGCGAGTTTACGGACCGGCCCCATGATGCGATCCGTCAGAGGCGGCGGCGGCGATTGAATCCCGGGATCCCCGGTCGGCGCAACGCTGATTTTGTCGTCGCCGAGCACTCTCGCGATCTCCTGCTGCACCTGAGGAATGGGCACGCCCGGGAGGATTCGGCAATTCACATTGGCCCGTGCGTGCTGCGGCAGCGCGTTCGGCGCGTGACCGCCTTCGATCTGAGTGACCACGCAGGTGGTGCGCAGCGCGCCGTTCCAACCGGGATTCACCGCCCACAACCGCTCGACCGCGGCCTCGTCCTGCGGATTCTTCAATACCGCGCGCATGTCGGCGCCAATCTCCGGCGGCTCTAATTTGCTTTGCGCCTCGAAGTAGCCGCGTGTGGCCGGGTTCAGCGCGACTGCAAAGTTGTAGTTGCCGAGTTTCGCCAAGCCGCCGCTCAGCCGCGCGATCGGGTTGTTCTTGGTCGGCCGCGAGCTGTGGCCGCCGACATCGGTCGCTTCGAGCGCAAAGTCTTGATAGACCTTCTCGCCGGCCTGAATCTGCAGGGCGAGAGGCTTGCCGTTCTTGTCGAGCTCGCCGCCCGCGCCCTCATTGAGGGCAAATGCCGCGCTCAACACGGTCGGCTGAGTCTCGGTCAGCCACTTGACGCTGTTGAACACCCCGGCCGTCTCCTCGCCGCAGGTGAGCGCGAGCTTGATATCGCGGCGCGGCTTGAAGCCTTCCTGCGCGTAGCGTACCAAGCTGTCGGTGAATACCGCGGCCATCGCCTTGTCGTCGCTCGCGCCACGTCCGTAGAACCAACCATTTTCCTCGACCAGCTTGAAAGGATCGCGCGCCCAATCTTCGCGCTTCGCCTCGACCACGTCGATGTGCGCAAGCAACAGGATGGGCTTGGCCGCGCGGTCGCGGCCGTGCAGCACGGCGATGAGAGCGCCGTCCTGCGGCCGATCCGGCGGCGCCAAGATTTTCGTGTCGGCGGCCGGAATGCCTGCTGCCAGCAAGTGCGCCCGCATGGCTTCGGCCGCCTGAGTGCAACTGCCCACCGATCGGGTGGTGTTGATTTCGACCAGCTGTTGATAGAGAGCACGGAAAGCGGCCACATCGGGCGCTGCGGTTTGGGCCGGGCAGGGTGCCGTGAAAATGGCGGCGGCAGCCGCGGCTAGAAGGCTGGGTGCTACGCGAATACTCATGTCCCCGTCCTGCGTTTGTTCTAAAGCGGCAAGCAGTTTATCTGATTTGCAAGCACGCGCCGCAAGAGGCGCGTAGTCAACCCGGATTAGGGAATTTCCCGCCCGAACAGTACTCTGTGGCAGATGGCGTCGAGGAGGCAGCATGACTTATGAGCTCTATTACTGGCCGACGATTCAAGGCCGCGGCGAGTTCGTCCGCCTGGCGCTGGCGGAAGCCGGCGCCGATTATCGGGACATCGCGCGCGAGCCGGGCAAAGGTGCCGGGGTCGCGGCGCTGCTGCGCTTTCTGGAAGGGCGCGGCTTGAAGCACGCGCCCTTCGCGCCGCCGTTCCTCAAGGCCGGCCGGCTCATCATCGGCCAGACGGCCAACATTCTGCAGTTCCTCGGGAACAGACACGGTCTTGCCCCGAGAAATGACAGCGGACGGTTCTGGGTGCAGGAGCTGCAGCTCACCATGGCGGATTTCCTGGTCGAGATACACGACACTCATCACCCGCTGGGAGTCAATCTTTACTACGAAGACCAGAAACCCGAGGCGCGGCGCCGCGCGGCGGATTTTCTGAAGAATCGCGCGCCAAAATTTCTGGGCTACTTCGAACAGGTGTTGGCGAGAAACGCTCGCGGCGAACGGTATTTGGCCGGACGACAGTTGACCTATGCGGACTTGTCCATGTACCAAATCTTGTCTGGCTTGAGCTACGCGTTTCCGCGGGCGATGGCGCACGCGTCGCGCAAGTATCGGCGGCTCCACGCGCTGCACGCCAGAATAGCGGAGCGTCCGAGGATTGCGAAATACCTCAAGTCCGCACGCCGTATTCCATTCAACGACGAGGGTATCTTTCGGCACTATGCGGAACTCGATCGAGGCCGCCGCGCGTGATCATCGCCGGACATACCGCATTATTCGACGATCAAGGGCGCCTCAGGCCTTGGACGTCGTGGAATGTCGCGCTGGCACGAGAACTCGACTTCTACCAGCGGTGCCCGCAGGATCGAGGTTATCCCCGTTTCGTCCTGGCGACTTTTCTCGACGCTGATTGGACTCCCATGGCGGATCGTACGGACACCATCCCGTCGACTCAGAACGGCATGGGCATTCTTTCCTATCTCAAATTCTACGAACTGCGCGGCCGGCAAGATCCGAATCTTCTTCAGACGGCGCGCTCCATGGGCGATTATCTGGTGAAGGAGGCGCTGACCCCGCCCTTGGGCCGGTACCCGGCATTCACACGGTCGACCGGCAAGCGGGATCAGTTCCCCCTGTCCGCGGACTGCGGCGCGCAGGCCGATCGCCCCCATGAGATCGAGCCGGACAAGGGCGGCATTGCCGGCTACGCGCTGCTGCGGCTGTGGGAGACGACGGGCGAGCGTCGGTATTTGGAGCAAGCGCTGCATAACGCCCGGATCCTGGCCGTCAATCAACAGGACGGCGACGCCGCCAAGTCCCCGTGGCCTTTTCGGGCCGACTATCGCAGCGGCGAGGGCCGCGGTCCGGTGTCGGGAAACATGAGCTACATCCTGCGGCTGTATGACGCGCTGCTCGACAAAGGGTATGAGGAATTTTCTGCCACGCGCCAATCGCTATGGACGTGGATCAAGCGTCATCAAATCTCGAACGCCGCCGCCGATGGCGCGCTGTTTGCCCAGTTCTTCGAGGACCATGACACGCCCACCAATCGAACCGCCTGGGCGCCCCTCAATCTTGCGCGATACCTGCTCGAGAAAAGACAGGCGCTCGATCCTGAGTGGCGCGCCGATTGCGGTGCACTGCTCGACTTCGTGCGCCGGACTTTTACTCACCTCGAACGGGGGATCACGGTCTGTCACGAGCAGGACGAGGATAAGCAGGCGTGGGGAGGCATCAATTCCACCTACGGCGCAGTATTGGCGCTGTATGCGAAAGCCATCGATTCACCCACGCTGGCGCGCGAGGCGTGCGAGGCGCTCGACTTCACACTCTATTTGATCGACGGCGAGGGCCGTCCGCGCGACGTCGCCACCAACCCCGCACCCGGCGGCTGGCAGGAGGATGCCCACACCGACGTGCTGCACAATTATGCGGATGCGTTGTGCGCTTACCCGGAATGGGGCAGAGCGCGCTGAACCGAAGCTCACGCCGCTTCGGTCGCGGCCGGAATCTCCAATGGGTGAGTGCTGCGCCAGGCCAGCAACATCCCGATGAACACCAATATCGCCGACAGCAGAAAGGGCGCGCCCGGCAGGCCCAGGTCGGCGTGCGCGCCGATGAAGACGGCGAAGGTCTGGGTGAACACCGTCGGACCGATGAGACTGGCCAATCCCACGATGCTGGCCAGCGCACCCTGCAGACGCCCCTGCTCGGTGGGATCCACCAATCGCGTCATGATGGTTTGCAGCGAGGGAGTGGCAATGCCCCACAGCGCCATCACCGGCACGCCGATCCAAAAAATCGGCCCGGTGGGCGCGAGGCCATAGATGGCGAACCCGGCCGCGCCGAACATCAGTCCCAGCGCCATGGCGCGGCGCTCCTTCAGGCGTTTGACGATCGGCTTCACCAGGAAGGCTTGAACGATGAGGGAACAAACGCCGACCCCGGCCAGAAGGATGCCGACCGCGCGTGTATTCCAGTCGTAGCGATAGTGCATGTACAGCACGATGACGCTGGGCAGCACCACGTGCGCGAGATTGATGAGGAAGTAGCTGGCAGCCACCCCCGCGAGCATGGGATGAGAGCGCAGCAGCTTGAGCGCTCCCAGCGGATTGGCGTTCTTCCATGAGAAAGGCACGCGCTTGTCCGTGGGCAGCGATTCCGGCAGCACGAACAGACCCCAGCAAACATTGGCCAGGGCCATGAAGGCCGAGGCCCAGAACGGCAGGCGCGGCGAGATGGCGCCGAGCACACCGCCGAGGGCGGGTCCGAGTACGAAGCCCACACCGAATGCGGCGCCGATCAGCCCGAAGCTCGCGGCACGTTTTTCCGGCGGCGTGACGTCGGAGATGTACGCTCCGGCGGTGCTGAAACTCGCCGCCGTGATGCCGGAGATGACGCGGCCTACCAACAGCCACCAGAGATTGGGCGCCAGTGCCATGAGGATGAAATCAAGGCCCAGGCCCGTGCAGGAGATGAGAATGACGCTGCGCCGCCCGAAATGATCGGAAAGCGAGCCTTGCACCGGCGAGAAGATGAATTGCATCAACGCCCAGGCGGTGCCGAAGACGCCGTACATTTCGGCGGCGCGCACCGCGTTGCCGCCCACGAAGTCCTGCACCAGCATGGGCAGCACGGGAATGATCATGCCGAACGCCAGCATGTCGATGAGCACGGTGACAAAGATGAACGACAATGCGGCCGTGCGACGCGGCCCTGAGAGTACGTTCACAAAGACTCCTGTTCGCGGGTGTGGGCGCTAGTATAATGGCATGAGTGCGCGTGCCAACCGATTGACAGGAGCTTTTATGCTATCGACTCGCTTGTCCTCGCCGGCAACGGACTCGGAGGAGTGGCGCCTGCGCCGCGAACTCACCGATTTCTATCACCTCATCGATTTTCTTGGTTGGACGGAGCTGATTTTCAACCATATCTCGGTGCGGCTGCCCGGCGCGGCGCATCACTACCTGGTCAATCCGTTCGGGCTCAACTACGTTGAAATCACTCCTGAGAACCTGCTGAAGGTCGGAGTGGACGGCCGCCTGATCGAGCCGTCTGACTATCCTGCCAACCCGGCCGGCTTTGCCCTGCACGGCGTCATTCACGAAAGCCGTCCGGACGTCGGCTGCGTGGCGCACACGCATACCACCGCGGTATCGGCGGTCGCCATGAAGCGCGGCGGTTTCGACCACAATAATTTCTATGGCGCGCAATTCTACGGCCGCGTCGGCTATCACGACTTTGAAGGCATTACGCTGTACGCCGAGGAGCGCAGCCGCATGCTGGCGAGCCTCGGCGACAAGCATGTGCTGGTGCTGCGCAATCATGGCATCGCGGTCTGTGAGCGCGACATTCCGTCGACCTTCGCGCTGCTGTGGACCGTGCAGCGCGCGGCCGAAATTCAGTGCCAAGCGTCCGCTCTCGGCGGCGAGGACGTTGCCTTGAGCGAAGCGATTCAACGGCGCTGCCGCGATGCGGTCACCGATTTGGGCAGCGGCGTCCGCGTCGCCCGGCTGATGTTCGATGCCACGGTCCGCCGCATGCGTTCGCGCGGCGGGCCGCCGGCGCTTCGCAGCTAACCGGAGGCGGCGGTTACCCGCGGCTCGGCGGACTGATTCGCCGCGGCGTCCTGCTCCGCGTCGATGAGTTTTCCCAGCAGGCGGCGGAAATGCGCCAGCGGTGCGTCCGCCAGGATGGCGAGCATTTGGAAACCGGGATCCTCATTGAGGGTCTGCTGCTGGCGCTCGATGATCTGCTTGTCTTCCATGAAGCCTTCAATGAGGCTGTCGAGCAGCGAGCGCGATATGGTCGAGTCTTGCGCTTCGAAATTATTGAGGTACGACCAGAAGAAGTGCGTCGTCCGCTCGGATTCCGGCGTCATGAACTGACAGTTCCGGTATTCCTTGGCGCCGGCGAGGTTGCCGGAAGGCGCGCCCTGGCCGGCGGGCGCGAACAGCGTTTCCATGTGGAAGATGCCCGGGATGATCATCGTCGCGATATTGCGACGGTCAACCTTGGCGGTTTTGTCGCGAATCACTTTCTTGTGAAACGGCGGTGGATCGCTGTTGAGATGCCAGCGCTCGACCCGAAAGCCGCGCTCCAATCGTTCGATGACCGTGGGCTTGCTGACGAACGCATATTCTTCGGAGCCGCCCAGAGTCTTGGTATGCACGAACGCCAGGTGCGAAAAATCACTCAAGTTATCGACGATCAGCAGATAGCTGGCATCGTAGTGCAGATACGCCGGAATCCCTTTCCAGTGCGGATCGTTGAGGTAGGGAAGATCGATGATCAACGCGGGGTCCGCCTTGGCGGCTTCGCCCATCCAAATCCAGATGAAGTGACTGCGCTCGACGACGGGATAGCCGCGCACCTTGAGTTTCGGCGGAATCATGTCCTGCCCGGGTATTTGCACGCACTTGCCGGAGGCGTCGTACTTGATCCCGTGATACATGCAGCGCACAGCGTCGCCCTCGAGACGGCCTTGGGAAAGCAGCGCGCCGCGATGCGGACAGCGGTCATTGAGGGCGACCACGGCGCCGCTCTCGCCCCGATAGAGCAGTACATGTTCCCCGAGCAGGGTGCGGCCCAATAACTTGCCGTCGATCAACTCGTGATCGAGTGCCGCGACGTACCAGCAATTTTTGAGAAACATCGGCATTTCTCCCCTGACTGCCCAGCGCCGCGCGTGACGAGACCGCAGCCGACGTCATTATACGCTGTTGCCGAACAGCTGTTGGCCGAGACGAAACAACGGCCAGCCGCTGAGCAGGATGACGCTTCCCGCCAGGGCGAGCCACGGTTCCAATGTGCATACCCGTGCGCCCACGGCGAGCAAACAGAGAATGTATATCCCCGGCAGCAGGGGATATCCCGGCATGGAGAAGCCACCGTCGCCGGCGTGGCGCCGCCGCAGCACGAACAGGGTCGAGGCGACCACGGCCAGCGTCAGGGTATCCGTGAAAATGACATAGCGCAGAAGCTTGTCGAAGGATCCGAGCACGAACGCCGGCAACAACATGGTCGCGCCGAAAAATAACAGCCCCACCTTTTGCACTTGAGTGCGCGGATCCACTTTCAGGAATGCCCGCGGCAGCACCCCATCCTGGGCCATGGCATAGAAACTGCGCGGCATTTGAATGATGGTGGCATTCACGAATCCTGCTGCGGACAGATAGACGGCGATGGAGATCAACGCTTCGCCCGAGGCTCCAAAGGCTGCGCGGGACAGTGCCGCCGCCGCGAGCTTCGAGCCGGCGATGCCGCCGATTCCGAGCACGCGTTCATAGGCGACATTCAACAGCAGGTACAGGCCCACCACGGTGAGCATGCCGGCGGTGACGGCAAGGGGGAAGCGCCGCCGCGCGTCCTTGAGGTCGGCGCCCAGATTCATGGTCAGCTGGTAGCCGCCGTAGGCATAAAAGCAGGGGATCAACGCCGACACCAGGCGCAGTCCGGAGGGTGCGGCGGAAACCGGTTGAACCATGCGTGCCTGCGGAACGAGCAGCAGGGCGAACACGGCCAAGCCGACGATCATGGCGATCTTGAGCAGCGAGAGAAAATTTTGCACGCGCGCGCCCGGCTTCAGGCCGCGGTAATTGAATATCAGCAAGATCAGCATGGTCGCACAGGCCAGCGCCAGCGACGCCCGCGGTGAGCGCCACGGCGGCGGCAGCAGCACCGGCATCAGATAATCGGCACCGATGAACGCGACCCCGGCTGCGCCCGCGCCTTGCATCAGGGTCTGCGACCAATTCAGCATGAACGCCAGCGTCGAGTTATAGCAGTCCGCGACGACCCGGTAGTAGCCTCCCGCGCGCGGATGCCGCGAGCCGATCTCCGCGAAGACCAGCGCGCCGATCAGGCTGATCAACCCGCCCACAATCCAGGCGATGAAGAACAGGGAGGTGCTGCCGGCGGCGCCGGCAACGATGGCGGGCGTGCGAAAAATGCCGATACCCACCACCAGGCTGAACACCACCATCGCCGTATCGAAAGTGGTGAGCCTGGGTCTGATGGTTCCCAAACCTTCATCAGCGGCCACCGAGCGCCTCCTCGAGCAGACGCGCGAGCAGCCTGAATTGATTCAGATCATTGTAGAGCTGCGCCGAGACCCGCAGCAGCGGCAGCGGATTCGCGTGGACCCAGGTTTCGACGCCGCGGGCGCGAAACCAGTCATGCAAGCCCTTGTGGTCGAGCCCGTGCGCGGGAGCCCCGGCCCGCGCCTGCGGCAACGGCAGGGACGCCATCGATCCGATCATCCCCTCGGGGCAGGGCGCCTCGAGTCCCATGCTTTGCAGCAGCAACTCCCGGGCCTGCAGAGCCAGCGCCCTGTTTGCCGCCATGACTTGCGGCCAGCCGCCGGGCAGCACAGCGCCCAAGAAACGCAGCGACTCCGGCACACACAGCCACGGGGTCGGATCGAAAGTGCCGGTCCAATCGAACTCCGCATGAAATCCCGCCGAAAATCCGTGGCTGATCACCGTTGGATGCAGCTGCGCCTGCCGCTCGCGGCGCACGTGGAGAAAGGCGGCTCCCTTCGGCGCGCACAACCATTTGTGAGCATTGCCGGTGTAATAGGCGGCGCCGAGCGCCGTCAGCGAGAGCGGCACCATCCCCGGCGCATGCGCGCCGTCCACCAGCGTATCGATGCCGCGCGCCCGCAGCTCCGCGACCAGGCGCGCGATGGGCAGGATGAGGGCCGTCGGGCTCGTCACGTGATCCAAGAGCGCGAGACGCGTGCGGGGCGACACGCAGCCTAAGATGGGCGCGATGAGTTCATCGTCGCTGCGGCAGGGAAAGGGCAGCTGTGCCACCACTACGCGCGCACCGGTCCGCGAGCATAGGTAGTCCGCTGTCTTGCGGCACGCCGCATAGGTGTGGTTGGTGAGAAGCAGCTCATCGCCCGGCTCGAGCGGCAGCGAGCGCAGCACGGCATTGACGCCGGCGGTCGCGTTCGGCACGAACACCAGATCTTCGGGAGCCGCGCCCAGAAAAGCCGACAGCGCCTCGCGCGCGCCGTCCAGGCGGCCGGGCAGATTTGCGACCAGGAAGTCCACCGGCTCGCGCTCCATCTCGAGGCGCAGGGCCGCCTGTGCCGCCAGCACGGCCGAGGGGCAGGCGCCGAACGATCCGTGGTTCAGAAAGGCGACATTCGGATCAAGGGTCCAGAGTGAGGCAAGAGTCAACGTCGGCTCCTTGCAGTTTGCGTATCATCGACGCGAGACGAACCATTTGCAAAGGGTCTGTCATGAAAACGGGGACGATCGAGTTTGACGGCGTCGAATATCCGGACGGCAATGCCTCGGATCCGGGCGCCTTGGCCTTGATGCAGGGCTCGCCGCCGCCGCCGGCAAAGCGGATCCGCCTCGAGGACGACAGAATTCTGGATTTTCCGCAAATCCGCTGGAGCCTGTCGCACATGCGGGAGCTGGCGCCGACGGTTGCCGTGTGGCGCGGCCGCGGCGCTGCCGGCGATTTCGACGTTGCCGGCCGCGACATCGAAGCGGATATCGATGCGCTCGAATTCGATGATCTGCATGGCCGGCGGCATACCTGGCGGGACTCGCTCGCACATACCTACACCGACGGCATCATGGTCTTGCATCGCGGCGTGCGGGTCTTTGAACGATATCTCGGAGCCCTGCAGCCACAGCGTCCGCATGCCTGCTTTTCGATCACCAAGTCCTATGCAGCGACGCTGGCTGCGGCATTGATTCACGAACGCACGTTGGAGGAGAATCGGCCGGTCGCCTATTACCTGCCAGAGATGGCCGCGACGGCCTATGCGGACGCGAGCTTGCGGCAGGTACTCGACATGCAGGTGGGCGTGCAGTACTCCGAAGACTACGCGGATCCGCATGCGCAAGTGTGGGACTACTCGCGGGCCGGCGGACTTCGCACACGCGGTGCGGAATATTCGGGTCCGAGCAACTATTACGAATACCTGGTCACGCTGCGTAAGTCGGGCGAACATGGCGCGTCGTTCGATTACAAGACCGTCAACACCGAAGTACTGTGCTGGGTCATGCAGCGTGTCACCGGCATCTCGCTTGCCGAGATGTTGAGCCGGCGAATTTGGTCGCGTATCGGCTGCGAGGAGGACGGCTACCTCGCCGTCGATTCCATCGGCGTGCCGATGGGCGGCGGGGGCTTGAGCGCCACGTTGCGCGATTTGTGCCGCTTCGGCGAGTTGATGCGCTGCGAGGGCGCTTGGCGCGGCACGCAGGTCCTGCCCGCCGAGGTCATTGCCGACATCCGCCGCGGATCCGACCCCGCCAAGTTCGCGAGCGGCGGCTACACGCTGCTGCCGGGATATTCGTATCGCAACATGTGGTGGGTGTCGCATGACTCATTGGGAGTATTCGAGGCTCGCGGCATTCACGGCCAACGGTTGCATATCGCGCCGCAAGCCGAGTTGGTCATCGCGCGATTTTGTTCCCATCCCATCGCGAGCAGCGCGGCCAATGATCCGGTGACCCTGCCGGCCTTCGCTGCCCTGAGCCGGATGCTCATGCGGAGCTAGCCGTTCACACACCCAGCTCGCGCAGAATGGAGTCTTTGATGTCTTGCACGTCGGGACTCGACATTTTGCGCGGATGCGCGAAGGGCACCGCGAAAGTCGCCTGAATCTTGGTGGGGCGGACGCTCAGGACGAAGATTCGGTCGGCCAGCTGCAGCGCTTCCTCCACGTCATGAGTGATCAGCACCACGGTATGGCGTTCCACCGCGAGAATTCTCAGCAATTCCTTGCGCATGCGCAAGCTCATGAGCGCATCCAGAGCAGAGAAGGGTTCGTCCATGTAGAGGATTTCCGGCTTCACCACCAGCGCGCGCGCGAGCTCTACACGTTTGAGCATGCCCCCCGACAACTCGTGCGGGTAACTTCTCTCGAAGCCTTTCAAGCCCACGATGGCGGCGTAGTGATCCGCCAGTTCTTCCTTGTCGGAAGGCGCACGGCCGTTCAACCCGAACATCAGGTTTTGCCGGACGGTGAGCCACGGGAAAACCGAGCCGTGCTGCGAAATGAGAATGCCCTTGGAACTCGGTCCCCTGACGCCGGCGCCATCGACCATGACGGAGCCCTGGTCGGGACGATCGAAGCCCGCAATGATGCTCATCAAGGTCGATTTACCGCAGCCGGAGGGGCCGACGATGGCGACGAATTCGCCGTCCGCGACATCGAAGCTGACGCCGTCGACCACCGACAACGGGCCCTGATCCGTCGGAAAGCTCTTCTTCAGGTCCTTGACGGAAATCTTAGCGGACATAGCGCCACCGGACTATTCGCAGGCCCTCCATGAGACGCATGACGCCGTCGAGCAGCAGGCCGATCAGCCCGATGATCACCATTCCGCCGATCACCAGATCGTAGCGGTTGCCTGCATTGCGCGAGTCGATGATCAAATAGCCGAGCCCGGAGCGCAGCGCGATCATCTCGGCGGCGACCACCACCAGCCAGGCTACCCCCAGCCCGATGCGCATTCCGACAATGATCTGCGGAAGAACGGCGGGAATGATCACTTGCTGGAACAGCGTACGGCGCGACACGCCGAAATTTTCCGCCGCACGCAGGTAGCGCCGTTCGATGGTATGCACCCCGGCCGTGGTTTGCACGACCATCGGAAACACGGACGATATGAAGATGAGGAAAATCGGCGACGCGTCGCCGACGCCGAACCAGAGAATGGCCATCGGAATCCAGGCGATCGGAGAAATGGGCCGCAATATCTGAAACACGGGATTGAGAGTCAAAAACGCACCGTGTACCCAGCCCATCCATAGGCCGAGCGGCACGGCAATGGCGACCGCCAGTAGAAAACCCACACTGACTCGCATGAGCGAAGCGCAGATATCGCCCCACAGCGTTCCATCCCGGGTCAGTTCCAGCGTGCCCGTCACCACCTGCCAGGGAGTCGGGAAAATTGCGCTATGCGTCGCAATGACCACCAGCCACCACACGGCAATGAGCGCCGCGATCACCGCCACGGCGGGAACTATCTGCTTGAATTTCGCTGTCGCCGCGCTTCTCATCGCCACCTGCTCTGTTCCTTGATCTCCCGAACCCTCCAGCCTACCCGGGCCCAGGGCGAATCCGGCTTGGGTTCAACAATAATCGTCATTTGCCCGCTGGCGTGCGCCGTGCACGCAAATTGATAGTCGGAGGCGACGGCAAAGGGCAGCCGGAAGCTCTGTCCGGGCATCATCAAGGTCGGCCCGAACACCTGCGGCACGTCGTCCAGGTTTTTCAGCACCAGGACATCTTTGAGCCCGAGCGTCAGCCGAATGGAGGAGGGGAGTATTTCGATCTTGTTTCCCGCCATGCGCCGCGCCCAGGTTCCCTGCGGGATCTCGAAAAGCACTTCCCGCGATCCGGACTTGATCGGGGTCAGCGCGGCCCAGGCGACCGTGCCCAGCGCCGCACTGAGGACCAACATCCCGAACCAGCGAACATACCTCATTGACTTGCTGCTTGACTGTGCCGGCAAAAAAAACCGCTATTGCTTCAGTAAAATACGGACGTCGTGCACGAAATCGTCGGGGCCGTGTCCGTACGGCATCAAGGCGCGCAGCTTCCCGCTTCGATCGATCAAATAGATGAACGACGAATGGTTCAGCGCATAGCCGCCGCCCGGTACGGGAATCTTATCGCTCACCGAAATGCCGTAGTCCGTGCGCACCGCGGCCAGCTGCGGCGGTGTACCGCTGCCGCCGATGAAGCTGGGATCGAACCCGCCCAGGAACGTGCGCATCCGCACCGCGTCGTCTCGGTCGGGGTCGACGGTGATGTAAATGACCTGCAATTGGCCGGCCGCGGCATCCAGATTTTTGCGCGCCTGAGCCAGGACGCCGAGTGTTATCGGACAGACGGCTTCGCAGGAAGAGTAGCCGAACGCCAACAGCACCACCTTTCCCCGATAGCGGCTGAGCTTCAACTCGGCGCCGTCGGATCCGCGCAGCGAGAAGTCAGGTGCGAGACGCGGCGGGTTGAATACGCCGGCGACGAGGGCGGCATCGTCCGCCGCCATGACAGCGGTGCCAAACAGCAGCGTCGAGGACATCAATAGAAGGGCGCGGATCGTCATGGGTTGTCCATCAAAGCGAAATGACGGCAGGTTTTGCGGCTCTCGCGAAGCTCTCGTCCATGTAGGTGTCGTACGCAACGGGATGCTTGATGGTGCCGGCCTCGATCGACAGCTGCATCAATTCTTCGAATTCCGGCCTGATCATGCGCAAATCGCCGTACGTGACTCGATCCGTCGGGTTCTCCATCACGAACTGGATGATGTTGGGATCCTGATTGAAGAATTTCTTGCCGGCGGCGATGGCCACGGCCTTGTTGCGGTTCTGCTGTTCGGCGTCGAGCCATACGCCCGCACCCAGCACGTGGTTGACCAGATCCTGCACCAGCGGGCGATTCTGTTGAATCAGTTCCTCGCGCACCGTCAGGACACAGCAAATATAGTTGCGCCATTCATCGCGGGTCATGCGCAATACGCGCGCATAGCCTGCGCGCTGCGCCGCCGCCCCAAAGGGTTCCCCGGTACAGTAGGCATCCACCGCCTTGGCATAGAGAGCGGCGGGCATATCCGGAGGCGCCATTTCGACGATTTGGATGTCCTGCGGCGTCATGTCCTCTCGCGCCAGCATTTTCCTCAGGAATAGATAGTCGACGGCGAATCGGCTCGGAATGGCGATGCGCTTGCCGGCAAGCTGCTTGAAATGCTCATAGGGAGAATCGCTGCGCACCATGATGACCGCGCCTGATCGATGACCCAGCGACACTATCTTGATGGGTATCTTCCGGTCGGCCAGATCCATGACCAGCGGCGCCAGCATGTAGGCGGCTTGGATACGACCCGCCATGAGCGATTCCTTGATTTCGGGCCAGCCGCTGTACTTGCTGTACTCATAGAGGAATTGCGGCCGGCCGGCCTTGTCCGCGCTATTGGCCGCGGCCCTGGCCACGCAGGCGACCGGCAGAGTGAGATTGCAGGTGACCGGTAAACCACCGACCAGCAAAGTGCCGGGTCCCTTCTGCCCGCCGCAGGACAGCAGGCTTGCAGGCAAGGCGGCGGCCATGGCGGCTTTGAGAATTTGTCTACGGCGCACAAAGCGCCCGGATTCGGCTGGTCTTATGTTCAGCATGGCTCTTCAGTCGGCGGAGATATCTTAGGTTTCGGTGCAGCTACGCGAAAACACCGCGAGCAGTCTATAGCAACGCGGAGGTTGTTTCAGCGCCATATAAAATAACATATAAACAAATAGTTACGTGATATATGTGGTGTTGATTCGCGCGTGCTGAACAGCGCCGCGATCCACGGGCTCGAGCTACGAGTACAGGTCCAATTGCCGGCTGTCGCCGATCACGCGTTCGAATTCCAGACCCAAAGTTGCCAACACCGGCTCGGCGACAGGTTTCACCTGCTTGAGAACATAGTGCTCTCGATCGAGCGGGTGGCGAACATTGTCGAGCGGCTCGGCGCCGGCGCTGGTCATCACGTAACTGATCAGGCGGCCCTCAGTCCGGGTGGATTTGCGGGCCGCAACCACGTGCGGCGGAGTGGTGGCCGTGTACTCGGCGGCATCCTTGCGCAAATTCTTGCGATAGACGAGGGCCGAATCCAAGTCGCCGTTCCGCACTTGCCTGACCACCTCCGCGAGATAGGCATCGACCGACTGGTCGGTGAACAAGCGCTGGTAGAGTTCTCGCTGCACCTGCTTGGCCAGCGCGGTCCAATCACGGCGCACGACCTCCATGCCGATGAACTCGACGCTGTCGGCGTCCGCTCCGGCGAGCAGACCGGCATAGCGCTTGCTGGCGCCGCGCGTGCTCTGGCGGGCCCGCGGCAAAAATAGCTTCAGGTACAGCTTTTCGAACTCCAGTTCCAGGCGGCTTGCCACGCGCCAGCGCTCTCTTATATGGGCGCCCAGCTCCGCGTTGAGCGCGGCGGCGAGGTCTCGGCCTCGTTCGCGCGCGAGCGCCGGATCGGCGGCGCCAGAATCGACGAACAGGCTGTCGGTGTCGCCGTACAGCACTTTGAATCCGGCCGCTTCGAACCATGCTTTGGACCACAGCAACAACTCACGTCCCGTGCCGGTGATGGCGTTGACCAGCGCGGGATTGTAAAAGCGGCAGGACGGCGCCCCGAGCACCCCATAGAAAGAGTTCATCAAAATCTTGATCGCATTCGATGCCACGCCGTCGGCGGCCTTTTTGGCTGCTTCACGCCGCGGAAACAGTTCGTCCAGCATGCTCGGCAGGATTGCCGGCGCCCGGGCAAATGCGCCGCCGGCGGTGCGGATGAGGTCGGCATCCGGCGCAGGCCGCTCGACGTAGGACAGGGGATCAATATTGAAGGTGCGGATGATGCTCGGATACAGGCTCTTGAAGTCGAACACCCAGACGTTGCGATGGAGACCGGTGACCGGCTCCAGTACATGGCCGCCCTGCTGCGCGTCATAGTCACGTGAATCATCCGCGCGCACGGACGGGGCGACGATGCCGCGCCGCGCGAGTTCGGTGAGGTATAGAAAGTCGAAGGAGGCGATGCTGGCCGCGACGCGATCGGGGGTCATGCCGGTGAGCTGGCTGCGTGCGCAGGCGAGGCGCACCAGATTGAGCCGTTCCACGATGTCGTAGGCAAGCCGGGCATCGGTTCGCGCGTATAGCGCGAAGGCGGCGAGGTCGTTTTGATAGTTGTCGAGAATTTCTCCGATTCGGTCGTGCGCGCCGCCGGCGAGGGCCTTCCCCTCGCCGAGCACTTCACGCGCCACGGCATCGAGCGAATACTCGTCCATGCGGACGAAAGCGCCGCGCAACAAGTCGATGCCGTCCAGGACCACACGGCCCGGAATGGAAGCGTGGCCGCTGCCAAAATAACCCTGCGGCGCGCGCACGTGCATGGCGCCCGGCTCCCTCCCCAAAAAAAATGGATGGTTCACCCGTGCCGCCACCCGCTGCAGGACCGACAGATCGAAGTCGATGACATTCCAGCCGGTCAGAATATCGGGATCCAACGCGGCGACGCGGGCGCAGAACAGATCCAGCGCGCTGCGCTCGTCGGCACAGCGCTGGGCGCGCTCCGGCATCGCCCGAACGCCGTCATCCACGATCAGAACTTCGTCGACACCCGGGGCGAACATGGAAATGGCGAGCAGGCGCTCGCTTTGGCCGTCGGTTTCGATGTCGAACGACAGCACGCTCGGTTGGACGTCGACCCGCGCCGGCTGAAGAAGCGGATTGATGTACAGCCGGTTTACGCCATTCCCAGGCGTCCACTCTCCCTCGATTTCGCAGCCTCCCTTGATGCCCCGATCGATCAAGTACCGCACGGCAAAGCGTACATCGGCCTCGAACGTCTCGATATTCGCCGCATGCAACCGCTCGCGCAGCTCCGGCACGTCCTGCGGTGTCTGCACGTCGAGCCGGCATACCGGCGCCCCGTCGACACTGCGCTGCCGGGTCGGCTGCGGTTGCGGGACCCGCAGCGCACGGGCGCGGTCGGCGTCGGCGGCGCGAATATAGAAATGCGGGCGTTGGCGGTCGTCGCGCACCAGAAACGTATCGCCGTTCTCGAGCCGGCCATGGATGTGCACGACCGGTGCGCGCTGTCCATTGGACCCGGACACGACGCGATAGCTCGCTTGAAGAATCAAACCACGTGCCGGCGTCATGCGCTCATTCTGCGTCATCGCGGCCGGGGCGGCGATGGGAAAGATACTTGCCACAGCCGGGAGCTCCCCGGCACACTGGGCTCCCCGGGAATGGTGGCGACACTATGCTTACCCTGTGCTGTACCAGAGTCGTGCGCAACCGGCTGCACCTGCCGGCGCAACTCCCTGCGCCCGCCCCGGCGAGCACAAGACTCGGAAACTGGTACGTGCATCTGGCGAGATTCGGCCACCAACAGATCGTGCTGGCGACCAGCGAACGCTGTTTGCTGACGGTGCTCTTGCCGGCGCGGCAATTGCGCGCGAGCATCGAAAACAGCTTCCGTCACGCGGTTGCCGAGCTGTTGACGGCGCTGCAATTGCCGCCGCAGATCGTGAGCCGCGAGTTGGCCGCGATGCAGCCGATTTCTTTCGCCGCCGCCTCCAACAAACGGGTGCTCGGCTCAATGAGCGACTTCGTCCGGCAGCTCGACTATGATCTGCAGCAAATCGCGGATCCGCTACACCTATCACTGCGCTTGAGCGATACGCCCATGTCCGCCATCGGCTCGGACGCGACCTGCGGTCTTCCGTATGAGGTTGCCCGGGATCTGCTCGTGAGCTACGACACCAGCCAATGAGCGCGGGAATGGCCACGGATGGGGATGCGGACTACCGCGGGTATACCCGCGAGGATCTCGACGAAGCGCGGCGCCAAATCCAGCTGGAGCGGTTTCCGATCAACTACCAGCGCCTAATGGCCGAAATCGAACAGCGGCGCATCGACGCAGAGAATTCAGCGGCCACCGCCGCCACCGCGAAGGCAGTCGCGCGGTACAAGATCGAATTTCGCGCCGACGGCAAAGAGTACTTCAGGATTTGGATCGTCAACCTGGCGCTCACCGTCGTCACCCTCGGTATCTATTCCGCATGGGCCAAGGTCCGCAAACTGCGGTATTTTTACGCCAATACCAGTTTGGCGGGCAGCTCGTTCGGCTACCACGCCGATCCGTTGAGAATTCTCAAAGGGCGTGCGATTGCCGCGGTATTGGTCGGCGCGTACGTTGCAGCGGGCTACGTTTCGCCGCTCGCCGCGCTCGCTGTCGCGGCCGTCCTCACGCTCGTTACCCCCTGGCTCGTGGTCAAGTCGCGCATGTTCGCCTTGCGCGTGACTTCTTGGCGAGGACTGAGATTCGATTTCCGCGCCGACTATCGAGGGGCGTATCGCGCCTTACTGGGTTGGCTGGTGCTTTCCGTGATCAGCGTCGGGCTGCTCATGCCGCTTTTTGTCCGGGAACGGTATCGCTTCATCGTCACGCGCAGCGGCTTCGGCGGCAGCTACTTCGAGTGCAATCCTGGCATCCGGCGTTTCTACAAAACGGTATTGGTGGCGATGGGCATCGGGATCGCCGTCATCATCGCCGTGGGCATCACGCTGGGCGTGATTATCGGCCTGACCGCGGGTCACCAGGTGTCGGCATCGGCGGCGCGTTTCATGAGCATGATGTCGGCGGCGCTGCTGTACGCCGCATTGCTGCCCATGGTGCTGGGGTACACGCACGCGCGCAATCTCAATGAGGTGATTGGGCACACATCGCTGGGGCCGCATCGCTTGCGGTCGAGCCTGTCGGCGCAGCGGCTCATCGGCATCTACTTCACGAACGGTCTCGGCATGCTATTGACCCTCGGTCTGTTTACGCCGTGGGCGCAAGTGCGCCTGACGCGCTATCGATTCGAGGCCGTGGAAGTCGAAGTTCACGGTTCGCTCGACGAGTTTGTCGCGACCACCGCCGCTCGGGTTCCGGCCGCGGCGGGCGAGGAAATAAGCTCCCTGTTCGACATCGATTTC
>Ga0193726_1001186_pt1 | contig 21740 bp, 21 predicted proteins | sample H2c1metaG_FD_144928 | JGI IMG/M metagenome (GOLD analysis project Ga0193726, IMG submission 144928) | Soil microbial communities from a riparian zone of the East river system, Colorado, United States - H2c1 | ecosystem: Environmental > Terrestrial > Soil > Riparian zone | place: USA: East River...
ACTTGATGTCGATGAACTTCTCCGCGCCCAGGTCAGCGCCGAATCCGGCCTCGGTCACGACGTAGTCGGCCATCTTGAGCGCCGCCTGCGTCGCCAGCACCGAATTGCAGCCGTGCGCAATGTTCGCGAACGGGCCGCCGTGGATCAAAGCCGGGTTGTTCTCCAGCGTCTGCACAAGATTCGGTTTCAGCGCCTCCCGCAAAAGAACCGTCATCGCTCCCGCGGCCTTCAGATCGCGCGCTCGCACCTGCTTGTGATCGCGCGTGTAGCCGACGACGATGTTGCCGAGCCGGTGCTTGAGGTCCTGGAGACTGGTGGCGAGGCAGAAGATGGCCATGACCTCGGAGGCCACCACGATGTCGAAGCCGTCTTGCCGCGGGTAGCCGTTGCCGGGACCGCCGAGCGCGGCCGTGATGTCGCGTAACGCGCGATCGTTCATGTCCATCACGCGTTTCCAGGTGATGCGCCGCACGTCAATGCCAAGCTCGTTGCCGTGGTGGATGTGGTTGTCGAGTAACGCGGCCAGAAGGTTGTTGGCGAGCGCAATGGCATTGAAGTCGCCCGTGAAGTGCAGGTTGATGTCTTCCATCGGCACGACCTGCGCCATGCCGCCGCCGGCGGCTCCACCCTTCATGCCGAACACGGGTCCTAAGCTCGGCTCGCGGAGGCAGATCACCGACTTCTTGCCGATGCGATTGAGCGCATCGCCGAGGCCCACCGTGGTCGTCGTCTTGCCCTCGCCGGCCGGCGTTGGGCTGATCGCCGACACGAGAATCAGCTTGCCGTTCTTGCGCTCTTTCAAACCGTCGATGAAGTCGAGCGAAATTTTCGCCTTGTGACGGCCGTATGAGTCAAGCACTTCCTCGGGGATGCCGAGCCGAGCCGCGATCTCGCTGATTGGTTTGAGAGTTGCCGCCTGCGCAATTTCGATATCTGAACGCACTTTTCACCTGTCGTTGTTCCGCCTTGGGCGGGCAAATATATTGTATCTAATTGGCCGGCGCAGCCCGTTTTGGATCCCTCGCGCAACTTGGGCTCGACTCCCGGCGCGGCAGCCCACGCTCCGCGGCGAGCGCGGCAAGGCGCGCCCGGCAGTCTTCGGCGCTGAGTTTTTTGAGGCCCCCCGCCACCGCGGCCTCAATCCCGGCCTCGGTGACGATGAAGTCCATGAGCACATCGTGCGGTTGCGGCACGATGGTCGCGATTCGCGACAGCTCGAAGGCAAGTCCCACTGCAAGTGGTTTCGGGTGGAGCGCGGCGAGCGTGCGATCGAAATACCCGCCGCCGTAGCCGAGCCTATCGCCCTGTGAGCCGACGCCGAGCGCCGGGATCAGCAGGGCGTCGGGTGTGAGCAAGGAGGTGCCGTCGGGAACGGGCAGGTCGTAAACGCCGGTGGCCATGGCGACCCCCGGCCACCACTCGCGGAACTCAAGTGGTTGGTCCTTGGCCACCACCGCAGGCAGCACCGCGCGAACGCCGCGCCCCCGCAGATCAGCAACGAATGGCCGCGCATCGAACTCATTCTGGAAAGGCCAATAGAAGCCCACAATCATTCCCTCAAGCGCGCTGAAGCCTCCGCGCAGCGACGCCTCGATCAGCGCACTCCAGCGCGCGAGGTCGGCGACGGGCGCTGCGAGACGACGCGCGATCAGCGTTGCGCGCTCGGCATTGCGGCGCTTCTTAAGATCAGCGGGCAGAGATGTCATTCGATGTCGCACCTCGCGGCAGCCCGCCATAGTCAAATTAGGAAAAATATGGTGTTTCGTCGAAGTTAACCACAAACCAGGGTAATCGACGAGACATCTGTGCATACAAATAGATAGGGTGCGGTGCCGGCTGAGGGATTCGAACGCACGATAATGTCGAGTCGCCGATGACCATGTAAGGCCTTCCTTGCGCACCTTGAAGCCAGGTATAACCACGGTTATACTCGCTTCATGAAAACCGCGATTTCCATTCCGGATTCTCTTTTCGAAGAGGCCGACCGACTCGCGAAATCGCGGGGCTGGTCGCGTAGCGAGCTTTATGCGAATGCCGTGACGGCATATGTCAACAGCGAGAGATTTTCCGGTGTTCGTGAAAAACTCGACGCCGTGTACGGAGACAACGAGGAGGACTCGGCGATCGATCCGTTGCTCGCATATGCACAGGCTCGGTCCCTGCCAAGGGAGAAGTGGTAGTGCGGCGGGGCGAGATCTGGTGGGCATGGCTTGGGGAGCCTCAGGGCTCTGGGCCGGGGTACCGTAGACCTGTATTGATAGTGCAGTCGAATGAGTTCAATGAAAGTGCGATCCGCACATCAATCTGCGCCGCAATGACGTCGAACATGCGACTGGCGGACGCCCCGGGCAACGTTCGTGTGACGCGCCGCGCCAGCGGCTTGCCGCAGGAATCGGTCGTTAACGTGTCACAGCTGATTACGCTGGATAAGCAACGGCTGACCGAGAAGGTTGGCCGCCTGCCTGCTGAATCCCTGCGTGACGTGGAGGCGGGGATAAGGCTGGCGCTGGCGCTATAAGCTCAGCTCGACACGCAGTTGTCTCGCGTAGACTTACGTTGCCCCTCATAACAAGAAAATTAGCACTCCAATCGCACGCAGCCATCCTGGTTTCACGAAACGCCGCATTTCATAGGCTTTGAAGCTCCCTTCGCGTGGGTTCGATTCACATCGCCACTAGCCGGCGGCCGCTTTAGGTAATGACACAGTAAAAAGCTCATAGTTGAGAGGGCACGAAATCCTCAAGGACCGCCTTTCGCAGGAGATTGGGCGGCAGCAAGCCTTGACCCAAGAGGAAGTCATGAAATTGTTGCTGCTTGAATTTCGTCCCTAACGCCGCCTCGGTTTCTTTGCGTAGCGCCAGAAGCTGCGTATATCCGTAGAAGTAACTCACCGCCTGGCCAGGGTTCTCCAATGTGAACCGCTCGATCTCCTCAGTGGCGAATGCGTGACTCAATACGACGTCATTTCTGAGAACATCAAATGCCTGAGTTGTGGAAATCTTGCCGCTCTGAAGTTCGGGATCCAAGAAAGCACGGGCGTCTCGCAACAACCGGGATTGTAGCGTTGCGAGTTGCCCCTCCGGTGGTTCGTAAGGCTGCATGATGTACTCTGCATACAGCGCCCATCCTTCTGTATTCGTGGAATTCCCTGCAAACCGCATGCGGGCGAGGCTGACTCCGTGTTCATGCATCGAAGCGAATTGAAGTTCGTGCCCGGGCCGTGCCTCGTGCGATGCGAGCGTCCAAGCCGCCGCATCGTAGGTAAAATCATCAAATCGATCGTCCCCAGCACCTCCGCCGGCCGGCATGGTCAGCGGCAAAACGAATTCGCCGCGCTGCCCGGTATTGTTGAGAAAGGATATCCCCGTCATGTGAGGGGCTGGTCCTTGTGCCGTTTCTGCCGCGGATGCGAGGCGAATGATGACCGACCGCTCAGGCAGCGCAACCAGATCGTTCGTCCTGATGATCCGCTCGATCTCCTGCAATCGATTCTCATAGAAAGGAACGATCGCGGGCCCAGTGATCTGACGCTTTTTAAGTTCTGCGATGACGGCGCGGTAATTCGACGACCGGAACCCATTCGATCGGGCGACTTGCAACGCCAAAGCCGCCATCGCGGCTTGATCTTGCTCGAAGGCCGCGTGCGCTTTAGCTGCGATTTCACTTGGCGGCACGTCGATGCCGTTTTGTTCCAGATCAAGCGCATACTCCTCAGGTGGTTCACGAAAGTCCGTACGCGCCTTCGGTAAAAGATTCACGCGAACCCAGGCATCGTAATCGTGCAATTGCGCCTTGAGCGCGGTGAATGCAGCTTCCCAGCCATGCAAATGGTATTTCTTGAAGAGAAGCGGTATCCCTTGCAGATAATTCGGATTGCGCTCGAGCTGATTATCCAGCAGCGCCTTTGGAGGAAAGAAAACGCCGGGCTTTGCCAACTGCTCTGCGGTTCGTTGTTTTACGAGTTCTGCGTATGGCGCGAAACTGGGTTCCAGTCCCGCATATTTACGGAGCCGGACCACTGCGGCCCGGCGGCGGTTTGCGGGGACTTGATCATCAAGCAGTGCATGGATACCTTGAAACACAGACTCACTCGGATTAAACGCGGTTACCAGGTGTTGGCGCGCGAAATCGTCCGTGCGAAATTGCAAATCAAAGGCCCTTTGCAAGATGTCCAAGTCCTCTTGAACGTTCTTATCAGAAACTTGCGCGCGAGCTGTTCTCAGCGCATTGAGCACATTCTCAAGTTCCCGCTGCTGGACCAACTCATCGGCTAGGCGTGGATCGGAAATCTCAACATCGAAGCGTGCGATACCTTCCGTCGATCCTTGTTCCGGAGAATGCTTGAGCTGAATGTCAAACAGTTGGCGCGTGTAGCGGTTGCTCTGCTCGATCCATGCCTTACTAATGGCGTCGGCTGCATTCGTGAGTCGTACGCCGACAGTCAATGAAATGACACCCCACGTCAGTGAGGCAATCCAGAAATGCCAATTGGGGCGACTCCGCCGCCGTCCCTGATGACGCGTTCGTTGCTCTTTGTAGGTCATAGCACGCGATACTACCAAGGCCCGACAGCCCGCCATAGGCGAATCGAGACTCGGGTCAAGACACTGATCCGATGGAAAGTCTTGGGAATCGACGCTGAGGGGGTGGCGGTTTCATGAACTCTCGTATCCTCACCTTGCCCGAAGATTCACACGTACAGTCACACGCAGCAGTTCACAAAAAATAAATTGTGTGATTGCCACGCACCACTCGTGGCGGGAGCGATCGCAGGTGGCTGGACTCGACGCGCAGTGGTCGGACGACTGTCCCAGCCGCTGCCGTTCAAGACTCATGAAGCGGACATTGACTTCACCGCGAATTGTTCCGAACCGCTTGTCCCATGACCGGCCCCACTCGGCCAATTCAATCACTTGAGTTAAGCTGCTGCCCGCGGAGGCTTTGAGAAGACCTCCGGCGATCTATCAGGGGTGATCCCGTTGATGACCGAGACCTCGCACGCGGTATTTTTGAGCTACGCCTCGCAGGATGCGGAGGCGGCCCGAAAGATTTGCGAGGCCCTGCGTGCGGCCGGTATCGAGGTCTTTCTCGATCAGAGCGAGCTGCGGGGCGGAGACGCGTGGGATCAGAAGATCCGGCGCGAGATCCGCGATTGCGCACTATTCGTTCCCGTCATTTCCGTGAATACGGCGTCAAGACTCGAGGGCTACTTCCGCCTGGAGTGGAAGCTTGCGGTGGACCGATCGCATCTGATGGCAGCAGAAAAGCCGTTTCTGTTGCCGGTGATTATCGATGCGACGCAAGAGTCCAATGCACACGTACCGGACCGGTTTCGGGAGGTGCAATGGACGCGGCTGCCAGGCGGCGACACATCCTCCACGTTCGTCGAGCGTGTACGGCGCTTGCTGTCAGGCGAGTCGTCACGGGAGCCGGGGACTGAGCCGGCAGCCGCTCGTGTGGCTGCGGCTGCGGCGCTCCTAAGGCCCACCGTGTCATTGTGGCGGTCGAAAGCGGCGCTGCTGGGGGCGATTGCCGTGGTCGTTATCGCACTTGGATATCTTGCGGCGAACCGACTCGTGTTCTCGAAGCATGGGGCAGTGGTTGGAACGCCAACCGCGCCTGCGGCGGAGATCGCTTCCGCCACCGCCTTCATTCCGCCGGCGCACTCGATCGCGGTGCTGCCGTTCGTGAACTTAAGCGGCGACGCCAGCCAGGACTACTTCTCCGACGGACTCACCGAGGAGCTGCTCAACTCGCTCGCCCAGATCAACGATCTGCAGGTCGCCGCCCGCACCTCCTCGTTCTCGTTCAAGGAACACCCAGACATTGCCTCCGTTGCCCACAAGCTCAACGTCGGCGCTGTCCTCGAAGGCAGCGTGCGACGCTCAGCGCACACCGTGCGCATCACCGCGCAGTTGATCAATGCGGTCACAGGTTTTCATCTGTGGTCCAAGACCTATGACCGCGACTTAGGCGATGTGCTGCAACTGCAGACTGAGATTGCCACCGCAGTCGCCGGCGCCTTGAAAGTGACGCTCCTCGGCGATGTCGCCGCCAGAGTCGAGCTGGGTGGGACGCGTAATCCCGCTGCTTTCGATTCGTATCTACGCGGCGCCAAATCGTATAGCTCCGTACGCGAAGGCAAAGACTTCCCCGCCGCGATTGCCGCGTACACGGAAGCGATCCGCCTCGATCCACACTATGCGCTCGCGTTCGCAGCCCGATCGATGGCCCTTACCGTCTACACGTCGAACGCGACCGGCACGGCAGCGCGTGAAGGCCTTGCCAAGGCGCAGGCGGATGCGCGCCGGTCGCTTGAGATAGCGCCGGATCTGGCCCAAGCTCACCTCGCATTGGCAAGCGTGTGGGACCACACCCTCGAGTTCACGCTTGCAAATGACGAGTATGAGCGCGCCCTCGCGCTCGCGCCAGGCAATGCCCAGGTATTAAAGCTAAGCGGCTTATTCGCAGCCTATATGGGTCACTTCGATGCGGCCCTTGCCGCCATCCGCCGCGCCGTCGTGCTCGACCCGATCGCTGACCCCAGCCATTATTATCTCGGGTCTGCGCTGTACGCGGCCCGCCGCTATGAGGAGGCGATTGCAGGTTACATACAAGTCATCAGTCTTGCGCCCGACTTCAACGAGACCTACGCAGAGCGCGGATTCGCTTATTACGCACTCGGGGATCTTGAGCGCGCGCGCGCCTCATGCGAGATGAAGCCGGACTTCTGGTTCAGTCAACAGTGCCTTGCCGTGATCTTTGACAAGATTGGGCGGCACGCCGATGCGGAAGTCGAGCTTACGAAATTGAAGGTGAATGGCGATGCCGCGGCGTACCAGTACGCGACCATCTATGCGCAGTGGGGCAATAACCTAAAGGCGCTTGAGTGGCTCGAAACGGCGCTGCGCTTGCGTGATCCGGGCCTCGCTCGGCTGAAGGTCGATCAGCTCCTGGATCCGCTACGCAAAGAGCCGCGCTTTCAGGCACTGATGCGGCAGTTGAAATTTCCGAGCTAAGAGGCGGTGGGGGTTCCGACGCAATTCTTTCGGGCCCTCGAAGAGAAGGGATGTAGGCCGACTCAACCTGAACGGGGGTCTGCAGCTGGTTGCACCGCAACTCACCGGACAGTCATAGCGCCATACCACCGTCGATGGTGAGACTGGAGCCGGTCATGTAGCCCGACTCCTTGTGAGCGAGATAGGCGACCAGAGCGGCAATCTCGTCCGGGTCTGCGGCGCGCTTGAGCGGAATGAGCGGCTTGATCGCCTCGATATGATCGACGGTCATGTCCGTTACAGTTGGCCCGGGTTGAATGTTGTTGACTGTAATGCCACGGCTGGCCAGGTCAATGGCAATACCTTTCACCATCACGGCAACTGCAGCCTTCGTCATTGAGTAAACGCTCGAGCCCGGATGTCCGCTTCGCACTGCTGTGTTACTGCCGATCGTAATGATCCGACCACCGTCAGTGAGACGCGCCGCCGCGGCTTGGATGGCGAGAAAGACCCCACGCACGTTGATGTTGAGCATCCGGTCGAGATCATCCACGTTCACCGTCGCGACGTCACCGAGCAGCAAGATGCCGGCGTTGACAACCGCAATATCCAGTTTCCCGAAATGATCCACCGCCTGCGCAACGGCTGCTTTGATAGCAGCCGGATCCGCGCTGTCGGCCTTGATTGCAAGGCCTGTCCGCCCGGTAGCCTCAATCGCCGCAACAGTGTCGGCTGCTCGCTCCGGCGTCGACACGTAGGTCACCGTCACATCGGCGCCCTCTCTTGCCAGACGTCTCGCTGCGGCTGCGCCAATGCCTCGCGAGCCGCCAAAGACGATGGCAATCTTTCCCCTAAGTCCGCGATTCTCGTTCATTGGCATCTCCGTTATTGACAGGACAGTCCATAAATGGGTGTGCGTCAGCCGCACCAGGCTTTCCTTGCCTAGCGGGACCGAAAGCGATCGACGGCAAATCTGGCCAGTGCGCTCAGACTCTTGGCGTCGCCTCCCGCACGGGCGCCGAGCTGAATGCCTTGCATCGTCATCTGCAGAAAGGCGGCGGCTTTGCGGGCGTCGATGGCGCGGTCGACTTCTCCGCATGCCTGCCCCTCGCGGATGCGTTCAACCAAGCGCCTGAAAAGCCTTGGGCCCACTTTGCTCCGCAGCATCACAAGTTCCGGATCAGCAGCCCCAAATTCACAGACAGCGCTGACGCCCATGCACCCGAGCGCACGTACGCTGTCATCTTCGGAAATAAGGCCTAGCAAAAGCGCCTCGATACCGTCTAGCGGTGATGTACCGCTATTCAGACGCTCCAAATGGCTCGCATTGCTCTCCCGTTGATATCGCTCCAGCGCTTCAAGGTAGAGCTTTCTTTTGTCACCGAACGCGTTGTAGAGGCTCTGTCGTCCGATGTTCATGGCGACGAGCAGGTCCTCGGTAGAAGTCGAGGCGTAGCCTTTCGCCCAGAAAGCGCGCGTAGCGCGGTCCAGTGCTTCGTCTCGATCGAACTCTCTAGGCCTGACCATCGGTGAAGGATATTTGTTATGGACGGATCTGTCAAGAATAGCCTGACGCCCCGTAACGGGACTCCGCTTACTGAGGTATCACTTTCTGCGCGAAGATCGAGAAACCTTAGACGCCGTTTGTACTTCACGAATAGGCTCGGAATGGGCGTGACACGCCAACGACCTGCCGATGAGACGAAGGACCGCTGGGCGACGCCATGAACCTCGGCTGGAAGCTCGCTGCCACCATCCAGGGGAAAGCTCCGGATGGCTTGTTGGATAGTTATCAGACTGAGCGGTATCCACTTGGTGCGCAGGTTCTGGATTGGTCACGCGCCCAGGTTTTAGTCATGAGACCAGACTCAAATGCCCGCGCGCTGAACGCAATACTCCACGACCTGATGGATACACGCGATGGTGCCACCTATTTTGCGGGAAGGGTGTGGGGTGTTACCACACGCTACGATCTCGGTGGCGACCACCCGTTGGTAGGCCACAGCGTTCCCAACTTTGAGTTCGAAGACGGCACAACAATTGGCGAACTCATGCGCGATGGCCGAGGGGTGCTGCTCGACTTCAGTGGGAACGCTTCCCTGGAAAATTTGGCGAGGGGATACCGCGATCGAATCAATTTTGTTTCTGGCCTGGCAAAAGAACAATTGGGGTTGAGTACTGCACTGATACGCCCCGATGGGTTTATCGCCTGGGCTTCTGACAACGAACCCGATGATCAATCAATCAGACAGACGGTCGCTCTTTGGTTCGGCTCCTGCGCCACGAAGAGGACACTATGAATTCTCCAGTCACAATCGTCCAATGACTGCTCCCCATTGCGAGTCCACATCGCCACTGATCAGCGACGCGAAAACCGCTGCCAAGTCGGCGAAGCCGTGCGCAAATGGCGACCAGGATTAGGGACTGGACTTCCGGTATCTGGGTCAACTGTAGCCGTTCGCGGTTTCTAAATGGCGATGCGGAAGTGGCTATTGGTTGGAGAATGATTGACGCCATCCGCAACGTCTGCTTTGCTTATCATGCGAACCGGATTCCGCAACCGGCCTCCGTTGAATCACCAAGGATGCAAGTCGATCAATGAAGAGCCCGCCCTCCACCTTGGACGACATCAAGGTTCACGTAAGGATCAAGCTGTCGGCCCTGTGGGCTAGTGTAATGTTCTGTTACATCTATGCAGATTATTTCGGGCTGTGGAAGCCGGGCACGTTGCGAGAAATGCTTTCCGGTAAAATGGGCCCCCTCGGGCCGACGACTCAGCGGATTTTGCTCGGAACGTCAATCATGATGGCGATCCCGAGCGTCATGGTATTTCTGTCGCTGGTCCTGACGCCTCGCCTAAGTCGTTGGCTGAATGTGATTTTTGGAGTGATTTATACGATTATTATTCTGCTCACGATTCCAGGCGAATGGGTGTTCTACGTCTTCTTCGGAGTCGTCGAAATGGTGCTGACGTTGTTTATCGTCTGGTACGCATGGACATGGCCTAAGGCGATCGCCAGGCAGTAGGCACGAGGATCTCGTTGCGGAAGATAATTGTCGGCGCGATGAAGGAACCCGCGCATCGAGCGCTTCAACCTTTCGGGCAGATACCGACCTTTGAAGAGGACAATCTTGTACTGTTCGAGTCGGGGGCGATCGTGTTCCATATCGCCGAGCATCATGCAGTCCTGCTGCCTGATGATGCGAATGCCCGGGCGCGCGCAATCACGCGGATGTTTGCCGCGGTCAACACAATTGAGCCGCCGACCGGATGATGAAAGAACCGAATTGTCGTTCGGATCCCCGCACGTGAGTTCGATGCGAACGGCCGCTTTCGGGGTAGTCGCCCGAATGCAGAACCGATCGGAGCCACTGGCCCCGCATCAATCCGGCACTTTCGGCGTCAGCAACTTGCGCGCGGTCTCGTAGAGAATCTTGTCCTTTTCGCTGCGGTCCAGATCGAGGCTCTCGAATGCGTCGACGGTCTGGCGCAGCGTGAATTGCGGATAGTCCGACCCCAGCATTATGTGATCGACGCCGATGTTGCGAATCGTCCATACAAACTCTGACTTGATTGGCGAGCCCGCAACCAGGGTGACAGTCGCCGATATATCAAAATAAATATTGTCTTTGTAGAAATCCTTTGCCGTTCGCGCGAACAGAATTGTGTTCCAGAAGCGAAAGTTCGTCCCGCCCAGGTGCGCGAAGACAAATTTTGTTCCTGGCGTGTTCACTGCGAGATTGAAAAGGTCCTGACTGTCGCCGGGGACGATGTTGGCGTTGTCGAACAGTACGATCATGCCGAGCTGGCCGGCCAGTTGGCACAGAGCGGCTACCCGCGGATCGGCAATGGCGAATTTCTGTGTATGGGGGTGCAGCTTGATCATGGTAACTCCCAGCCGGGCGATGCGTCGCACTTCGTCGAGCGCTGCCTGATCGTCATAGGGGTGGACCGATGCGATCGGGAACATCTCGGGATATTTTGCCGCCAGTGCGAGCAATTCATCATTCTTGCGCCGAGTCGCCGCCATGTTTCCGCGTTCCGCGATCAAAATACCCGCGAATCGGGTCGCGGTCTGGTGGGTCTCCTTCAGCTGTGCTTCGTATGCGAGCAGCGATGTCTCGCCACTCCAAATGTGGACGTGCGTATCGAACACTCGCTGCGGGCTCGCCATCGCCGGAACTGCGAGAAGTAGGGAAGCAAGTAAGGCAGCCTTCATGAAACTCCCCTCTGTTTTACTGTTGCATGCCGACGGAGCCTGCGGCGGGCGCACGCCGGATGTCAGCCCTTGGAATCCGTCTGCCTGTCGGTAGGATGTTCGACCAAGCCAATGTCTGCAAGTGGCCGGCGGCGTTTTCATTTCACGCCCTGAACCGAGAGCGATAATCCTGTGGAGTCACTGCCAGTAACCGCAGGAAGCTGCGGCGCATTGTTTCCTCCGAACCGAAACCGCAACGCTGAGATATCCGCTTCGCTGGTAGACCGGATTCAGACAACAGTCGCCGTGCCTCTTCGACGCGCAGCCGTTCAATAGCGCGGGCTGGGGTCAGGCCCGTTGCCTCGGCATAGTGGCGACTGAAACTGCGCTCACTCATTCCTGCTTGATCGGCCAATACGGGAAGCGGTAGATCATCGGCCAGGTGCTTGTGAATCCATTCGTGCAGCGCGCCAAACTTGTCGTCCGCCGCCTGCAGCGATAGCGCGGTGCTGAACTGCTTGCCCACCTGGACGCTTCATGAAAACAACCAGATATCTCGCCACGGCCAGCGCCAGCGTAGATCCCAAGTCCTCCTCCACGAGCGCAAGGGCAAGATCGATGCCGGCCGTCACGCCTGCCGAACTCCAGACCGGTCCGTCGCGCACAAAGATTGGATCGGATTCAACACGCACCTTGGGAAAACGGCGCGCAAGTTCGGCACAATACGACCAGTGGGTGGCGGCTCGGCGCCCATCGAGCAGACCGGACGCCGCCAGCAGAAATGCCCCGGTGCAGACCGAGGCGATGCGCCGCGCCCGCTTTGCCCGCGTCTGTACCCACTCGATGATCACAGGATCCGCCGCTGCCGCTTCGACGCCTTGACCGCCGGCCACCATCAATGTATCCACCGCAACACCGGCGAACGGAAGCGGACGGGTCGAGAGTTTGAGTCCGGCTGAAGCGGTCACCTGCGCGCCGCTTCGCGCCACGACCCGAAGGTCGTAGGGCGGCCGTCCGCCCGCTTCGAGGACAAGATCATTGGCGGAGGCGAATACCTGAAACGGTCCGGTGACGTCCAGCAATTGTACCAATGGAAAAGCGAGCAATTCGACTACGCGAACGGAGGTTGGCGCGAACCGAGGGGATTTTGGCATTTCCGCCAATCCTGCCCGGGTAGATTGACCTTGTCTACCCCAACGCTGATGTTCGAAAGGATGGACCTCGGAATTCTTGTCACGCATGAGCTCTTGGCGAAAAGCGGGCGGCTCGGCGTTCTCTCAATGCTCTTAAGAAAGGATAAAGCAAATGAAACACTTTCCATTCCTCACGATCGATTCTGCCCCCGAGGCCTCAAAGCCCGCACTGCGGGACTTGCAGTCGGCCTTCGGAATGATTCCCAACGTCGCTGGCACGATGGCAACGTCGCCCGTGCTGATCAACAGCCTCGTCGGATTGTTCGGCCGGGTTCATGGCGGGAGTTTCACCGAGGCGCAGATCCAGGCCCTGCTCCTCACCAATGCGGTCACAAACGCGGCCAACTGGGCCGTGGCATTTCATTCCGCACTAGCCCTTAAGGAGGGCGTGACCCCAGCCGCTGTTGAGGCGATCCGCGCCGGCCGTTCGCCGAAGGATGGGAAACTCGGCGCACTCTCGACTTTGACGCGCACGCTGATCGAATCGCGAGGGCAGATCGATGATCAGGTCCGTGAGCAATTCCTTGCCGCGGGCTTCGGTATGGATCATTTGCTCGAGGTGATTGCCGTCACGGCCGCATCGACGATCACCAACTATACTGCCAATGTCACCGACCCGCCGCTGGAAAAGCAGTTCCAGGCACATGCGTGGGTCAGCGGCTGAACCGTCTGCGGCGTTATTGAACCTGCGCGAGTCGAGCCCCCTCCGGAGTGCTGTCCTCGAAATCATCGCTTGAAGCGAGCAGCATTCGATAACCGCGCAAATCCTCTTTGTTAAGGGCGGCGCTACGATCGGTTTCGACGCGCGGGACGGCGCCAACGCCCATGGTTGTACCCAATCCGGCATAAAGGTAACGATCGCCAAACATCCGTTGCATAGCGGCGAAGGTTGGTTCTCCGGTGCAGTGACCGGGTGCGATGTAATCGACCTTGTAAATATCATGCAGGCTCGCAGCGATTTTTTCGATTGCTGCGTCCTCGGCTGCCACCAGGTGAAATCCGCCCGCGATGAAGTGAATACGTGGATTGATCTTGGCTGCTTCGGCAACAATGGTCTCGATGCCCGGGTGCGAACAACCAACCACCAGCACCATGCCGTCGGGCGTGTTGACGGCAAGCGATAGCTCCTTCAGCTCCTTGGTTCCCGGCGCATCGGACACCAAGGCAATCAGGGTAATGCCTGGGGCGATTTCCGCGGTCTTGTCGATCAACTGAATGTTCGCGCCAGGAAAAACCGTACCAAACCGCATAATTTCCGGCGGTGCGCCGTTGTAGTAGCGCTTCTCGGCGGGCAGAGACTCGTCTTTGCGATAGAACTTACTGGGCAGGTCGGAACCGAAAATTCCAAAGCCTTCCTTGGGCGCGTAAATCTTGACCTTCGGATTCATGCTGAGTAAATAGGAAAGTCCGCCCACGTGATCGCTATGACGATGCGATAACACCACGAAATCAAGCTTAGTAAGATCGACAGCCTTGGCCTTCACGTTCTTTGCAAAAATCGCCGGGTCGTCACCGGTATCGAACAAAATGCGCTTGCCGCTGATCTCCACCAGGGCGGCGTAACCCCAGTCTTTAGTCATCGTCGCATCCTTGCCAAAGGCATCGTAAAGCACCGTGATGCGGGCCGGTTCGGCGGCGGTTGCAGTCGGCCTCGCCGCGGCGCAGCTAGGCAGCAGCCACGCCGAAATAAAGGTAGTCGCCAGGACAAAGAGGCTAGTTGTTCGCATGGCACACGCTCCGCTCTTCGATTTGTGGATTCTGCGGCGAATTGACGCCAGTCTCATTTCTTGGACACGAGCGAGCGGGCGTCCTTAAGCTCGGGTCGATCTCCATCGCTTTGGCTGGAGATGGCCAGCAGTTTGGTGTAATAGCTTTTCGCCTTCTCGCTGTCGCCGGACAGCTTCGCCGCACGGGCGGCACCTGACATCGCGTTGAAGCGATTAGGGGCGGTGCGCAGCGTAGTTTCGAATTCAATCGTCGCCTTTGCGGGCTGTTTGAGTTCCAGCAACATTTCCCCCAAAAGCTCACGAGCCGGCAGAATGACTCCCGGGGTGACGTTGTGCTTGTCGGTCCTGTCTTCGTGGTCGGCGGCAGAACGCATCTGCTGCAGAGCATCCTCGGGTTTGCCCTCCGCAAAGGTTATCCAGGCAGCGGCGATTTCGCGCTGGATGTTCACCTGGTCGGCCCAGTATTTGTTGTTTTCCTGGGTAAGAAGGCCCTCGATCGCTACAAGTTCCTGCAGGTCCTTTTGAGCGGCTTCGATGTCACCGGTGTGTGAGGCGCCGAGAGCGCGAGCGAAATGCAGGTTCGCTTCCGTCCAGGCATAGCGTTCGCGAGGAAACGTGTTCGCAGGCACCGGAAGCGCGGCAGCTTCCGACCACCGATGTCTCTCCACAGCGTAGCGTGCAGGTGAAGTACTCGTGGCGTAGAGCCAGTTCATGTACTGAGGGTCGTCTGCTCGGCCGTGCAGCACCGCCTTGAGCGCGTTTTTCGCCTCGGAGTCTCGCCCTTCCTGCAGGTAAGCGTAGATTAGGTAATCCTTCGCGTGCAGTTCGTTGCCGGGTGCGTTGTTTCTCTCGGCCGATGCTGCCGAAGCCAGATTGGAATCAATTGACTCGTCCCACAGGCCAAGCCGGGTGAAAATGTGCGACGGCATGTGAATCGCGTGCGGTGAGTCCGGCGCGATCTTGGCGTAGCGCCGCGCAGCCGCCAAAGCCCTGTCCGCCAGCGGTGGGTAGTCGTATGCGTGGATGATGTAGTGGGCCACTCCCGGGTGCTCTGGCTGCTCGACAAAAATCGGCTCGAGAATTGAACCCGCCTTTCTTTGGTTCACGTACGTCTTGTCGGTGGGAAGGGCGGCCGCGAGCAAAGCCAGCGCATAAAAAACAGCCGCTTCGCGGTCATCGGGATAGCGCGCCTGCAGTTGCTCCATTGCCTTCTCATAGGCCAGGGCACGAGTGCGATGGTCAACCTTGTCGCTGCTCACGTAAAACGTCTCGATAGCGCCGATGTAGTCGCGTTCGCGCTGGGTCTTGGCGCCGACGGACCGTGATTTCTCCACGGCCGCCACACCTGCTTTCAGATCCGCCGGACCGGGGGCTTCCCAGATGGGGTGGTAGTAGGTCATGGCAATTCCCCAGTAGGCCATGCCGCACTCGGGATCTTTCTCAGCCACGCGAGCAAAGGTATCGCCGGCTTTTTCGTACCAAAAAGAATGGAGCATGGCGACGGCACTGATGAATTGCGGCTGGACCGCTGGGTCGCAGGAGATCGGAAAATTCACTTTGCCGAGTTTGCTAGGGTCGCCTGCGGGGTGCTCATGCGCATGCTGCGCAACAGCTGGTGCTACGAATCCCGCAACGGCGGCCGTCAGCACCATCGAAAAGGAAATCGAGGTAAGTCGTTTCATGTGGGTCTCCTTAGATCGGACCGCAGACTGCGCGCCAGACGCGCCGTACGCCGTTGGTGGTTACACCTTCTCGAGTACTTCGGCAAGCGGCGGCCACATGCGCTCTTCATCGCGAGCGGTGGCAGCGCGGTGAAGCGTGAAAGCATGCGACGTCTTCCCATAAACCGCTCCCAAGAACGCGCCCGACGTTTGCCAATTGTCGGGATATCGCGCCGCAATGCCGTGAATTTCCATAAAGATCGAGAGGTTACGTGGGCGCTGGCTGGAAGTCCTTTGAAAAAGCTGCTATTTTTCTCATGGATTCCTCAAAGAACTCCTTTCTATGGCGACCCGCGGTCAATACGAATTTGGCCCGTACCATCTGGACGCCGATGGGCATGCGCTGTTTCGAAATGGCGGACGTGTCCCGCTCACGCCGAAGGCCCTTGACGTCCTGATCACACTTGTGGCGGCGCAGGGCAACGCGGTCGCAAAAGATGAACTGTTGCGTGCGGTGTGGCCCACCACGATCGTTGAGCAGGGCAGTCTGACTTCGCACATTTCACAGCTGCGCAAAGCTCTCGCAGAACATGGGGCCGAGCAATTTATTGAGACTCTTCCGAAGCGAGGCTACCGCTTTGTCGGCCCGCTCAAGTCTGTCGAAAGATTGAGCAACGAGGCCATTGCGGGGCGAGTGATGCTGGTCGTGCTGCCCTTCGAAAACCTCACCCAAGGCGAGGAGAAGCATGACTACTTCAGCGACGGACTGACTGAAGAGATGATCACGCAGCTTGCGCGGCTCAGTCCCAGCCAATTGGGTGTGATCGCGCGGACATCGTCCATGCACTATAAATCTACGACCAAGACGGTGGCTCAGATCGGCCAAGAACTTGGGGTGTCCCACGTTCTGGAAGGGAGCGTGCGGCGCGTTGGTGCCCGCGCACGCATTTCTGCCCAGCTCATCCGCGTAAGCGATGAATGCCATATATGGGCGCAGAGCTACCAGCGAAGTCTGAATGATGTGCTGGCTCTACAGGCCGAAGTGGTGCGTGCGATCGCGCACGAAATACAAATCAAGCTCACCGCACAAGAGCAAACACGGCTCGATCTGGACAACAATCGTACCGTTGATTCTCAAGCCCACGAGTTGTACCTGCGTGGCCGCCATTTCTGGTACAAACGCACCGAGGATGGAATGCGCAATAGCATCGAGTGCTTCGAGCGGGCGATCCGCCACGATCCCTGCTACGCGCCGGCCTACCATGGTGTCTCTGACGCCCACACGATGCTCGCTTGCCGAGGAATCGTGCCCGCGTCGGAAGCGTTTCACAAAGCCAAGACTGCAGCCCGCCAAGCGTTGCGACTCGAACCCGAACTGGGAGAGGGCTACGCGTCTCTTGCTCACGTACGGTTACACGACTGGGATTGGGTGGGCCTCGAAGAAGAATTCACCCGTTCCATCGAGTTCAACCCCGGGCATGCCATCACGCACTACTGGTATGCAGAATACTTGATGGCCATGGGAAGGAGTGAGGAAGCCGTTGCCAGAGCCGAACACAGTCAACGGTGGGACCCGATCAATCCAGCAATTTACGCGTCGGTCGGCATGATCCTTTATCTTGCGCACCGGTATGACGACGCGCTCGCCGTGCTGCGCCAAGGGGTGGAAATAGACCCATCTCACTACGTTCTTCATTTGCGGATGGGGCTGGTCTACCAGCAGAAACGTATGCCAAAGCAGGCGATTGCGTCAATGCGGCAGGCCGTAACCCTATCCGAGAGAGGCACCGAGGCACTCGCCGGACTGGCACAGAGCTACGCGTCCGCAGGAGATGAGGCCGGCGCACGCAGAATTGTGGGAGAGCTCGGTGGACCGGAGAAGCGGTACGTCTCCCCGTACAACATTGCCCGGATCTACGGATCTCTTGCAGAACCGGATCGTGCTCTCGAGTGGTTGGTGACGGCGTACGAAGAGCACAACCCCGACCTAATCGAGGTCACGAGGGAGCCTACGCTGCAAAGCCTGCATGGGAATTCGAAGTTTCGCGAATTGACGCGGCGAATCGGGTGGCTGAGTTGAAGTCCGGATGTAAGGAAAGCGCTATTGTCGCGCGCAATTCGACTTTTCGGCGCTACATAACCGCTGTGAGGCGTCCTCTATCTTGCTGACCATGAGATCAAACATCTCTTTGCGGCCGAATCCAGGCGGGATTGGAGAAAGTACCTCAACAACGATGGTTCCCGGCGGCCGAAGAAACTTACGTCGTGGCCAAAGGGCACCTGAATTCAAGGCGACTGGAACGCATGCTACCTCCAACGCCGTATACAAGTGGCTGATGCCGGTTTTGTAGTTCGCCGCTTGACCAATCACCGTCCTGGTTCCTTCCGGAAAAATCACCACCTGCTTGCTTTGCGCCAACGCGACGCGTGTGCCTCGGACCATATTGTCCAACGCACTTTTGCCTGTGCCTCGCTTGACCGGGATGCAACCCAGGCGTGCGAGAGCCCATCCGAAAAATGGGATGAACATCAGTTCGCTTTTCAATACGTAAACTGGACGATCAAAGATCGCGAACAGCGCGCAGGTATCCCAGACCGACTGATGCTTCACCGCCAAAAGGCAGCCGCCGCACGGGATGTTCTCCCTACCCCGCACTTCATAATTGACCCCGCAAATTGCGCGGTACATGGCGAGCCAAGCGCGTGACCAGAATCTGGTGAACGGCGGCAAGGATTTCGGCGAAATGAGCGATATGCCGGCCGCCGCCACCGCGCTGACAGCGAAGAAGCCATAGAACAAAATCGAAAATATGAGGGAGCGAAGCACTAACATGGAATCGCGGGACGGAGGCCCAAACGGCCCGGCCAGACGGACATCAACTCGGCCCAAAGCGCCGAATAGATTTGTGCTGCCGCACTTCTGGGGGCATAGGCCGGTATTGGCGCCCGGCGCAGACTCATGCGTTCGATGTCACTGGAATACGGCACTTCGGTCGCGAGCAGCGTTGGAAACTGCTCGCGAGTCTTGGCGATGATTTCGTGGTGCAGCGATTTACGGCGATCGACCATCGAGAAAAACGGCAGGAGCATCAAGTCCGTCCAGCCCTTGCTCGCAATGAAGTCCTGCAATTGCACCAGCATGCGTACCGACAGCGGCGTGGGCAGCAGCGGCACGATGATCGCATCCGCAGCGTGCAGTACGTTCTCCGACAAGAGTGAGATGCCGGGCGCGCAATCGAGGAACAGCACCGAATAAACTTCTCGCAACGATCGGCTCATTTTAAGAAGCCGCTCGGTGGGTCGCTTGCGCTCCGCGAGGTGCACATCAAAATCTCTATAGGAAAAATCCGCCGGCAGGAGATCCAGATTCGGATAGCCCGTCGAGAGGATGAGTTCGGGTAAGTGACGCTTGCCGCTCAGCAATTTCTTTGGGGTTGCGCGTTCTAAGGGGTCGCCTCGTAAGGTGTAGGTCGCGGCGCCCTGGGGATCTAAGTCCCAGAGCAGCGTGGGGCCGCTGCTCGCGGCACACAGGTACGAAAGGTTGACAGCAGTCGTCGTCTTGCCGACCCCTCCCTTGATGTTGGTGACGGCGATTATTTTCATCGCGTCGGCTTGTTTGCCGCGCGCCCGCAAATCCCCGGCGGCGGCGGCGGGAGCTTGCGGATTTGGCGTCAAGTCATCCGGGAATTCCACCAAGCTCTGCTCCTTGGGTCGGAGATCAAGCATGTCTCTTAAGGGTTGCCTCAGCGGCTTCGAAAACCGCGCAGCATGCGCGGTGTGGCAAGCCACTTGAGCGCTGCACCGCCGACTCGGGCTCTGCCGTCAAACGACAGGCACGCGACCGCATTTTTCTTCATTTCGATCGGCAAGTCGCTGCCATCCTTTAGAAGGCAAGCCGTGAGCAGCGCCGAAAGATCTGGTTGATGACCGACAATGGCAATGCGTTTGCTGCGATCCTTACCTAACAGGGTCAGCGCCGCCACCACGCCCTTGCCTGGGGTAAGCTCGGGCGCGATTTTGGCCCGCGGCCAGCCGGCGACCTCCGTCAGAATCTTTGCCGTCTGCCTGGCACGAACCAGGGGACTGGTTAGAAGGCGATCTGGGGCCTTGCAGAGTTCTTTGAGTCCGGCCGCCGCCTTGCGCGACCGCCTGATCCCCGCGCCCGATAAGGGCCTCGCGCCATCGTCGGCCCAGCGACGGCGGTCGCGCTCAAATGCAATCGCATGTCGGATGACCAACAATTCCATGGCTTCAGGGCGCCGGTATCGGCGCTGCGTTCGCGGTGTACTTTTCGAATTTCGTCCGCAGCTTCTTCCATTTTTGTCGTACTTTTCGATAGCCGGTTGCGCAGCGTTTCCGACCCTGCGCAGCTGTGCCGAGATGGCGCTCTGCAAGGCGACCCATCAAGAACAACGTTTCCGCCGGAATACCCTTTGGCTTCGCGCCGGCGAGAGCATTTAAGCGCTGCATCGCGACGGCGGCGTCCTGTTGCACACCGAGGTTCTCCTGCCAGTGGCGCAGCGCTCGAACCGTGTCAGCGGCAGGTTTCCCGTAGAGCGCCGCCACTGCTTCCAGTGCGTACCGCAGCCTCTTCACTTGGCCGCGAACCTCGTGATACTCCTCGGTGGAAGAATCCTCCCCCAGAAGGTCGGCCAGCTTGCGTAACTTGCGGAATCGTCGCCGTATCAAGCTAGGGGACGCGTGCAGCGCTAGGTCCGCGGCGGCGGCTTCGGATCCAGCGACGGGCTTGCCTAACAGCGATATCAATTCCTGCAAATTTTTCTGCACCCAGATCGAGTCGAGAACACTCAACATTTGCGCGCGCGCCCGGCCGCGCTCCGACGTTAAGTGCTCCTTTAACGGTTCCACGCCCACCCGATCGGCTTTCGGCAATCTGCGGCTGAAGTCTTGCAGCTCACTTAAGGCGACGTCGAGGTCGCGGACGTGACCCAAGGCACGCAACACGGTCTTTAGCGTCGCGCGAACTTTCAAAAATTCCGGGGGCAAAAACGATTGAAACTGGCGCAAGACGGCATCGAGTCTGCGGCCGGCGACGCGCAAGTCGTGCAATTCTTCAAGATCGTCTCCCAATCTGGCGCCGGGCTCGTGCAGAAGCCAGGCAGCCATGTAGAGCCGCAGGTTCGCCATGGCAACCTCGACGATCGTCATGGAAGCCTCAACGCTCGTTGCGGCGAATTCTTGCGCGGGCGGCGCCAATCCTACGGACTTGAGTCCGAGCGAGTACTTCGTATCAGATGCGGCCTCGAGTGCACAGTTGCTGCGAAGGGTCTTCACCAGCGACCGCAGCTGCCCGTGTGCTTCCGTGAGCGCTTCGACCTCGACCCGAAGCATGCTTGCCTGGGGTTCACCGTGTGGGCGAGATATCACGGTTTCATCGAGGGCAATCTCGCCGAGTTGCGCTGCCTCGTCACTCTTGCGGACCGCAAATCTCTGCCTCGAGGTACGCAATTCGAACAACGGCAACAAAGTGCGCGCTCCGCTCACGGCGCATACTCGTGTTCCAACCGGCCCAACTGATTCTCGGATTGCTTCGCTGTCGGAGTTCTTGAGAGTTTCGGTCAACTCGCGCCGATCTGCGACCTCCTTGCTGGCCGAATGAAGCGACTTGAGCGTGGCTTCGGTTATTCCGGATCCGGAGCGGACGCGAAGTGCGAAGCCCGCACGATGTATTCGCCAGTCATCCGTGTCCAGGTACGTGTCGAAGATCTGCTGCGTGGAGCGTGGCTCGACGATGAGCCCGTCGATCGTTCCGTGCTCGCTCAACCAGCGCCTAACGGAGCCAAGATCGGTACAGGCGAGCTGCCATTCCACTTCGCGGCCATCCTTGTGAAGAGGCGTCGTTTGTGGTGCGGAGGCAGTGCTGGATGACATATATATGACAGTCTACCGGCTATGGCGGCGCGGTTTAAGAGCAATTTTGCGTCGCGGGAGGCGCCCGGGT
>Ga0193726_1001187_pt1 | contig 21731 bp, 24 predicted proteins | sample H2c1metaG_FD_144928 | JGI IMG/M metagenome (GOLD analysis project Ga0193726, IMG submission 144928) | Soil microbial communities from a riparian zone of the East river system, Colorado, United States - H2c1 | ecosystem: Environmental > Terrestrial > Soil > Riparian zone | place: USA: East River...
CCAGGCTAGTCACGATCAACTTCTGCACGGCATCCACCCGTGACGGCACCAGCCTCGGCTTCGCCGTACGAGGTCCCGCCTTTTTGGGCCCGGCGGCGATGGTTTTCTTGCGCGGGGAGCCTGGAGCAGCAGAGGTTTCCACCAACGCCGGTTTCACAGCGCGCTTTCTCGGCTTGGGCTGATGACGGGCGGGCGAGGCAGGCGGTTTGGGTGTCGCGGCTATGATACGGCTCCTTGGCGTTTGGCGGCACGAATCGCGGTGGCTGAGGTGGGGTTCTGAGGTGTGGGCAAAAACACCCATCCGGATCGCGCATCCGGTAGGACAGAGGCTTCATGCGCCGGACGCCGCCGTCCGCGCAAGCGCCGCGCCGCCTGGCCGGCCAGCGCCGGCAACGTGTATCCGGGCCGGGGCAAAACTACGAAGGCCAGGTCGCGCACGATCTCGCGCCAGCGGCGCCAGCGCGGCAGTTGCGTCAGCAGGTCCGCGCCCATGATCCAGACAAAGCGTGCCCCGGGAAAGCGCCGGCGCAGAATTCGCAATGTGTCGATGGAATACCGCGTGCCGAGGGTGGCTTCGATTGACGTGGCGATGACCCGCCGCCGGTCGCCGATTGCCGCTGCGCCGCGCAGGCGATCGGCCAACGGTGCCATGCCCGCGACCGGTTTCAACGGATTGCCCGGTGACACCATGAGCCAGACCTGATCCAATCCCAGGCGCGCCAGGGCCAACTCCGCGACGTGGCGGTGGCCGCCATGCGCAGGGTTGAATGACCCACCCAGAAGTCCGATCCGCATCTTCCTCCGGTCGCCGAAACGCGGCAGAGGATCAGGCACGTATCTGACCGTTCCCGCGGATCGCATAGCGATAGATCGTCAACTGCTCCAGGCCGACGGGACCGCGCGCATGGATGCGCCCGGTTGCGATGCCAATTTCCGCGCCGAACCCGAATTCGCCGCCGTCGCAAAACTGCGTGGAGGCATTCCAGAGCGCGACCGCGCTATCGACACCGGCGAGAAATCGCTCCGCGACGGAATCGTCCTCGGTAATGATGGCGTCAGTGTGCGAACTGCCGTGGCGGGCGATATGCGCCAGCGCCGCGTCCACGCCATCAACGACGCCAACCGAAATGACCGCGTCGAGCCATTCGGTATCGAAATCGGTGTCATTCGCGGCGGGCAGCTCCGGCAGCACCGCGCGGGCCGCCGCGTCGGCCCGGAAATCGCAGCCAAGCGCGCGCAGGTCGGCGACGATCCGCGGCAGTTGCGCGGCGGCGATGGCACGGTCGATCAGCAAAGTCTCGGTGGCGCCGCAAACGCCGGTGCGGCGCATCTTGGCGTTCGCGACGACCGCGCGCGCCATGTCGGGATCGGCGGCGGCGTGGATGTACGTGTGGCAAAGTCCCTCGGCGTGCGCCAGCACCGGCACCCGCGCCTCGCGCTGCACGCGTTCGACCAGCGACTTGCCGCCGCGCGGCACGATCAGGTCGAGCAACCCTGCGCCCGCCAGCATCGCCGCCACATAAGCCCGGTCCGCACTGGGGGGCACCTGGACGCAGGCGGGCGGCAGTCCGGCTGTCTCAAGGCCACGCACCAGCGCCTGGTTGATCGCCCGCGCCGAATTGAGGCTGTCCGAGCCGCCGCGCAGAATTACCGCGTTGCCCGACTTGAGGCATAACGCCGAGGCGTCCGCGCCGACGTTCGGCCGGCTCTCATAAATCATGCCAATCACGCCGATCGGTGTGGCGATGCGCTGGATGCGGAGCCCGTTCGGCCGGGTCCAGTCCGCGAGGATGTGGCCCAGGGGATCGGGGAGGCCGGCGACGTCGTCGAGGCCGCGGGCCATGGCTTCAACGCGCGCGTCGTTCAATGTCAGGCGGTCGAGGAAAGCATTGCTGCCCTGGAAGGCGGCGAGATCGGCCGCGTTGGCCGCCAGAATCTCCATCCGATGGTCGCGCAGCGCCGTTGCCATGACGCGCAGCGCGGTATTCCGCCGGTCCGCGCTCGTTCCGGCCAGCACGCGCGATGCTTCGCGGCCGGCATGCGCGGCACTCCGGAGGTATTGTGTGGCTTCCGTCTCGGTTGACATGAACCGATATTGGCGCGTCGGGCGGTTCGTTTCCAGAGGGGAAGTTCGAAAGGGGAAATTCCAAAGGCGAAATGGTTGACGGCTCCGGGCGGCCCGTGCTGCCATTCGCCTTTCCCCTGGGGAGATCGGCCCTGAACGCGCTCGTCCATTACGATCCGAGCAGCGACGCCTGGACGAAACCGCTGGAAGCGTTCGACGTCAGCGACCCGGCGCTCTATCAAAACGACATTTGGTATACCCATTGCGCGATACAATCCGTGGTTCCGTTGATATAACAGAAGGATTCTTGCACCACGAAGGCACGAAGCTCACGAAGAAGAATGATAATGAGATACCCGGCTTTTTGTCTTCGTGAGCTTCGTGCCTTCGTGGTGCAAGAATCCTTTCTCCTCGTGCCGTCACAGATTTCCATGGCGGTAGGGTATATCCGTATTTCGAACGGCTCCGCCGCGAAGCGCCGGTGCCCGGTTGCCGGAATTGCAGTTGAAGATACTGTGGGAGGACATCCTGAAGCGCTTCCCCATGATCGAGGTCATGGCCGAACCGAAACGGATCTATTCCAACTTCATTCACGGCTTCAGCTCGATGCCGGTACGGATCCCGGCGTAGTACTCGGAACCGGGGGAACACAAGTCGTGCCACCCCCTGCGTGCCGGTCGCCTGTCAATGCGAGCGCAGCGAAGCAATCTCTCCGCCCGTGCGCACCCATTGGCCGATTGCTCCGTCGCTGCACTCCTCGCAACGACAATGGGGGGCGTGTCCCGCCAAGAATTCTGGACTTTGGTGCGATCCGAATGCTCGGTCAGCCCGCGACTCGCCGCAGGCTGAAATGCAACCAGCACTGGCCATCGGTGACGTTGCCCTCCAGGGTCGTTCCGTCATGCGTTCCCGTCAGTTGCACGCCGGCGAGCGTGCCTGACAACGTGCCGTTGCTCAGTACCGATACCGTGATGTACTGGTTCTCCCATCGATAGAAGGTGAACCCGGACTGCACATGAAGTTTCAGCGGACCGGAGTGAGGACAGGTGCGACGTTGCGGAAATTGCGAACGCGAGGACGTTCCCACGTAATCGCCGTCGCCGGAGACCGATGGAACAGGCGGCGGCACGCAGGCGCTGACGGTCAGCAACGATGCCAGAGCGATGTTGGTCGTCCAACGCATCTTGCTGACCAATCGGAGAGTTTTCCGCGACCAGCCGTTAAGCATGCGTGTGCCTGGCTTCACAATCATCCCGAACCACCCGCCGATCATTCATGTCGTACGTTGTTGCCGCTCTGGGCGCCGAACTGCCGACGGTCGGTGTATTCACGCACCACTCGCGGTTCTTCGGACGTATCATATCGACGCGCTTACAGACTGGTTCTTGCCATTTATGTCACGACGAAGGGCGCCGCTCAGGCTGTCTTGAACGCCGGCATGACGTCCTTCGCGAACCATTCAAGCTGCTCAAGGCACAGCGACAACGGCAATCCCAAAGGTTGCGCGACGGTGACGCGGCTCAAACCAGGGTAGCGTTTCTCGAGTGCTTTCAATTGCTCGATGATGTCGTCCGGTGTGCCGGTCAGAAAGCCACCCGCCTTCACCGCGTCCTCGATCCGCGGCAGCTTCACGCTCGGGACGAGGCGTGGATCGCGCATCGCCTCGATCTGTTCGTCGGTCAGGGCTTTGACCAGCCGCAGTTCGCCGAACATTTTCATATTCTCTTCGTAATATCCGGCCGCTTCCTTCATTCCGGCCTCTTTGCTTTTCGCGATATGGAACTGAAACCCGATCGCCATCCGCTCGCCGAGTTCGAGATTCTTGCCGATCCGCTCGTGCGCCGCCTGCCATTCGCGCATGATCCGGTCAGTCGCGCCGCCCTCAGCCGAACCGCCGCCGATCACGCCCTGGATCCCGTGCTTCGCCATGAAATCCAGCGCGCGCGCGGTGCCGCCCTGAATCGGCTGCCAGCATTCCACCGGTAACCGCTTCGGCCGAGGCACCAAGGTCAGTTCCTTCAACGTGTAGCCGCGATACGGCACTTCCGGCGGCAGCGTGTAGTACTTGCCCTTGTGCGAGAATGATTCCTCATTGAATGCCTTGAAGATGATATCGACCTGCTCCTCGAACAATTCGCGGTTGGCGTTTTGATCGATCAGCGGCGAACCGAAGCTCTCGACCTCCCGCGTGTGGTAACCGCGGCCGACGCCGAACACGACCCGGCCGTTGGTCAGAATATCCGCGACGGCGAAGTCTTCGGCGAGGCGCAGCGGGTGCCACATCGGCGTGATGTTAAATCCGGTGTGGAACTTCAGCCGCTTCGTGAGGTGCGTCAGATGCACCGCCAACAAAATAATGTTGGGCAGACACTCGGTGCCTTCGGGCTGGAAATGATGCTCGGCCATCCAGAAAGCGCCATAGCCCAGTCGGTCCATCGCTTGCGCCTGGGCCTCGGCCTTGGTGTGGGCGGTGATGAGCTGGTCGTTGCTGTAACGCCGGGAGTTCACCGGTGTGCCGAGATAGCCAACGTTTTCCAGATCGATATGCCCGGCGTAAGAGCTGTCGAATTGCGTGATCATGGCGTTTCCCTCCGGGCGACCGCGCCCCCTGATACTCGCACTCATGGTACTCCGACTGACCGGGATGGCAACTCCGCGCCGCCAGGCCGCGTTATATGGAGTACCGAGAAATGCACCGCGCTGCGGCAAAACACGAAAATTCAATGGGTTATACAGAAATACTTGGCAACAATCCTTGAATGGCGCGATCCGATGGGTTGGCTTAGACAGGTTATGAGGAGCGGAGACAGCTTGCCGGCTCTCCGAATAAAGACGGAACAGGACTGGATCAGAGCAGATGGACGGACCGACGGGCCAGACCGTGCCGCAGATTGCGTCATCGCTTTGGACGCAGCGCACGCTCAAATCCCGTATCCCCTGTGTCGGCGTCGGCGTGCATTCCGGTCGTCGCGTCAGCCTCACACTGCTTCCGGCGCCGGCCGGTCATGGCATCGTGTTTCGCCGCACCGATCTTGGGCGCGACATCCCGGCCCTCTACGATCGCGTGGTGGACACGAAACTCTGCACGACCATCGGGGAAGGCTCGGCGCGGGTGAGCACCATCGAGCATCTCATGGCGGCTCTGGCCGGCGCCGGCGTCGATAACGTGGTGATCGAGGTCGATGGGCCGGAAGTCCCGATCATGGACGGTTCGGCCGCGCCGTTCTCCTTCTTGTTGGAGTGCGCCGGCATCGTCGCTCTGGAGACTCCGCGTAAAGTGGTCGAAATCCTCCGTCCGGTGCGGGTCACCGAAGGCAAAGCGTTCGCCGAGTTGCGTCCATTCGACAACAGCGGCGGCAGCGTCGCGGTTCCCACTTTGGACCTCGAAATCTCAATCGATTTCGCCGAGGCCGCGATCGGCCGCCAGACCCGCGCGTTGCGATTGACACCGGAGAACTTTCGGGAGGCCGTGGCGCCCGCCCGGACTTTCGCATTAGCGAGCGACATCAATCAGTTACGGGAGCTTGGCTTCGCCAGGGGAGGTAGCCTGGACAACGCGGTCGTCGTCGATGGGTCGAAGGTCCTCAACCCGGGCGGCTTGCGCATGAAGGATGAGTTCGCGGCACACAAACTGCTCGACGCGGTGGGTGACCTCGCATTGGCCGGAGCGGCGTTGCATGGCCGGTTCGTCGCCGATCGTCCTGGGCACAGCCTGAACAATAAGCTGCTTAAGGCCTTGTTCGCGCGTCCGGCGGCATGGGCGGATATCACGCGGGCACCAGGAGCCGAAGCCGTCGCGGCCTGAACGCGGCCCTTCGCGTCCCGTCACGGCGTGATATAAGGGCCCCAATGAGCCCTCCGATGCGCCCCACTCCGAATCCGGGTCACCCGCCCTTCCGTGTCCTGTCGCTGCTTTGCTGTATTGCCGCGCCACTGCTGGCGGGTTGCGGCGGTTCGGACAGCGATAAAGCCACCGCGGGCGCGACCCCGCCGGTCGAGGTGCTCTACAATAACGGTCTCGACGCCCTGGGTACACGGCGATACGCGTCAGCCAACGACCAGTTCGACTCACTCGAGCAGAACTATCCGTTCTCGTCCTGGGCGGTGAATGCGCAGATCATGCAGGGTTATTCGGAGTACTTGCAGAACAAATACTCCAATGCCATCGCGACGCTGGACCGCTTCATCCAACTGCATCCGGTGCATCGGGATATCGCCTATATCTATTATCTGCGCGCACTTTGTTACTACGAGCAAATCGCCGACATCCAGCGCGATCAAAAGGGCACCGAGCAGGCCATGGCCGCCTTGCAGGAGGTCGTGACCCGCTTCCCCAACAGTCCCTACGCCAATGATGCGCGACTGAAGATCGACCTGTGCCGGGATCATATGGCGGGAAAGGAGATGGAGGTCGGCCGCTACTACGAGAAGCAGCATCTCTATCAGGCGGCGATCGGACGCTTTCAGCGTGTGGTCGATGACTATCAGACCACCGCGCACGTGCCCGAGGCACTGGCCCGTATCGTCGAAGTGTATCTGGCCCTCGGTCTGCGTGACCAGGCCAAGAAAACCGCCGCTGTACTGGGCTACAATGACCCAGGGAGCGAATGGTATCAGGACGCCTATAACCAGTTAGCCGCTTCCGGTGAGGTCTCGGAGATGCCCGCTCCGTCGAAAGGGACGCGCGGATTCCTTGGCCGTACCTGGAACGCGCTGTTCTGATGTCCTGATCGCCGGGGCTCGATGCTGACGGCGCTCTCAATCCGCGATGTGGTGCTGATCGATCGGCTGGACCTGTCCTTCGGTCCCGGACTGACCGTGCTGACCGGGGAGACCGGCGCCGGGAAGTCGATTCTGCTGGACAGTCTGGGTCTCGCGCTTGGCGTACGGGCCGAATCCGGCCTTGTCCGCGCCGGTTGCGAGCAGGCCAGTGTCGCCGCGTGCTTCACTTTGTCCCGCGACCATCCGGTGTTGGCGCTCTTGAACGAACAAGGGTTGGAAGCCGAGGACGAGATCGTGTTGCGGCGGGTCCTCACCAAGGATGGCCGGTCGCGCGCCTTCGTCAACGACCAACCGGCCGGAATCGCGCTGCTGCGAAGGATTGGTGCACTGCTCGTTGAGGTGCAGGGCCAGCACGAGCAGATGGGCCTCGCCGATCCCGCCAGCCACACGACGTTGCTGGATATGTTCGGTGTTGCCGCCGATCGCCGGGACGTGGTGGCCGGGGCGTGGCGTGCGTGGCGCCAGGCGGAACACCGGTTGGCGTCCGCGCGAACCGCGATCGAGGCGGCGCGGCGCGATGAAGAATGGTTGCGCCACGCGGTCGATGAACTGGCCACGCTCGGCCCCGGGTTGAATGAGGAAGACCAACTGGTCGCCGACCGTCAGCGGCTGCAACAGAATGAGCGCCAGGCCGAGGCCATCGCCGCGGCGATCACGGAACTCACCCCGCGTGATCGGCGTGGGGCGGCGGGCCCGGCAGCGGTGTTGCGGTCGGCATCGCGGTTGTTGCAGCGCCTTGTGCCGGCGCATCTGGTGGACCAAACCAACCCGGCACGCGAGGCCTTGGCCGCGCTGGAACGCGCCGAAGAGGCCTTGGCCGAGGCCGACACGATCCTTGGCCGTCTGGCGGCGGACGCGGATGCCGATCCGCGCCTGCTGGAACAAACCGAGGAACGATTGTTCGCCCTGCGTGCCGCCGCCCGCAAACACGGGGTCGCCGTCGTGGAACTGCCGACGCTGCTTGCTACGCTGAGCGAACGTTTGGGGCATCTCGAGTCGGGTGAGGCGCAACTAATCGAACTGGATCGCGTGGCGCGCGAAACCCGCGACCAATATGTGGCGTTCGCCCAGGTGCTGACGGATGTGCGCCGGGAAGCGGCCGATCGGTTGCGGCACGCGGTGATGGCCGAATTGCCGCCGTTGCGATTGGACAAGGCGCGGTTTTTCGTCGACGTGACCGCCACCGACGAACCCGCGTGGGGTGCCGGCGGCACCGATCAGGTGCGTTTCCTGATCGCCACCAATCCTGGCCAGGAGCCCGGTCCCTTGGCGAAAATCGCCTCGGGCGGTGAGTTGTCGCGGCTGATGCTCGCGTTGAAGGTCGTGCTGTCGGCGGGCTCCACCGTCCCCACATTGGTGTTCGATGAAGTCGATTCGGGCGTTGGTGGTGCCACCGCGGCATCTGTCGGCGAGCGGTTGGCGCGGGTCGCCGAGGCGGTGCAGGTCCTGGTGGTGACCCATAGTCCGCAAGTGGCCGCGCGGGGTGCGGCGCATTTCCGGGTATCCAAGGCTGCCAAGGGCGCGCGCACCGCGACCACCGTCGAACCTCTCGGCAAGCGCGACCGGCGCGAGGAAATCGCCAGGATGCTGGCTGGTGAAACGATTACGCCCGCGGCGCGCGCGGCGGCGCAGGTCCTGTTGGGGGCGGCCGACTGAGCTAGTCCCACGGACGGCACAATGACGAGAGCGCCTCGCCGCCTCCACGTCATGGCCTGGCCCATTTTACGTCATGGCCTGGCCCATTTTACGTCATGGCCTGGCTTGACCAGGCCATCGGCATCAGCACGATAGAAAGCCGGTTAGGGACGATCAATCAAAACCAAGGGAAGGAAGCACCACATGACCTCTGGCCTGTCGCGCTGGGAATCGCCGGCACCGATCCGCTATCCCGATCCGGACATCGTGGCGCTGGATCCTCGCTTTCAACGTTTGGTGTTGGGCAACGCGGCGATCGAGCGCATCGCCACGGGATTTCGTTTCACCGAGGGACCGGTCTGGTTCGGTGACGGGCGATATTTGCTGTTCAGCGACATTCCCCGCGATCAAATCCTGCGCTGGGACGAAACCACCGGCGGGATCAGCGTGTTTCGCCAGCCGTCGCATTATACCAATGGCAACACGCGCGACCGCCAGGGTCGCCTGGTAAGTTGCGAGCATGACACCCAGCACCTGACCCGAACCGAATATGACGGAACGATCACCGTGCTCGCCGAGAGCTTCGAGGGCAAGAAACTCACCGGTCCGAACGACGTGGTGGTGAAATCCGATGGCACCATCTGGTTCAGCGACAACGGCGCCGGAACGCGAGGCAATTACCTGGGTCATCCGGAACCGCAACAACATCCGTTTCGGGTTTATCGATTGGATCCGGTCTCGGGGCAGTTGACCGTGGCGGTCGGTGACATGCAACGGCCGAACGGGCTGGCCTTCTCGCCCGATGAGTCGCGGCTTTATGTGGTCGATACTCCTGGTGCCGGCGACAAGACAACCTGGGTTTACGATATTGTCGAGAACGGAACGAAGGCGGTCAACGGGCGGGTCTTCTTCAACGGAATGCCTGGCTACGCCGACGGTATTCGGGTCGATGTGCATGGCAATGTCTGGTGCGGCTTTTCCGGCGGGACGGCCGAGGATGGCGTTGCCGTATTCGCGCCGGACGGGATCCTGATCGGCCGCATTCTGCTGCCGGAACGTTGCGCCAACGTTTGCTTTGGCGGCCGCAAGCGCAACCGTCTGTTCATGGCCGCGAGCCAGTCGATTTACGCGCTGTATGTGGAGACGCAGGGAGCTCCGGGTGGATGACCACGCGAGGGAGAACAACCATTGGGGTGGCTCAACCTGAAGCGGTCACGCTTTAGCCTCGGGCTGAGGCAATGGCCTGCAGACCGAAGCCGATGAAAATAACGCCGGACGCGCGTGTCACCCACAGCGCGTGCCGGCGATACCAACGCCGTACCGGGCCGGCGCCGATGACCGTGACCAGGATGACGTCAGCGGTGACGAACCCGGCGCAGGCGGCGGCGAGCAAGGGTGGCAACGCCGTCCAATCCAACGCGGCCGCGTGGCCAGCCAGCAATGCGGTGAACATCGCCAGCGCGACCGGGTAGGCCTTCGGGTTGGACAATCCAAACACGATGCCTCGGCGCAACGGATGTCGTGGCGCGAATGTCGTGGAGCCATCGTCGAGCCGCCGCGTCGTCACCGCGCGATAACCCAGCCAGCAAAGATACATGCCGCAAATGAGATCGAGCACGCTGAAGATCGTCGTGCCGATCGTTCTGGCCCCGATGATCGCCACCAGCGCGAGCGCGGCCCAGAATACATCGCCCGCGAAATGACCGGCAAGGAACCATGCGCCCGCGCGCCTCCCGCTGCCCGCGCCGATCCCCAACAGTGCGAGGAACGCCGGTCCCGGCGCCAGCGTGTAAGCGCCGCCCGCGACGGCGGAGGCGAGCAGCAAGCCTGGCGTCACCCGCCGAACGCCTGATCCCACGGTTCCGGCAGCATCCGGTAGGTGTCGCCGTTACGCACCAGGTGGGCGAACCCGGGGAAATGCACGTGCATCCCGGCGATCAACTGTCGGTCGGTCACGACCATGTCGAACGTGCGCTTGCGGGTCGCGGCGGCCTGATGCGGATCGGTATCGAACTCGATCGTGACCTCCGGGCGCGGCACCTGGATTTCCGGCACATGAATGATGTCACCCCAGATCAGCAACGAATCCTTGCCGGAACTGACCATGTAGCCGCTGTGGCCAGGCGTGTGCCCATGCAATGGCACCGAGGTGACGCCAGGGAACACTTCCTCGGCGCGCGCGAAGGTGCGGGTGACGTTGTGATAGGGTGCGATTTCCATTTGTCATCGCGAGGAGCGCGGCGATGCGGCAATCTCCCGGTTTCCACGGGCGGAGATTGCTTCGATACGCTAACAAGGAAATCGACACTGACGGGCTGCAGTCAACGCACGTCATGACCGGCCACCGAGCCGGCAATCTCGCTCAGCGCGCGCGGCGGCAGATGGCCGGCTCGGTGGCCGGCCATGACGATTCCATCCACGGGAGTCGGCTGCCGGCCGGTGCGGAACTCGCAATGACATTCGTTACGATTGCAATGTTTTCGGTATCGCGTCAGCGAGTCGTAGAAAATCGATCACGCTGCGTGCTCCTTCGTCCGCAACCCCGCGATCTCCGCGGCGGAGTATCCGAGTTCGGACAAAATCGTTTCGGTGTCCTGACCGAGCGCCGGAGCGCCGTGACGAATCCCCGCCGGAGTCGCGGAAAACCGCGCCGCGGGCCGCGCCTGGCGCAGCACTCCGGCCTGTTCATGCCGCGTTTCGACAACGATCCCATTCGCTTGCACCTGCGGATGTTGGATCAGCGAAGTGCGGGTCAGCACCGGCGCGCACGGCACATCCTCGCGCGTCAGCACTTCCAGCCATTCCGCCGCCGGCCGGGTCTTCAACACCGCCTGCGTCATGACGAGGCGCGCATCGATGTTCTCCTGCCGTAACGCCGGCGTGCGGAACCGCGGGTCGTCCAGCCATTCCGGCTTTTCCAATGCCCGCGTCAGGCCCAACCACTGCCGGTCGGTCTGCACCGCCGCGGTGATGTAGTCGGTCGCGGTTTCGTAGATCAGGTCGATGCGGCTCGCCGGTTCCTGTCGCGGCGCTTCGTCGCCGGCGAAAGTCTGGCTGCCCATGTCGGAGGCCCACAGAAACGCGATGACCGCGTCCAGCATCGCCAGTCGCACGTGTTGCCCCACCCCGGTGCGCTCCCGCGCCAGCAGGGCCGCGGTAATCGCCTGCGATGCGGTGACCGCCGTCAGCTTGTCCGGCAGAATCGTCCGCACCAGCCGAGGCCGTTCCGCATCGGAACCGGCCTGAATCGTTGCCAGCCCGGACATCGCCTGCACGATTGGATCGTAAACCGGTTTGCCGGCGTACGGCCCGGTTTCACCAAAGCCGGAAATCGAGACATAGACGATGTCCGGCTTCACCGCCCGTAGCGCGTCCTCGCCAAACCCCATACGCTCCGCCACCCCTGGGCGGAAATTCTGAATGAACACGTCCGCCGTCGCGACCAGACGCAGCAGCGCCTGTTTCGCCGCCGGATCGCGCAAATCCAGCGCGACCGAACGCTTGTTGCGGTTGGTGTTCAAAAACGAGGCGGACAGCCCGTTGCGCCGGTTGCTCGACGAGCGCGTGGCGTCGCCGCCGTCGGGGTTTTCCACCTTGATCACGTCGGCGCCCTGATCCGCCAGAATCATCGTGGCCAGCGGCCCCGATACGTTGGAGGTCAGATCAACAACGCGATAGCCATGCAACGGACCTGGCATGCTGCGCTCCAGTTTCAAAGGGGACCGATCATACGTTACCGCCGCAATGACGCCAGTGCCTCGGCCGTTCCGGTCCCAAGGCGGGGCGCCGCGCTCCGAATGACCGGCCTCACCCCATCGAACGACAAGGCCGATCCGGTCAGCTTGTAATCCTCACCCGGAACGTCTTGCAGAATTCCAAGAGCGCGAGACTGCGGTTCATTCAACGCCTCGGGTAGGGTGTTGATTGGTGCGGCCGGAACGCCGACCGACTCCAGCCGCTCGATCCAGGCGGCGCGAGGTTGGGTCCGCAGAATCTCGCTCATCAGCACGGTCAGCGTGGTCTTGTTGTTAAGACGGGCGCGGTTGGTGGCGAAGCGTATGTCCTCGCTCCATTCCAGCTTGCCCAGTTCGGCTGCGAGCCTGGCGAACAGGCGATCGTTGCCGCAGCAGATGATGAACGGGCCATCCTGTGCATCGAACGCTTCGTATGGCACCAGCGCGGGATGGCCGGAGCGGTGCTTCGGCGGCATCGTGCCCTCGTTGACCCATGCGTCACCGCGTTGCGCGGCCCAGACCAAAGCGGTTTCCAGCAACGATGCGGTGACGATGGTGCCGCGGCCGGTGCTGTGGCGGCGCTGCAGCGCGGCCAGCGCTCCGATCACGATCCACATGCCGGTGCCCTGATCGCAGACCGCCACGCCCAGTCGCATCGGTGGGTCGTCCGGACCGCCGTTGGTGCTGGACAAGCCGCTATAAGCCTGGATCAGCGGTTCATAGCCAGGTCGTTCCTTCAACGGACCAATATGACCGAACGCGGAAATCGCACAGTAGATCAACCGCGGATGCCGCGCCGTCAGAGCCGGTCCGCCAATGCCCAGAGCTTCCGCCGCTCCAGGCCGCAGATTATGGATAAGAATATCCGCGCTCGCCGCCAGACGCTCAAAGTCGGCCATCCCGACTGCGCTTTTCAGGTCGAGCGCCACCGACTTTTTGTTGCGGTTGACCATGTGGAAGGTTAGCGCATCGCCGTGTCGGAAATCCGGACCCATACGCCGTGCGTCATCGCCGCCGTCAACGCGTTCGATCTTCAGCACCTCGGCGCCGAGATCGCCAAGGATGGCGCCGGCAAATGGGGCCGACAAAACCTGACCGAGTTCGAGAACCCGAATTCCCGCAAGCATGGATTTCCTCCCGGTGGGACCAGGGTTCTTTGCTGTCGAGTCATTGAACCTGGCGCTGGCTACCATCGTGGTTATGTGGAACTGTACGTCATGCGCGCTTCGATCAGACGCCGCCGCACGAATCTCTGGAAATAGTCGTAGGTCCAAATTGTCGTTAGTTGGCCCTGAATGCCATTGTCGCGGCGGCGCCAATCCAATCGGGCATGGCTCGCGTCATCCAGCCAATGATCCCGGCCAATTACCAAAAGATAATGTACTTTTGGATTATTCGTACCGAAGATGGGTTGCAGCGTCACGCTCGGCTGCCGTTCGTGTTCAATCCGCCAGGCCCAGTCAACCAACTGTGAAAAGCCGGATTCATACCGAGGCGACCATTTGGGATAGGCTCGCTGCCGGTGTACAGGTCGAAAAATACTGCTGACGACTGCATCTTCAAGTTCCACGAGCGTGAATTCTTTGGTAGCGGCGTCGCAGCGGAAATCCCATGAGATCATGTTCGATGCCAAGAAGGTTTGGTGAAATGAGATTGTTGTTCGCATAACCGAGATAAGCGGCGAGATTAGAGCTACGCCGAAAGAACGGCATGATATCCGCCTTCTCGTGCAGCGCTGTCAGCGGTTGGAGCATCAGTTCAAATGCATCCAGTTCCGAATGCAGCGCATTCACATCGCGCGTGTAGGGTGTCAGCATGGGACCATGAATCGCTGTTTACGCCAAAGCGAATATCACACAGTCTCATTTTCCGAGGTTGGCCGCAGAAAATCGATCTGGGCCTGAGAGGCAATGTCCTGGACGATGATCCTGTTGCCATGTCGCGTGAAAAATATTCGGTATCCTGACGGAGTGAGCAGAACCTGCTCATGTGTTACGGGACTGAGCGTTCTAACCCGAGGGTCGCGTTCGATATCCGTCAATTCTTGGAGATTGTTCAGGGCATCTCAAATTTCCTCGCGGTGTTCTGGTCGCAACTGCTCCTGAAGCATGGCGCCAGCCTCAAGGTCGATCAGCAATTCCCGATTCGCGAGATGTTTGGCCATGCGGGACCATAGCATCCAAGGCTTGCTCGTGTCATCTGGCAATGGCATCCAAGAGCCGACCAATGGTAGCAATGGTGGTACTTGGCCCATGGCCCGCCATATGATGGACCAGGTCTGGAGGAAGCCATGACCGATCTGCCCAAACGGATCGAAATCCACGAGGAAGGCCCGCGCGAGGGCTTCCAGATCGAAGCCGGCCCGATCGGCACGGCGGACAAAGTCCGCTTCTGCGAGGCGTTGGCGGAAACCGGCCTGCATGACGTGCAATGCGTCTCATTCGTTGATGCCCGCCGCGTGCCGGGCATGGCCGACGCCGTGGAAGTCGCGCAAACCATCCGCCAACGTCCGGACGTCCAATATACCGGCATCGCGCTCAATCTGCGCGGTTACGAACGCGCGGTGCAAACCCCGCTGCACATCACCGGCGGCATCCAGATGAGCACGTCGAACACGTTCTCAATCCACAACACCAACAAAAACAACGCGGAAACGCTGATCGAGCAGCGCCGTCAGTTGGACTTCTTCAAAGCCCGCGGCATCCCGGTCGAGTCGGCGATCGTCATGACCGCGTTCGGATGCAATTTCGAGGGCGAGATCGCCCCGGAAACCGTGCGCGACTGCGTCGGCGAATTGCTCGATCTCGCCGATGAATATGGCATCGTGCTCGACCGCGTGCGGATCGCCGATACGGTGGGTTGGGCCTCACCGGCATCCGTGCAACGCGTTGTCGCAACGATCCGCGAGCGATGGCCGAACCTGAAACTCGCCCTGCATTTGCACGACACGCGCGGCACCGGCATGGCCAACGCGCTGATGGGGATGCAAATGGGCATCGCAAGTTTTGACAGTTCCTGCGCCGGCCTCGGCGGTTGCCCGTTTGCTGGTCACAAGGGCGCAGCCGGGAATATTTGCACCGAGGATCTTGTGTTCATGGCGCATGAAATGGGCATCGAGACGGGCATCGACCTCGATGCGCTGATCGAGTGCGCGCGAATGGCGGAGGACATCGTCGGCCATCCGCTCCCCGGCAAAGTCATGCACGGTGGCAGCCTCTCGAAATACCGCGCCGGAACCGTCGCATGACCGAGGTCCTGGTTGAAAAACGCGATACGGTGCAATGGATCACCATCAACCGCGAGGAACGCCGCAACGCGATGAACGATGCCGTGGTGTTCGGGATCATGGATGGACTGACCGCCGCGACCGCCGATCCGGACATCCGCGCCGTGGTGCTGACCGGCGCCGGCGACCGCGCGTTCTGCGCCGGGGCCGACCTGTCGGCGGGCTCGGGTTCATTCAAATACGATTATTCGAAGGTCGGCATTCCGTTCGTGATCGCGCGGGTCAACGGCCATGCGATGGCCGGCGGGATGGGAATGATGGGCATGTGCGACCTGGCCATCGCGGTCGATAACGCGCGCTTCGGCATGCCCGAGGTGAAGGTCGGCGTTTTCCCGATGCAGATCATGGCCGTGCTGCAGCGACTTATCCCGAACCGGAAACTTTACGAAATGGCGCTGACCGGCGAGCCGATCACCGCCGCCGAGGCGCTGCAACTCGGCCTTGTCAACTACGTGGTTCCGCCCGCCGAACTCGACACGAAACTGAACTGGCTGCTGTCACGCCTGTTGGACAAGAGCCCGACCGCGATCAGGCGCGGCAAATATGCCATGCGCCAAACGGAAAGCATGAGTTTCGATCAGTCGGCGGTGTTCATGGAGTCTCAGATCGGCACCTTGGCTCTGACCGAGGACGCGGCGGAAGGCCGCCAGGCGTTCATCGAAAAGCGCGCCCCCAAGTGGCCTGGGCGATAATCGGCGCGGGCAGTCGTCGTCGCTATCCTCCTCCTGTCATTGCGAGGAGCGTAGCGACGAAGCAATCTCCCGTGTGCGGCTTCCGGGAGACTGCTTCGCTCCGCTCGCAATGACAGGGGGCAGTTAACCTGGTCCGCCGCGCCGGCCTCAGTTGACCCGCTTTTCCTTACCCTCCCAGAACGGTTTGCGCAGCTCTGTTTTCAGGATTTTTCCGGCACCCGACAGCGGCAACGATTCCTCCGACAAGTCCAAACTGCGCGGGCACTTATAATTGGCGATCAGCGTGTGACAATGCGCGATCAGTTCCTCGGGGGTCGCGCTCATCCCGGGCCGGAGGCGAACGATCGCGTGCACCCGTTCGCCCCACGTATCGTCCGGCACGCCGATGACGGCACATTCGGCGACCGCGTTGTGACTATAGAGCGCTTCTTCGGTTTCCGCCGAATAGACGTTTTCCCCGCCGCTGATGATCATGTCCTTTACCCGATCGACGATGAAGATGAACCCGTCGTCGTCCATGTAGCCCCCGTCGCCGGTATGCAGCCACCCGTTGCGCAAGGTATGCGCGGTCATCTCGGGTTGTTTCCAGTAGCCCAGCATGACCATGGGGCCGCGGGCGCAGATTTCGCCGATCGTGCCGCGCGGAACCTCATTGTCGTCCGGATCATGGATCTCGATATCGCAATCGAGTACCGCGCGACCGGCGGATTTGACACGGCCGGCATAGGGTCCCTCGAAGCAGGTGTAACGAGGGTCCAACGCGGTCAGCACCGGCGAGGCCTCGGACTGGCCGTAGAGGTGACAGAACTTTATGCCAGGCATCACCTCCGACGCGCGCCGAATCACCGCCTCCGGCATCGGTGAGGCGCCGAACAACAACCGTTCCACACTGGACAAATCGTGGTTGGCCACCTCGGGATGGTTGACCAGCATATTGATCATCGTCGGCACCAGGAGCAGCAGATTGATCCGGTATCGCTCGATCAACTTCATCAGAGCGACCGGCTCATAGCGCGGCATGAAGTAATGCGTGCCGCGGAATCCGGTCACCAGATAGGTCATCGCGTTATCCGCGAGGTGGAACATCGGCGGCGCATGCGCGTATCGCGTATCTTCGTCGGCCAGGGTGCTCGGGAATATGTTCAATGCATTCGACATGATGTTGTTGTGACTCAACATCACGCCTTTGGAACGACCGGTGGTGCCGCCGGTATAGAATATGCCCGCCAGATCATGGTCGGCGCCGACCGAGCCGGCGAACGGTTGGGCTTGCGCGAGCAGTGTTTCGTAATCGAGCAGATCGGCCGGAGCGGCGCCGTCCCCGATGAAGATGACCCGCTGCACATCAGCGGCTTGGGGTAGCACCTTCGGCAGCACCGGGACGAACGCATCGTCCACGCATAGCGCGGCGCAGCCGGAATCCACCAGCCAGAACACGATCTCCGGCGGCGCGAGCCGCGTGTTGATCGGCACGAATACGAAACCGCCCAGAGACAGCCCGAACAGACATTCCAAGTACCGGTCCGAGTTCAATGACAAGATGCCGATCCGGTCGCCGGGCATGAAACCAAGCCCATGCATCGCTCCGGCGAGCCGCCTGATCCGGTCGTCGAATTCGTGCCAGGTGCGCCGGCGACCGCCACACACAGTCGCGAGCTTGCTTGCTCCGGTCTGCACCGCGCGGCGCACGAACTGCGAGATTTGCGTCATGACTGTCCCTCCATCCGCGCGCCAGCACACCACACCGGCAACCGGGTTGGCAACGAGCACCCTGGCGCCACGGAAGCGGCACGCCAGATCACGTGATGATCGCGGTTTGTCCTACACGTGGCCGGCGGATCGACGGTCTCCACCGCTTCAGTCGGGTCCTTGCCGGCAACGACATCGATGTTCGGCAACGGAATGATTCGCCTCACGGCCTCACGTGACCGGGCATGCCCGATCGGATGCGGCACACTGTCAATGTCGCGCGTCTCGTCCAGCCTCGGTTCCGCTCCGCCGATCCGATTAGCATCGCGTTAACCGAGCCCGGATAGCATACGCGCCAATATGCAATCGCGGGAACCGGAGGCCAGCGTGGCGATCGAGAGCTTTGATCAGACCGTGATCGTCGCGGAGAACGACTCGATGATGCGTGGCCTGCTGCGCACTGTGCTGGAGTACCCCAGGCGAACGGTGTTGCTTTGTGCCGATGGGCTGGAAGCGGTGGAACTTGCGACGCAGACGCTCGCGACGCTGGTGCTGCTCGATTTGCGCATGCCGAGGATGGATGGGATCGAGGCATGCCTGCAGATCCGCGAATTGCCACGCTACGAAGCGGTGCCAATCGTCATCCTGACGGTGTTCGATGGAGAAGCCTTGAAGCGGCGGGCGCTTCGGGCCGGGGCGACCGCGTTCCTGGCCAAGCCGTTCTCTACCAGCACCTTGCTGCAGGCGCTTAACCCATTGATCGAAACCTACAAAAGCACGCTTGAACTGGAGCGATACTGACGGTGGGGTGAATTTCACGCCATCTGCCGGATCGCCAAATTGATCGCTTGCCCCGGTGCCATGCGCATACGACAATGGTACGATGACGAGTGGACATGCCAGGATGCCTGACGCCAGCGGCGGAGCGATCCCGATCGGAGACCCGAGGCCGGCGGACCAACGGTCCATCGGGCCGGCCTTCGCGGCGCTCGACCTTGGCACCAACAACTGCCGAATGCTGGTCGGCACGCCATCCGGCACCGGGTTCCGGGTGCTCGACAGCTACTCCCGCATCGTCCGACTGGGCGAGGGCTTGCACAATTCCGGCGCGCTTTGCCCAACCGCGATGGATCGGGCGGTGGCGGCCTTACGGGATTGCGCCGAACGGCTCGCCCGATCCCGCCCCCGAATGGTGCGCGCGATCGCCACCGAGGCGTGCCGTCGCGCGCGGAACGGCCCTGAGTTCCTGGACCGGGTACGGCGCGAAACCGGGCTGGAAGTTGGTGTCATTTCGAGCCGAGAGGAAGCCGAGCTCGCTTTGGAGTCGTGCATGCCACTGCTGGATGCGGCGGGACGGCGGGCGCTGTTGTTCGACATCGGCGGCGGCTCGACCGAGCTCGCCTGGGTGCGGGTGGGGTGTGGACCGCCTTCCCTGATCGGTTACGCCTCGCTGCCGGTCGGAGTCGTGAGCCTCGCCGAGCGCTTCGGCGCTGCCGCCTTCACCGAAGAGGGCTTCGACGCGATGGTCGAGGAGGTCACCGCCCGCCTCGTCGCGTTCGAGAGTGTGCACTGCATTGGCCGCGAAATCCGCAATGGCGGTGTCCGCCTGTTGGGCACCTCCGGCACCGTGACAACGCTGGCGAGTGTCGTGTTGAACCTTGAGCGATATCGCCGGGCGTTGGTCGACGGCATCGCGCTGACCCGGCGGGACGCGGATGAGGCGTTGTCAAGCCTGCGGGCCATGGACCGTGAAACGTTGGCGCTGCATCCCTGCGTCGGGCCCGAGCGCGTCGATTTCGTCATGCCCGGATGTTCGATCTACGCCGCCATCGCGTCGATGTGGCCGGCGCCCGAGGTGGTGGTCGCTGATCGCGGCTTGCGTGAGGGGATGCTGCTGCGAATGATCCGCGCCGATCGCGCCAGGTCGGAGCGCCGGCGGAGCAGCCCCGACCGGTCATGAGCAAGGGTGCCGCCCCGTCCGGCGGGCGCAAGCTCACGGTCAACGTCAAAACGGCCAGACAGCGGAGCCCAGCCTCGGCCGAATGGCTGCGGCGCCAATTGAACGATCCCTATGTCGCGGCCGCGCGGCAGCAGGGCTGGCGGTCGCGTGCGGCGTTCAAACTGCTGGAGTTGGATGACCGGTTCCATATTCTTCGGCACGGCGTCCGGGTGCTCGATTTGGGTGCGGCGCCGGGCGGCTGGACTCAGGTGGCGGTCAGGCGCGGCGCGGGAACGGTCGTCGGGGTTGACCTGTTGCCGGTGGATCCGATCCCCGGCGCGACGTTGCTTCTGGGCGACTTCAACGACCCCAACACGCCGGCGCGGCTGGCAGCGGCGTTGGGGGGGAAAGCAGATGTCGTGCTGTCCGACATGGCCCCGAACACCACGGGGCATGCGGCGACCGACCATCTCCGAATCATGGCCCTCGCGGAACTGGCTGCCGCGTTCGCGCAAGAGGTGTTGGCACCCGATGGGGCCTTCGTGGCGAAGGTGTTTCAGGGCGGCTCGGAACGGGCGATGCTGTCGGCGTTGAAGCAGGATTTTGTCAGTGTCCGTCACGCCAAGCCGCCGGCGAGCCGGAAGGGGTCGAGCGAGTTGTATGTGGTGGCGATGGGGTTCCGCGGCGTGGCAACGGCAGGCTGATCGATCAGACCGCGCCTGGACGACCGCCACGCTCCGGGACGACGAGATGCCGCGAAGTGGTTCCCGGTTTGGGATGCCGTTGCTATCGGCTTCAGGGGCTTCAAACCGCCTTGACGACATTATTGTTTCATGGAATGACGTCGGTGAAACTCAAATGTGGTCCCTCGCCATGTCCACGCTTATTCTCCCGATACATCGGCTCGGGCTTCGCCGATTGCAGGCGATATTCGAATCGGGGAAGCCCACAGGGATGCTTTCAGGTCTTCACGCCGCATCGCGGTTTCCGGCGACCCCTGTTGATTTTGAGACGTCTCGCATTAACAACCAGCGCAAGCTGAGAACGGCGATGCGCGAGGCCGGTACCGAAATTGTACTTGACTCTGAGGCCGCGGAGCTTGCCGTAGCGGCGAAATTTGCTGGCCATTCGCGCCGAGCGCCATGGGCGCTGCGTGAGGGCACCCTTGGGCCCGACCATTACCAGTCAGGTTCGGAGAGTGACGTCATCGGGCAGATTGCCCGATTTGCTGTCGATACGCAGGTTCGCACGGTCGCGTTAATGAAGCGGTTGGATAATCACCACGGGAAATCGCAGCAAACTCAGACTGCGTTCCAGCGGTTACATGAAAGACGCGGTGACGATGCGCCACGAGCCCGGTCGATTGAGCAACGCGATTCAAGGGGACGCGTGATCGGAGAACGCCGGCCATGCGCATAAAAGCAGGAGCGGTACCGCGTTTTATCGATGATTTGAATGAGGAGGGTGGTCTCAGCGGCACCGATATCGCCAACATCGCCGCAGTCTCAAAGGCAACGGTATCGCGCTGGAAGTCGGGTGCGGTCAAACCCCAACCCAGCACGCAACTCGTCCTTTCTGACCTGCACTACGTCGTCGGCCGCCTGCGAGAGTACTACTCGGCTGATGAAATCAGGACATGGCTGTACGCGCGACATCCACAGCTTGGCGGAGCGCGTGCCGTCGATCTGATCAACCAGAATCGTTCCGAAGACGTGCTTCGTGTCCTGGATCGCCTTGACGCGGATGTCTACCTCTAGACCATGTCCGGTATCAGGTCGGCTCGCGACAATCGTCTTCTCGACGCTCTGGAGGATCTCGCGCCGGAAGCCTTCGAGGGGAGCGTCTGGCGGGTGGTTCGCGACGGAAGGGACCCGGTCCGATGCAGTTCGGTTGGTGGCCGGTGGGACGA
>Ga0193726_1001188_pt1 | contig 21731 bp, 19 predicted proteins | sample H2c1metaG_FD_144928 | JGI IMG/M metagenome (GOLD analysis project Ga0193726, IMG submission 144928) | Soil microbial communities from a riparian zone of the East river system, Colorado, United States - H2c1 | ecosystem: Environmental > Terrestrial > Soil > Riparian zone | place: USA: East River...
TTCCCGAGGCAAAGAAAGCGGCGACCACTCCGGCAACCGGCGCAACAAGCACTCCCGCGCCTACCACGTGTGCCGCTCCGTGCACGCTCGCCATCTGCTCACCCACTTGCGTCCCGGTTACGGCAACTGCGCCACCAAAGGGCCAATAGCGGGAACCGGAAGGAATCAACGGACTGACGGGGCGCTTTCCAGGCTCGCTTCGACCATTCGCAGCCAAAAGCGCATCTTCTAATTCGCGCAAGTATCTTCTTTCCATAGACATGCACATTATTTCACAACAATTCAAAAACCTGGTACCCCCACCCCTCGCAACCCATGTGTGTGCTAATAAAGGACTTACACCGATCTCGTGCGATGTGTGTGCTAATAAGGGACTTAGTTTTTTACCCTTTAGTTCTCGCCTCGTTCATCTCTGCGCTTCTGCGTTCAGAGCTCTTGTCCTTTTCTGTCTTTTCCCGTCTCCAAAAACTGCATTATAATGCAGTTTTTGACCTTACTACCACCTTTACCACGCAAAGTAGGCCATCAAAGCGCAATCGCACCGCAGCTTTTCACTTCACAGAGGGGTTATCGTTCGAGTTACTAAGGACTAATATTCAGGCGGCCCAGGCGGGGGCTCAGGCGCGCTTCCAATACGAAGACGGCTGAGATAAGGAAGCATCACTCGTTCATCCGGATTCAGATTCTGAGTAAACGCAGGATCGTTCAATTTCGTTTCACGTTCGGCATCGCTCAATCCGTCAAGCTGATGCAGATGCTGCATCATAATTTGCCGGCGAGCTTGCGGCATATTGTTCCACATCGGAATAACTTGTTGTTGGACGTACTGCCGTTCACGAGGTGTCATGCTTTGTAAAATTTCATTTCGCTGCCGCCACTGAATGCGCTGCTGCGGAGTCATGTTATTCCAGCGTTGTAATCTCTGCTCAATTTGCGCCTTCTGTTCCTGATTCATGTTCTTGAAGCGCTCGTTATTTTTCATGAAGCGCTCTTGTTGCTCAGGCGACATGTCCTGCAAATTTTCAACAAATCTTGGCGGAAGTTTCGTCCTGCCCTCCGCGTTGTTCCTGCCTTCTTCATTGCCCGGCGCATTCTTCTCGTTCTTCGCCGGATTGCGTGGATTCTTGCCCTCGTTATTATTTTTATTGGTGTTTGTATTCGTTTGAGCGGCCGGCGCGGCAGGCGGCGTCGGCGCAGTCGCGCCTTTCCCGCCCTTTTGCGCTACAACAGGCAACGAAAGCACACACACTACAACCACAGAAATTGCACCGTAGACGAATTGGCCGAATATTTTCATTTTTGAATCAAACTTTGCAAATCGAACTGCACCCAGGAACACGCGCAACAATCATTCTTCGCAAATACAAATGCAGCGCGAATTAATTTTTTTCCGGCGCGGATCCGGTTTGTCCCACAGGCTGCGAAAGCGCATCCAGACTTGTCAGCACATCATAATTTTCCAGCACTGGCAAATCCTGAATCATGCGGAATTCGGCGTCAGCGGAAACAGGTGTTGCTGTTTCGTTTACTGCAACGGGCCGCGATGATTGCCACATCGAAAATACAGCGAGCAACGCTACAGCCAGCGCCAATCGCGGCGATGGAAGCATCGTTGTTACGTTGGCCCAAAAGCCGTGTCGTTGCGGTTCCGCGGCAATGCGTGCGCGCAGACGCGCTTCAAATGCCTGCGACGCTTCCACGACGGGAATTTCACTTAGCATTTCCCAAACGCCGCTGAATCCTTCAACGCGCGCCTGACATGCCGCGCATTCTTTCAGATGATTTCCAACTATGCGGCGATCGGATTCACTCGCGCGTCCATCCATGAATGCGATTAATTTTCCTTCGATTCGATTGCAACTCATATTGGCCTCTCAACACAACCCAAGTTTTCTCACTGCCGTTCTTAACCATGCACTGACACGCTCTCTCAGGACGCATCAGCTTCGTTCTCCGTTCCAAACTTCGTTCTCGCTTACAGGTACGGTTTCGCCGCGCATCAGCGGAGCAAGTTGCACGCGAAGCGTTTCGTACGCGCGAAATAATAATGATTTCAGCGCGCTTTCCGAACATTCCAGCGTGCGCGCAATTTCGGAATAATCCAGCTCCACATACTTATGCAGCAAAACTGCCGCGCGCTGTTTTTCCGGCAACGAATCCACCGCGCCGCGAATTACTGCCGCGCGATCTTTCTGCAGCAAACGGCTCTCGATGTTTGGAGTTTTGTCCGCTACATCAAGGCGCGCTTGCTCTTGCTCACCGTCATCCAATTTCTGATCGATGGAAACTTCCATCATTCGATGACGCCCATCTCGCAAAGCATTCAGCGCAAGATTTGTTGCGATGCGAAAAAGCCATGTCGTAAATTTCGCGTTCGGCTCGTATTCTTTTCGCGCGCGATACACGCGCATAAAAACTTCTTGCGCCAGATCTTCCGCGAGCCCGGTGTCACGAACCATCCGGTTCAGGAAGTTGACCAAGGGAGTTCGATAACGCCGCAGCAAAAGCTCGAAGGACAGTTCGTCCCCGTCTTTCACTGCCAGCATTAGCTGAACGTCCGACCTGGCCATGACCTCCACAGTTGGTAGAACCCCATTAGTATCAAAAAGTTGCGAGGGTTTCACCGGATGCGGGTACCTCCCAGTTAAACTGAGTCATGCCAATCTACGCTTGGAATATAAAGGACGCAAGGGTCGTTGGGAACGGCCGAAGGATAGCGCAAGCCTACGCAACCGCGCTGACGTAAATATCTGAAGAATAGGCAGTTACGAGCTTAACGCCGACCTCCTACTCGGCTTTCTTTCTCGTGTAAATGAAGTCGTAACCAAAAGTCCATGTGGCGCCGCCGTCTGTCGAAATCTGATTATATTGGCGGACACTATCCGCGCTGAGTTTGAAAAATTGAAGATGCATTTTAATCGGCGCGCCATTCGGACCGACGGAGTCCGCGAAGTAATCCATCGCACCATCTTTAATACCGCCGGAATATTTTGTGAGGCTGCCGGTAGCGTCGACCCAGATTTGCTCCCATTGTTTTGAAGTCGCGTTGTAAATGTTGAAGCTTTTGCCCGAGCCGCCGCCAGCGCCCGTCCAATTTTCGAGAGTCACGCAGCTTCCCAGAATTTTTTCGATCACGCTATTTCCCGCTAGAACAGATCCGCTCGCCGTCCGAACTTCCCATTCGCTCACCCAGAAATCAAACTCACGATAGTGACTATCGAAATCGCAGGGGCGCGCTACGCGATCGGCGGAGTCAATAAGTTTTGCGAAACGCGGATCGTCGCGCAATGAATCCAACATTGGTTCGGTCTTGAACGCACTCGACTGCGAGAAACCCGCGACGATTGCGAGATTAAGATGCTCGAACGCTTTATCTTTTTGCCCCATTTGCGCGTAGGTTCTGCCGAGGGCCCATTCCGCATTATACACAGCAACTTTTGCGGCGACTGCTTTGTCATACGCGGCGAGCGCTTCGTCGAATCGGTGCAATTGACTCAACGACAAACCGTACCGGAGGCACGCGTTTCCATTTTCCGGCTGCGATTTTACAATCGCTCCGTAGGCAGCCGCGGAACCTGTCCAATCTTTCGCCTGGTAAAGATCGTTTGCTTGCTTCATGTCCACCGTTGGAGTTTGCGCATTCGCGCGTGGGGCAAAAAGCAAAAGCATTGCGGCTACGATGAAAGTAAAATTCCTAAGCGCTTTGTGTGACATTGGGCCTCCGCCGTCCGATCTTCTGTTTAACCAGACGTTGGTAGGACGCAAGTTGTTCCTTGGCTTAACGTTAAAATATGCAAATTGAAGCGGGCCAATTTGGAGTGTTCAAATTTTCAGACGTGGAAAATTCGATGCACGAGGAAAATCAGCGCCAATCCGAAGAACACCAGCATCGCAATGCGTACTCCTGGTTCGCGATTCACTTCGGGGATTAAGTCAGAGGCTGCTACATAAAGTGTGACGCCGCCGGAAAGCGGTAGCGCGTATTGGACTTCGCTGCGCATCGCGCCCATTAATAAAACTCCTGCGATGGTGGCCGCGCCTAAAATCACGGCGGCCCAGAGCGAACTTTTTTTGCTGCGGCCTGTTGCTAACATTAAAGAGGAAATTGCGAAGCCTTCGGGAAGTTTGTGTAGGAATATTGCCAGGAAAATTACCCAGCCTAACCACACGGAAACTAAGAATCCGGAGGCGATTGCTACGCCGTCGAAAAATGTGTGGATGATTAGTCCGAATAGTGCGGACATGCCGGCGTGATGTGGAGCTAGTCCGGTTTCATGCGCTAATTCGTGGGTGTGAATTTCTTCGCCGAAATGAAAATGCGGAACTAGAGTGTGCTCGAACAGATGAATCAGAAAATATCCAGCTAGAAGGCACAACATCGCTGAATCAATTCCAACTAGGCGCGTTGATTCGGGGACGATGTCCAGAAAAACTACGCCGAGCATGAAGCCTGAGCCTAGCGCCAGAAAATATTTTAGATATTGACGAGACCAATTGCGGCGCACGACGAAAAATCCACCGAGCACATTTGCGAGCGCGGCAGTAAGACCCAATCCGAGGGCGAGTGCGATGCGAGTGGCGTCCATAATGACGAAAAAATGAGGGCGCAAATACTATCCGCTATGACGGAAAAGAATTACGTCGCCTTCCTGCACGATATATTCTTTTCCTTCCAAGCGAAGCCATGCGCGTTCGCGAGCGCCGGCCCAACTTCCTGCTTCAATTAATTGATCCCAGCGAACAACTTCCGCTTTGATGAATCCACGTTCGATATCGGAATGAATTGTGCCGGCGGCTTTTTGCGCGTTCATGCCCTGTTTGATTGTCCACGCGCGAACTTCCGGCTCGCCTGCTGTGAAGAAAGAAGTTAGTCCAAGTAATTTGTAACTTGCTTCAATTACGCGATCGAGGCCCGGCGATTTCAGTCCGTATGCGCCGAGCAATTCCGCGGCGGCAACATCATCCAGCTCAGAAAGTTCGGCTTCGATGCGTCCGCAAATTGCAACTACCGCGGTATTTGGTTTGCTCGCAAGTGTGCCGAGTTTGTGTTTTTCCACGGCGGCATCAAGCTCGCCGACTTCATCGTCGCCTACGTTCAGCACATAAAGCATCGGGCGCTGCGAAAGAAATTTAAATCCGAGGAGCACTTTGCGCTCGTCATTGGTAAATTCCAGTTCGCGCAAAGCCTGCGTTGCTTCAAGCGCTCTTTTGCAGCGATTCAGAATCGTTTGTTCCAATTCCAAATGCGCTTCTTTCTTTTTCTTCAGATCTTTTTCTAAACGCTCGAGGCGCCGGGTGATCTGATCCAAATCCGCGAGCATCAATTCCAAATCTAGATCTTCCGCGTCGCGCAACGGATCAACGCTGCCGGCGGGATGCGGCACAACTGGATTTTCAAACGCGCGTACGACGTGCGCGAGCGCATCTACTTCGCGGAGCTGCGCGAGTGACGCAGATTCGCGCGCCTTTTCTTTGGCGAGGCCGCCGACGTCGACATATTCAATGGTGGCGTAGGTAATTTTCTTGGGCTTAAAAATCTCGGCCAGTTTCAGAAGACGCGGTTCGGGCACGCGCGCAATTCCAACGTGCGTGGCGGCCTGTCCCCGGGCATCCAAACTGGCCTTGGTCAGAATCTTAAACAACGTCGTCTTACCGACTTGTGGAAGTCCAATAATTCCTGTTTGCATTGAGGGCAAAGTTTAACACGGGCCACGGACAGAACCGAATCGCCCGGACCTACGTCTTATAGGCAATGCCGTAGATTCGATGGAGCAGGAGGATTACAATCTCGCCGTGCACCCAGCCAACCGTCACCGGATGATTACCTACGGCACGCATGCCGCAATTTTCTTGGTACTGTGCGGAACAATATTCGCACCACGAAGCGCCGCACAAAATAATTCTTCGGCTACACCACAGCAGCCCGGACAAATTACCGGTCAAGTTCTTCGGGCCGATAACAATGAACCAATTCCCCGCGCGATTGTTTCAATAAATCCAATGGGTGGGCGCGGCATCACGGTAACGGCCAGTCCGCAGTCCACGCGCACGGATGTGAATGGCGTTTACACATTCACTACAGTTACGCCGGGAAATTACACGCTCTCCGCACAACACGCGGGATTTATTAACGAAATGTATATGCGCGCAGTGGTGGGCACGATTCCTGAAACTGTGACGGTTGCCGCCGGTGAGACGCGCAGCAAGATCGACATCAGACTTCTTGCGGCTGGAGTAATTTCCGGAACCGTTCTGGACGAAGATAATCAGCCGCTCGAAAACGCGCAGGTAGCCGCGGTTCGGATTCGATACCAAAAAGGCGGCCAGCAACAGGAAATGCCGTTGCAACAAGTAACGAGCGATGACCTGGGAAATTTCCGTCTGTTCGGTCTACCCGAAGGAAATTATTTTGTGCGTGTGGAAGGCAGGAATGCGAATTTGCCAGGGGCAGAATCGAGTTTTAGATCATCATATTATCCGGGCACGCCGACACTCGATAGCGCACAAAAATTGAAGGCTACCGCCGGCACAGAAACGAGCGGCGTGAGATTTTCCGTTGGCACGCAGAGCACTTACACGATCACCGGAAGTGTGATTGACAGTACCGATTCGCCGGGGCCGAGACGATACAGCGTTACCGCCATGCGTATGTCCGAGGGCGGAAATTTTGCAGTAGGTAATCAGGCCAGCGCGGATAGTACTTACACGATTCGCGGAGTTACTTCCGGCGATTACCTGGTGACGGCGCGGTCGATACAGTCCGGCCCGCCAGTGCAAACAGCCGGCCCGAATGGAACCATCACAATGTTGACTCGCCAGTACAGCGGGTCCGCGATGGTTCGAGTTGCCGACAATGACGCGCGCACGAATATCCAAATCGGAACCACTGCGGAAGTGGACGGCAAAATAATTATAGAAAATTCCACGGGACAATCGATTTCCGGCATTCGCGTAAATCTTCAGTCGCAAACTTTCGCGCCGGGAATTGGTGGCGCCGTCGCGAATGCCAGCGCAGATCAGAATGGAATATTCAAATTTCAGAATGTGCAATCGGGCAGCTACTTTTTTTCGATCGCCGGACGAACTGACATGTATCTGAAGCAGGCCGTCTGCCAAGGGCGAGACTATACGTATCAAGCGTTGACGGTCGATTCGGGCGTAACCATCGGAGATTGCACGCTCACGTTGGCGACGGATACGGCTGTGATGAAGGGTCAGGTTTACGACAGTGATAAACCGGTGCCGAACGTAGTGGTCGTGGCAATTCCGCAATCAAGCGCATTGCGTCGAATCGCGCGCTACACGGTGACAGCAAATACAGATACAAACGGCGCATTTCAAATTTCAGGAATGGTTCCGGGCGACTATCTGGTGTTCGCGGTTCCGAAAGATGACGAGCAGGGATATTTTCAGCTCGAATTCGCGGATCGGAATCAGCGGGATGCTGAACGGGTGAGCGTGAAAGCGGGTGATGCGAAGACGGTTACGTTGAAACCTGCTACTTCGCAGTAGCAGACATCCAATTCCCGAAAAGTGGTGTCTAACTTTTTGGAGAGAGAAGTGGGAGAAGTTGCGCTAACCCGGTCGGCGCGCTTTTCTGGTGACGTAGGAAAGATTCTACTCATCACTTTCTTGTTGTTCGTCTTCTTAGGCAGTGCATCAGGTCGCCAGCAATCCACAAACAATTCCAAAAATTCAGGGCCGCCTTCGGGGCAGATTTCGGGACATGTGTATAGCGTCGAGACGGGCGCGCCGCTTGCGAAAGCTGTAGTGTCAATCGAGTTTCAGGGCGAAGGAGACAATCCACCGCCTGGGGATATTCAAACGGGGGCCGACGGTTCTTTTCTTTTTACGTCGCTTGCACCCGGAAAATATGCAATCTCCGTTAAGCGCTGCGGCTATATTTCCCAACCCGGCTCTGAAATTGGCATGGCATCGACAGGTTCCGACAGTTCCGTTTCACTGGCACAGGGAGAAAAGCACGACGAGATAAAATTTTTTCTAGTTCGCGGCGGCATAATTTCCGGAACGGTGACGGACGGCGACAATGAACCTGTGCCCGGGTTGTTGGTGGAAGCACGCTCGTATCCGTTCGTGCCCGGCGGCGGGAACATCGCTACGCCTGGAGCTGCGTCGACGGCCTACACGGATGACCTCGGAAACTTCCGGCTCATCGATTTAAATTCTGGTTCGTACTTTGTAAGCGTAAGCAACAACGAATCGCCAAACATCTCAAGCGGAAGCGTGCAATATCGTGAAGTCTACTTTCCGAACGCTCATTCCGTGCGTGACGCCCAACGGGTGCGTGTTAGCGCGGGCTCAGAAACTTCCGGCATTCATGTGACTGTAAAATTGGAGCGTGCTTTCAGCGTGCGGGGCCACGCTCAAGGACCATGCCGGAGCGTTAACAGCGTTTCGTGTTCGATGGTCGCGTCCGGAGTTGGATCCCTCGCAGCGAATTTCACTTTGCAAGGTTCTGCACGGGAGGATGGAACTTTTGAGATCGCCGGTTTTTTCCCGGGAGAATACACGTTGACCGCCGCTGCAATACGGCGCGCTGATGGCGAAGGCGGACGCTTTTTCGGCATCGGAAGCGTTCACGTTCAAGTGTTCGATCGAGACGCAGTAGCGGAAATTTCCGTGGAACCACTGGCGGAAATCTCCGGCGCAATAGTCTGCGAGCCTTCGCCAACGGGAGACAAACAACCTCCGCAAATTTCGCTGATGAAAGTAAGCGAGCCTATGGTGCCGACTTCGCAGCCACGATTATTCGTGGGCACCGCTCCACAAGGAAATTCCGCCAATTCCAGAAATCACTTTGACATGCAGCCCGGTACTTATCTATTTACATTGACCGCCCTGCGCGTTTTTATGGTCGAAGGATCTGTCGTGCAACTCAACAACCTTTCCGTTACGGATACCGGACTAATGTACTTGAAAGAGGTCAACTGCGGCGGACGAGACTATGCAAAAGAAGCGATCGAATTGGGGAGCGGTACGCGGCTTGACGATTGCAAAGTTAAGATCGGGCATGACACAGCGTCAATCAATGGAAAAGTTATGGACGGCGATAAGGGCATAGCGGGACAGATTGTTGTAGCGATTCCGGAATCACCTGAGCTGCGGCGCAATCCACGATATACACTGGCGGGGCGGACGAATCGCGAAGGGCAATTCAGCATCACCGGAATTATTCCCGGGGATTATTTGATTTTCGCCGTTACGCCGAATGAAGAGCAGAGCTACTATGCGCCGGATTTTGCAGAGCGTAATTCGCGCGATGCAGAGCGCGCTACGTTCAAGCCGGGCGAAGCGAAGGTGTTTGTGCTGAAACCGTCTTCCGCGCAGTAGATCTATCAGCGCCGGAATTTTCCCGCCGTGATTTAATTCCCTACCACACAAAATTTCACCGTAACCTTTCGGCGTGAGCGCAGTTAATATGATGGAAAGCGCGCAATGCGGAGAACGACGAGTTGAAAGCTCCTAAAACCCAGGCCAATTCGGGCGACGACGAGCTGCTTCTGATCGAAGCGGCGCAGAAGAACTCTGCGCGGTTTGGTGATATTTACGAGCGCTATTTCGATCGCGTTTACGCTTACATTGCGCGGCGGGTGGGAAATCGCGATGCGGCGCAGGATTTAACGGCTGATGTTTTTCATCGGGCGCTGGCGAATATTGGGAAATATGAATCGCGAGGAGTGCCGTTTGCTGCGTGGCTATTCCGGATTGCGGCGAATGCGATTGCTGACAAATGGAAACATGCGGCGAGAGAGTCCGGAAATCCTGCCATGGAAGAAATTGAGGCCGGTAAATCTGACTGCGACGCCGCGGAGCATCGCGCGCAACTATTTCAGTCTGTGAGAACACTTCCTGCCGACCAACGTCGAGTGATCCAAATGAGATTTGCAGAAGAAAAAAGTATTCGAGACATTGCGCAAGCATTGCGAAAAAGCGAAGGAGCCATAAAACAGCTTCAGTTTCGTGCGATTCAAAATCTGCGGGACCGAATGAGTGGCGCCGATGATTAAGCGTACTCCGATTGAAGAACTCGATCTGGCGATTGACGCGATCGTTGCCGGTCCGCGTGACGGTGAGCCGAAAGTGGGAGCGCGGCAAGCGACGTTGGTGCGCGTGGCGGTGGAGTTGCGCCATTTGCCGGATGAGAATTTTAGGACGCGGCTGAAGTTGGAGTTGTTAGACAAATCCAAACCAGTTGCGCAATCTAAATCGCCGGAAAAAGAGGACATGTCTACGACAACGGTTAATCCGGTTCGGAGAGGTTTCCGGACGATTACGCCGTACTTGCAGGTGATGCCCGTCGAAGAAGTAATTAATTTTGTGAAGCAGGCGTATGGCGGCGAAGAACTTTTCCGCAGCCATGGCGGCGCAGGCGGAATTCACACGGAAATAAAAGTTGGCGATTCGATGTTGATGATTGGCGGCGGGGGAACGTGGAACGGCCCGGCGCGGACTGCGAATATATTGATTAATGTCGATGACGCGGACGAAACGTATGGTCGCGCGATGGAAGCTGGGGCAACTTCAATTTACGAGCCGACGATGCATCCTTGGGGCGATCGTGACGCGGGTGTGATCGCCCCAGGCGGAAATAAATGGTTCATCAATACAAGACGGGTTGCTGAACACGCGCCCGCAGGGCAAGGCGACATTCTGCTTGGATTTAATCCGAAGGGCGCTGCCCGCCTGATCAATTTCCTTACCTCCGCTTTCGGAGCTGAAGTGATATTCCGGCATGATGCGCCGGACGGGACCGTTAGGCATGCGAGATTCAAAATCGGAAACTCAGTGGTGATGGTGAGCGAACCGCACGGCCAATACACGACGACGTTGCCCGGCGTTTATATGTATGTGGAAAATGCGGACGAAATTTATGAACGTGCGATTCGCGCCGGCGCGAGCGTTCTTTATCCGATTGCGGACATGCCATATGGCGATCGCATGGGCGGCGTGACGGATCCGTTTGGAAATGAATGGTACATCGCTTCGCACTTCAAGGATATGCCGAAGGAATAAATTATTTTTTGCGAGAGAAATTTATTTGGTGCGGACAGTTAGATAAACAGCGGCGATTCCTAGCAACAGAACAGCGCTTTCGATCCACACGGACCACTGATGCAGCTTGTCAAATTCGGCGCGTAGCGGATTTGTTGCTGGCGTGCGATCCACTGAACCCATTTGCGTTCGCAAATCGGCGAGATGGGACATCACGTAAAACTGAGAGAACACTGTGAGCAGCAACATTATTATGACGGCGATGGCAGCGAGACGCGCGATTGTCGGAAGCGTGCTTGGATTTAGAAAATTCGCGACTAAATAAATCACGCCCGCGCCGAGGCCTATAAAATGGGCGCGGCCTAGCGTGTAGGCGACCATGGAGCCGGCGATATCACGATTACCTAGAATGCTGAATGCGCCGGGCGCGACCACAAAACTGAGCAGACAGACGCCACCCAGCCATACCCCCAAACATAGAAACTCAATTGTTCGTAACGCGTTTGACATGGTAAGAATTCGTTAGAATGAAGTTGCGCCCTTCGTTTTCGGTGCGTGGAAAATGGTGGGCGACCAAGGACTTGAACCTTGGACCTCTCCCGTGTGAGGGGAGCGCTCTAACCAACTGAGCTAGTCGCCCACAAAGCGACTGGTGCAAGCGAATACTGTAGCAGAACGGCGCGAGATTTTAAATGTAAGTGAAATTTTCGATGAAATTTATTTTTTGGACGAAGGCGAAATTTAACTGATGGCCACGACATCGATTCCGACTGGAAAGGCATCGCACGCTGCCGCGCAGATTGCGCAACTGCAACGCACCATCGCGCGCGTAATCCGCGGCAAAGACGAAGTGATCGAAATGGCGCTGACGGCGTTGCTGGCGCGAGGACATTTGCTGATTGAAGACGTGCCCGGAGTTGGCAAAACAACTTTGGCGCAGGCGCTGGCGCGGTCATTCCACTGTTCGTTTCACAGAATTCAATTTACTTCGGATTTGCTACCTTCCGACGTGATTGGAGTGAGCGTTTACAATCCTGCGGATCAGCAATTTGAATTTAAACCGGGGCCTCTGTTTGCGAATATTGTTTTGGCGGATGAAATAAATCGGACGACGCCGAAAACGCAGTCGGCGCTATTGGAAGCAATGAGCGAGTCGCAAGTCACCGTCGACAATCATACGCATCCGCTGCTGCAACCTTTTATGGTGCTGGCGACGCAAAATCCAGTGGAGCATCACGGAACATATCCGCTGCCGGAATCGCAATTGGATCGATTTTTGCTGCGCGTGAGAATGGGATATCCGGCGCGTGCGAGTGAAAAAGACATTTTGCGCGCGAATGGACGGGCTGCCGTGGATTTGCTAGAGCCGACGATGGAAGCGGCGGACGTTGTCGCGTTGCAGTGCGCGACGGAAAAAGTTCGCGTGGAAGAAAGTTTATTGGATTACGCGCTGGAAATTGTGGAGCGCACGCGGCAGACGGAACAATTGAGTTTAGGCGTCAGCACGCGCGGCGCGATCATGCTGCATCGTGCAGCGCAGGCGCACGCGTTTTTGCACGGACGAGATTTCTGCGTGCCAGACGATTTCAAGCGGTTGATTATTCCGGCATTCGCGCATCGCGTGGTGGTGAATACGCGATACGTTTCAACTCAGAAGAAATCTGAGCAGGCGGAAATTATTCTGCGGGAAATTGTGGACTCGGTTCGCGTGCCGCTCTAATGGCTGTCTCGTCGAAAGAACCGCCGGCGGCTGCAACAAATACCTTTCAAAAACTGCCGATACCTCGCATTGCGAGGCGGCAGTCATCCTCCAAAAATAAAAATACCGGCGAAGCTGAGGAGAAATCGTATGCCTCCGGCTGGCGCAATTTTATTATTGCGATGCTGGCGCTGGCGTTCGCGTTTGGATTGGCGATTTATTCCGGAGCGGCGGCGCAAACCGGCGCGCGATGGGTCGCTGGAATTACAGCGCTTTCTGCTCTGGCGCTGGCGGGATGGGTTGCAATAACAATTGTGCCGGCGCTGGCGCGACGGACGATGCTGCGAAGATTGACGTTCCGCGTGCATTATCGGCTGACGCGCGAAGGGATTGTTTATCTCGCGGGAATTTTTATCGTTGCGGCGGCCGCGTTCAACACTGGAAACAATTTACTTTTTCTGGTTTTCGGATGCCTGGTTGCGGGAATCATTCTCTCTGGAATTCTTTCGCACATTACCTTGACTGACGTTGAACTTCATCTGGAATTGCCGGAGCACGTTTTCGCGGGTGAACCGGCCCCGGCGGTGGTCGAGCTGACGAACTTGAAGCGGATTATGCCGTCATTTGCGTTGCGCGTGATGGGACAGAAGATTGACGGTACATCGGGCGCGGCTGAAACTAAAAGTTCGAAGATTGGCGCGGCGCTTCTGGATCGGCCCGTTTATTTTCCATATTTGCCGCGAGGACAGGCGGTGCGCAATCGCGTCGAGTTGCTTTTTCCGAAGCGCGGCGTTTATCGACAGGAAACTTTGGCGCTGCGTTCGCGATTCCCTTTCGGCTTTCTGGAAAAAACCCGCAAGCTTCCGGCGCACGCGGAAATCAGTGTGTATCCAAGCATTGAACCGACAGACACATTCTACGAAATACTTCCGTTGCTGAGCGGCGAGTTGGAAAGTTATCAGCGCGGACGCGGGCACGACCTTTACGCGATTCGCGATTTTGTTTCCACGGATGGCGTGCGCTTTGTGGATTGGAAGGCGTCGGCGAAATCCGGTTCGATGAAAGTGAAAGAGTTTGCGCGAGAAGACGAGCGGCGCGTACTGATCGCGTTTGATCCGTTCGTTGTCGCGAAGAGCGACTCTGCGGAAGAAAACGATCCCGCGCGTGCGGCCGACACATTTGAGCGGGCGGTTTCATTTTGCGCGTGCCTGGCGTGGCATTTCCGCGAACTGGAATCTGTACTTGGATTTCGCACGGCGGGCGGCGAGGTTTCACTTGCTCCCGCGGCCGAAAATATTTATGACGTGCTTCAACAGTTGGCCGCGATACAACCGCAAGCGCCTCAGCGTGGCCACAATTTCTTGAACGACCTTGCGCGGGAAACGCAAGTGTTTAAAATTGTGCTGACGAGCCAGCCGCGCGGTTCATTCCCGACGGCGCTGTGGAACTCGTCATACATGGTCTTCTTCGATTCACTGTAATACATGTGAAGTCTAACTCTGTGCGAGAATGCCGCGTGCCTCGCGTTGCAAAAATTCCCGCCGTTCCGTGGACGCTTCATGCGTCACGCCTGAAACAATTTCGCGGCAATCTGCTGAAATGGTTTCGTCGTGAAAAGCGCGCGCTGCCGTGGCGCGAACGGCGCGATCCGTATCGCATTTGGATTTCGGAAATAATGTTGCAGCAAACGCGCGTAGCCGCGGTGATTCCGTACTACGAGCGATTCATGAAGCGATTCCCTACTGTTGAAGTGCTGGCGGGGGCGCAAATCGAGAGCGTGCTGCAATTCTGGGCGGGACTTGGATATTACAGTCGCGCGAGAAATTTGCATCAGGCTGCAAAACAAATTGTCGGCGAACACACCGGCGAATTTCCTCACAGCATTGACGCAGCGCTTACGCTTCCCGGAATTGGTGCGTACACGTCCGCGGCAATTTTGAGCATTGCTTACGGAGTTCCCGCGGCGGTTCTTGATGGAAACGTTGCGCGAGTGCTGGCGCGGCTCGGTGCGGTGGAAGGAGATTTGCGTGCGCCAAATCGGTGGAGCATGTTACGCGATGCCGCCGACACTTTGCTGGACGCGAAAAACGCCAGCGACTGGAACGAGTCGATGATGGAATTGGGCGCGACGATTTGTACTCCGCGGGCGCCGCAATGCGGCGTGTGTCCGATCGGGAAATTTTGCCGAGCACGCGCGTTGGGAATTCAAGATGATTTGCCCGCAAAACGAGTGAAGCGCGCCACTGAGCAAGTGACTCTCGTAGCGGCTGTGCTGCTGGACGTAGAAAATCGCACCGTGCTCGTTCGATCCACTTCGACAAACGCAGAATCCGCCGCTTTGTTTTCTAACTTGTGGCACTTTCCGGCGGTGGTTGTTCGCGAAAATGCGCGGGACGAAATTGCCGAAGAACTGGACATACTTTTCAAATCAAAAGTAATCGTTCGAAAGCTGCACATGCAGCCGCTTGATGAAGCAAATCACACTGTTACATTTCGCAAAATCACGCTGGCGCCATATTTGGTGCGCGTCTCGAAATTGCCGTCCGCGAGTGACAGCACGAAAAAACAAATTGCTCTGAGCGCGGTATCGAAATTGGCTGTCTCGTCGGCGACACGCAAGATCGCTGCACTCGCCTCGAAAGCGATTACGAATCCCAAAAAATAACCGACGGACTGACTGCGCTCGTCCGGAGATTCATCCCGCCTAACCCGCAGGATGGAACAGCGTAGGCGTTCCCGGGTGTTCGCACCGACCCTTCGGCGCACTCAGGACAAGCAGGAGTGCCGGTGCTACCCATCGTTACTTGTTCGCGCGGCCTTCCGCACCGCGCGTCATGCCACTGTTAGAATTAGAGGGTAATCATGCGCGCAAAAACAATTTCGGCAAACGCGGCGGCTTCATCGAGCGCTAGAATTTCGCCCGCGGCGGAAACTCGCGGGCCACTCGCATCTGTTCTCTCGCGATACTTCGAGGCGTCGCTCTACTTGATGCTTTACACGGCGGTCCTCACGCTCGTGGCCACCGGGAAGCTCGATCTTTTCACAACGATCGTTGCGCCTTCGGTGCTTGTGTGGAAAGGATTTCGCAGATGGCGCGGCAACGCGCCGGAATTTTCGCCGCGAACCGCGACATATTTTATCGCCGGATATTTTGTGTTTGCTCCGGTGGATTATATTCTTGCGCGCAATCGCGCAAGCGACGCGCCGAATCCAACGCTGTACGCCGCGCTTCTTTCGACCGTTCACATGTTGCTGTTCGCGATGATGGTGCGCTTGTACAGCGCGCGCACGCGGCGCGATTCTCTTTTTCTGGCGATGATCGCGTTCGCTTGCATGCTTGCAGCGGCCGTACTGACTGTTGATACGGCGTACCTCGGTTTTTTTCTAGTTTTCCTTACTCTAGGAATTTCCACTTTCATTGCGCTTGAAATGGAACGCGGCGCTGAGAACGCGTCCGCGGCTCCGATCGTCTCCGGCAGTCCGCAAGCTCGCACGCTTGTCCGCGCGCTTGGCATGATTTCCGGAACTGTTGCATTTGGCGCGTTGGTTCTCGGCGGCATTTTATTTTTTACGTTACCGCGATTTACCGCCGGCTATCTTGGTTCGTATTCCATGCGTCCACAATTGATGACGGGCTTCACGGAAAATGTGGAGCTTGGACAAATTGGGCAAATTCAAAAAAGCAGCGAAGTGGTGATGCGCGTAAAAGTGGAAGGCGATCCGGCACGATTTGCGAATCAACATTGGCGCGGCATCGCGCTGATTCGGTTCGACGGACGAAGGTGGTCGGGCCTTTCGATGGATCGTCAGCAGCTTTATCAGGATACCAACGGGTGGTTTCTTTTTCCGGATGGCCGTCCGCCGCGGCGTTCGCAAGTTTTGAATTATAAAGTTTTGCTGGAGCCGGTGGCGAGCGACGCGATATTTGTGGCCAGCGGAGCTTCGGCGGTTCGCGGCCGATTTTCTGCAGGCTCCGGCTTGGGCGATTCGGCGCACCGAAATTATTTGCTGATCGATTCCTCCGGATCGATCTTCAATCCATTTCCGAATTTCAGCGAACTGAGTTACGAAGCGTCTTCCATGCCGTCGAATGCAACGCCTGCCGAGTTGCGCACGGCTGGGAGTAATTACCCACCTGCAATTCGCGCGCAATATTTGCAAATGCCGGAGTTGGACCCGCGCGTGGTGGAACTTGCGCGGCAAGCTACGTCAGCCGCTGCAAATCCGTATGACAAAGCAGTTGCACTGCAAAGTTATTTGCAGACGCGTTACCAGTACACGCTGGATCAAGGCAGCATCAGTGCGCGCGATCCGCTGGCAAATTTTCTTTTCGTGCGCAAGGCCGGACACTGCGAATATTTTGCGACGGCGATGACTGTAATGTTGCGCACGCTGGGAATTCCCGCGCGGTATATCAATGGCTTTCAAGTTGGCGAGTACAACGATGTGGGCGGTGATTTTATTGTGCGTGCGAGCGACGCGCACAGTTGGGTGGAAGCATATTTTCCCGGGCGCGGATGGATCACCTTCGATCCAACGCCATCTGGTGAAGCTTCTTCGCGTGGTTGGTTCGCGAGCTTCGCGAAATATATTGATTGGATCCAATACCAGTGGGGCGAGTGGATTATTAATTACGATTTTATTCACCAAGTTTCGCTGGGCCAGGGCGTTGGCAGGGCGTCGCGGCAGTGGGCGAATAGCGCGAAAGAGCGCGCTACACATTCTTATGACGCGCTCGTAAAGCGAATGAAAGATTGGCAGACAGATGCGGCAGCGTCGCGCTGGACACCGGAAATCATTGGCCTGGCGATTGCCGTGTTCATTGGACTTTTTGCAGGCGCGCCACTTGCAAAATATTTTCGCAGGAAGTGGGCGCTTAGCGCGGCGGGCAAACATAATCTTTCGCCGCAACGCGCCAGCGCACATTATTCTGAAATGTTGCGGATGCTTGCGCGCCGAGGATTTTTTAAAGACGAATCGAGCACGCCGATGGAATTTGCTGCGTCAATTCCGCAGCTGGAACTTGCGACTCCGGTTGGGCGGCTGACAGAAATTTATCAGGCTGCGCGATTTGGCGATGTAGCGGTCGAGCCGAGGCAGTCTGTGGAGTTGCTGCGAGAGATTCGGGCGTGCGTTAGCAATTTCAAATCCTAGATATATTCCCGTTGTGAAACCCGCTGCAGCATCGGCTCCCGCGTCAGCCTGTGCTAAGATTGATCTTCCAACGCGACATGACCAAATCTGCCGTTCTGCCTAAAGTCGGCTTTGTAAGCCTCGGATGCCCCAAAAACCTCGTGGATAGCGAGGTTATGATGGGTATTCTTGCGCGCGAAGGCTATGAGTTGACTCCGCGCGCGGATGACGCCGAAGTTCTAATCGTGAACACGTGCAGCTTTATCGAGTCGGCGCAAAAAGAATCGGTTGACGCTATTTTGGAAATGGCCGAATACAAGAAATTCGGCTCGGCGAAAAAAATAATCGTTGCGGGATGTTTGGTGGAGCGCTTTCGCAACGATATTCTGGCGCAGATTCCGGAAGTGGACGCGGTCGTAGGGACCGGAGAAGTGGAAAAGATTTTGGACGCGGTGCGCGGAACTACATTGGATGACGCCACACATGCCGCACCTTCCGATTTTCTGTATCACGAATTGACGCCACGCATGTTGGCCACACCGCGCCACGCCGCATATATAAAGATAGCCGAAGGCTGCGATCATCCCTGCTCGTTCTGCATTATTCCGCAGTTGCGCGGAAAATTCCGCAGCCGCCGATTTGAATCGGTGGTGCGCGAAGCGGAGAATCTGGCGCGCGCCGGAGTTAGCGAAATTACTTTGATCGGACAGGACACGACGAGCTACGGCGAAGATTTGAATTTGCGAGATGGACTCGCAGTGCTCTTGTCGCGTTTGGCGCAAATTGCGGAACTTGCCTGGGTTCGTTTTCTTTACGCGTATCCGAATCGCGTGACGCAGGGATTACTTGATGCGCTGGCTGCACATCCGCGGCTTGTGAAATATTTGGATATGCCGCTGCAGCACGCGTCGCGAAATGTTTTGGCCAGCATGAAGCGCGGATCGAATGGAGATGCATTCCTGAAATTGCTGGAGCGCGTGCGAAAGACGATTCCCGGAGTTTCGCTGCGCACTTCGTTCATTGTGGGATTTCCGGGCGAAACTGCGGCGGATTTTCGTGAGTTGCGCGATTTCGTGCGCGCCGCGGAGTTTGATTGGATGGGCGTGTTCACTTATTCCGACGTGGATACGGCGGGGAGTTTCGCGCTGGGGAAGAAAGTCGACGAAGAAACAAAAGTTAAACGGCGCGATGAATTGATGGCGCTGCAAAAGAAAATTTCCGCACGCAAATTGAAAACGCGCGTTGGACGAAGTGAAATAGCACTGCTGGAAGGTGTCGCTGCGGAAAGCGAAATGTTGTGGCAGGCGCGGCTGGAAGGCATGGCGCCGGATATTGACGGCAAAGTTTTCGTGAACGATATGATGTCGTCCGGCGGCGGGGTTTCTCGCGAAGAGGATATGCCGAGGCCGGGCGATCTGGTGCGTTTGGAAATTACCGAAGCGCATGACTACGACCTGGTTGGGCGCGTGACTGAAATTGTTCGCCGCGCACAGACGCCGAATGCTGCAGCGGATGCAGCGGCGATGCCACCGTCGATTGCTGTGCAACGAATTTCTACTGGCGCGGCGTTGCGAATTTTGCAGTAGAAATTTCAACGCGGAGAAAGCGCGATGAAACATGACTGTCCCATCTGCCGCACAGCAGTCGATTCCGAAGTGAATAAGGAATTTCCTTTCTGCAGCGAGCGTTGCAAAGATATTGATTTGGGAAATTGGGCCACCGAGCGTTACGTGATTTCCGAGCCGGCGTTTGACGAAGAGGCGCTGGAAAAATTAATGTTGCTGGAACCCGAAGAAGAAAACGAGAACGCGCCTTCCGATTCAGACGACTCCGACAGCAGAAAATGAGCGACGCTCCCGACGCAGTTCCCTCTTCGCACAAACCTCGCATTGCATATTTTTTTGCGACGGCTTGTGGATTGGGATATTTGAAACCTGGCCCGGGGACCTGGGGATCGCTCGCGGGCGTGGGAATTTCGATTGTTGTCGCGTACCGCAATTTTTTCTTTGCGCCGCCGGAACTTGGGTGGCAGCTTCACTTCTGGCAAATCCAGTGGCGACCTTACTACCTCGATTACATCGTGGTCGTTCTCGTCGCCGCGCTCGGCGTTTACGTTTCCAGCAAAGTGGAGCGTCACTACGGAAAATCTGATCCGCAATTCGTTGTGATCGACGAAGTTTCCGGACAAGTCATTGCGCTTTCTTTTCCGTTCACACTACTCAACTGGAAAAGTTGGCTGCTCGGCTTTATACTTTTTAGAGTGTTCGACATTTGGAAGCCGTTCCCCGCGCGGCAAGCCGAATCGCTCCACGGAGGCTGGGGCATTATGGCCGACGATTGGATCGCAGGAATTTACGCGGGCCTCGTGTTGTGGGCCACGCAGGCAACAGGCATACTGAAATAATCGCGAATCAAACTGACGTCACCGTGAATCATAAATAAGGAATAGGAATTCTTTTGCAAACCACATTAGTTCACAACGGTATTCCGCGAATCGAACGCGTCACTCCGGCTGCTGCAATTCCCGGGGGCGAAGTAGTGATTCACGGCACGGGATTTGCCGCGGGAAGTTTCGCGCGTCCGCAAGTTCGCTTCGGCGAAACCGAAGGGCGATTACTTTTTCACACCGCGAACTATGCAGTCGCGCAAGTTCCGGAAGGCGCCGCTGGAGGAATCGTTAGCGTTTCCACGGGCGCTTCGGAAAGCCAGCCGTTTCCCTTGGCGCTGGGAATTCAAATTGCCGATAATTTGCATCCAGTCGCGAGTCCCGCCGTGGATGCGGACGGAAATATTTATGTGACATTCAGCGGACAGCGCACGCAACGTGTGCCGGTGCCGCTTTACAAAATCACCGCAAATTACACGGTGAAACCGTTCGTCACACAGTTAACGAACCCGAGCGGTCTTGCGCTTGATCGCAATGGACTGCTTTATGTTTCGTGCAGACATGACGGCACAATTTATCGCGTGTCTCCAGATGGCCGCGCGGATCTTTGGGCGGAGGGAATGGGAATCGCCTGCGGAATTGCATTCGATCATAACGGCGATTTGTATGTTGGCGATCGTAGCGGAACAATTTTCAGAATCACGCCGACAAAAGAAATTTTTGTTTTCGCCACGCTGGAACCGTCATTCGCGTTTTATCATCTGGCGTTCAGTCCGGCCGGCGAACTTTATGTTACGGGACCGACGACTTCGAGTTACGAGCGCATCTATCGGATCACGCAGGGTGGCGAAGTGAAATCGTTTTATCGCGGACTCGGCCGGCCGCAGGGACTTGCGTTCGATCGCGTGGGGAATCTTTACGTTGCGGCATCATTCGGCGGAAGGCGCGGAATTGTTCGCGTAACTCCGGACGCGAAAGCTGAACTCGTTCTAGGCGGAAGTGGAATTGTTGGAATGGCGTTGCTGCCGACGCGCCGCGCTTACATCGCGACGACCGGATCGCTTTTTAGTTTGGATTGGGACGTGGAAGGTTTGCCGCTTCCAGTTTGAAACGCAATTCGTGTAATAATCCTTCAGATGAAAGCCGAGATTATCGCGGTTGGCTCGGAACTCCTTACGCCTGACCGCCTGGACACAAATTCCCTTTTTCTCACCGCCGAATTAAATAAGCTTGGTATCGAAGTCACGCGCAAGTGCGTCGTGGGCGATAAGCGCGAAGACGTTCGCGAAGCGTTTGCGCACGGACTTTCGCGCTCCGACGTTACTATTTCCACCGGCGGACTGGGTCCGACGGAAGACGATCTGACGCGCGAAGTTGTGGCCGATCTTCTGGGACGAAAACTCGAATCGAATATTGAAGTCCTGCGTGGCATCGAGCAACGCTTCCAGAAAATTGGAAGGAAAATGGTGGAGATAAACGCGCGGCAGGCCATGGTTCCTG